>Ga0066710_100000432_pt1 | contig 25100 bp, 19 predicted proteins | sample GraSoiAngelo_159_FD_79666 | JGI IMG/M metagenome (GOLD analysis project Ga0066710, IMG submission 79666) | Grasslands soil microbial communities from the Angelo Coastal Reserve, California, USA - 14_1009_16_40cm | ecosystem: Environmental > Terrestrial > Soil > Grasslands | place: USA...
CAAAAATTTTGCGGTCATTCTCCAGAGGATCGCTATTATTGTCGACGCGGCGATCGACAAGGCAGAGGTTCCTTGCCGAAGCGTTGGCACTTCCCGGAGCGAACGCCCGGTCTGCGTGAGCCTTTGCGTGTGCACCGTTGATATCAATCACGCGGACTAGTGTCCCGTCTGTCGTGACTTCGAACATAGATTTTGACCGACTTAAATCAACAATGAATAAAGTCCCCGTCTCCGGGTTATACTCAAGACCTTCGACATCCGGAATCCCCAGGCTTAAGGTATCGAAATGGGTCACGACATCATCGCCGGACGGGGGTGCACCGTCGAAGATCCCGTTATTCCCCGGGGTCAGTATGTAAACCTCAGCCCCATCTCCATCTGTCACAAAGAGCCTCCCATTGGCGGCGTCGAAGGCAACATCCTCCGGATCAAAATTGTTGAAGTCCCTGGTACTGAAACCTGTGACGATGTCATCGGGTGTGCCATAGATTCCATCAGGACCTACGTCTACTTGAAAGACCTTATCCACGTCATCGTCGGAAAAGAAGAGATGACCATTATTGGTATTCACTGTTGTACCACTGGGTTCATAAGAGAAGTTGTTCGGGACAAGGCTCGTCGGCTTCTTGGTAAACGTAGTATGGGTGTTGACCAGAGTGCCTGACACAGTCGTCTCGAATAGGTTGCTCCCCTGCCAGTAGGGCGGCATTTCCTCGACTTCGGAGTCACTGATCAAGAGGGTATTGGACGAAGGGATGTAGGTAATGCCGGCCGGGTCAGGGCTGGGGGGAGACCACTGAGAGGTATCGATGGTGTGGACTAATGAGGCCGACACTTTGGGGGCCGACATGGCAGAGGCAGATAGGACGGGGGCAGTGACTGACAACTCAGTAACCGTGCCAGGTCCTTGCACTGGACTTGTCCCGGCACTCCGACCGGTATCAGCGATATAAAGATCCATAATCGAGGGATCGTCAGTCGGGTCTACACTCGGGCCAAAGAACATGGACTGAGGGTCAATAAGTTCCAAGGAAGAAAGGTCAAGGGTGGCAAGGGGCAGTCCTGTCAGGTCTAACTCATAGATCTTCTTCTCAACCGGGCTCAGGAGATAAAGGTGACCGTTCTTCGCGTTGAACGCAATTCCCTGCGGCTGAACAGGCCATAGCGGGCTCAGGTGAATTTTGGAAATCCTGCCCTGCTTTTCTGCCGCAACGCTGTCAAATCCTTGCTGATCATCCGGCGTGACGACAATGATCACACGCCCGTCCTTCTCCAAAATGAAGAGCCTTCCGCTTATTGGATCGAAGGCCATGCCCTTTGGGTTTTTTAGGTTATACTTCTGGGCATCGTATTCGGTAATCGCGCTGGCCGAATTATCCGGAATGCCAGAGGATTTTGCCTTGATCTCGATTAATTTGTTCTTCAGTTTATCAATAAATAACAGCCTGTTAGCACGACCATTGAAGGCCATGTTAAGCGGGTCGCTTATGACGGTGGGTACGCTCACAGAGCCCAGGGGATCCTCATAGAGGTTTATTGCCACAACCTTGGAGTTCGTTACCCCTGGCTGAGCGGCTCCTGGAGCGTCCAGCAACAGGATGGAATTGGCCTTAGGCGAGAAAGCGAGGCCTACTGGGTTCGAAACTCCAACGTCCGAGCCGTAAATAGTCCGAACGTGCCTGAGGTAAGCATCCTGCTGTTGAGCTGAGGTCACTGAACTCCTCGAAAGAGAGAGGAGCAAGATGCACCCCCCCAAAATCGTCGAATAGATTAGGAGAGATTTCTTTCGGTTCACGTTGAACATAATCTGCCTCATTCAAAATGGACGGGAAACATTAGGTTCCGGATCGTTGACCTCCCTGAACGCAGCGAACACCACGGGCTTAAGTGCTCCTCGTGAATCCTGTGTCAATGGATGGCAGCTATGACCGGGGATGGCGCACGCTTCAGGCGGGGTAGCAGGAGCTCCTGCGAACGGAACAGATGCGATGAAAATTACTTACGAGAAAAAGAAGAGCCTGACGATATCTAGCTGACCTTTGACGCATACCAGTTGATACTGTCTTGAATTGTGGAGGGGAAGGGGGAAGAGTGACAATTATCTAGAATGGGGATAGATATTAACCGGGGCTTGGTATTTCAGTTGTCTTGCCTTCGTGATCTCAGGAGGATCCGGAAAACGTCGTCTTCCAAGGGCCCTAGAGAAGATAACCCATATGGTTCGTAGAACGATCCTGCTGGCGTATAAAAACGATCCTTCACGAACATAGACCATATCCAGAGCCAATTTTGTCGGCAATAGTCGTTCAGTGTAATATTTCTCTCCATCCTCCTTGTCCAGCAGTTGTTCGCAGTGCGTGTAGTAGTAAATAGTGCCGGGACTGGAAAGCCCAGGTAGGATGCGAAGTGTTTCAAGCTGGGCCGGAGTATAGTAATGGGCGACAATTTCCGGGTCTTCCGGGCGCGGGCCCACAATTGACATTTCCCCCCTGAGTATATTGAATAGCTGAGGCAGCTCGTCGATTTTTGAGCGTCGTAACCAGGAACCAAAGGCAAAAACGCGTGGATCATTACTCGCTGTTACTGGACTATGATATTGGGTTTGGTCAATCTGCATGGTACGAAATTTATACATGGTAAAGATTCTTTTGTTGAGACCGACACGCTTCGCTCGGTACAGAATTGGACCCGGACTAGTTACCAGTACCCCTATTGCCGCTATGGCGAAGAGCGGACTAAACAAGATCACCGCTATTAAGGATAGAAGTGTATCAATCAGGCGTCTGACCATTTTGAAACTCGCCCCCTGACTTACAGATTGTGTTTAAGTGAGGAAAGTTTTCAGGACAAATTATGACTGCCGACGAATCCTGCGTCCCTTAGCGGGCGCTGAATGAAGATCTTGTTATCCGCTTTTCGCCTTCGCCCAGACACCTATACGCCGGCGGCTTTGGCCAAAACAGCGTAATCTGAAGCGGTTTGTTCGATTAAGCGGTTGGCCCATCCATTTACACAACTGATGCGAGAACGACCTTCTTCTGTGAGGAATTTCACGTTGCTATATTTCGCATCCCGGTAGTCTTTAACTTCACCGCTCTTAAGAACCTTGATCACTTGCTGCACTCCTTCCCTAATAGTCCACTGGGGAACGAAGCCCAGCGTTTTGCGGATCTTGCTAAAGTCAACCCGGTAGTTACGGCTATCCGCACCGTAACCCGAGCAAACTAGCTTGGCTGTGGGCAACAGTTCGTGAATGATCTCGCCTACCTGTTGAATCGTATAGTTCTGATCGTTCGAACCGACGTTGAATAATTGGTTGCGTACTAAAGGAAGAGGTGCTTCCAGCGCCTTGAGCACTGCCAGGGCGGCGTCGTCAACATGAAGGAAGGGACGCCACTGATCTCCGTCAATCACTGTGATCAGACCATCAACAACACCCTTCGCAGTCAGCAGGTTTACAACTAGGTCAAATCGGGTTCGGCCAGAAAGGCCGTAAATAGTTGAAAAGCGCAGGCAGGTGGGAGCAAAGCTGGCCGTGGCCATCCTCATCAAAACTCGTTCCGAAGCAATCTTGCTGCGAGCATAGAGGGAAACGGGCTTGAGGCTGGAGTATTCGTTCAGAATCTCTTTACTGGCCCCGTAAACGGAGCAGGTACTGGCAAAGATGAAGCGGTTGACCGAGCTGGCTTTGGCTACCTCGGCGATCATGCGAGTCGCCATTAGGTTAACCTCAATGGTCAGTTCCTTGTCCAAGGCGCAGGCCGGATCGCCGACGATGGCACCTAAGTGGACAACTGCATCCATGTCCTTAACAGCCTCCACCACTTTGTCAACCTGGCGAAAATCTGCTTGCATCACCTCCACATGAGGGCGACGCAGAACATTTTCGATGGGTTCTGTGCCATAAAGGAGCAGGTCCAGCAGGCGAACGCGATACCCCTTATCCAGGAGCTTTGGCAACAGAGCAGAGCCAATATAGCCAGCACCCCCAATAACCAACACGCTGTGGGCTTTTCGTTTCTGTGGCTGGATAACTAAGTCATGTTCCGACCGCACTAAATTACGCCATAGTCGGGACCATAAACGGGCTGCCACCAGCAGGCATAAGCTGACAAGCCAGGCTAACACCCATACACCACGTGCCGCGGGTAGACCCCCGCTGAAAAAATATAAGAGGAAGCCAAACAACAGATAACCCAGGCTGACAGCCTGAGCGACGATTAAGGCTTTGTAACGCCCGTTGTAAACACGACCGTAGGTGTAAAAGCCGTTAAAATAGAAGAAGACTAAACATATTAGGGTCAGGAGCCATGTCCCTTTACTGTAAGCCTTCAGGTAGCTCCAGAAAATAAGATTGTACACATCGCTGTTGCTCACTGCGCTCTCAAACACGACCTTATAGATGAAGCGGGCAGCTAGAGCAAACAGGAAGGCGATGTTGATCATCAAGGCATCGGCGATGATTCGCAGGACCATTTCGGGTTTAAGGTGCAAACGGGAAAGGGGCTTCATGAGTCTACCTCCGTTCAGTAGGCGAAAGGCAACTCTTGAGGAATAAGGTTGAATCCCCAGAGAACGCCACCTTCGAGCTCAAGACTAGTTGGTGGCTATACGACCCTTGGGGTGGGGAAGAACGTTTCCCATAACTCCAGAGGTGTTGAATGCTAATTAGTTCTCCTTCAAAGTGGAGGTGGTTAGCGGGTTTCGTGGGCGCGTTTTCTGGTGATTGTCACGTTACAGCTCCCAGTGGGATTGGGGATGGAAGTCGATATGAAAGCGGCTCCAGGTATCAGACCTGCCGGAGAAACGTGGCAGTGGGATATGAAAAAGCAGCCCACAGAAGCCTTTCGTCCAGGTTTCCTTTGCCAGCAACGATCCCTCAAGGCCCGACCGCTTGGGATTTCTGCTTGTATTTCTTTGCTCTCTTGATTCGAAATTTGCTGACTAATTCTGAAACCGCTTGAATGACATCGGTGACATCCTCATCGCTCATTTTGGAATAGAGGGGCAGAGAAACAACCCGCTGGTATTCTTGGAAGGCTACCGGGAAATCAATCGGAGCGTAGCCATAGGTCTCACGATAGTAAGGATGCAGATGTAGTGGGATAAAGTGGACACTAGTCCCAATGTTGAGTTGTTTTAATTCCTGAATGAATTGGGCGCGATCAAGGCAAAGCCGATCCAGGTTGAGGCGCAAGATGTACAGGTGCCAGGCATGCTGACAATCGGTCCGGTCCGCCGGGATTTGCAGCTCGGGTAGAGCGCCAAAAGCCTCGTTGTAGCGCAGCGCTATTTCACGGCGACGCTGCCACATGCGCTCGGCCTTACGCAATTGGGCCAGGCCGATGGCCGCGGCGATGTCGGTCATGTTGTACTTGTAACCCGGGGCCGTGATCTCATAGTACCAGGATCCTTCTGCCGTGTAGCGCTTCCAGGCGTCTCGGCTGATGCCGTGCAAGGCCATAATGCGGCAGCGCTCGGCCCAAGCGTCGTTGTCAGTGCAAATCATGCCGCCCTCTCCGCTGGTAATGGTCTTGGTGGCATAGAAGGAAAAACACGTGAAACGGGATGCGTGAGGCTTTGAGTTCGCGTTTAGATCCTGACCGATGAGTCGACCTCTGCACCTTGCCGGAAAGGCGTGAGCGGCGTCTTCAATGACGGTGAGGCCGTGTTCTGCGGCAACGGGGTAGAGAGCCTCCAATTCGGCGGGCAGGCCGGCGAAATGGACGGGAAGAATGGCAGGAACTCTTCGAACATTGGAGTTTGAATGTCGACTGTTCTTGGGGAGCCAACGCTGGGCCGCAGAACCGGTTTGCGTGAGGTCGTAGATGGCTTGGGCGGCCAGGCCTGGGTCCATGTTCAGCGTGCCAGGCTCGACGTCCACGAAAACGGGGACGGCGTCGAAGTAACGGATGACTTCGGCCGTGGCGGCGAAGGTGTAAGGGGTTGTGAGCACAAGGTCGCCGGCGTGCAGACCAGTGGCTTCCAAAGCTAAGTGCATAGCAGCCGTACAGGAATTGACGGCCACGGCATGTTTGGCCCCGACATAAGCTGCAAATTCAAGCTCAAATTCGTGAGTCTTGGGACCGGTTGTTATCCAACCGGAGCGAACGGCGTCAATGATTCCCGCGATTTCAGTTGCGTCAGTGTCAGGCAAAGCAAAGGGTAAGAAAGTTTTCCGTGTCCTTCTTTCGGTCTTGATCATTGTTAAAGTAGGTATCCAACCTGGTTGGCTTTTAGGTTCTCTTGAATGAAACGACCCAGATCACCCTGTCCGCGATTCGAGGGGCTGCATCCATCGATTGAGGTCACGGGCGCAACCTCATCTTCGGCTGCGGACGGAAGCTATGAAAAAATTGGGAGGGCGAGCCTCCTGGCGATCGCCCCATGAGGCTCGGCGGGAGCCTCGCCCTCCCGATTGGGCGGAATGGCCTGTGCCTATTTATGCGCCTTAAAAGACAGGAGAGCGGTTGGTTGTCGTTCAGCCAAGTCCCTTGCGTCGAGCAGTCCCTTCTGTGTCAGAAGCTCTTGGTAAACCGAGCGGATTTGAGCCGCGATGAGCTTAAGGTCAAAACGTTCGACAGCGCGCTGGCGCGAAATGAGCCCGAATTGCCGGCGTAGCTTTGGTTGGACCACCAGGCGGATAATTGCCTGGCTGAGAGCATGAGAGTCATGCACCGGAACCAGAAAGCCATTAACGCCGTCTTCCACCACCTCGTTACAACCCGATGAATTCGTGGTGACAATGGGTAATGCCATCGAAGCCGCTTCCAACAGAACCCGAGGGATGCCTTCCTTGTAGGCGGAGGGCAACACGAAAATGTCTGAGATTCCCAGAATGGCTGGAACATCCCGACTAGGGCCCGGCCATGTGACGGTTTGTTTCAGTTGGTTTAGCTGCTCCAAATCGAGTCGGTCGACGCTGTCTGGATCCTCCGGTCCAATGAGAAGAAAACGGACCTGGCGACAGAACTGAGATACAACCCTGGAAGCGGCCATAAACTCGAGAACTCCCTTTGAGCGGATAACCCGTGAGACCATCGTGACAACGATCTGGTCGGGACGGATCGCCAGTTCAGCTCTCAGCTGATTTTTTTGTGAGTCGGATACTCGCCCTGGCACGAGCAAGTCGGTGCACACGCCTGAGCCCGGGACAACCATAGCCTTTTGGCCGCTAACAACCCCGGCGGAGATGAACTGGTGAGCATCGTCGCGATTTTGGAAAATCGTCAAATCAGAACACTGGCAAGCCAATCTCTGCAACGGTTGGTAAATCGATCTGAAAACCCGAGTGGATAAATTGTTGCTGGAGTAAAGTGAACCCAAGCCTGGCAAAGTTCCCACGATGATCGGAACGCCTGCCAGCCGCGCCGCTATCCTGCCCCAGACGCATGGTTTGGTATCAAAGGTATGCACGACTTGAGGCCTCAAGTACCGGAGGATACGGACCAGTTCGGTCAGTGTCATGACGTCTGAAGCGGCTGCAGCTCGTCGGCTGAGGCGAAACGACTGATACTCGAATCCATGGGCCGAGAATTTCTCGTTAAGCTCCCGACTTGATCCCAGAACCTGAATCTCGAATGTGTCTTTAATGGAATGGATCAACTCGAGCCGCGCGTCGACGTCCGGGCCGCCCACAATAAGAACCCTTGGCAGAAACCCCGACCAAGGGACTTTGCTGCGCGATTTTCTATCTGCCCTCTTGAAAACGGCAGTAGTCATTGCAGACCTGCAATCAGGAAATCTCGTTTACTTTGGGAAAATGAAACAACTGAAGACGATTTGTTGGCAGGATTCAGTCAGTGGACGGAACTTAAATTTTCACGCAAGCTGGGTTTTACCCCGGCTCTAACGGTGCAACAAGGAAATCAATTCCGGCCCAACGGGCGGGATTTGTCCTCTCGGTTGGGCCTGCAAGGTTGCATAGATATCGGAGAATCGTCTAGGCCTGGGTCTGATCTCTCCAGAGCCGGCACTTGGTTGATAGGGAGTTCGGGGTGTCACCATAAGGATCAGTCCCTACTAGGAGTCGACAACTTTATCAAGGGGTGCCAGAGTTGCAGATATCTCCTCCCGGTCTTCGACGGCTACTCGTAACCGTAGTAGCGATTCAATCCGCCCCCCGCGATCGCGAATAGGAACCGATGCCACGGCTTTAGGCGATCCCCATAACGTCGCTGGCTGTGCTTTTCAAGCCTGATTTTTCCTTGGAACCGGACTCGATTGCCACCTATCAGATGGCCAGTGGAAAACCATTCATCCCGATTGATTCGCTCGATGAGTTCTTCCGCCTCGAAACCACAAAGTCGGGATAGGGCTCGCAAGGCCTTGGATGGGTCTGCCAAAAAATCTTCGTAACGGAGCACCAGGTAGCGTCTTGGGCCCAGCATTCGTCCAAGCAGAGCCGTCCAAACATTGGCGCCTACCCAGCCGAAGGCAGCCCGTAGCCCTGCCCACTTTGAGGTTTGAACGTGGCCTTCGATCGCCCAGTTACTGCCTGTCACCAGAAGAGATTCCATCGTTGCCAAGCCATTGCGAACTAAATGCAAGACGTATACGTCTTGGCGGGCCAGTCTCCTCAAGGCCAGAAACCGTCCTACAGTGTCTCGGGCAGATTTCGAGGAATCAACCACGACCGCGCTCTCAGCGCGAGATGCGGCATAGGCAAACAGCTTTTCCTGATACGCTCGATAGGCTTGGCTGTCTTTGTCTTTGACCAGACCTAACAAGATGCGGGGCACGAAAGACAGCTTTTCCATTTTCCGCAGCAATTGAATTAACTGAGGGTTGGGAGGCTGGTCCAGATCAAGGTCCTTCCAAAATTCACAGGCGTGATAGGGCGCCCCACAAGAACACACGCGGTGATGATTCGTCCAATCTTCTGGAAGAAAACTGAGTTCGCCCACGCTGGTAATACTTGAATGATTGCCCAAGATGATATTTAAGACAGTGGATCCGCTTCGACCGTAGCCGGCGATGTAAAGAATTTTAGTCATGACCAGCCTTCCATAGCTTGATTCGACGCGTACTTTTCTTTAGCCAGACTGATTCGTATAGCCCAACTCTTTCAAGTATTTTCTAAAGCAAAGCGAGAACCAGGAATTAATCCACCGATCGATGTGGTGCCGCCAGCGGTCGGCCGCTTGTGCATCGAAGCCCTCTTGTCCTGCCAGGAAACCGGCTAGCATAGGGTTACGGGGCACGGATTGTTCGAGCATTTTATTTTGAAAATCCACACCTAGAAAACTGCACACCTGGTTTATGTAATTTTCTGGATCTCTAACCAGATCCTCGAACCTTAGCGCATAATAGTTGTCAGGATAGAGTTTTTTGTACTTGGAACACCGATATACGCTCTCGAACCATAATATTGTCGTTTGCAACAAGATAAAGAGCTTATAAAGAAATTCAAATCGTCTTAACTGGTTATAAAGAGAAGTGCTTGTTTTCCTTCTTCTCCTTAGCTCCGAAACAAAGATCGCTCGAGGATCTCTGATCATGTGAACGATTCGCCCATTAGGGAACCAACGCAGAATTTCAGGCACGTAACGGAAGTGAACTGGCGTCTTCTCGCCTATGATCGGTTTATTTTCGTGAGCAGCAAAAACTTGCATCATCACAACGAATAACGCCCGCTCACTTCTATCAGAGTTCAGTATCCTTTGTAGAAAGTCCTCTTTCTTAACCTTCTCAACGATCCAGCGCCAGTGACGACTGACGTTTCTATACCTCGAACTCTTCTTAAACTGGTCCGAGTATATATAGTCGACGAGTCTACGGACGTTGTTATCCACCGACAAATCACCAAATTTTCTGAATCTGTGCCTTGCGCCCTCTGAGCCGATGATATGACCGAAGAAATTATTTTCCCAGGCGATGGCGATCTTGTCGGAAGCGTTTAAGATATTCCACATCAGCGTTGTTCCGCTTCTGCTAACGCCAACGATAAAAATAGCTTCCGCCGTCGTTGCCGGGCTTGGTGCATAGACAGGATGATTCATAGTAGTTCGCTATTTTTCCCAACCAAGATTTACGCCTAAATAGCCATACAAACGTTGATTTTGTGGTTCAAAATAATCGATCAAGTACTTCCTGATAGCAGGATCCATCTTGGGATAGCTGGGATATCCGGACTGCCTGCCCTCTTCTGGTTTCCAAGTGGGCAAATTCAAAAAGGAGGTGATCTGCTCAATAGTTGATGATGGATCGTGATAGAAATCCTCAGCTCTCAGTATTAACATCTGTTCTTTGGGGAAAATATTCCGCCAGGATTTTAGTTGATCTACATAAATCCCTCTGGACAGATATGAGTAACGACGATGGTTAAAGCTGCAATAATCTTCATCCTCAACCATTCTTTTTGTCTCGCTCACTACTCTTTCTTGTTCTCGGTCTATCGCGTCTTGAAAGGAGAGGGATTCAAATCCCCTCCTCACTTCGTGATGATAGTGGGAATAAGCTCTATCAACCGGGTTTCTCAACAGTACAATTAACTTCACGTTGGGAACTAGCTTCGCAACCCGCTTCGGAACGTGGGGATGGAAAAGGTAATACGGACTTGCTTCTCCAGTAACAAAATCCCGCGCGCTGATTCGTTTACCATTCCAAGCTGGAAAGTGGGCTCGATACCAAGCAACACCTCTCTCATAATGCAGATCGAAAAAGTGCACCTCTTTCTTGAGTGCGGGAGCAATCCGCGGATGCTTTGTCAATTCACCATACAAATAAGTCGTGCCACACCGTTGGGCCCCAATAATAATAAAATCTGGTATTAGCCGTTCCTGGCCCAGCGCCATTCTATAGCTGACAACAAAGTTGGATGCCCCAGCCTGAATCTTGGAGACCCCAACCAGCTTGATTTTGCGTTTTATTGCAGATGGTACGGAAGGCGTAATCATGCTTCCTTTCATAATTAATACTTGACCATTACCTGGGCATAAACTTCCTCATATCTCTTGTGCATCGTGGTCAGGCTAAACCGCTCTTCAACCAGTCTTCTGCACCGCTCGCCTATTTCTGCTCTCTTGGCGGATGACATTTGTCTATACTTCTTAATTTCCCGAGCGAACCCGGGGGTATCATCAGGCTGAATCAAGGGAACGAAGTCGACGCCAGCGGCAATTTCTCGATGAGGCTTGATATCAGATAAAATCACCGGACAGCGACAAGCCATGGCTTCTAGAGTGGCCACGGGCAGCCCTTCTCCCCGAGAGGCGGAGATGAATAGGTCCGCTTTCAGCAAATGCTCATATACCTTTTCTCTTGGAATCAACCCTTTCAGCTCAGCCCGTTCCCCAAGACCACACTCGTTGATTTCAGCCGTCAACAGGTTGCGCAAGTCTCCTTCGCCAATAAGCACCAAGCGACTAGTTTGATCAGCGCTTTGTTGAAAAGCTTTTAGCACGGTATCGAGGTTTTTGATTTTGATCAATCGGCTGACTGTGACGATGGTAAACCCTCCATTTCGGAGATATTCGTGAGTATTACTGGCGGCCTGGTCGATCCGGCCTATATCGAGGCCGTTCGGCACGAAACAAAGCCTGCCACCGGCGAGCCGTTTAAAAAAACCAGGGAAGCTTTCGAAAGAGGCACTGCCACAACAGACGACTCTCTGAAAGAAAGTGAAGACCGGGATTAGCATTAACCTGTTCCGCAGTTTATAACTTCGATAGGAGTTATGTACGGTAAAGACCGTACCAGCCATAAATTTTCTGCGCATGAAAAGGCTCGCCCCAATTAGAAGGAGTCCCAGATGCGAGGCGTGAGCATGAATAATGTCATACTCCTTGTCCGCCACAGCATCTCTCAAAGCACGAAAGAAGCCCGGCAGGGAGCCGTCGCCTTCAAAGACAGTAAGGTCTTTCGGAGGATTGAGGTCAGAACTGAAGTAGGTAACTAGTGTGATGTTACGCCTTTCAGACCACGCGAGAGAAAATTGGTTAAATGGCGCACTTGTCTCTCTAACTCTCGGTAAGAGACGCAGTATGGCGATAGGGTGTTCCGACTTCTGATTTCCATCTTTCATTTTCCACTGCCTTACATTGGTTCTATTGTTTCGCTTTAGGTACCTTTGCGGACTACGCACAAGCATGACCAGGCCAGAAAACGACTCATCGGAATCTTATTGAACCACTGTTCAAATTTGCGATTCAAGAGAACCGACCACGGTAGAGATACCAACCCGTTACCGTAGGTCATGAAATGTCGTTGTATCGGCTCAAAGCCGCAGTCGCTGATCAAGCTATCAATAGTGGCGCCCCGAATTGGGAGAGCAGAAACGCTCGTTGACAATCGAGAGAGCTGGAGGAATCGGGTCCGCAACGATGTGCAGAGGGTTCGATTGGCAGAGTCTGCGTTGGGATAGGTGAAAACGAAGTATCCTCTTGGTTTCAATACTCGCTGGACCGTTTTAAAGAATTGCCAAGGCTTCTCCAAATAATCAATCACCCCTAACGCGTATATAAGATCAAACGAGTTGTCCGCAAAGGGAAGTTGTTCCGCCTGTGATTGAACGAAAAGGAACCCGTTCGGGTTGTTGGCCCGAGCTCTCTGCAACATCGGGTTCGATATGTCAACCCCGACCAACTTAGAGTTTGGCAAGCTCCTCCGTGCGACTGAAAGGACTACTCCAGGTCCACAGCCTAGGTCTAACGCGGACTGTGGTTTTAGGATCTGGAGGTAATTAACCAATATTTCCATGCGCCTTCTTTTCTCAAACCCGAAGATTGAAGTAGGATGCTCGTATTTGGCGCGGTATTGGGAAGCGATCTGGTCAAACTTCGCTTGGATCTGATTTGTGGTCGCCATTTTGGGTCATTGTTTCGCTGTCTTCTTTCCGCAAGCCGCTAGCCCTAGCCCATAGATCAGCCAGTACTGCCTGTGGAGCATCATTGGCGCAAACATGTGGATCATCATGACCGAGATCATTGAGCCGGTAAAAGCCCACAGAAGCTCTCGCTGTGAGCGATCTTCGGTCGCTCGCTGCTCTCGAAACAAGACAAAGAACCAGCCACCTATCAAGGCAAGGAATGCAAGCGTGCCAAAAAGGCCGAATTGCGACAAGAGTCCGATCCAAAGGTTGTGCGGGTCCTGTGGGGTCGCCAGATAATAGTGTTGCGGGGCAACGTATCGGAAGTTTTCAGGCCCAACCCCAATGAGGGGCGATTCAACAAAGGCGCGCCAACCGGCCACGTTCAGATTCACTCGGTCTTGACTTAATTGATCTCCCGGCGTGAGCGTCCGTTCGATGCGGCTGTGCAACATGGCCGGAAGGTAATTCGACAGGTAGCAGCAGTAGCCAAACAAGCCAATGATGACTGTTGCAAACAAGAACCGAAGGATGACCTGGGGTCTAATGTAGAACCCACGGCGAAAGGCCAGGAACACCAGCGCAGCACCCACTGTCGCGACGGCCGCGCTGCGTGACCCGGAAGCAGCCACGGCCCAGAGCATGATATAGAGTGCAGGCAAGGCTAACAGGATGGCCAGCCACCGCCTGCGCCGAGTACTAAGCACCAGGTAGAGCACAAAGGGCACGGTATAGGCAGCCGCATAGCCAAGCTGATTGGCGTTGGCACTATAGAAGGCCAGTGCTCGCCCTGATCCTGAAACTTTTCCAGAAAGGAAAGCCCAAGTGAGTACGATCAAGGTCCCCCCTAGCCAAAAGAACAGGCTCCTGTGAGCTATTCCTTGAGATTTGCCCAACGTCAATATGACTGGAATCTGCACAAAGAAGATGAAGGCAAACTGCAGGATCTCGGCTAATGATTCGAATGGTTCAATTGCCCGGATGGTGCTGAACAGAGCGGATAGGAGAAAAATCGCAATCGCGAAATTGAAGGGTAAGAACTGGAGTCGCTGACGGCGAGCAACAATTAGGAATCCCAGGCTCGCTACGGCAGCATCATAAGTGGTGAAGTTGTGCCAGGAAAGGATGTACTCCAGAGGAGCTAAGAAGACGCTGAAGAGAAACAAAAGCTGAACCAAGTCGGTGCGCGACTCAACCGGGTCCGCCCTAAATGTTAGGGCACTTTCAAGTTGGGACATGATTCAGTCCTGTGAGACAAAAACTATTAAGAGAGTAAGGTTCTTAGGCCTGGTAGTAACCGTCTCCAAGAAATCTCATTCAATCCACGCGCACGGGTCGAAGCATGGCTCGAATGCGCTGCAAGATACACTGCCGCTGATCGCCCGACAAGCCAGCATAAAACGCCAGCAGCGATACCCCTGCTACCGTCACTCCAGCCGAGAGAATAAGGCCAATCCATGTGCTTACAGTCAAAGAGCGGCTCAAGTAAGGTACCAGCAAAAAGAGCCCCATCATCGTACAGGCTGGCCGTGGCACGGCCTTGAGCTGCGAATATAACGAAATTCCAAGGAAGCGCCCGACTAACCAAGGGTAGCCCAGGCTGAGGATCGAGCGACCCACCATAAAACCCAGGCATAATCCCACGATCCCCCAATGGAAGACTCCCACGAGAACACTGGCAAACACCAGGGACATAGTTGCCGACAGGGTCCCGGTTAGCACCTTGTGACGGAGGTTGAGTGTGAGATCAATGATGTTGGCATCATTCCGGATCAGAACCAATTGGGCTACCATCAGGGTGATTAACAGTGCGGGAATAGATCCAGCATAATATTTTTCCCCTACCCATAACCGGATAAAGCACCGGTTCCATAGCAAGATTGTCGCTCCCATAACAGTTGCTATCAGCCACGTGCCCATCATGATCTCGCTTCGGACACGGATCGCCTTACGCGTTTTTCCAGCTCCAATAATGCCCCCAAGGCCAGGAGCGATCCCAAAGACCGTGATGGCTACCAGGCTGATCACGCTCTCTGCAGCGTATTTGGTGAGCGTATAGTGGGTTACCATCCCGACCGAGTAGAGCCTGCCTAACACGATCACGTCGCTGGCCATCATCAGTTGGTTCACCAAGCGCCAAACCAGAAACCACCAACTTAGACCAAAAAACCGGCGGACGTCCGCCCAGCCAGGCATGGTGATTCCAAACCAGGGGGCATAGGAACGAACAATTCGCACGAATAGCAAACCTGTCAACACCGTGCTAGCCACCTCAGATGCAGCAGCACCGATCAGGCCGGTCTTAAAGTACATCGCAACGGCAGTGAACCCTCCGCCTACAAACACCAGGATGGTCGAGAGCCCCATGCGCTTATAGCCGAGGTTTTCACCCTGGAGTACTGAGCGCGGCACATCGGCCAAGCTCATCAAAATCAGGTCTGCCACCAGCAGTGCCGTGGCGAGACGCACGCTTGCGGAAAATTCGTTGGGAGCTTTTACCCAGGCGGGAGTAAACCAGGTCAGCAATCCTCCAATCGCCGCCAGGACCGGCAAGAACACCAGCCACACGACGACCGCACTGCCGACGTTCCGACGCTTTTCCTCATAGTCAGTCGACGTCTGCTGATGAGCAATTGTAAACTTTAACGCTTGGCCAGGCCGTCCGCTTGCCGCGGACATGTGCCCGATTAAACGATCCAAGATTTGCCATACCCCGTAGAAATAAGGTCCCAATCCGGTAACCAGGACAGGCTGGATGATAAAGCCAACCAACACATGTGCTGCGTAGTCGAGTAGAGCAGCTAGTCCGTTGAGAGAGGCCCTCTTAGTCAGCGTTTTGTCCGAGAACCACCTAGAGAGGGTCTTAGAAGGTCTCTTCAGCGGAATCGCAGACGCTTCCTTGATAGGCCCCAGATCAGCCTGAGAGTCTATTTGAGAATCTATTTCTGTTGGTTGTGCTTCAGCTCTCATTAAGTTTCAAGTCAATTAAAGCCTGTACCCGATCTACAATTTGATTCAGAGACTCTTGATCTGTATCAAAACGGAGCACTGTGGGGCCACCATGATCGGACAACTGGAGTATTACCTGTTCATAGCAGCTACGAAAACACGAAAGGAATCCGTGTGCCACTTCTTCAGATTCTCCCTTTATGAGGTGCCATTTATTGCGAGTCCGTATCCGTTCCAGCAAGATCGCATCTGGGGCGTCAAGCCAAATGGCCATATCCAAGGTGGAGGCCCAGTGGCTGACAATGCTGTCCCACCATTTCCCAAAACTTTTGTTCTTGATACTCTCAGCGCCAGACCACATTAACCGCGCCAGCATGAATACGGGCCCCTGGTCCAGGACGGTTACTGTCCCATGGGCTGCGGCTTGCCGCCTCAAATCGTGCTGCAGTGCTTTCAAATGGACTATCATCTTGATCTCTCGCCAGGTGAATCTTCTAATGCGTGGGCATTGCCGAAAAAAGGTGGGTAAGAACAAGATAACCTGGCCCAGGAAGGATGGCAGGCAGCTAACTTCCTTGAGCCGAAAAACGGGGCGAATTTTCGCATTGCGCTCGATCAGAGTTCGTAAGAGAGCGGTCTTACCTGCTCCAGCGGGTCCCATTATTTCCACTACCAAAGAACGTCTCCCTCCAGAATTGCATTTTGATCCGGGCTCTACAGTTCTGCCCAAATTATGGATTTCAGGTCCGATAGCACCTCGGCCTTTGACCGACCGGCATTAATCACATGAGCAGGGGTTTGTCGCCAATCCATTTCATAGATCTCTTGGCAGCGTGCTCGAACGGTGGCTTCTTCTCCATCCGTCCTGCGGTCAACAGCAATTTCTGGATCTACCCTCAACACAATCAACAGCTCCGGAAGCAGGATGTGCTGATAGTACGTTCTTTCTGTCTGGACCAGGAACCGGGCAAACCACTTAGCGCGGCCTCCGTTAGGCCTCGAATCAGACTGCGGTCCGTCCATTAACGTGATTTGAGGAACCGGATAACGATCACAGATCACCAGCCCACCATTCGAAGCAAATCGTCGAGCCCTGGCATAGGTACGATAACGGTCGCGCGCTATGCAAACTCGCCGCAATGACTGAAGGTATCCCGGAAATCCGTAAGGCTTGTTTTCCGCTGCTAGAACCGAATATTTTCCGTTCAGGAATGTGCCAGCCAGCCTACACATCTTCGATGTTCCCTTAATAGCAAGGGTACTCAACGACATGGTGGGCTTTCCCAGATGAACCTTGATTGTGGCAAACTTCGAAAGCCAAGCATACAGTCCATCCACCGCCGTGGACTTGCCGGCGCCATCGCCGCCTACCAAGGCGACTATAGCCCCACCCTTGGCTAAACGCTTTCGAGGCGAACACAGGAGGATGTATCGACGATATACCCCCAGGGTGCGTCGCCAATACTTCAGACAGACATCTGAAGTCAGCGATCGGCGGGAATGAGCTCTGAGCTTGCGTTGCAGACGCTGCCCCGCTTTGAGGCGAGTCCACAGCGAACACCCCGGTCGCAATGTTTGTAAACACTGGTCAAAGAAGGTCGCTCCTATGAAGGGCAAGTGCTGCTCCAGGATCCTAGGCACCCGGGCCTGTTCGATGAGCCCTTGCAGGTACTCGAGCTCTTGCTGTTCCGATCTGGATAAGGCTGCCTGCCGGCCAAGAACAGCATCCCAAGTGGAATGCTTCAACACCAGGCGAATCACGAGAACGATGAATTCAAGCTCAGGCACCGGAATTTTGAAGAAGCTGTCCTGGAAAGCGGATTCAAAAAAGGCCCTCTCGATGGGCAAGTGGTAATTCTTTGTCATGTCATGCCCAAGGACTAACTGATAGTGGGTGTGAACATGAACAAATTTGTCAGCCTCTCGGTCGTAACCGTAATAGCTGAGTATTCCAGGAACCTGCTTTGTGGCGGAACCCCGCGCCTCTTTGAATTGCAGCCGGGAAAGAATGGCAGTGAATTGCTCCACGTCAGGGCGACTGACCAGGAGGTCGAGATCATTCTCCCCCCGGGCAGAGCGATCCAGCGCTGCATTGCTCTTCCAATGGCAATAAGACACTCCCTGAGTATCTAAAGCTTGACAAAGCTGTTGGACGAGCTTCAGTGTTGACGAATCTGTTGAAACCAGCATCGGATGCATAAACGCGGAGATTAAGATGGAGGGGAGCTTCTACTCTGGGTCATTCCCCCCAGAAATTGCAACCAGGACATCGCGGAAGTGCTACTCACCATGAAATGAGGGTTTAGTAAATTGGACTTATTATAGTCTAGAGAATTTCCTTGCAGATCCGTGACGGCACCACCGGCCGCTTCCACAATGCAATGGCCTGCCGCCGTGTCCCATTCCATCGTCGGACCCAATCTCGGATACAAATGAGCCGACCCTTCGGCCACCAAACAAAACTTGAGCGAACTCCCCATGCTCACACAGCGATAATCCCTTAACTTTTGCAGAAAATGTTCCAGCGCTTCACTGCCATGAGAGCGGCTAGCAACGACCCGAAGCTTGCCCCCCGAATGATCCCTAACCCGGATCTGGATCGGACTCTCAGCCGACCTCTGCATGAAGGCGCCACCCGCTCGGGTAGCATAGTAAGTCAGGTCTAAGACGGGTGCATGTACCACTCCGACCACAGCATGGTTATTTTCAATCAGGGCAATATTGACCGTAAATTCGCCGTTGCGCTGAATGAACTCTTTGGTCCCGTCGAGGGGGTCCACCAGCCAGTAGGCCTTCCAGTGTTGGCGCTGTGGATAAGGAATGGTTTTGGATTCCTCTGAAAGCACCGGAAGGTCGGGCGTGAGTGCTTGTAACCCAGACAGGATTAGATGATGAGCTACCCGGTCGGCCCGGGTAACCGGGGATTGACCGAATTTGAGCGAGATACCGAAATCTTCTTCTCCATACACTTCTAATATGGCTCTGCCAACCTCTTTGGCCAGTGCGACAATGGTTTGAACTTGACAGAGAGAAATCATGGGACCCTTCGAAGTTGAAGTTATTCTAAAACCTGCCAATCACCCTCTGGAGGCAAGACTCAGTTGCTTCGGTCGCTCACTTCGAGTTTCGAGGATTCGCACAAAGCCTTTGCCGATCAAGTAATCCAGGATCAGCCGGGCATTCTCTTCCGACGTACACCTGGTGGTATCCAACATCATCTCAGCATGCAGCGGCGGTTCATAAGGATCGTCAATGCCAGTGAAATCCTTGATCTCGCCTCGCCGCGCCTTGGCGTACATGCCCTTGGTGTCTCGCCCCTCGCATATCGCAAGCGGCGTGTCTACGAACACTTCCACGAACTGATCCTTTCCCACCATATTGCGAACGTCGTTACGCGTTGCCCGGTAGGGGCTAACCGCCGCACACATTACCACGCCTCCATGGCGCACAATTTCAGCGGCGACGTAGCCAATACGGCGGATGTTGATGTCTCTATCTTCCTTGCTGAACCCTAGCCCCTTGGAGAGATGGGTTCGCACAACATCCCCATCCAGGAGCGTCACCTGACGTCCATGCTCCAACAAGAGCACAGTCAATACCTCGGCCGTGGTGGATTTGCCCGCGCCGCTCAGGCCTGTAAACCAGATGCAGACCCCCTGACGGTGCCGTGGCGGATAGGTCTCCGCTAAGATATCTGCCACCTCGGGCCGGGTGAACCAGGCCGGCAACGTCTTGCCATTGTTCAAGTATTCCTCCCGCACCTGGGTCCCGGAAATGGAAGCGGTTCGTTTGTGGACCGAGATCTTTGAGATCTCGTCGTAGCGATCTTCTTCAGGTAAGTACACCAATTCGCGAAAGGGGATGACGCCTATCCCCAACTCTTCCCGGAAGCGCTCCGCTAGCTCCTGTGCATCGTATGGGCCGTAGAAAGGCTTGCCTGTGGAATCCGAGCCGGGGCTGGCATGATCTCGTCCAACAATGAGATAGTTAGCCCCATAGTTACGTCGGATAAGAGCGTGCCACAGAGCTTCACGCGGCCCAGCTAGCCGCATCGCCAGAGGCAGCAGGGCCAGCAGGATCCGGTCGTGATCGAAGTAGCGCTCGGCCAGAGTCTTATAAGTGCGAACGCGTGTGTAATGGTCGACATCACCGGGCTTGGTCATGCCGACCACCGGGTGCAGTAACAAGACTCCATTCACCTCTTGGGCCGCTCGCTTGGTCAGTTCTTCATGCAGCCTATGGAGAGGGTTGCGCGTTTGGAACGCCACCACGTTCTGGTAACCGAAGCCTTCCAGCTGGGCGCGCGTCTGCGCGGGCGTCAGGCGCAAGGGTTGGAAATCATAGTGTCGTGGTAATTGTAGAACCTGCAAGCGACCCGAAATGTTGTGTTGCCCCCAACGATGCATCTCCGCCACTAACGGATGGCGTAGATCTTGTGTTCCAAAGACTTTCTGAGCCACCTCAGCTCGATCCCACGGGTAAATCTCTTCTACGGTCATCACGGCTAACAATTCGTTCTGAGCATTTCGAAGTGCAATCCGTTGATCCAGATGGATTGCTGAGCCCGCCTCCACCGGCAGCGTGACCGGAACAGAAAAGACAAACCCACTGGATAGACGCATTTCCTCCATCACCCTCTGCTGATCCTCCCGGCCCATGAAGCTCTCCAGGGGACTAAAGCCACCGGTGGCCAGGAGCTCCAGGTCGCAAACGGAACGCTCCGACAGTTGCAAAGAGTGAAGAGCACTGGCATCGGCCTTGAGGTCATCCACTGCTTCTGGCGGCACCAACAGGTCCACCAGCCTGCCGCCATAAGGATAAATCAAAGGAGAATTCTTCAGATCTGTTTTCATGGCACTATTCATTCCTTTAGGATTTTATGGGATTCCCGACGGATATTTAGTGAAACCCAAATACACTGACGAAAGAAGAGAGAGCGAAACTTGTGGCGGCGGTCATCAGCGGGCAAGCGGGCCAGAGTTTGTAGATGATCCGGATGTGCTTGTTGGATGTGGTCGTTCTGAAGCCTACGTGGGCACAACTGAAGCCGATGACGGAACAAGTGATGATTTCGGCCAAGGACACAGGCACGCCGGCACGTGAGGAAACAAGCACGATAGTGCCGCTGACGAATTCCACGAGCAGTGCTTTAAGCGGATCAATTGTCGTAATCCCTTTGCCGACTGTCTGGAGAAGACGGCTACCAAAAATCAGAGCCCCGCTCGCCATCCCTAAACCGCCCAGAACTGCTGCCCACATGGGTGTCAAGATGCCAGCCCCCACAACGGGACCCACGGCTTTAGCGAGGCTATTCGAGCCGGCGGAGAACGCCATGTAGCAACCGGACAGGGTGATGAAGATCCGAAAGAGCCACTGCACAGTAGATTGCGCGGGAAGGTTTGCCATCCGGCGCGCCAGCCGGGCATAGGCAAAACGTCCCAACAGGTAGGAGATCAACAACGAAATGAGAGGTGTGAGCAGCCACCAGACGACGATAACAGACACCTTTTTCCAGTTGACGCTGCCATAGAAAACGCCCATCCCGATAACAGAGCCCACCGTGGCGTGACTGGTGGCCACCGGGACGCGACGGAAGTTGGCAAAGGCAATGATGGAGGTCGCTGAAAGCAGGATGATTGCCACAGCCCCAAAATGTTTCTCCAGGATGGCACCGGGCATGATATCAGTGCCGACGGTTTGAACAACGTGACCTCCTGCGATCACAGCACCTAGAATGGAAAAGACCGCAATCAACAGAACTGCTTCCCGCTTGGATCGCACGCCAGCCCCGTAGGCAGGCCCCATTTCAGCGGCGGAGTTGTTAGCCCCGACGTTGGCAGCCATCGCTATACAGCAGATCACAGCCATTGCCGCCAAAGGGTCCATGCTTTCCTCACCACAGGATCAGAGACGTCGGGTTTCGCCAGGCGTGCCTACACATTGTCTGAATCAAACTTCGCTCAGTCTCAAGTCTCACGCTCTAAAGGACGTTGAGTGAGACCGGGCCAACTTCTAAAGCTTTTGATAGAGAAAACCAGGTATGGGGTAGGTTCGCTTGTTCAGCACGGCGGCCAGCAGGTGTAGTTTTGCAGCATCTAAGCTGTCTTTCGCTTTCCGCGCCGCCTCGCGACGTGTGGAATTTGCTTCCATCACCAAAACAATGCCGTCGACGCATTGCCCAAGCAAGGTGACGTCAGCATAGTGATTGATGGGAGGCGTGTCGACCAAAACGTAATCAAACTGTGAGCGTAATTTCTTCAGAACCGATCTCAAACCCTCAGAGGTCAGCAGAACATGATGGTCCAACGGGAACGATCCGCATGGCAGCACGTAAAGCCTACGCCCCGGAAGTTGCTGCACATAATTCTGTAGTGAGCCATTCTGTAGTGAGCCGAATTGAAGAGCTGCCTCAGTCAACCCTCTGCTGTTGGCCACCCCAAAATACCGGTGGAGGGAAGGCGATCGCAAGTTTGCGTCCACGATGCAAACGGAACCTGTCACCAAAGTCGCCAAGATCTCACTGGCGCGCGCGCACACTCGGCTACAGCCATTGCCGGGCTCGACGCTAGTGAATGCGGTCATCCGGGGGGCCTCAGGACCCGGGAGCAAGAAAACGCGCTGAACAAGTTTCATTTCTTCCTCTCGAGTCAGGTCTCCCAGGTTCAGCCGAGATCGCTTGCCATTAGCTTGAATCCATTGAGGTGCCGCTGTCTCAGTTCTGTGAGGCCGAGGGATTTCCTGACTTCTTAATCCCAAAAGGTCTTCGATGGTTGGCTGTTGGGCCGAGACCTGCTGTCCTTCTTTGACAGCTTGCTGTATCGCCTGATAAACTCTACTCATGGGCTTTGGTGGACTCTCTCATCTTGTCTGACCACTCTGGACATAGGGACGATCGGGCCGGAATCCTGTGCGCCAGAGCCAAGGGCTATCTTCGCGTAACGATTACCTGGCGTATTTGGGGATGGCCGCGGCCACAGGAATGTTCAGCAAGGCCTCCACTTCGTCGGGAGTCCGCAGCGAGGGGTCCCAATACTCACAAGCGAATGCTATTCCTACACTCAAAAAACCGGCCAAGGGTCCACCTAACATTAACAGCAACAACACGGGTGGCCATGATGGTAACACCGGGACAATCGCTGCTTCCGCAATGGCAACGTTCATAATCCGTTGGCGGTCGAGTGCGTCGGAGATACGGGCATCTTCCTTTTTACCGAAGTAAACCATGTAACTCTGCTCTGCCAGCTTGGTGTTCCGGACCAAATCTTGCTGGATCAGTTCCATTCGGCCCAGGCGGCCGGCTTTCTCCCTATAGGCGGAAATGGCTTGAGCCGTTACCCTGGCGCGTGCCTCCAAGCCCATCAGCTCCGCCCTGGCCTTTGCCAATTCTGACCTGAGCCACTCGTAGGTCGCATCTCGATCGGTGCTCTCTTCAAGGAGGGGCACTTTCTCAGCCGCCGCAATGGCCGAGCGAGTCTCGGCAATCTGCTTCTCCACTTCCTGGACCGGGGGATAGCTCGATTGATAGATACCCAATAATTCGATACGCTTCAATTCAAGGGTCAAGAGGGTCGCCCGCTGCTGTTCTAGGAGCCGCGCGCTCGTGCGCACCTGGGTGGTCATCCGCGCCGGAGTTGAGGTTGCCTGACCCTCCAGGGCCCGAATGCGTTCTCTTAGGGTGGCAATCTCCGCCTGCGTCGCCTGTAACGTCGCCTCCAAGTCGCTTTGCTTCTTGACCGTTAGCTCTTTTTCGAGTTGCAGAGATGCTACGCCGTTGTCGCGTTCAAAATTGGCCAAACGCTCCTCAGCACGGGTTAACCCTTCCCGATATCGCTCAGCTTCCTGTTGAAAGAAATCCAGGGCGCCGGCAGGCCGACGGACTGCGAGATGCTTCTGCAGGTAAAGATCGGCCAAGGTATTGAGTACGCGGGCCGCCAGCTTTGGATCAAGAGAATCGTAGGTTACTTTAATGAGATTTGTTAGCGGCAATGGGGCCATGACCAGCTTTTGTTGTAATGCCAGCACGGCTAGAGCAATTCGCTTGTTCTTATCCGGCGGCGAAATGAACAGGGCAACCGCACTCTTTTTGAGCTTATCCCAGCTGGATTGAAGCTGAGGATTGGGTTCATCCAGTCCGCAGCTGACCACGATTTTCTGAAGCAAGTCCTGGCTGCGCAATATCTCGAATTCAGAATTCAATTCCTGCGTGGTGATATTAAGCAAACGGCGATTAGCTTCGGCGTCCGTTGACACCAGAGGATCAACCCGCTCATGGTTCAGCAAGATTTTAATTTCGGCTTCGTATTGTCTAGGCGCCAGCCAGGCATAGAGGACAACCAGCAGGAACAGACCGAAGAAGGTGCCTAGGATTAAACGAAGATGACGAAATATGGTCGAGGAGAAATCGCGCAGAGTGGGAAAAAAGGATCGCTGGTCCTGGGAGGTCGATAGACTTGTCTTTTCCATGTTGAAACCTCTTTGATCAATCGAACTTCAGAAGGGTTTCGATTTGAAGCTGAGAAGCATGCCTAGCCTCGGCGTGGGGAGGAACCGTTCAATTTTGGAGATAAAGCTTTTGGGCACATAAAGCATGTCTCCGGGCTGCAAGTAGAGGTCTTCACGGAGGTCTTTTTGCTGGAACATTTTTTTCAGGTTCAGCTGCTTAACTTCCACCCAATCGTTTGAGACACGGCGGAACAACAATACCTGGGAGTGCTTGGCCTCCTCTTTAAAACCGCCCGCAACAGCGACGGCTTCAGCCACCGTTGTATCTCCTCGCAATTCGTATTTGCCCGGCCGCTCCACCTCACCCCCTGCAATGAAATGAGGTTTCTCAAAATCTTTGAGTTCAACTGTAAAGACTGGGTCTCGCAGAATTTTTGCATAGCCAGCCTGAAGCATTTGGGTCAGTTCCGGCATCGTCTTTCCCTCGGCGCGAATATCCCCCAGAGGGCGCAGCGTGATATAACCGTCGGGCTGGACGGTTACGGTCTGATTGAATGCCGGAGCAAAAGTAAAATTCAATTCTATGGTGTCGCTTTTGCATAATTGATAACGCGGATATCTTTGGTGGAGTACTGGTGTGTCTAGGCTCCCTTGGTTTTTGTCTTCGAAGGTGCTGGTGTGGTCTCCCGGTGGTGCAGTAGCGCTTCCTGGCGGAGGCTGGGATTGAATTTTCTCGCCCGCCAATGAAAATGGAAAGGATGCCAGTAGTAGAGTAGTAATCCCGATGAGTAATATCCTCCGGTGAGTCATCAGTCTCTCCTCTGAAAATCCCCCCTATCAAGGGAAGGTGTGAAAAAATCAGCTACCGAAAGGATTGCAATCGCCCCTCACCCCTGGCCCC
>Ga0066710_100000434_pt1 | contig 25081 bp, 18 predicted proteins | sample GraSoiAngelo_159_FD_79666 | JGI IMG/M metagenome (GOLD analysis project Ga0066710, IMG submission 79666) | Grasslands soil microbial communities from the Angelo Coastal Reserve, California, USA - 14_1009_16_40cm | ecosystem: Environmental > Terrestrial > Soil > Grasslands | place: USA...
CCGTTTTCCACAAGGATGGCTGAGCCTCATCCAATCGGTCTCGACGCGCCGTGTCTAAAGTCTGTTTTCGATGTTCTTTAGAACGCGTATGTCGTTTCGTATCTATAGGCTAGCAAAAACAGAGGAGGAGGAAGGCGCTCCCGAATGGGCCTTTGCGCAAACAATCACCACCCGGAGATGGCGGAAGCGACAGGGAGCGCAAAGGCAGCCTCAATCTGGGCGAGCCGCCAACCGCAAGGCGCTCGAATTCAAGATGCTATTTCCAGGCCGCTTCACAGAGAGCGCAGAAATTCGAGGAGTGCTTCTTTTTCGCTGGGTTTGAGCTTTTGGAATTTTTCCGTGACGTGTTCCGCTTCGCCACGATGCCGGAGAATGGCGTCGAGAAGCGTGACGGAGGCGCCGTCATGCATCAGCCTGGAATGCAAACGCACGCCCCACAAGGGCGCGGTGCGGATTTTGTTGGCCGTGCTTTCGTATGCGGGTATCGAGAGATTTCTCCAGGTGATTTGATACATCTTCTTGCCGTAGTGCTCAGTCATGGATTGAACGATGCCGTCGCCCGTGCCCACGTTGTGAAGCAGGAAGTCGCCGTAGGGATGGAACTGCTTTTCTGCAAGAGCTCCGGAGATGGTGAACGTGCCTCCATTAATCTTTGTGCCTGCGGAAGCGGTGGTTAGAGTCTGGACGTGACACTGAATGCAGCCGACCTTGTCGAAGAGTTCGGCGCCTTGGCGTGCTTTTGGCGTGGTCGCCAGTTGGTCGTCGCGCGCGGGGGCTTCGGTGGCACGAAGGAAGCGCGCGAAATGATCGATGTCACCAAGGCCGTCGGGCCCGGGCGTGTCGTTGGGCTCGGAGACGGTGTTGCAGAGGTTCGTGACCTCGTCGGGCTGAAGGCGATTGGTGATACCCATTTCGTTGAGATAGGCGTCACCGGAAAAGGACAGCAGGCTGGCATGCTGGTCCTTCCATCCAAAACGGCCGACTCCGGTCGTGCCGGGAGCTTCGACAATGGGAACGTAAAGGACCTGGCCGCAGATTTTGTTGTGGTTTTTCTTGCATTGCTCCTTGGCGAGCTCAACAAAAGTCTGATCCGAAACGGCTTCCACGAAGCCATCGCCCAAAAGATTCACAGAAACGCGGAAGGTGCGAATCCTCTCGGAATCCGGAACACGCTCCTGGATTTCGGTGCCGGGGAACGCGGCATTGGGGCAGATCGCGCGGTCATTCACGAGATTACGGCCTTTGATAATTTCCGCGCCTCGATTGATGGGAATCTCGGGATCCTGAAATTTGCCTTTCGGGTCGCTGTGGCCAACGCGCAATTCGCTGACCTGGCTGGATCCTCCGGAAGTGGGATTCTGGTGGCACTCGCGGCAGGACTGGCCGTTGTAGAGAGGGCCGAGTCCGTCGGGGACGTTCTCGATTTCATCAAACTTGGCCTGATCCGCTGCGTGCGTGGCATCGTCCACCAGCCCGTTGGTTTTGTTATCAAAGCCGGTGGGCGCTTCGGGAAGGGTCGACGCGAAGACGTAAACAGCAAGAGCCAGCGCGGGAACACCGAACAAGAGCTTCATGAGCACCTCGACGGGCGGGCAGGGCCGCAATTTACCCTAGAGCTTGAAAAAAGCAAAGCGGAAATTAATGGGCACGGTTTTGATTTCAGCCGTTCGGTCGATAAGCATTCTTAGTTGGCGGAGTATTCATTTCGCAAAACATGGGTCGGCTCTCGCTGACGGGTAGCGCTCGGCTCCTGCGGCGCGGACCAGGCGGCACGAAGTTCTTCCGCATGGCTGACGAGGCGATCGATCAGGCCAGGCGATAGGGTGCCTTTGCGAGGAGATTCCGCTTTGGCTACTGCCGGAGAAATTTCCAGCAACTGAAGTTTTTCCAGTACGGGTTTCAGCGCGCGGTCGGGATTGCGCAGAAATTCCGTGCAGCGAATGCGCGTGAAAATCCAGCCCATGCGCTCGAGAACGGACTGGCGATCCATGTCTTCCTGGAGTTTTTCGAGCGGATGATAACGATCGCCGTCGCACTCGATGGCCAATCGTTGGCCGTTTCCTTCGACCACGAGATCGATGCGGAAAGCGCCGATTTTCCACTGTGGAGTGACGTGATAGCCGGCAGCCAAAAGGCGTTTCATGACTTCGCGTTCGAACGGCGACTGCGTGCGCTTTTCTTTTTCCTCCAGCGCGCGCATCAGCCGGCTGGGATCCTGAGCGTGCTCGATGAGCTGGCGGCGAAGGTCTTCGGCCTTGAGGTCGTTGTGCGGGCTGAGCGAATGGATGACCCACATCTGGTCACGGGCGCGGCTGGCGGCGACGTTGAAACGCTGCTTGAAAAGTTCCTGGTCGCGGAGAGAAAGAGCGCCGCGCTGTGCGGTATCCACAAGGGAAATGAAAATCACATCGCGTTCATCGCCCTGGAATTGCGCGGCATTGCCGCAGAGCAAGCGGTGAAGCTCGTAGCGATCGGGTGAGAGATGAGCGCGCAGCAGATTGTCGATTTCGATGGCTTGCTCGTCGCCGACCAGGGAAACGACGCCGAAGCTGAGCGGCTGTCCCGCGCCATTCTTTTTGTACTCGGGCTCTTCGATAGCCGCGGCAACCAGCGAGGCGACGGTGAGAGCTTCCTGGCGATTGATCTTGCCGTCGCGGCTGGAGCCTGGGACGCGAAGAGCGACGGTGTGAGGCAGCAGGCGCACACGGCTGGCGTCGCGCAGCGGCTTGATCCGCCAATCGTAGGAAATCATGTTGCTGAATTGGATGATCTCCGGGACGCAGCGGAAGTGCTCGACAAGGCAGGTGGTGCCGCCGAAGGATTGCCGCGCGAGATCGTAGATGGAAATTTGGCCATCGTAGAGATCGGAGTTGGGGATGCCCGGCAGGTATTGGAAGATGAGATTTTGAATGATGCCGAGATCCTGGCCGACGGCGGAGGGGCTCACCTGTTCGTGGTCGCCGACGACGAGCACGGTCTTGCCAAGGTAGAGCGCGACGAGCGCCATCACATCGCTCTGGCTGGCCTCGTCGATGATGACCACATCGAAGCGCGTGACGCGCGGGTCGAAATTTTCGACCACGCGAGAGATCGGCATAACCCAGACCGGCACGGCACTGCGGCACTCGGACATTTTCCTGGCGGCTTCCGCGCGCAGCAGGGAAACACGAATGCCGTGGCCTTTGCCGATCCTGCGAATGGTGTCGAGCCAGCCGACCAGCGCTTGGCGCTGGCGGGAAGAAGTGCGGCGAGCCTGCGAAGACCAGGCGCGGCGGTCGATGAGGTCGATGGTCACGCGGCGAAGTTGTTCGCGGAGTTTTTCACTTTTGGATTGCAGGGATTCGAGCGAAACATTGGCGCGGCGATCGAGTTCGTCGTTGAGCTGGCGCCAAACCCAGGCTGCAGAAGGATCGCGAGGCGGTTCGCGGCGGCCGTGCACGCCGGTGCGATTTCGAATGGCCGCTGCCCAGGCGGGCGCGGCGCTCTCCAGTTTGGTGAGCAGCGCCCGGCGGAGATCCAGATCGGCCTGACGGCTCTTCAGTTCCAGCAGGCGCTCGTAGGCGTCGCGGTACGCGTTGCAATCTTCTCCCTGGATGGCCTTGAGCAAATGGCCGATCACTTTCGAAGCTTTGGCGGCGCGAGAGGCAAGTTTGAGGCGGCTTTTCAGTTCGCGGATTTCTTCTTCGAGCTGGAGCAGCTTCAGTTTATTGAAACGCGAGTCGAGGATGGGGAGAAGGGCGTTGGTGACGGCTTTGCCGATGCGCACGAGCTCGCCCTCCGCGCCGATGACCGCGGGCTGTTCGGCGAGAAATTTCTCCCAGCGAAAGCCGAGGTCGGCGAGCTGCTGCTGGAGCGGGAGCCAGGTGCGTTCATGCCAGCTCAGGCAGTCTTCGATGGAATCGCAGTATTGCATGAGCGTCTTTTCCACTTCCTCGCCCATATGCGCCGAGGGAGGAGTCCCGAGCGAGGCCATCTGGCGGTCCCAACGCGCGGAAAGCTCCTGACGGAGATTCTTGAGGTGCGCCAGTTTGTACAGGGCATGAAAGTGCTCGGGCCGCCGAGGGCGAGAGTGATTTACTTTTGCCGATTCGACAAATTGGCTCCAGGATTTATGAGTGAGGAGCGTGAATGAGCCGAGTTTGCCGCCCTCTTCGAGATGAGCGAGGATTTCGCCGACAATGCGCTGCTGATCTTCCAGGCTGAGCACGCCAGAAAGCTCGGGGCCATATTTGATCAACGATTCTTGCGCGTTGGCTGCTTCACGGTGAAGGAGGCGCACCGAGCTGACCAACTGTTCCCAGGGCTGGCGATGCGCGCCGCCGTACTTTCCGGCATAGACAGCGGCGAGTTTCCATTTCTCCTTGCCCGAAAGAGGCTCGACAGCTTGCGTCAGATTCGCGGCCAGGGCTTCCAATTCCTCCGGTGTGCCTTGGGCAGCGCCCGATTGCCATAGGTCCGAGCGGAAGTCCAAGTCTTCCATGCCGAGACGGTTGCGCTCGCTCACGGAAGATTCGAAGTCTTCCGGACGCGGGAGATCATGAATCTCCGGAAGGTGGCCGGAAAGCTCTGCTTCGTCTTCACGAGTGACAGAAACATTGGTGCGATAGAGGTCCGTCAATTCCGTGGAGGAAAGCGGCAAAGGCGCGACTGCGGCAACGGGCCCGGGGATCCAACCGTTACTTTCTTTTTCCTGCGCGACCTTGCGCGCGGCGTCGGCGGGAGCCCAGGGTTTTCCGGCGATCACAATGTCGCGATACTCGTCGGCGCGAGCGTCCGAGAGCTGATTGCGAAGCTCGTCCAATTTCTTGAGAAGATCGAGGCGCTGCGATTCGGACTTCCCGGCTTCCTGGTCCAAGGAACTCGCGTCGGCCCTCGAGAGCCTTTCGGCGATGGAGCCGACGGCGCTTTCCAACTGCTTCCGGCTCTCCAAGTCACTTTCGAGGACGCTGACGCACAACGGGCGCAGCTCCGGAACGATGTGATGGCGGACCATACGCAGCGCTTTCGTCGTGTGGCTGGTAACCAAAACACTTTTTCCCTGCGCCAGCAAATGCCCGATAAGATTGCCGATGGTGTGGGTTTTGCCGGTGCCGGGAGGACCCTGCACCAGCACGCCTCCGTGCTCTTCCAGTTGCTTGGCGATGCGAATCTGTTCGGGATTGGCGGGCTTGCTCAAGAGAACTTCCGCTTCCGTTTGGGAAAAGCCGCCCGTGGATGCGTCCGCTTCGGTCGGGTCACCAATGGGAGATTCTTCGCCCACGATGTTCAAGAGAGACCACGGCAGATCTTCGCGAGTGCGCAGGTCCGCCAGGATGCCTTCGATGGCGGCGGCGAAACCCAGCGTGCGGGCGCGCAAAAAGATGACCGGATCGCGGCCAATGCGAGGATCGTGTTGTTCGCCGGCCGGCGCGCTTTCTTCGATGAATTCGCCTCGCGGCGAGAGCTGCACGACAAGCCGTCTCAGAAACGTGGAGGTAGCGCCGTTGAACAGAGGATGGAATCCTCCTTGTTCCAATTCCTCGCGGCAGCGACCGATCGCGCGTCCATTCACGTCGGCCATCGATTGGAAGAGAGCGGAATAAAGCTCGACGGGATAGTCGGCCTCGGAGAGCGTGAACTCGGGAACCGAAGCGTCAAACTGCAGTTGAAGGCGTTGCAAGAGAATGGGGTGGAAAATTCCGCCCTCCGCGCGCTGCCAACTCAAAATGCCATCTCCCACAACGAGCTCGACGCGTTCGGCCTCGCGATCGATGCGCCCATAGAGGGAATAAAAAGTCTCGAAGATGCGCATGGCCGCGCACGCGGGCTTTTCGGTTTTCGCCCACTCGTCGCGAAGGAACGTCCAGCGTCGAAGCGCGGCAAGTCGCCCCGGATCGGCAGCAAACTCGGTCTGCTTTGATTCGCCATTTTCGGGGGATTCCTCTCGAGACTCGAGAACCAATGAATGGTTCGAGGGGTCATCCCATCCGGACTCCAACCATTCGGCAATTTCACGGGGCGGTTCGGGAGGGCGAGTCAACTGTGGCCGCTGGACCCTCAGAACAAAACTCGCGTTGCTGGCGGTTTCTGCGCTCTGGGTGTCGGCGCTCTTGGATTTCGCGGAGCCCGGGTTGGATTTAGCGGCGCCTTGCCGGATGGAAGGGTGATTCGGAAGGTCGTGCAGCCAGAGGTGCCAGAGCTGATCCCGAATCTCGCGTTTGGGCGGATTGCGATGCTGGTTCAGCGCTTCCAGGTAACGGAAGACACGCGTGATTTTTTCCCGTGCGACACGGAGCTTCTCGGAATCCATGACTCTCGGCCTCAGATAGCGGTGAGTGTCGAGGCTGGGGCTGACTGGGGAGAAGTCCAGAATAACAGCGACCAGCAGACATTCTCAAGGTTTCCGTAATACCAACCCAGAGAACGGGGCCAGGTTGCGCGAGCAGTTGGAGTGGAGCCGTCCGAATCCGACGCACGCGCATAAGATCTTCTCCCGTTGGCAGTGCTTAGCCCACCTGGAAAGAAGCGAAAATGCCTGCCCGTGAACGGTGATTTGGCACAAAAAGAGCGAAGAAAGAGCAAAGAGATCAGTAAGCTTTTCATGTGCCGGTGCTTCGCAGGCAGCAAAAAATACCGGCGTGGGCATAAAACCCTTTTCTTATGGCGAGTGTCTAACTATCATCGAGGATGTGAGGATCACAGGCTGCGCCTCACCCCTGCCCCGGGCCTGCTCATTCGGAATCTCTTTCACCCGCCCAGCCTTCGAAGAGGGCTCCGAAAATCTGTCCGTTCTCTCGATACTGTATGGACCAAGACCGCCGGCGTCATTTGCGAAAAACTCCTGACAAGTTTGCATTTGTGCAGATCGAGGGAGAGGAAGTGGGAAAGGTGCTCAATGTCTCCGAAGGAGGCCTGAGCTTCAGGTCCTACGCTCCAGCTCCCCAATACGGCCCGCTCTATTTCTGGTTCTCGTTCAATCTCAAGGACCGCATCGAGGGCATGGGGGAACTCGCGTGGACGGACTCTTCAAGAAGGGTTGGGGGCTTGCGGTTCGTTCAACTTTCCGAGAGCAGCCGCGAGCAAATCCATACGTGGCTGTCCCGGCTGCCTTCGCAACAGGCTTCTGACGAAGGTCTGCTCCCGCGAGTCGTGCCAAAAGGTAAGCCGGAAAAAATTGGAGTGGGCAAATTCGACCGAGTAGCCAAGTTCGTGTCGAGAGCTCATTCACACCACTTTCCTCTTTCTCTGAACAACTGGGATCGGGCGGATGCGAACGTTCGTTCACCGCGTAGCGACTCGAGCGCTTCTTCACACCACTCTCCCGTGGCGTTGCTCAACGCGGACCAGGGCGATCCGAGCGCTCCCTCTCCCGATTTGCCGGGAGTGGAGGCGGCCGGAGGGCTGATCCCCTTCGAACGGTATCAGTTGGCGGTAAAACGGCAGTTCGCTCGGGGAGTCTTGCTGGGCATGATCATATCCGCAACCGTGACGGCGTCCGCATTCGAGTATTGGAGTCACCGCCGCCATGCCGAAAATACAAAAGTGGCGTCCGCGGAATCGTCGCTTCCCAAAATGGATCCGCCAGCCCTGCCGCCCGCTTCGCAACCCGAATCTTCGCCTAGTCCTGCCGTGAACGTTTTCTCTTCCGACAAACAGAATAAGGGAATGGTCCCGAAGCCCGCTTCCAGCAAAGAGCTCGCAGCCTCTTATGCTTATTCGCAGTCGCCGTTGAAAACTTTGGAAACCAAGGCACCAAACCAAGCGGCACGAACGCCGGGTCAACCGCGCTTGAGCGATTCAACGGGCGCAGTCAAGAAATCGATGACGCCGGCACAGTTGTGGAACGCGGTGCAAGGGGGCAACATCAAGGCGGCGGTGGTATTGGCGGAAGATTACATCCAAGGAGAGGGTGTGCCCAAAAACTGCCAGCAGGCCCGTATTTTGCTACTGATGGCCTCCGAAAAACGCAATGCCGCAGCCATCAAGCGATTGCACCAGTTGGACGAAGATAAGGATACCTGCCCCTAAAAAGGCTCCTGAGGAAATAAAGCTGCCCCGTCATTCCTTGCAGTGAGCAACGCAAAAGTGAAATGCCTTCAGTACTTCGCGATGGCGGCAAAGTGTCCTTAAACAGGGCGGCGGATGCCCAGTTTGCGCATGCGCGCCTGGAGCGTGGTGCGCTTCATGCCGAGAATGGCGGCGGCACCCTTCGGGCCAGCAATGCGCCATTGCGTTTGCCTGAGGGCGCGGAGGATGTGCTGGCGCTCGGCTTCTTCAAGAGTGGAAATAGAAGAGGTCAAGGAGGTCGAGGAAGTTAAGGATGGAAAGGAGGAAGAAGGTCCGGTGACGGCGTTGGAAGAAGCATTCGCCGCGGATCTTAATTCCGACAGCGGGACGCGCAGCTCCTTGCCGGGAGAGAGGAGAACCGCGCGCTCGATGAGGTTTTCCAGTTCGCGGATGTTGCCCGGCCAGGAGTAGCTGGCGAGCGCGTCCATGGCCTCGGCGGGAATGTACTCGACCGGCTTGTTGAGGCTGCGGCTGAATCTTTGGACAAAATAGCGAACCAGAAGGGGGATGTCTTCGGTGCGTTCCCGGAGGGCGGGGATCTGAATGGGGAAGACATTCAGGCGGTAGTAGAGGTCGCTGCGGAAGGCGCGCTGGGCGACGAGTTTCGCAAGATCAACGTTGGTGGCGGCGACCACGCGGACGTCCACGCGCTGGGTGCGGTTGCCGCCGAGGCGTTCGAATTCCTGCTCCTGCAGCACGCGAAGGAGTTTGGGCTGCAGCTCGAGCGGGATGTCGCCGACTTCGTCGAGAAAAAGCGTGCCGCGGTCGGCTAATTCGAAACGCCCGATTTTTTGATTGATGGCCCCGGTGAAAGCGCCGCGCTCGTGGCCAAAAAGTTCAGATTCGAGCAGGCCGGAGGGAATGGCAGCGCAGTTGATCTTGACGAAAGTGCGGTCGCGGCGCGGGCTGCGATTGTGGATGGCGCGTGCAAAGAGTTCTTTGCCGGTTCCCGTTTCGCCGAGGAGCAGCACGGTCGTTCCCGCGGGAGCGGCGAGTTCCACTTGCGAGAGGGCGCGTTTCAGCACGGAGCTCTCGCCGATAATTTCCTCAAAATTGAATTCGCTGCGGATTTCTTCTTCGAGATAGAGTTTTTCTTCGGCGAGCTTGTTTTTCAGCGTCTCGATTTCCTCAAACGAGAGTGCATTCTCGACGGCGATGGCGATTTGCGCGGCCACTTGCCGCATCAACTCGACGTCCTGCGGAGAAAAGGCGTCAGCGCGTCGGCCGGCGAGATTGAGTGTGCCAAACGCCCGGCCGTGCGTGATCAGCGGCACGCAGCATAAGGTTTGCACGCCTTCCGAGCGGAGCACGCGGATCACCTCGTTCGAGTAACGGTCGAATTCAGCGCCGCGAACAAGAAGCGGAAGGCCATTGGCAATGGCTTGCCCCGAAGGGGAGGAATCCCGCGGAACAGTGGTCTCTCGGTTGAGGAGGCCCTGGTGGCCGGGAAAATCGAGAGCGTGGATTTTGAGCATGCCGGTAGCGGTGTCGAGAAGAGCGAGGCTGGTGTAGTCGTGATGGACGACGCGCTCGAGAGCGGAGACGATACCGCGGAAGAGTTCGGGAAACTCGCGGCTGGTGACCAGAACATTGTTGATATCCAGGAGCACGCGGAGGCGGTCGCGCTCGCGGGCTAGTTGCTGCTGGTAAGCCTGGGAGGTTTCGAAATTCAGCGCATTATCAACGGCTACGGCCACCTGGCTGGCGACCCGCTGCATGAACTGAAGCTCGGTGTCCGTAATGCCCTGGGGAACGACCCGGCCGAAACCCATGGAACCAAGGCGGTGTTGTGCGGTCGTGAGAGGAAGAATCGCGAGAGAGCGGACGTTATGCTCACGGAGCCGCGGCATGAAATCGGGGAAGCGCGTTTCTTCGTCGACATCCGCGATGACCAGGGGCTGCTGCGTCTGCCAGACCCATCCTGAAGGATTTCCTTCGATAGGAGATTCGCTGCCCGCAACTTTTTCGCTGGGAAGGTGAGTTTCGAGGATGTGCAGGCGCATGACATTCTTTGCGGAGTCATGCAGGACCAGGCTCAGGAAATCGAAATCAATGACGGAGTGCAGGCGCGCGGCAAGGTCGTGGAAAAGCGCGGGGAGATCGCGCTGCTGGGCGATGGCCTCGCTGACTTCGAGCAAGGCTTCGAGCTGACGCCGGGAGTGCTCCAGCGGCGAAGTGTGCGGCACTTCCGGGGGAAAAATCACGGGTTCCGCCATAAGGGGCAGGATAACACCCGCCTCGGCGCAGGCTCAACCTGGGGCAATGGCGTTTCGTGGCTACTCTCCGGTTTCTCGACTTGCCTAAGGCGCTATTTCCTCTCTCGTAAAAAACGCGGGAGCTGCACGCCCGGCTCTAGGGTTTGGGCGGCGGAGTGGGAGTAGGAGTGGGCGCAGGGGCTGGCGGAGTAGGAGCGGAAGCTGGGGGAGGAGTGGACGCTGGAGCCGGAGGATCGGCAGGCGCGGCCTTGGGCTGAATGGAGAGCAGTTCCACTTCAAAGATGAGGGTGGAGTTGGGGCCGATGTCGCGGCCCGCACCGCGCGCGCCGTAAGCGAGGTCCGAAGGGATGAAGAGTTGCCACTTGGATCCCACGGGCATGAGCTGCAACGCTTCGGTCCAGCCCTTGATGATTCTGCCGACAGGAAAGGTGGCGGGCTGTCCCCCTTTGTAGGAGCTGTCAAATTCCGTGCCGTTGAGCAGCGTTCCGCGGTAGTTGACGACGACGGTGTCGGTCACGGTGGGCTTTGGTCCAGTGCCCTCCTGGAGAATCTTGTATTGCAGGCCGCTGGGAAGTGTGACAACGCCTTCCTTCGTTTTATTGGCGGCCAAGAAAGCTTCGCCTTCTTTTTTGTTGGTGTCGGCAAGCTGCTGTTGCTGGAGCTCCTGCCTCTTGCGCAGATCGCCCTGAAGAGCAGTCATGGTAGCTTGCGCTTCCTGGTCGGTGAGGAGCGGCTTGCTGCCAGTGAGAGCGTCTTTGAGGCCACAGAGCAGGATGGCAGTGTCCACGTCAACGCCATCTCTTTTCATGGCGTTTCCAATATTCATCCCGATGGCGTAGCTCACTTTGTCTTTTTGGGTATTGAGGGTCAGTGGAGTCGCAGTCTTTCTTGCGGGCATTTGCCCGGGATTTGCGGCGGGGACTTTCTTCGGTGTTGCGGAGGGGGCTTGGGAAGAAGCAGCCGGAGGAGGTTGCTGGGCCGTCGAGGCCGGATGTTTCTGGGTACTTGAAGCCGGTGGCTGCTGCGTAGCCGAGGCTGGGGCTTGTTGCGCCTGGGCTGAGCCAAGGAAAATTGCCCCTGCGACGAGGAGAGTCACGACAATCATGAGTGGTTTTTTCATGCAATCATTCTGGCATTCACCGGGAGGCTTCGCAAATGAATAGGGGGCTCGATTCCCGGAATGGGAAGAATAGGGGTACACCCCCGGCAGTTTTCATAAGAGTGGCAAACACAGGGGTTAGAGCATACGGAAAATGGAAGTGTGCGCAAGCGATTGAAAGGAAAGGGGCGCTGCCCCGCAAACCGGATTTACACGTTGTAAGGACGGAAGGAACATTTTTAAACCTTTACGATCAAAGAATTTCGCCAGGATTACAGTTGAAGGCGCCACGTCCGCGACGCAGAAAGAGCTAAGTGCGACTCTGGCAAACTAGGCCGCTGGCAGGCTGCTTCAGCGCGGCTTGCCGGCAGTCGAGCCGGGCTGAAGCTCGGCCTCTACAAGCGCCCGCGCGTCTCCCCGGAATCCTTCTCACGGAGGCAAGGGAATGATGACCCTTCTGTTTGTGTTGCTCATCGGCGTGCTCGCGGGGCTGCGTTCTTTGACGCCGCCCGCCGTGACGGCATGGGGTGCGCACTGGGGCTGGTTCAAGCTGCCGCGGCTGCTTTCGTGGATTGGGACGACGCCCGCTGTGGCGATATTCACGGTGTTCGCCCTGGTGGAACTGTGCACCGATAAACTGCCGAGCGCTCCCCGGCGCAAGGTGCCGATGCAGTTCTGCGCGCGCATCCTCATGGGCGCGTTTGCGGGAGCGTGCCTCAGCACGGCGGCCGACTGCGGCGCCCTTCTTGGCGTATTGCTGGGAGCGGTGGGCGCGGTTGCCGGAACCCTTGGCGGCTACCATGCGCGAGCCGGCCTGGCGAAACTCTTCAACAGCCCGGACCTGCCGATCGCCCTGACGGAGGACATCCTCACAATCGCCGGCTCGTTCTACGTGATCTCGCGCTTTTGAACTGGTCCCTCGTCGCTCTCGTTCGGCGAGGCGCCGCATTCCTGCGGAGTGCGGGGCAGCGAAATCGCCGGCTAGAACCCACTTGGCCTGCGCCGCTGCGTTGTGTTCTCCTATGGAGAGGAGCATGAACGCTGTCTTCCATCTGCGCCGGACCTTTCGTACCGCCGCCACTACCGTATTTCTCTGCTTCCTGTGCATTCCGGCAGGCGCCCAGCAGCCGACTATTCGATTTGTCCGCAACCCCGATCCGGCGCCGGATTTCAAGCTCACCACGCTCGAGGGAAAAGCGCTCAGCCTCGCGGACTACAAGAACAAAGTGGTTCTTTTGAACTTCTGGGCCACGTGGTGCGGGCCGTGCCGCGCGGAAGTCCCCGACCTCGTCGAACTGCAGAACAAATATAAGGACCAGGTGCAGATCATCGGTCTGGTGGTCGATGATGAGGATCAAGCGGCCATCAAGGCATTTGTCGCCGAATTCGGCATCAATTACCCTGTCGCGTTGGCAACGGATGCCATGCGGCTGCAGTACGGCGGAATCCCCGCGCTGCCCACTTCCTTCGTGCTGGACGCGCAGGGCCGCATCGTACAGAAACATGAAGGCTTGCGCGATCCCGTTCTTTATGAGGTGGAAATCCGCGCGCTGCTCGGCTTGCCCATCGGCGACGTGAAAGTGGAAACGTTCGAGGACATGGGACAAATCTTCCTGAAGCACGCCGACCGCGCCACGCAGCTTCCCGGCGTCGACCTCTCCAAACTCACCCCGGAACAAAGAACCGTCGCGTTGCACAAATTCAACGCGGAAATGTGCACTTGCGGCTGCCAGTACACGCTCGCGCAGTGCCGCATCTGGGATCGAAACTGCGCCGTCAGCAAAGCTGCGACCGCAAAAATCATCGCAGCCCTCGCCGCCGGGCGTCATGCCGCTGCGGAGTCGCCGGCTTCCGAAAAGCCCGCGACCACCTCACTCCCTCCTCCCTCTCCGACAAAGCCTACGGACCCGGAAAAGCCCGAAGAATAGAAACATCGAAGGTACGTCCCCGTCGGACAGCGAGGCGCTTGGGACTGCACATTGCGGCGACGAGCACGCCGGTGGCGCCTTTCAAGATGGCTTGCCGGGAAGCGAATTGGGTACTACACTCGCGCGGCACGGGAAATTGCGATTGGAATCGGGGAGGAAGTCATGAATGGTCGAATGAGTTTCGTGGCAGTGGCGCTGGCGGTGGGAGGAATCTTGACGGCAAGCGGGATGTTTTCGCAGGTGACGATCCAACCTACGAGAAAGGTGATCAAGCTACAGGGCGGACCGATAACGGCACCGTTTAGCGACGCGATCCTGTCGGGTAATACTCTGTACCTGGCGGGGCGGATTGGGATTGATCCGAAGACAGGAAAAGTTCCGGAGAAGATTGAAGAGGAAATCAAACTGCTGCTGGATGGCGAGAAGGACGTTCTCGCGCAGGCGGGCATGACCATGGATGATTTGGTGTACGTGCAAATTGCGTGCACGGATCTTTCCCTTTTTGGAAAATTCAACCCGATTTATGCCAGCTATTTCACGACGAAGGATTATCCCGCGCGGGAGTTCATCGGAGCGGGGTCGCTGCTGGTCGGCGGCCATTTCGAACTGCAAGCCATTGCCGTCAAGAAGTAGACAAAGCCAGAACATCGAGATTGTATGCCTATATATGGGCACTATATAATGGTCCATATTTAACCATATGCCTTTATATGGTCACTAGCAATCGCTGAATTGATTTCCAACCTCCAGTAAGTCATTCCATTTGTGCACATTAAATGTGAATCGAAATTTACAGGGAATGGTGTGGGTTATGCATATATTGAGAGCAGGCAAGGCGAGCCAAATGCTGAGAATTACAACAGAAAAGCGACGTGGTAAGACGGTTCTGAACGTGGAGGGCCGACTGGCGGGGCCTTGGGTAGGCGCATTAGAGCAATGCTGGCGCGAACTTCGCGCGGCCTCACCGCAGGAGAAGTTTCACGTGGACCTCTGCGGTGTGAGCTTTATCGACGCCGCAGGAAAAGTGCTGTTGAAGGAAATTCACCGGCAGGGCGGGGCCCTGATCGCAGAAGGCTGTCTGAACCAGGCCATCGTGCAGGAGATCGTCAAGAGTGAAAAGGGAGAGAAACGCAACGGCCACAAAGAGGGTCCGAAAGGCTCGCACATCGTCTTTTATGGCGCACTGTTCAGTCTATTGATGAGTCCAATGCAGTCGCGCGCTCAGGTGACGCCCAGCAATAGGATGTTGCCAGCGAACGCGCCGACGCAGGTGTTGCGGCTGACACTGGACCAAGCGGTTGGCCTGGCAATCAAACAGAATCCGACCGCGCAGATTGCGGTTTTAGCGGCCGCGCAGAGCGAGCAGGACAAAAACATCGCGCGGGCGGAACTACTGCCCCAAGCAAGCGCCAGAATTTCGGACGAAGCACAGAAAGTGAACCTGCAGGCACAGTTTGGGGGGAAGACACCCTTTCCTGGATTTCCGAAGACCCTCGGACCGTATCAGATTTTTTCCGCCGGGCCGAGTGTAAGCGCCCCAGTTTTCGACCTGGCGCTTTGGCAGAGATACCGGGCGGCGCAGAACACGATGGGCGCAAGCAAGGCAAACAGCCTTTCGACTCGCGAGCAGGTGATTCTGCTGGTGGTTTCGCAATACATCGGCACGCTGCGTGCCGTGGCGAATGTGCAAGCGTCGCAATCGCGCGTCGAACTGGCGCAGGCGCTCTACGATCAGGCGGCGGATTTGCAGAAAGAGGGGGTGGGCACGGGCATCGATACGCTGCGCGCCAATGTGGAGCTGCAAAATGAAAAGCAGCGGCTGCTTGAGGCGGAGAACGAGCGCGAGACTTTGCTCTACGGATTGAACCGTCTGCTCAACCTGGACCCGCGGCAGCAGCTCGAACTGGAGGATTCCCTCAGTTTTTTTGATACGGCGCAGCCGGAAGTGGAATCCAGCATCGAAGCAGCGCTGGCCGAAAGGCAAGAGTGGAAAGCCCTAAGTTCACAGGTAAAAGCGGCGGAGGACCAGAAGAAAGCGGCGCAGTATTCGCGGCTGCCGTCGGTACGCTTTGACGGAACGTTTGCCTACGTGGGGACGTCAGGGAACACCACGCTGCCAACGTACACCTATCAAGGCAGCGTGAATCTTCCGCTTTTCACTGGCGGGAGGATTCACTCGGAGATTGTGCGCGCGGACCTGGAAATTCGAAAGCTGGAAGAGCAGCGCGCGGATTTGGGGAACCAGATCGCCTTGGACGTAAAGACAGCACTGCTGAACTTGCAGTCAGGGCGCAACGAAGTGCAGGTGGCGAATCTGGGCGTGCAGCTTTCGAAAGAAGAAGTGGATCAGGCGCGCGACCGATTCAAAGCGGGCGTGGCGAACAACATCGAAGTGATCCAAGCGCAGGATTCGCTCTCGCGCGCGAACGACAACCAGATTGCGGCGTTGTACCGCTTCAACCAGGCGCGAGCGGACTTTGCACGGTCGATCGGGCAGATGGAAAGGGTTTACGCGAAGTGAGGCTGGGGGGACGATGAGCATCGAAATCGAAGTTGGATTGGAAAATGCGGTGAGGGTGCCAAGGGTCACGGAAGAGCTATCCCTGGAAGAAACCCCGAAAGGTCTAGCTAACCCGAAAACGAAGCGGTTGCTGCTTGCCGCAGGAGGGGCGGTTCTGGCGACAATCGCCGGATTGTTTATTTACTTTCACAACCGGGAATCGACGGATGATGCGCAGGTGGACGGACACATCACTCCGCTGGCGTCCAAAGTTTACGGACGCGTGTCGCAAGTGCTGGTAGAAGACAACCAGGCGGTCAAAGCGGGACAGGTGCTGGTGAAGATTGATGCGCGGGATTATCAGGCGGCGGTAGACCAGGCCAAGGCGTCGCTGCTGCTTGCCGAAAGCGAAGCGCGGTCGGCGGGAGTGGATGTCCCGCGAACGCGTGAAAACGTATTGAGCGGAACGACCAGCGCGGATGCGCAGGTGATGGGAGCGCAGGCCGATCTAGCGCGTGCGCAGGCCACCTACGAACAAGCACAGACAGCGGATCTTGCGTGGGCGCAGGCGAACGTGGAAAAGAGCGAGGCGAACGCGGAGCTGGCCAAGGCGGACCTGGCGCGTTATCGCCCGCTGATGGAAAAGGGAGAAATCTCCAAGCAGCAGTACGACGCGGCAAAAGCCAACGCGGATGCGACGGCCAGTACGCTGAAAGCGGATCAGCAACGGCTGGCGCAGGCGCAGCGCAACGTGGATGTGGCCAAAGCGCAATTGGATGCGGCAAAGGCGCGCGTGGAGCAAGCGAAAGCAGAACTGGATTCGGCACGCGCGAACGTAAAGCAGGTGAGCATGAAGGCTGCGGACGCGCAGGCAAAGATCGCCAAAGTGGAACAAGCGCGCGCGGCGCTAGAGGCTGCTCAACTGAATTTGAGTTACACGGACATCACCGCGCCGGTGGACGGCGTGGCAACGCACAAGCAGGTGGAGCCTGGACAGATTGTGCAGGCAGGGCAAGGTCTCCTGGTTGTGGTGCCGCTCGAAAGCGTGTGGGTGACGGCAAACTTCAAAGAGACGCAATTGAAAAACATGAAGCCCGGACAGAAGGCGCAAGTGAAAGTGGACACCTATGGAAAGACCTTTAACGGGCATGTGGATTCGATCGCGGGAGCGACCGGCTCGGTGCTGAGCCTGTTGCCGCCGGAAAATGCCACGGGGAATTACGTGAAAGTCGTGCAGCGGATTCCCGTGAAGATCGTTCTCGATCCTATCCCGCAGGAGAAGGCCGTACTACGGCCGGGGATGAACGTGGATGCGACGGTGATCACGGATTGAGCGGGAATAACGACAGGGGGCTGGACAGTCGTACGTAGAAAGAAATAAAGGCAAAGAGTCGAGAGCAATGCGAAACAGGATTCTAGCCAAGCTGAGGATGCCGGATGGGACGATCAACCCGTGGGTGATCGCGCTGACCGTGACGCTGGCAACGTTCATGGAGGTGCTGGATACCTCGATCGCGAACGTGGCGCTACCGCACATCGCCGGAAATCTTTCGGCGGGGGCGGATGAATCCACTTGGGTGCTCACTTCGTATTTGGTTTCGAATGCAATCATTCTGCCGCTGTCAGGATGGTTTTCTGGTCTCCTGGGGCGGAAGCGGTTTTATATGTCGTGCGTGGCGCTGTTCACCATTAGCTCGTTCTTGTGCGGGCTGGCGCCGAGCCTGGGTGTGCTGGTGATTTTCCGGATTCTGCAAGGCGTGGGCGGCGGTGGCTTGCAGCCGAGCGAGCAGGCGATTCTGAACGATACGTTTTCGCTGGAGAAGCGCGGCATGGCGTTTGCCGTGTATGGCCTGGCGGTCGTTGTGGCGCCCACGATCGGGCCGTGGTTGGGCGGCTGGATTACGGACAATTTCTCGTGGAGATGGATTTTTTACATCAACGTGCCGGTCGGGATTCTTTCCTTGGTGCTGACAAATTCTCTAGTTAGCGATCCGCCGTACATGAAGAAGTCCAATCTGAAAGCGGGGTTCCGCATCGACTACATCGGGATTGGGCTGATCAGTTTGGGGCTGGGAAGCATGCAAATCATCCTTGACAAGGGCCAGCGCGAAGACTGGTTCTCGTCGAATTTCATTCGTGGCTTCTTCCTGCTGATGGTCATTGGCCTGATCGCCGGAATCATTTGGGAACTGCGCGAGAAGGAACCCGTCGTGGATTTGAAGATGCTGAAAGACCGCAACTTCGCGGTTGCGACGATTGCGATGTTTTTCCTTGGCTTCGTGCTGTATGCCAGCACGGTCTTAATCCCGCAGTTTCTGCAACAGTTGATGGGGTACACGGCGCAACTGGCGGGCATGGCCCTATCGCCCGGCGGAGCGGTGATCATGTGCATGATGCCGGTGGTGGGCATCCTGGTGTCGAAGTTGGACACGCGGATCCTAATCGCGTTCGGCTGCATCGTATCGGCTTCCGCGCTGTTCGTGATGGCGGGCTGGGACCTGGGGTTGGACTATCGGCACGCGGTAGAAGCGCGCATGCTGCAGAGTTTTGGACTGGCGTTCCTGTTTATTCCGATCAACGTGGCGGCGTTTGCCTACGTGCCAAAAGAGAAAACAAACATGGGCACGGGCATCATCAACCTGGCGCGGAATATCGGAGCGAGCGTGGGGATTGCCACGGTGACGACGATGCTGGACCGTCGGGCGCAGTTTCATATGTCCCGTCTCACCGAGCGCGCCAATGAATTGAGCGCGGCGTACCACAACATGCTGAACGGCCTGCAGTTGAAACTCGTTGCGGCGGGTTCAACGGCGGCGCACGCCAACGCACAGGCCCATGGGATGGTTTACGGCACGATTCAAAGACAGGCGGCAATGCTGGCGTTTCTGGATGATTTCAAAATGCTGGGAATCGTGTTTTTCGCGGTGATCCCAGTTTTGCTGCTGATGAGGAAGCCGAAAGTGCGCGGCGGGTTGCCAGTGCACTGAGAAAAGAGTTTTTTGGCTGTGAAACGTCAAATTGCTTTAACTCAACTGGGGGAGACGATAATGGCGACACAAGTGACAGTGGGAATACAAGGCAGTGAGGAGAACCTGATCCGCGCGGGAAAGCGTGGCGATCACCAGGCGGTTGAGACGCTCTTCCGCCGCTACCAGCGGCCGCTGTTCCAGACGGCGCTGCGGGTGCTGGGGAACACGGAAGATGCGGAAGACGCGTTGCAAGACGGGCTGCTTTCTGCATACCGCAACTTGAGGCGCTTTGAAGGACGGTCGCAGTTTTCGACGTGGCTGACGCGTATCGTCATCAACGCTGCGCTGATGCGGCGGCGAAGCGCGAAGTCACGCCCGGCGGTTTCGCTGGACGAAACGCCGCGCGAAGATGAGCTGCCGGCAACGGAGCGATTTGCGGATAACGGGCCGACGCCGGAGCAGGTTTTCGCCAACACGGAAATCCGGGAGATGATCAGCGAAAATCTCGATGAACTGTCGCCGCTGTTGCGAACGGCGTTCGTGCTGCGCGAGGTGCAAGGCTACTCGACGGGAGAAGCCGCGAAAAAGCTGGGCGTCACCGAAAATACTTTGAAGGCGCGTTTGTGGCGCGCACGCCACCAGCTCGCCGAACGGCTTGGACGTCGTCTGCGGCGTATGCGGGACGACATAACGGGGACTGGCATGGGCGACGCGGAGTGCAGCTATTGCTGAGAGTTGAGGTGAAGAGAGCCAAGGGAGTTCAGGAAATAGAGGACAAGAGGCCGGCGGAAACGCCGGCCTCTTATTCTCCGGTGAATTCTGAGGTACCCAACATTCAGCGAGAGGCAGCGACGTAGCGCCCGAGGACGCGGAGCTCGCTCGTGGCATTGCGGACTTCGGCAAGCGCTGGATCCAGACAAGCGATGTCGTTGGCCTCGACATCAATGAAGAATTGATATTCCCAGGGGCGGCCGTGGATCGGCCGGCTTTCGATCTTTAGAAGATTCACACCTTGTTTCGCAAAAGGTGCGAGCGAGGCAAGGAGCGCGCCCGGGCGGTGAGCGAGACGCATGGCGAGCGAGGTTTTGCGGGCCTCCGCGGAGAGCCACGCGGCGGCCTCTTCTTCCGGGACAAGAAGAACGAAACGCGTGAAATTTTCCGCATTGTCCTGGATCTCTTCGGCAAGGATGACGCCGTGATAATGTTCGGCGGCGCGGCGTCCAGCGATGGCGGCGCAGGATTTATCTTCGCGAGAAAGCACTTCGCGCACGCTGCCGGCGGTGTCCTCGGCAGGAACGCGCTTCCATTGAGGATGCGCGGCAAAAAACCGTTCACATTGTGCCAGGGCCATAGGGTGCGAGGCCACCGAGCGGATGTCCCCGAGCGAAGCACCGGGGAGGGCGATCAGTTGCATTTCAATTGGCAGAATCGTCTCGGCAACGATCGCGAGCCGGCTTTCCAAGAGCAGGTCAAACACCCGCACAACCGATCCCGCCAGTGAATTCTCCACGGGAGCGAGAACAGCGGCTGCAGCACCTTCACCAATGGCACGGAAGGCGGCGTCAACTGTAGCGCGAGGCACGGTTGTGATCGCGTCGCCGAGAAGCTGAATCGCGGCGGCTTCGCTGAAAGCACCGGGTTCGCCCTGGAAGGCCACGCGCATGGTCTTGCGATTGGAGATATTCATGGACAGGCGTTATCTTGCAATAAGCGGAGCAAAACAAGAAGCAGAGATTCAGCAGCAAGCAGTAAAATCCTATTACCAAATTGCTGACTGCGTCCGCGTTCTGTACAGCGGTATAATTCCAGCATTCCATGAGGAGAGCTTCCATGAAAAGGCCCGAAGCAGGGGAATACGCGGAGTCTTATGCAAACTACATTTCAAAAGTTCCCGGGACCGATATCCTCAGCGTGCTCGAAGCACAGCGGCTGCAGATGCTGCACCTATTCGCTGGGCGAAGCGAACGAGACGGAAGCTTCCGGTACGCTGCGGGAAAATGGACGGTAAAGGAAGTCCTCGGACACATCACGGATACCGAGCGCATTTTCGCGTACCGGGCGCTGCGAATCGGAAGGGGCGACATGACGCCACTGCCAGGATTCGAGCAGGACGACTTCGTGAGGAATGGAGGGTTTGCGGCACGGACGCTGGCGGATCTTGCGGAAGAGTTTGGTGCGGTGCGCAGCGCAAGCATTGCGCTCTTTCGGTCATTCGATGAAGAAGCATGGTCGAGACGCGGCATAGCCAGCCAGAAGGAGGTGACGGTGCGCGCATTGGGCTTCGTCACAGCCGGACATCAGATACACCACCGCATGATTCTCGAAGAGCGCTATTTCCCTGCGATTCCGCGCGCTTGAATGGACAAGGGCATTGGGAAATCAGGGCCGGATGCGGGAGTGGTCCACATAGACGCGCTGATAGGCTTGATCCTTGCGCAAATCCTCCCGGCAGGCAGTCACCGAAGGCGCACGGGAAAGCGGTTCGGCCGTGGGGGTTGCAGAATCCTCCGGGGGCTGGCGTTGGTCCATTCTGGCGACTCTCCGCGGCTTAAAGAGATAGAAAAGCAGTAGCACCGCAAGAGAGATTGCAAATGCCGCCACAATCAAAGCGGCAGCTTGTGCGTCAACCGGATGAGCGAAAGCGTCGGCGAGAAGATAGATTCCCCACGAGAGAAAGAGAAGAACCAGGAAGCCGATGAGGCTGCCAAAGGTGCGGCCGAGCCCCGCACGCACGACCAAAGGCTTAGGCGAATGCACCTTCGGAAGGCGGTGCAGAACTGTGCCGCGCATGGCTCACTCCTTGGAATCCCGGCGAGCGAGCATCGGCTCAGGGAAACGAAGAAAATCGAGGTATTGGAAGACGGGCGGAGAATATAGCTTTTTCATGACGCTGCCGCAGGCACAGCGGGGACTTTGTCCCTCAATTTCACCGGTGTTTTCAACCAGAACGGCGCAACGGCATGCTGGATGGGTACAATGCCAACGTTCCCCCGATTTCATGACCATGGACCATGTACCTCCCTTCGCAAGAACGGCTGGAATCTCCGCAAAGGCAATCTCAGGTCGGGCCCTCAGTAGAATATGTGGTACGGTACCTAGAAGTAAATAGAAAAGCAAGAAGAATTTAATGGCGTGGGGCCGGTCCCTGATTTTGGTCTTGACAAGGGGATTACGGGTCTGGTATACTTCTCCTTGTAAGAAACTGTGCCCCGACCTTTGGCCAGGGCTTTTCTTTTGTAGCGCCGGCATCTTGCCGGCTTTTTTTGTTTCCCGTCGTGCCGTGCCTTCTGCTTGCCCGCAGGGCATCCCTATTTACCTGAGCTTGGAGGCGGCGTTTTTTCTCCGTGCTCTCCGTGCTCTGGCCTCTGTGTTCTCTGTGTTAAGCCTTGTCTTTTTCTTTCTCTGTTAGCTATCAACTCTCAACCATCAACTTCTCTTTCTGGACCCCAAACCATGACAAACAAGAAGCCCGATGCTGCACTCGTCTGGAAACAACTCGAAGATGTTCTCGTGTCGCGCCTGGGCCTCAATCTTACCGAGCGCGTGGTCTACGCCCATCTCCTGCGCCACAGCCGCCTCGAAGGCAAGCGCCAACTCCGTTTTTCGATCGTTTGGCTCGCCCGTAGCGTTCGCCTCTCGGACCAGCCCGCTCGCCACGCTGTGCGCAGTCTCGCTGCCAAGGGCGCCCTGCGCTTGGTCGACCGCACCTTGGCTGGCCACCTGGTCGAAGTCTTTTTACCTGAGGAGATACACGCCGCGCCGCCCGAGGGCACTGCGCCCTCCTGCCTCGCGCGTCGGCCCGGCAGCGCCAACCTCGAGGAAATGAATTTCTTGCAGGTGAGCAGTCGGCGCGAGGCCATTCATGCGCGCGAGCGCGGCCTGTGCTTTTATTGTCTGCGGCGCTTCGTCGCTCGTGGGCGAGTCCTCGACCATGTCGTCCCGCACGTCCGCGGGGGGAGCAATTCCTACCGCAATCTCGTTTCCTGCTGCGTCGAATGCAACTCGCAGAAGGGAGAAACGGCGGCGGAAGATTTTCTGCGCACCCTCTATCGCCTGCGCCGCTTAACCTCTGCCGAACTCGAAGGCCGCCTGCGCGCCCTGGAGGCGCTCGCCGCCGGCGAGCTCCGCCCCATTCTCGCCCCGCCCGCCGCCGTCATCAGGAAGCAAGGAGAATCCTGACGTCCCTCAGAGAAATGCGTGACACAGCAGAAAAACGTCGTGTCCCATGTCGTAGGGGCGGGGCTTGCCCCGCCCGGCTTTCTCGCCTCCTGTAGGGCACGGTACTGTAGATTCCGGCCAGGCTGGCGGGGCTTGCCTATCCCCCGAACCGCGTCCTATTCCCGGGGCACCGCACGTCGCGTTCCCCGTCGTAGGGGCGGGGCTTGCCCCGCCCGGCAGTGCTTCATCATGATTTGCGATTTGGATTTTCAGGGTCCAACGACCCCTCCGTGTTGAAAAAACACGCGCGCGAATCACAGCTCCCTCCCATTTTTATGCTTCCTCGGGTGGGCGAAACGTCGCGTTCCTTGTCGTAGGGGCGGGGCTTGCCTATTCCCCGGAATACCGTTCTTGTTGTAGGGGCGGGGCTTGCCCCGCCCGGCAGTGCTTTATGATGACTTGCGATTTGGATTCTCAGGATCCAACGACCACATCAACGGATTCTCCGAAATATATCGCTGGATGTTCCTGAGGTCCTCCCCAGTCCGGACGATATGCTCATAGTAGCTCCTCTGCCAGAGTGGAACTCCGCGCCGCCGCAAGAGCCCATTTACCTTGATTGTAGAAATAGATTTGAACGCGCCAATGACATCAAACAGCGTAGGGGAGGGGCTTGTCCCTCCCGGTTTCGTTGTGGTGTTCCCTGTCGTAGGGGCGGGGCTTGCCCCTCCCGCATGGCCTGCAAAAGCTAGAACACCGTGCAAATGATTAGGCATGATCACAAACTCGTCCAAGACTAACCTTGAGAAGCGCTCTGGCAGAGCCATCCATTCGGAGCGAACAATCTCGCCCGCGGGGCTCAGGACAATGCTTTCTCCGCTGATGGAACCAAAAACGGGACGCTTCCCGGCCGAACAAATAGTCACAAAATAGGCGCCGGGAAATGCATAGTCATAGCCACGCAGGCGAAGTTGTTTTCTCTGCGGCAATACGATGGGATTGTGCATCTGCTGAACGTTGCGGACCCCGTAGGGGCCGGGCTTGCCCGGCCCGCAACGCCATCCACATATTACTCTAGTCTAATAATCATTGGCCAATACATCGTAGGGCCGGGCCCTGCTTCCTGCCTGAACCGCCCCCTATTCCCCGGGCGCTACACGTCGTGTTCCGCATCGTAGGGGCGGGGCTTGCTCATCCCCCTGAATACCGTCCTGGTCGTAGGGGCGGGGCTTGCCCCGCCCGGTTTTCTCGCATTAGGAAAAATTGAATTCCCTCCACCGGAATCCCGTCGAACGGAAATGGGTTCCTCACCCGAAGGACTGGCCGTGGTGCAGTAGGAGTCAGTATTGGCTCTCGTAGGGGCGGGGCTTGCCCCGCCCGGTTTTCTCGCATGGGCGAAACGGACCAAACGCAGCCTGCTCGAGGGTTTGACTGGCTCGCCACTCGTCACTTCCGTTCGATCTGATTGCTTCCCATCGATGCGGTGAGAGAGGGAAGCCTGCTTTTTCGTGTCGTGTAACACTTGGTAGGGGCGGGGCTTGCCCCGCCCGGTTTTCTCGCATGGGCGAAACGGACCGAATGCAGCCTGCTCGGCGGTTTGGCCGGCTCGTCACTCGCCACTTCCGTTCGATCTGCTTGCTTCGCATCGATGCGGTGACAGAGGGAAGCCTGCTTTTTCGTGTCGTGCAACACTTGGTAGGGGCGGAGCTTGCCCCGCCCGCGAGAGTCTGCGGCCTGCAACCGATTTCTGGGACACAATACTGGAACGCCAAAACCCAAACTCCGCACCCTGAAACCCGCAGGGTCCACCACCCGGATCCTTCCCGAGGGGCTCGGTTTATCCGCCAACCGCCTCTCGTGTAACACACTGTAGGGGCGGGGCTTGCCCCGCCCGCGAGAGTCTGCGACGTGCAACCGATCTCTGGGACACAATACTGGAAGGTCAAAACCCAAACCCCGCACCGTGAAACCCGCAGCGTGCGCGCCACCCAGTTCTTTGCGGAGCCTCGGTTTTTCCGCCGCCCGCCTGGCGTGTAACACACTGAAGAGGGGGGCGTTGGCCGCGCCGCGAGAGTCTGCGACGTGCCACCGATTTCTGGGAAGCAATACTTGAACGCCAAAACCCTAAACCCCGCGCACTGAAACCAGCAGGGTTCGCCCGCCAG
>Ga0066710_100000435_pt1 | contig 25075 bp, 18 predicted proteins | sample GraSoiAngelo_159_FD_79666 | JGI IMG/M metagenome (GOLD analysis project Ga0066710, IMG submission 79666) | Grasslands soil microbial communities from the Angelo Coastal Reserve, California, USA - 14_1009_16_40cm | ecosystem: Environmental > Terrestrial > Soil > Grasslands | place: USA...
ATGGGTCCGTCCGGACCCCAACCCGATCCGGTTCGAATCCCGACCGGGGCGTGCTAATTATCGATAGCAAACCTGACCTCATTCGAGTCGCCTGTAGCCCAGTATTCCTGTCGGCATAGAACTATTCGCAACGTTCTCTCATGAATCGAGACAGATCACGTAGAATAGGACGGTCGAACCGCGCAGATTCGATTCCTGAGGTACAAGGATGCCACGACGGGATCGCCGCATCAAACTGATCGAAGACCCGGACCTTAGGCGCTGGTACGAGGCGTTCGACTCCCGGAAGACGGCGAAGGACCGGCTTCGTCAACTCGGGCTCTCTTTGCGGGCGCATGGGGACGACGCCGAAGGCGTACGTCAAACTCTCCATGAAAGCCTGTACGGACATGCTCCAGGACTACTGCGCCAAGTGGGCCGGGGACGGGGAAACCGTGAAGAAGGCCGTGGTGTCCTGGCTATGGCTTTGGGGGAAGAAGCTCCAGCGCAAGGTGACATTGATCCCATCGGCGCGACCCCGGCGCAATTGAACATCGCCACCGGCACGTTCGCGGGAGGCAAGTGCACCATCGACTCGAACGTCGATGCGCCGACGAAGACGGCCACGGTAACGCCCTCGAACGCGCCAGCCTCGCCCGGCAGCGAGTTCGACATGGTTGGCAATACGTCCAAGTCCCGTTCAGCGGCGTCACCTGGGAATTCCAGGCCGAAGTGTAGAACCCGAACGCGCGGCCTTTAGGGCCTCGCCCTTTCCTCATTTCCCAAAGACGGACGGTCTGCCCGACCCTAAGCTTTCATCGGAGTGCAATTGCGTCAGGGTGTTGTCGCGGGCAAAATGTAGATGGTCTGGAGGAGATTTTCGATGATATTCAGCGCGGACCGCAGGGTCGGCTGGTCGGGCGGGGTGAGCTCATGGGCTGCAACGTTTCCCAGCCACCGACTCTTGTGAAGGAACTGAGCGTTCCTCGGGGCGAGCCAACCCTGACTCACCAAGTCGTCAATCTTTTCCTTGAGGTCGCCGCCCTTGCTCTTCTTGTCTTTGCAGACCGCTTCCACAACTGCTCGAATCCCGACACTCCCGAGGATTAGTGCGTTTGCAGCGAGCGCCGTATGGGTTTCCTCGTAGATTCGCCGAACTTCAAGTGGGAGGTGCGCGAGGCCATCAATCGTCTTCCTTCCCGAAAGACGGTAAGGAAATAGTTTTTCCGTTACGGCGAACTCTCCCGTCTCCTCATCGATGTCTTCAGAGTTCGAGGAGGCGTGGCGAAAACTAATCCGTTCACAGCCGCTGCACTGCACGATCTGGTAGGAATCCCATGTCCCGATATCGGCTTCTTCAATCCAGCCTTTCTTCTCTACCTCTTTCAAGACCTGATGATTCGTGACTCCGAGACACTTCTGACACGCCAACTTCACGATCTGGGGAGGTTCAGCATTCGGAGCAGCTGCGTTCGGCAAGGTCCCGCCAAAGGCAGCCGTGTTCGCCGAGATAAGCCCGACGGTCATTTGTTCCTACATGGCGTGAGACGACAAGCCCTGGCATTTAGCCTTTCATCCCGAGCAATTTCAAAGGCCCGAGCACGCGAGGCCTTTCGCCTCGCGTGCTTTCTCATTTGGGCGGCGGTTGTCCATGCTGCTCTTCCCGACTTGTCACGTTGAGTTTTTCTAGCGTGGGTTGGACTGGAGCAGTCGGGCCTTTGCCCCGTATATCGCTCTCCGGGAGGAGCGCCTTGAGAAGGCTTCGCCCCTCTTCGGACGCCTGTTCCAGGGCCGTGATGGCTGCGGTTGCCGCCTTGCGCGCAAATCCCGGAATCGCAAATTCGCCACTCAGTTCAACGTAGTGGTTAGCTTCATCGAGACGGTGGTAGAAAATCAGTACTTTCTGGAGCAAATCCCGGTTCAGAAAGCGGAGGTCGGATCGGAAAGCCTCGAACACTACGTTCATGAGGGGGAGCGGCTCGATTCTGATCCGAAGACTATCAAATGCCCCCGACTCTACTTGGGTCGCGAGTAACGAAATGATCCTCTTGCATTCATCCGTGTTAAGGTCCACTTCAATCGCAAGGGTTCTCTTGAACCCGGCCTTCCGCCTGCGTTCTCGGAGCAAGTAGACGCCCCAGGATGAGAGGAACGTGACCATGCCCGTCGCGAGGATGGTCAGGACTGTAGACCAGGTCTGTTCGTTAATGGATGCGGTGTTGGGAGACCGGAGGATCAGAATGAACGCGAGTGCAACCCCTATCATCGCAATCATTACGGCGCGGATCGGAGACCTCTCTGTCTTACCTGCCCCGGACGTTCGAGCTATCTCGTCGCCCTGCTGGGAGCCGCCCTGACCTTCGCGATCACTCCGCTTATGCTGTACGAGGGCGTCGAGACCACAGTATGCCGCGAAAAACAGGAGGAACACAGGAGCGTGCGCGGAGCCCAACGATAGCAGAGTGGGGAGGCCGATGACGATCAAGTCGATGAGGCCAGCGATGATCCCAAAAGGCACCAGGAACTCAAAGACGATTTTTGGCGGGCCCGCCTCAGCGCTTCCCGAGAAGTGAAGCACCGAGGTGCCCAGGAACGCGGCAGTCATGAGGCGGGTTGGGTCCGAGAGCGGTTGTCCACCCAAGCCGTAGAAGAATACAATCATGACCAAGAAGTAGAAGAGGAAGACGATGAGGAATAGCAAGGCAGAGGCTATTTCATACAGGGTCCACCTGATCCCGTGTATGTTGCCTCCCCCTCGCTTCGCAGCGAGGAAATCCCTCCGGGGTCTGAGGATTGTCCGGATAATGGCGTGGTATTTCTCCGACAGCCTGTTGGAGATGAGCATCAACATCCAAGCCGTAGCCAATAGCATCGGGACGAGTACCACCGCGAGAAGCGCGGTCAGGCCGATGAGGCTCGAACTCAGCGCGGTTGCCCATGCGACGGCGGCGACCACCACCGTCGCAACGAGAGCCACCTCGAAGGCTGTCTGCGCACGCCCTGAGTTCATGAAGCACTAACCTCGGAAGCCTCGCATAAAGCCTACCCTGGAAACTCCGGTTCAGCGGCGATTCACCGCTTCCCTTTTTCGGCCAGATCAGAACGCCACTACGACCGCCTGAAAGACGAAGCCTGCGAGGATCAGCAGGAAGCCAGTCGCGTACATCTGCTTCCGGCGTCTGATTTGTCTGGCCAACCGGTCGATGTAATCCCGTGTCTCTTGGCCCATCGGGGCTTTCCATGTCGGTGCAGACTCCCGGTACATCGCCTCCGCCTCTTCGCGGGAGTCAATTCGTAGGAGTCTAACCGCGTCGACGGCAAGCACCACAGTGCCCAGAGTCGCAACGCCAAGCCCCAGGAGGATCATCCACAGGATCATCGGTCGGTACATCCTCGCGCTGGGCTGAAATACCTGAGGCTCCGGTGACCCATGGATGCCCGAGTTGAAGATGAACCAGTGACCGACCTTCACCCTCAGGTGGTCAGAGACAAGATTCTTGGTGCTCTCTTCCCAGGTTCGTATGTCAGCCTCACCAGAGACGAACTCGTAGACAAAACGGGACTCGATGCAGGGGTTGTGAACAGAGAACTGATTCAACTCATCCAGTCGAGACTCGTTTCCTGGCCGGGTGCTGGCGAGCCCGGCACGACGATGGTTGAATTTCTCCAGGTCCTAGTGGCGACAGCCGGAATCCCGTTCTCGATAACATCCGAAGGGCGAACCCATCTCGAACGCAGGATCAAGGAGACGGCCAAAGCCGACTCGCATTCGAGGGCATTGAAGCGTATTGGTCCCCAGTCAAACCGCGCCCTCGAGCAACTGGGGGAGGCGAAGACATGGCTCAGTCGAGCCGACGATCTTCGGACCAGGAAGGATAGCTCGGGTGCCGTCGCCAACGCCCTGAAGGCAATCGAGTTCGCCGCAAAATCGCTTCTGCTGATGGCAGGCTACGAGGTTCCTGAAGAGCACGCGGTCGGCAGCTTCATGAACCACGTGATCGACAGTCTAACGGGCGAGGAATGGGCCGTCAAGCTCACGCGCGCTGAACTCGCGCGGCTGGCTTGGTTGAACGAGATTTCCGCCCCGTTGCAGATCGTATCAGAGTACGGATACCTGGGAGTGCCAGCCAACGAGGCCATCACCACAAGAGATGCCGACGCTTGGGTCGAATCTGCCAAGGAAGCTATCTACGCTGTGGATCACCTTCTCGGGTTGCTGACGAGAGGTCAACTACTGTTCAAATGAACGCCGCGCGCCAATCCGGCCACGTGTGTTTATCACATCTTATGGACATTCCGTAGAGCCATGTGGAGCGGGAGCCAAGAAGGCACGGCGACAAGGATCGGCGTCGAGGTCGCCGCGGTCGCGATCCTGGCGATCATCGCCGTCCTCGTCTTCAACCCGAGCCTCGGGCCTTCCGTCACCGCCGTCGTTGTAGTCGCCCTCGTCGCGCTCGAAGTCACCACGATCCTCGCGCTCCTCGGACTGTTCACCAGAATCCGTTCCTGGTTGCATGATCGCCGGTCGGAGCGGCAGCTGAACCGGCACCCGACTCTGGTCCCCGAGATGGTCCGGCTGGTGCAACGGACACGCGACACGCTGTACGAGAATCGCGTCGGCAGCCTCCTCAATATGGCGCGTGTCTTAACGGAAACGGATGGGGACCTTCCAAACGAGGTGCTGCGCTATGAGCGTGCCTTCCGAGGGCTCTTGAGCATGTCTCAGGCGCGAGGCCGATGGGATCGGATTCGGTTCGCTACCCTGATGCGGAGCGTCGTAGACCACTTCGGGATCGTTCAGTCGGTCCTTGACCGCCTGTACACAATCGTGGCTCACGCCGAGGTCAGTGAGGAGTCGGTTGCTACGTGGGAGACCTTCAAAGAGCGATACAACCAGCTTCGCAACGACTGGCAACGCCTTTCTGACGAGATGCTCGCGGTCATAGGACTGAGCGCGGAGGTTCCCGGAGAACCGGCCCGATCCCTCAATCCCATCGGCATCGACCGGTTCCGATCCGGCGAGGCGAGGCCCCGAACTAGTCCCGCTCCATAGACGAGCCCAGAATGCGCTCGCGGCTTCCGTAATGTGGCTGGGAGGCCGCATACCTTGGCACGGCCGGAACCTTTGACACGTCCATGGCTTGTCTTCTTGCCACCTTGGGTCCGCCTGCCATCGTCTTCGTTCTGTGGAATGTCTATCGCGTTAAATTGGCCCGGTTCAAGTTCGGAGCTCACTCCGGATAGATCAGTGCGGCAAGTCAGAGGTTGCGGACCCGCGGGGGTTCCTAAGGATGACAGTCGAACAGCCGACCGTCCACGGAGGTGGACTTTCGACGGAGAAGGCGCTTTACTCCCCGACAATCCCGTGCTAAGTTATCCGCGATGTACGACACTCGAATGCAGAGTGTTGAGCGGGCAATCCGTTCTGCAGACACAGATTAATGCGCATCCCCTTGGGCGTTCAGATTCCAAGAAAGTTGCTACGACGAAGTAGACACATCGACCTGGGCGGACGCCGTGCCGTTCGATATCTCCAGCGCAAGAGAGAAACGGAATTGGATTCGCTCTTCGCTCCAACGATAATGCGAAACGACTACGCCTCGGCAATCTCCCTCGATAACAGTCAAGTCATTGATGGTCAGGGTGTGCTTAACGGTGAAGGAGGCCGTGACGTTAACCCAAATCCAGGAAGTTCCGGTAGCGTTCACATATCGAATTTTGGTCGGGCTTAGCGGGATTCTCTGATTGTATATTGTCACAGAACTCGCTATCTCGTGGGAGATCGCGTACACGCCCCGCAATACAACACCGCTGCTCTCCCCCTGATCGATGACGTTTGTCGAGACTGTCGCAGTGAATGCAACAGATGCTCGGAATATCACAGAGATGCGGATGCTCGTTTCATTCGCACCCAAGCTGAGTGTCAGCGAAATGGTTCCTTGGAATGAAATCTGTCTTCGTTCGAGATATTCATATCGAAAGTGCGGACACTCAGAGTCAATCAGTGTCAGAGTTACGATTCGGAGCGAGCAATGCGAAGTCCCCGAGGCGTTTGAACTGACCTCAAACGGACCGTTCTGAACCGTCGGGCTAATGAGTGCGGAGGGCGCCGAGTTTGTCAGGTTGACATCAAACCGCCTCTCGAAGCCCCCGGTTACGACGATAGCGACATTTGAAACCGCTGAGTTCTTGGAGACCCAAGAAACTGATCGTAGAGCAAAGTAGTAAGTCTTGCCAGAGACCAGATCCTTCACCGTCGCCATTTGTTTAGTCCCAGCCTGAGACGGTGTTGGTGGATTCTGGATTTGAACGGCATTCCCCCAGGTTTGCTGATCAATCGGTCCCGAATCACTTCGACGAATGTCATACGCTGCCACCGACCCCAAGAGTCCGCTCACACCAGGTGCCGTCCAAGCAAGGGAGGCATTCGTCGCGTGTGCTTCGTATACAACCAAATCATTCACCTGATCGGGGACTGCCATTTGGAACGCAAAATATCCGAAAGGAACAGCAACAGCGACGATGACAATGAGGACAGTCGCGATTTTTTTTCGCAGCGTCCAAGATCGTGCCTGGTTGCTCCCTTCGGCGTACGACCTGCCCGCCATGATCGCATCGCCTCCGGAACGTCATCAGAGCCCGTGTATTCAAAACACTCGGCGCTTCGCAGCGCTTGAACCAACGAAGGCTCGACTTGTTGGCGTGGGAGAGGGCTGCCAAGCGAGGGATGTTCTCTCTGGATTCTTAGAGTAAGGCGTGGACAGTCGGCGTGCCGAATGTCATCGAACCAAGCGCCGCCCATGCCCATGCCCATTGCGATAATCGTTCGTGCCTCGAAGGATACTGGATCGGCTTTGGAGTTCGGAGCGATCGGCAGGGCACCAACTCGGCGGTCCACGTCGAAACGGATCGCTCGTCGATGGTACGCCGGCGTAGTTTTCCGAGGCGCGACATTGCTGGTTGTTGGGTTGGCGATGGCGGCGTATAACTATAACAGGGGGTAAAGCGGCGGTCGGGCTCGACGGCGCCACCAGTTCTGGCGGGCCAGGACTTCGGTGAGCGGAAGCCCCCTTAGTGTCGCCTTGTTTATCAGAGTCTTGGAACGAGCTCGGCTATGCAGCCACAAAATAGCGTACAGCGGAATCGCGATGAGCGCGAATGATGGGACTGTCCAGTCTGTGAGGATAGGGTAAAACAATATCACGAACGCGAGGCAAAAACACCACATTCCCACATACAGAAGCAAGTAAAGATAGGCGAAACGCACTGCGTTAGGGAATTGGCCGCTCACGCCGAGCTTTTCTTTCACAGTTGCCCATTCGACGACGTACTCTCTGTCATTCGGCGGGATTTCTCGTCCGCGCTCGAGTGCGGCTCGATAGAACCTCGAGGTGTGCATTCCATCGGCCACGGTCGGATACACGATGATCCAGGAAGAGCCAGTGATGGCGATCCCCTCACCCATGGCAAACCACCCAGACTGGGACAAGGGGTCGCGAAGCCAGAAAAGGACTATGACCAGGGGAACCACTAAGAACGCCATTCCGACTAGGAACGCAACCAGTAGCATCCGCTCGGCGGCACCACCGGTTTCCCACACGAGACTGAGCCAGCTTTGGTCTCTACGCGTCGTGGACCTCGGGTGCTGCACCGTTTTCCCTGTTTCCTAGAAGCATGCCATTGCCTTGAGGTTAATGAGGCCGAGGCTAAATGTGAGAATCAAGAGCGGAATCCTCAACAGGGCCAACGCTGGAATGAGGTTTGCAGCTACTTGGGCAATGATGCCGAACCCCTCCCACCAACTCAGGCTGGGTAGGATAATCTGTATGAACAGGGTGTAGATGAAACTGAGGATTGATCCAATGCTGCTTGGTCTCCATCCTCCTACGAAGATATTGATTATACCGAAAAGCCCGGTGCTCAGGCCGACACCCGCCGCGGCACCCCGAATTAAACCGGCAGTCATCGTCCCGGCCCATTCCGCTACCCTTGAATACCCAAAAGTCACCCCAACGACACCCATCGCAAGGCCGATAGCAAGAACGGCAGCCGCAACCGTACATTGCAGAGACCAACCGGACCCAGTCACTCCTTCGGGTCCGGTCACCCCCCCGAGGGCAGAGCTGCCACCCGATCCATCCCCTCTGCAGAACCGTCCCCGTTCGCATCCTCCAGGCACAACCGTTGAGCCGCCCGACGTGCTGGAACAGCCCCCGCCAATGGGGCAGCGTCCATGATGGACCGGTGAAGACAGCATCCCGCTCGGGTCGACGAAGTTCGCCGGGCTGTCGCCTGCGTAGGCGTATCCGCCGCCCGCAGGATCTGCACTGATAAACCGTCCGCCCGCTGGGTCATAGTACCTCGCCCGGTTGTAATACAGGCCCGGAGCGGTCTCGCTTTCTCGAGATACAAACCCGTACGTATTGGTCGATCCCGTTTGCCCCCGAATCGCGCCGAAGGCGTCGTAGCGATAGGTAGACGTGGTTCCCCCCGAAGAGTTCGTGAGCCGCGTGACGCTTCCGAGGGCGTCTTCGTGATATGAATACCAGGCAGTCGTCTTATAACCCAAGAGCTCATCAGCACCGGTCCCGTGGACATACGTCGCGTTCTTCGTGCCGGTCGACGTGTATTCCTCTATCGTGTCGTCGAAGCCACTAGGGCTGACGGGATCGTTTCCGAAGTAGGTCGTCGTGCTGGCCACCACGCGCTTCAGCCGCCGACCATCCGCCGAGTACGCGTACGATATTGTGCTCGAAGAAGTTGTCACCGACGTGAGGCGATTTTCGATATCGTACACATACGTCGTCGTCATCGCACCTGATACTCGTGTCTTCAGGTTGCCATTCTTGTCGTAGGTGTAGGTCGTCGTCGATCCACCGGCGATCACGGCTTTCAGGAGCTGGTCTTCTTTTCCGTAGGTGAAGGTCGTCACGACCAAGGATCCGCCTACCTTGATCTCTCGGGACGTTAACCGATTGCCATTCGCATCGTACGTGTAGCCGATCGACCGGCCATTCGAATAGCTCTCGTTGAGGAGCCGGTACAAGTTGTCATACGAGTACCGAGCCCACGACCCGTTCGCCTCCGTCATGCTCAGTTGGTTGCCCGCCTTGCCGTATGTATAGGCGAACGACTCAAGGACGCTCCCGCTTCGGTTCGTCCACACGTTTGTGATTCGGCTCGCTTTGTCGTACTTAGTCGTCGTGACGGCACCGTTGGGATTGTTCTCTGAGGCCCTCCGACCATCGTTGTCGTAGCTGAACGACCACCGAGAACCATCGCTGTGATTCTCATACGTAATCCAAGCTGCCTTGTTGTAAGAGTAAGTGATAAAGGATCCGTCGGAGTAGTTCAGTCGGGTTCGATGCGAATCGGCATCGTACTGGTAGCCGAACGTCTTGGCAAAAGATCCATAGTTGTCGACGGTGGAGGTTGGCCGGTCGATGTTGTCCCACGTCTGGGTCCTTGTGTATCCGAAGCCGACCATTTGAACGGCGTTGCCGTTCGCATCGTACTGTGCTGTGACGACCACCGATCCTGGATAGGTGACCTTTGTCACCCGATCCAGCTTGTCGTATGTGTACGTTGTCAGGTTTCCATTCGCATCGGTACGGGTCGCAACGTTTCCGTTTCGATCGTATGTAGAGCGGGTGTAGTTCCCTCCAGGCGTAGTCTCGTTAATCTCCCGGCTGTATGCGTCGAACTGGTGGGTCGCCGTGAACAGGCGAGGATTCGTGACCGCAATGAGATTTCCTCGCGTGTCGTACCCGAAGGATGTGGAGTTGCCGCCCGTCTGGATTGTTTTCGAACTTCCGCCTACTGTGACGTTGATCTGGAACTGTGTGGGGTATGCGTTCGGATCGATGAGCTTTGTGAGATCGCCTCGGGCATTATACACGTAGCTTGTGGAATTGCCGAGAGGATCGGTGACCTTTGTTTGCCGATCGAGCGCGTCATACACGTACTGCGTGCGTAAGCCCAACGGCGTCGTGACATTGACTAATCGACCGAGGGAATCATAGCCATACGTCGTTACGAAGCTGAGCGGGTTCTTGACCTGGGTCAACCAGCCGTGGCTGTCGTACGTGTAGTTAGTCTGATATCCGCGGAAGTCAAGCGACGTCTTCCGAAAGCCCGCGAGGTCGTACGTGCACCAGCAGTTGCGATTGCCGGTCGGATCGGCTACCCACATCAAGTTGCCTTGTTGGTAGAAGGCATAGACCCAAGTGAACCCCCGGGAGTTCGTCTTCGTGAGCGGCAGCGAAATGAACCATCCGGGAAGATACCATCCGGTTTCCTGATTATCCCATGTGGCCGTGGTTGTGTTGCCCGTCGGATCCACCCGGTTAAGCTCGTTCCCTCGATAGTCATATGCAAAGCGCCACGCGTTGCCTTTGGCATCCTTGGAAATGACCTTGTTGCGCTCCGCATCCCACTGGCTTTCCACGCTTTCAAGGCCCGGGGAACCGCAGCAGGCGCCGGAGCTGCCTGCTAGCGGTCCAGTGACGTTCTTCGGAGTCCCTCGCTCGTCGAGCGTGAAGGTCGACGCAACGTTGTTCGCATCCGTCACTGTCCGCGTCCGCGTGTTCGCGTACCCGGAAATAGTGTACCAACGGTATTGCCACGTAATCGACGATGTCGTGCGGTTATAGAGACCGAGGTAGAGGTCCGTCACGCGGCTCGAACCGTCGTACACGATCCTCGTCATCCTGTTCGCCCGATCTACGACCTTAGTGATTCGATTGCTCGCGTCGTAGAGGTACAACGTCGAATTCGACAGAGGATCCGTGACAGACGTGAGGCGGTTCGAGGTGTATTGATAAGTCCATGCTCGCAGCGTCTGATCGCGCACTGTGGTGATCCGGCTGTTCGCGTCGTACAGGAACTCCAAGTACTGTCCGGAGTCGTCTTGGGCCCTGGAGAGTCGATTGCTGCCATCATAGGACAGCGTGAGTTTGTTGCCGTTGCGGTCTCTAATGAGGGCGAGCCGCCCGGCCGCCGTGAAATTCCACCGGGTCCCGTCGGACCAGTACAGGCTGTACGTCCCGTCTCCGTTCTTCTCTAACTTCGAGCTTGACAACCCGACTGGAGACGAATACATGTTCGAGCCGAGCGACTGGTAGATCTGGGTCGAACCATCACCATCGTACATCGTGATGTCAATGGTTCCGGAGAGCGAGACGTTATAGTTATGCGTCCATCCGAGGCCGAGGGTACCGCTGTATGTCTTGAACGAGTTGTATGCTCGCCTGAATTCAATTTGGAATCCCTTGCCCGGTAACCCAAAGTCTCGTTCGGAATCAAACAAGTTACCACGAACGACTTCGACGAGGCCACCTACGTAGTATTGCCAACGCTCGTACCCGAGTGCGACCGATGGAGCCGGACTCGCGGGAGTCCCCTCCGTCGTGGCGATCACGAGCAACGTCGGGGTGCTGGTTCCATCGTCGGTCGCGCGGAGCGTGACCTTCACCTCGTAGTACCGATTCTGATCTCCTTCCGCAATCGAGTAGTCCAAATCCGTCCTTGGAAACACCTTGACGTAGTGCGAGTCCGACCACGTCAGATTGTCCACGGATGAGAGAATCTGGGAATCGACCCGAGCGAACGTTCCGCCGGTATATCCGACACGCTCGAGCAGTGGGCGATTAGAAGCTCCTGCATCCCTCACCGCTGTTGTAATCGTGCCCGATGAGGTATTCCACATGCGAACGTCGTCCGCCTTGATCACGGCTGCAAAATCGGTCCGAATCTGAATGTAGCCACACGAGAGCGAGCAGGCTGGGAAACCATTGCCGCTGGTTGCAAACAGACCCTGCCAGTAGACTGAGATTGTCGAGCCCTGAACGACAATCTTGGCTTGGTAGGTGACTCCGGTGGTAATTGAGGTAGTGAACGTTCCCAAAGTCAATTTGTTTCCGCCAATCCACTGCTGGAGCTCCATGTAGCCGGTGCTCCCCGTAATCATGAGCACATACGCGTCGCGTCCAGTCAAATCCTGCATGAGAAAGCCGACATTCACAGTGCCCAAAGTCACAAAGTTAAGCGAGAGGGCGATTTTCTGATCGTATCTTCTCTGATCGGCCCAAAGCGCACCGGCGTGAACTGAAGAGCTTGCCGGGATTTGCATCGCGCCGCCTGTGAAGGTTACCGATCCGGCGTCGATCGTCCAGATTTCGTTCACGTTGTCGTTGAAGTTGTCGGCGAGCCAGCCAATCTTGATTGCGTGGTCGCCTCGATCTTCGACCGCATCATGGAAGACACTCGCCCCCCATCCGAACTTCTGGTTCAATGTCCACGTCGGGTCGACGTACAACGGATAGAGCGCGTGGGCGATCATGTCAGTGTCCAAGGTCAGATTAAGGATTCCATTGAAGTACGTCAGGGCCGACACGGCGTTCGGCCACATTCGCGGGGAGGGCGAAGAGTCCCACCCGCGGAATCCCGCGGCGGTCCACATTGCCGAGCCTCCCGGCACGTTCATCACAATTGTGTTGTTCGTTACGTTGACGGCTAAGCCGGTAGTGGTGAGCGATATGGAAATCACCGGCGTGATCGGAACTAGCCGGATCGCAATCGTTTCCTTGATTGCCTCAGGCTGGAACTCGTACACCGCGCCCGGAATCTTTGCCTGGTCAAACGTCGAGTTGAATCGGCTCACTGAAAAGCTCACCTGGGTGTCTGACAACGAGTATGGCCATTCTCCGGTTGACTGATCGAGCGAACTGACGGGCCGCCAGACGCCATCCCACCGCTCGAAGGTGGGGAGCTGGTGGATCTCCACCGTTCCGTCGGGATTCACGATGCGTTCCCAACCCGGACCATACGTCATAGACGGCGGGGCGAAGGGCTGAGCGCCCTCCGCGCGTGCCTCTCGGGGGAAGACGGCGAAGACTACCAGCAGAAGGAGCAGCGTGGCGAAGCCGGCGAAGAAGCGTCGAGTCCGATCGGACGGGGAATCTTCGGAGAAAACTTTACCGGGGGGAGCCGGCCCCGCCGTGACGTCTGAGAATGTGACATCTCGCCCATCCTTGAGGGAACGGCAAGGAAGGGGTTCGGTCCTTGCCGATACACGGACCTTCCTCCGGACGCGGGTGTTCATAAGAGGATCCTGCGTGGCATTCGCGATGAGCAAATCCGGGATGAGAACCAGTCAGGAGTTCCGGTCCGGAAATGATCCACCGTCCGGCCTAATCTTCGTGCGTCTAGAAGAATCGAGTACTATCGTTGTTGGCCGTATCAGGCGTACCGGATAGGGCCTATCCCCAGGGATAGTCTCAAGAGTATCCAGGTGTTTCAGGGTGCGTGCGGAGCGGAGGGACCGCCACCAATGCCAAGGAGTTGGAACGACGTTTTCAAGCCCTCGCCACCGACGTTGCCCGGTTCTCGAGTCAGGTCGTAGACATCATCGTGCCGGAAGGGAACGACCGAACCTGGCTGGCGGACGAGAACCTCGAAATTGCTCGGACAGTGTTCGGGAAATGGTGCATTGAAATCTTCGTGCTTCTCTACAACTTCGGACCTATCGGATTTGAGGGCCTTCGTCGAAGGCTCGGGGTAGTCAGCCCGCGCGTCCTCTCCCGAAAGTTGAAGATGATGGAGGATGAAGGGATCGTTCGACGGGATCTCGTCGACTCCCGACCTCCGGGAGTCCGCTACTCGCTCACGGAGAAGGGAGTTACTGTCGTAAGGATCGGGACGCCCGTGTTCCTCTTCCTGAGCTTCCGAAAGTAGTTTGCGTGGGAGGCATCCGGCAAGGGTAGGATGGGGCAAGCCTCCCGCAGTAATCGAATGTAAGGAGCGACTGTCGGTCTACCAAGACTCCTCGATGTGATTGGTTTGTGCATACTCCTTAAGGCACCGGGTCATGTCTTCTCGGGCGACAGAATGCGGAAGGAAGACAAAGCGTACGAAATCGCGACCGTCACCATTCTTAACCACCTTCGGGAGAAGTTAGCCTTCGAAAGGGCGATCGGTTCGACCCGGCTTCGTGGGGTATCCGGTACAGAGTGGAACTTGGACGCAGTCTGTTATGGGAAGGGTTCCGAGCGAATAGTGCTAGTCGAATGTCGTCGGAAAGCTAAACGTCGAGTAGAGCAAGAGGAGATGGCTGGGTTCGCGTACCGCGTAAGGGACGTTGGCGCGAGCGCGGGCTTGGTGGTCACGCCAATAGGTTTTCAACGGGGTGCCAAGGCCGTCGCGAAATACGAAAAGATCGGGATGGCGACGTTGAACCCGGAAGCAACCGAGCAGGATTACGCCCTTCGGATTGCCGAACAGCTCTTCGCAGGCAAATCGCTGTCCGGCCAGCTAAGCTTTGCTGGCAGCCTCACTCTAAGACACATTCCCGGCGGCCCACCTGCCGAAGTCAGCCATAAGGACAAAAAGCAAGGCTAAATCCTGCGCTTCGCGCCAAACCAGGCAGTGCTGGTACACCTACTGTCGCCGATCAGGGGGCCAGTTCTCCGTCGTGGTTGTTCTTCACACCGATGCCACGCATTACAACAGGCCGCTCACGCGCTCGCTTCTTAGACGGGCGCAGGCCTCCCTGTCACACCATACGGTGAATCCCTTGGTTGTTTGTTGGCCGCACGCTCGCTAGGGCTGTCTAATGTGGACCGCTCTCATCGAGGGCGTATCCTGCGAGTCTGCTCCGTTCTAGCGCGACCTTGGGCAGCCGAACCGCGAGTGGCTGTCCGATGAATGGCGGGAGAGTGCCGAAGTACGAATCGCGGATCCAGATTTCCCGGCGACGGAATCGGAGGGGTACGCCCTCGGGGTGTGTTGACAGGATAGCTGTCGACTCCTCATAGAGCAATTCAGCATCCATTCTTGGGTTGAAGGCGTACGGATCGAGTCGTCTAGATGGCATTGCGTTCGGATTCGCAACGCCAACGAACCGCACGTTTTGCAAGTACAGACCCGACGTGGCCTCTTCGATGTGATGGCTTGCCGTCACAAAGAGGACGCCACCCAAACCCCTCCACGCACGGTTCCGCTCGAAGAGCCATTTGGCATGCTTGAAAAGATGCGCCTGATCGTGCGGATACCTCGCGAGATTGATGACCGCCACTAGAATAGCGTCATCGTATCCCTTGAGTTGACGGAACACTTTGCAGAGGCTATCGCGCAGTTTGTTCTCTGCGATCGCGTTCGTAAGCTGCGACGCAATCTCAAGAACAGTCATTTGAACGTTTTCCGTTGATCCTACCGCTTGGGACGTTCCGCTGTAGGCGACTCCATGTTGCGTATCGGGGTGGATTCGAATCCGATGCAACGCGGCGCCAACTTTTCTTCCTCCGGCAAACCTTCTCAAGGCGTCCAGCCGTGTCGAGGTAGTCATCTCGGAGATGGGGATGATCCGACCCGGGGTTCGGATATTCACCGGTATCCACTCCTTGACCTGTAGACGATACTTTGGCGAGACGTCGATGAGGACGTCCACATCTCCGTGTTCCTTCGGAGGCTCGACCACGATACGATCGGGCGGGTGGGACGCCGCAGCGAGCTCTACGACCTCGATTTGACCTAGGATCGAGCGGAACCACTCGCTAGTAGGGGGCAAGTTGCGGGGTGGGTATATTTGAGGGAATGTCACACCTACCGCGCGGAGCCGCTCCACGCGCGCTTTGAGTTGTTGGGGACCCAGGATTCTCATGGTCGCGGACGATTGCTGCGGCGTTCTATTTATGGATTCCCGCAGAGGGGTGAAAGAACTGAAGGTCGCTCTGCGACAGATCAAGAACCAAGATTCAACGCCACCAGTTTGCGCGATGACCTGGCGCAAGCATTAGAGTGCGGCGTGTCGTTGTGCGCCTAGAAGATGCCGCGTAGGCTGAGAATCCGCAACATCGCGGCGAAAGCGGAGCCCGTGGCTGTTGTTCGGTCGAGTGTTCTCGAACGAGAGCGAGCCGTTTACTTCCAAGTGGCGGACAGGCTGGTCCCCTATGAACTTGGGAAGAACCGAATTGTGTATATCGGATCTACAGGAGTCGGTTCCGACAGGATCATGAGCAGCATCGCAGAGCGAATTCCCGATGCCTTTCAACTTCGAGGCGTGAAAACGATCGAAGTTCACGAGATCTCGTGTATGCCGCGACGGAGGGTTAAGACTTGGCGTGTGCTCGAACGGGCTTGCCTCCTTGTCTTCAGGGAGACCTATGGTGAATCGCCAAGGCTTAACCTGTACGGGCACGCGGTCGAGGGGACTAATGAATTCGAGTATTTCGACCGTGATCAACTTCGCCGGCTGGTAAAGACTTACGAGAAACTAAAGTGAACTTGATCACCTGGATTGCCTCGTTGTTCGGATGCCGCCGAGCAGGGTCCTTTCGCCGCATGTATGAAGGGTCATGTTCTCCGGGCTAAGAGAGAGACAATTGGGCGTGATAGCCGTCACTCGGCTGTCCGATTATCCACCTCCCGACGGCTCGAGTTCAAATCCACATAAGGGGTTCGCCTTCTCTCTGGTGACAATCGGTGAAGCGACTGTCAATGCATACGGGACCGACTCACCGCTTCTTGGGCCTGGACCGTTTCTTCTGCCGCTTCCTTGGTGGACGTCTTCGCAGGATACTCGCTGTCTTCAGGTTCGGAATCTTCCGGCGATCAATCGGCGGAACCTTCCGACGCGGATTCGGACTGCGTTTGGTCTTTCTTCTCAGTGACTATCACCTTTTTGATTACGACCCCGGACAGAATCTCCTTCGCTTCGTCTCCCGTCAACATTTTTTCGAGGCGACGGATCTCTATCTGCGGAACTCTACGGCGGACGTTCTCGGGGGAGGAGTCGGTCGAAGCGGCTTCGGTCGAGGACGATTGCTTTTCAGCCTGTTCGACCACACCAGGACAAAGGCAACATACGTTAAAGTAATTTCGCGCACGAGGTTTGGGGAGCCAATCACTCTGCGTCGTCGCTTCCCTGGTCCGCCCTGCGAATGAAGTCCTTGAGACGCTCGAGCCGACGTCGCTCCTCAGATATCCGACCTTCCGTGGATTTCCAGTTGCGCCACAGCCGGTGGAGTGCGACGAGTAAGACAAGCCCCGAAAATGCGAGGGCCACCCAGCTTATGGCGATTCGGAGCATGGGACCAGTCTCGTTGGAGGTCAAGATTACGATGCCGACGAATTCGGATGCATACGTTAGCGACACAACGACGAGAAGGGAGGCGATGTTGTAGCGGAACACATTTCGGTAGTAGGTCGGGAGATTACCGGTGAAACTCGAAATCAAGGCTCTGAGCGACGCCTCCTTAAGGCCCGGTGTGTCGAACGTTGGATCGTGTGCCACCTGGTATGCATCGCCCAGTTCCATTCCCAAATCGAAAGACTTGGGGGTCAGGATGGAAAGCCCAATCGCCACAGCGCCGAGAAGCGAAACTACCACGCCGATTGTAAGGAGAAGCGCGGTGAAGACCAGGAATGGATCGGTTCGGGCCAGCCCAGGAATCTGCTGAGACGTCCAGAAGCTAATGAATACGCCCACAAAGACACTTAGGATGACTCCTGGGATTCCGATTACGAATGTGGCTCGACTATCAACCGAGTCTTTCGTTCTAGAGAGTTCTTCCATCTGTCGAGTCGCCTCAGCCAGCAGGAAGTCGAGGGATCCAACAGGAACATCGCGGATCGTAGCTGCTGAGTTAGAGTTCGTGGGCAAGGACGACTAAGTAATCTCGATTCACCGCTTAGATACTCTCCATCCGGAAAGCGCGACTCTGAACCCAGTTTCTTGCGCGGAGTCCCCGGGCTATCAGACAGCGAGGGACAATCGGTAGTCCACCTGTCTATCGTCGAATTGTATTCCAAGCGGGTGATTCTGCAGCGTTGTGCCCGCAAAGGCACCGAAAGTCGAGGGTGGATCTCATTGGACCGGTCTCTGACCTGGATCGCCTCGCTCAGGGATTTTCGGAGTCCCACGATACTGGGCCTAATCCGGTACTCCAGGAAGCACGGCAGGCTGCTCCTAAACCGACCGTACGTGATATCGTTATTCGGTCACTCAATGGTTAGTGGAGGCTTTGAGACCCCCGGTTGAACGCCGTTCCGCCTTCAGGACCTAACACGCCGATGGCCGGAAAATGTCCGTTCGCTAGATTGAGCCGCCTGGCTTCCCGCCTTCCTGCTGGGGCGAGACGAGAATCCGGCCAATCGAGTCGAGTCCGTCCCGGTACGTCCGGACGCCCTCCGGCGTGAGCTCGTAGACCTTCTTCGACCGCCGATCCGGGCGGTCCCACCGTCCCTTCACGAGGCCCGACTGCTCGAGACTGTAGAGGATCGGATAGAGGGAACCGGGGCTCACGAAGACATGGAATTCCTCTTCGATCGACAGGATCATCTCATGACCATAGGCCGGCCTGCCGCGCAGGATGGACAGGACGAGCCAGTCGAGGAATGACCGGACGAAACGCTCGCGATATCCTCCATTACCGTTCTCCATGCGCATGGGGGCCGAACGGCAATGAGTTACGGGGATAAAAGGCTCGCCTGGGATTGTTGCGTCTTGAAAAAACCGTTAAGTACGCCACCGGGAATCAGCCAGCGTGGGATCGAAGGACGGCGACGGTCGCACGGTCGTGGTGCCGGAGTCGTTTTTCGAGGGGCTCGGTATCCGCCTCTTGAAAGTCTTTGGACCGAACGGCGCGCAGAGCCTCCTGTACGAAATCGGACGGGAGGCGGGGAGAGCGTACGCCCGGGACGCAAGACAGGACCGAGGACTTAGAGGCGGAACGGACAGTGGAATCCGTAGCCTCGTTGGAAAGTTCCAGCGGTTCGGCTGGGCCCGGATTCGTTTCCTCTCCCTCGACGTACCTAACAAATTCGCGGTCGTCGAGTGGAGGGACGGCGTCGGCGTGCCGAAAGCCGGCAGCTCCGTGCCCGTGTGCCACCTCGGTCGAGGCCTCCTCGCCGGCGCGGCCGAAATCGCCTTCGGCGCCCCTTGCGACGCGATCGAGACGAAATGCGAGGCGATGGGCGCGGACCACTGCGAGATCGTTGTCGGAATCCCGGAAAGGATGACAAGCGTCGCGGAAGGCGCCGAGTGAAGCTTATCGGGACCCGATAATATCGACGGCGGACAAAATCGAAGGCCGACAATATCGGGCTCCGATAATATCGGACTCCGAGAAAATCCTCTTCTCCCGACTCATGATGCCTCGTTCGGGTGGAGAGATGACCGCGGCGTACGGACGATCCCCAGAGGCCTCGTCGATTGCGGATGGAGTGAGACCTTCCGGCGACCTCGGAGACATACGCATCCTGAACCCCGTGGGATGCCGAACGGAACTGACGTCGGGGTCGGAGACGTTCCGCAGCGGTCCAACGTCGTATCAGTTTCGGCGCTTGTTCGCAGGCTCCGCCGCACTGCTCCTTGTCTTGGTCGTATTCGCCGCGATTCCCCGGGAGGCCCGAGCCGGCGCCGCTCAGCCGCTAGCCCAACCCCTCACGTCGCAGTCCGTGACATACGGTCCCGGATGGGAACGCATTGGAAATCCCGACGGCACGGTCGAGCTGACCTACCTCCGGACCTTCCAGCGATGGGACGGCGCGTGGCGGCCCGCCAATTCCCTGAATCGGTCGACGGGGGAGTGGCCCTACCAGTCCACGGACGCCCCGACGTCCGTGTCCATTGCCCGGTTGGGCACGACGTTCGTCCAGGCGAAGGTTCCCGGCGCCTCGTACGAGTTCCGGGCCGAGGCGATCAAGGAGACCATCGCAATCCCGATGGCCCCGCCATCGCCGGTCGTCTCCATGAGCTTCGCGACGACCGGTTTGGAGGTCCGCATCGCGAACAACCTGGTCACCCTGAAGGTTCCATCAGGCCCGACGATGTGGAGCGCGGGAGGGTTCCACGCATGGGATTCCTCGCCCGTCCCACAGATGTGGCCTGACGCCGTCACGTCCCTGACCTATTCCAGCGGCGTCCTGAGCCTAACCTTGAACGCGGACATGCTCGCCCACGCCGCGTACCCGCTGTACATCGATCCGACATGGACCCTGAGCACGGGGGTCGGATGGGGCGCCAGCACATTCCAGGATGCAACGGAGGACCGCGGCGAACACACGATCAAGATCGCGTGGCTCGCGGACAACTTCAACGACAACGTGAACGAAATCTGGACGATTGATGCCGGAGCGGTGACGTTCTCTGGCGGGGTGATGAACGTGCCGGGCGGCTCCTCGGTCCACGCCGGCGGCACCTGGTACGACCAGAAGTTCGCCTTCACACTCAACTACGTGACCCTCGGCAGCGCAGGCTTCCCCTTCCGGAACCTGGACTCGAACAACCGTTACCAGCTCTTCATCAACGGGGCCACCGGCTACGTCGCCCTCGAGAAGTGGGTCGGCGGCGTGGGGACCACGTTGGGCTCCTTCACAAACCAGTCCATCGCCGCAGGGACCTCCTACCAGGTCGTGATCGTCGCGCAAGGCAACTACTTCCAGGTCTGGTGGGGCGGCGTGTTGAGACTGGCCCTCACGGATGCGAACCCGCCCTCCCCGATGAGCGGGAACATCAAGGTCTGGACCGGCGCGGCCCCTACGACGATCAAGGTAGACAGCGTGCGCGTTTGGAACACCGTCTCGGGCACGATGACGACGCCCGTGCGGGACGCGGGCGCGACGAACCGTCCGATCCAGACGAAGGTCGGCGGGACCGTGAGCGATCACAACCAGCTCCACGTCCGGATCCGCAGCTCGGCAGACAACGTGACCTGGGGTCCGTGGACGAACCTGAAGTCGGATATGGTGGCCGGCGTGTTCTATGCGGCCACCGACCAAGATCGGCAGCGGTACTACCAGCTCCGGGTGACCCTGACGAGCGGGGTGGACTACACGCCGGAGCTGTCCGAGCTGACCACGACGGAAGGCACGCCGACGACGAACCCGACCGCGAACACGGGATTCGAGACTTGGTACCCGTACGTGGGCGGACTCGCGAACTCGGTGAATGGCAACCTCTGGTATTCGAAACGCGACATCGCCATCCAAGGGAGGGCCTTCACCCTGGCGATAGTGCGGTCGTATAACAGCCTGCGCGGCTCCGAACTCGGACCGTTCGGGAACGGATGGACCCACAACTACAACGAGAAGCTCGTCGTGAACCCGGACCTGAACGTGACGTGGAACGATGGGGACGGCTCCCAGCACACCTTCACGCCGAAGACCGGATCGAGCGGGTATGGATCGCCCCGGGGGATCACGTCCCGCCTCGTGAAGAACGGGGACGCGTCGTTCACCCTTTGGCGCACAGATGGGAGCAAGGAGGACTTCACGTCCGCGGGCCGGCTCTCGAAGATTACGGACAAGAACGCCAACAAGGTCACCCTTACCTATGATGGCAGCAACCGCTTGACTACCATCGCGGACGATTCCGGCAAAACTCTCACTCTCTCGTACGACGCCTCCAATCGCATCTCGACCGTGACGGAGTCGGGCCTGAGCCGCCAGATCGTATACACGTACGACGGATCGTCGAACCTCGTCGCTGTGAAGGACCCGATGAACTTCTACGAGAACTACACGTACGCGTCGGGCAAGATGTCCGCGATCATCGACCCGGTCGGGAAGCGCACCGCCTTCACATACGACGGCTCGAGCCGCGTGACGGAGATCTGGCTCGGCCTGTACCAATCCGGATCCGTCGTCTGGAAGTTCCGTCAATATTTGATAGCGTATTCGACCGCGACGACGCGGACGATCACGAACGCGAGGGCGTTCACTACTACTCTGACCTTGAACTCGTTCGGGAATTCAATCCAGAGAAGCGGTCCTTCGATCGGCTCTGCGTGTTGCGACGACCGAGGGAACTCAAGCTCCTTTGTCTGGGACGGTGAGATGAACAAGATCAAGTCCACGGACGGCCGGGGGAACTCCTGGAGTATGGACTTCGACTACAGGTCGGACGTCATGTCAAGGACCGATCCCGGGGGCAATACTTCGTCCTCCTCCTGGGCGGAGCGAAACTACGGAGCATGGTACTCCGTCCTCTGGAAGTCCCAGACGAACTTCCGGAACTTCACGACGACGTACACGTACGATGCAAAGGACAATCTCATCAAGATCCTGAACGCAAAGAACGACGCGTCCTATCTGTATTACGACGCCCTCGGCTTCCTGAACCGGTCGAAGGACTTCCGGGGATTCGACACCTGGTTTGAGGTCAATGCGAACGGTTGGCAGACCAAGATGACCGATCCGCTGAATGACGTCACGCAGTTCGGCTACGATGCCGCCGGCCGGCAGACGACGGTGACCTCCCCGCTCACCTTCATTACGACGACCACGTACGACCTCGACGATCGCGTCACGAAGGTGACCGACCCGCTCGGCAACTTCACGTCGTTCGAGTACAATGCTAGGGGAGACAGGACGAAGGTAACGGACCCCAATGGGCATGCAACGACGTACAGCGTGAACGTGACAAACCGCCAAATGCAAGTCGTTACGGACGCCCGTTTCAACTCGACAATCTTCTCGTACGACCTGCGGGGGAACCTCCTCTCTGAGAAGGACGCGAACAACCACCTGACATCATACGAGTACGACGCGTACGACCGTCAGATCAAAGTCACCGTGCCCCTTATGTACACGACCCTGTCCAGGTACGACGCGGCGGGGAACCGAATCGGCCGGACCGACGCGAACGGCGCGGTCACGACGTTTTCGTATGACAAATTGAACCGACTCACGACGACCAGGTATCCAGGTGGGTCGACCGCTACCCTGGGTTACGACAAGAACTCGAATCCGACGTCGGAGATCGGCTTCGGCTACACGAAGACCTCGGCGTACGACGAGCTCGACCGGGTCACGAGTGTCACGATGAACTACGGCTCCTTTTCAAAGACGACCACGTACACCTACGATGCTGACGGAAACCACCTAACGGCGCTGGACCCAGAGAGCGGGACGACGTCGAACGCGTACGACGCGGCGAACCGGCAGTGGAAGGTCACGGACCCCGAGACCCGAGCGACGACATACGTGTACGACCGGGACTCGCGGGTGACCTCGACGACCTACGCGAATGGCATCGTCACGACGAACACTTGGAACGCCACCAGTCGGCTGACTAAGGTGGAGACGAAGAAGTCCGACAGCACGTTGATCGAGCGATTCGAATACGGGTACGACAAGGCAGGCAACCGGCTATCCGTCAAGCTCGCGAACGGATCGATTACTTGGTACGAGTACGACGAGCTGAACCGCCTCACGAAGATAACGGCCGGCGCCGTCGTGACAACGTACAAGTACGACGCCGTCAGCAATCTCGTCGAGGAGAAGCAAGGGTCCACTACGAAGACGTACGCCTACGACGCCGACGACCGGCTCTGGGACATCACGGTCGGCACGGCGGGCATGCGGTACGGCTACGACAACAACGGCAACCGGAAGTGGGCCTACGACAAGGCGACCGCCGTGAATACGTCCTTCACCTACGACTTCGAGAACCGCCTCACGGCGAGGGGCACGTGCACTTACACGTACGCGCCAAACGGCGACCGGATGTCGTCCGCCTGTTCCGCGCCGACGTATTACCGGTATGACGCTCCCGAAGGCAGGAGCCTGTCGGATGTTGTCGCGGAGTACGATTCCGCGGGCGCCCGGCAGGCCCGGTACACCCATGGCCCGGGCGTAGATGAGCCCGTCGAGCAGCTGCGGGCCGGATCGTACTATACATATCAGAAGGACGGCCTCGGATCCACGTCGAAGATCACAGACGGAAGCCAGACCACCATAAACACGTACGCTTACAGCGCCTGGGGCGACACAAGCTCGACCGGCTCTTTGTCAAATCCGTTTCGCTATGTTGGTCGGGAGGCGAATACCGGCTCGTCTTTGTACCACTACCGCGCCCGCGCGTACGATCCCGAGGCGCGGCGGTTCATTCAGAAAGATCCGGTAGGAATGGTCGATGGAGCAAACCTCTATGCGTATGCGGGAGACAACCCGGCGACCCGAGTTGACCCCTCGGGGCGAGCCAGCTTCGAGGATCAAAGATGGTGCTTCTGGACATGGTGGGGATCGGTTTGCTACCTCTATTGGTACCGGCTCAGATTCACGGAGCAAGAAACACAAATCATCATCGGCGTGCTCTGGGCAGCGGGGCAGATTGTGGGGCTTATCGCTCTTCTCTGTTCAGCAGCCTGCGCCGCGATATTGGGTCCTCTTGCGCTTGCTTTGGGGGCGGCAGCGGCAATCATCTATCTCATCGACGCCATCGGTGGCAATAGAGGAGTGTACATCGAAGGTTATATACCCGGCCCGAGCTGGGTGTGGCACAATTGAACGGGTTGGGCTCGCATGGTAGACGTATTGGCAATAGGGCTGGTCCTGCCGCCACTCGCGGCACTACTTGGCGCGTTGGTCTACAGGGCAGCAAGGGGCACCCTGTTGCGTCTGTCGCGACGAACTGGCGTGGTGCTCGTGCTGGTCCCAATTCCGATCGGGCTCCTCGCGCTCGGAGCGATGCTTAGTAACCCATCGGCCTCGGGTCTGAACATCCCTCTTGCCTTGGCACTCGCTTGTTCCAACCTCGTTTTCGCAATCCTCATGGTCTCAAAGCTCGAGGAGCGTCAACGGCGACCAGAAGTCGAAATCGAGTAATAATGTCTACCACCTCGATGGTTCCGCCTTGCGATCAAGGGCTCCTGTCAGAACTCAGCGGGCACGCGACTCCTGAGAGATTGCAGAGACCGTCGGTCTGCCGACTGTCCACGGAGGCGCGTCTAATCGGTACCACGTGGTTCTAGGCGGCTCGATCTTGAGGGATCGAATGTTGCGAGTTCGCAGGAGGCCTCCGCACTTTCGCAATTCGAGCGCTTCAGGCGACAAGGCAGCACGCTTGGATCGCGCGGTTGCGATTGAGGAGGTACCCCTTGGCCTGAACGAGCGCGTTCACCACGCCGTCTCGACTTCGAATAGAACACCGCTCACGCCGCCGATCTTCCGAGCCCGACCATCTGTGCGAACGATCAAGTCGCCGCGGCGCGGGGGCGACGGCCTGCCTTTCTCCTTCCACGTTTCATAGGTGGCGTAGACCTTCGCAGCATGGAGGCGAACCGTCCGGACGTCGTCCTCGAGCCGATGGTCGGGA
>Ga0066710_100000436_pt1 | contig 25063 bp, 24 predicted proteins | sample GraSoiAngelo_159_FD_79666 | JGI IMG/M metagenome (GOLD analysis project Ga0066710, IMG submission 79666) | Grasslands soil microbial communities from the Angelo Coastal Reserve, California, USA - 14_1009_16_40cm | ecosystem: Environmental > Terrestrial > Soil > Grasslands | place: USA...
CTTCATCTCGCGATTGTGTGTACGCCGCCGCCTTGAGAGCTACCATTATCGCCTGTACCGAGCATACAAGGCTGAGGATCCGGCCAGCTTGGTCACTTATGTCAACTATCCCTCCACGGAATACCTGCAGCTTCCGTTCCTCGATCTCATCTGTTTCAACGTTTACCTCGAGGAGCAGGAGCGGCTGAGTGCCTATCTGGCACGACTGCATAACCTGGCAGGCGACCGCCCCTTGATTATGAGCGAGATCGGTCTGGACTCGCTTCGCCACGGCGAGCGCAAGCAGGCCGAGGTGCTCGAATGGCAGGTGAGGACGGTTCTCGCAGCCGGCTGCGCGGGCGTGGTTCTCTTCGCCTGGACGGACGACTGGTTCCGTCAGGGCGCCGACGTCGATGACTGGCGATTCGGCCTCACTGACCGCGAGCGCAGACCCAAGCCAGCCCTTGCGGCGGTCGGCCGTGTCTTCTCCGAACAGTCGGTCATGTCCTCGACCCACATGCCCCTCATGTCGGTTGTGGTGTGCAGCTACAACGGAGCTCGCACCATCGCTGATTGCCTCGAGGGGGTGCGGCTGCTCAGATACCCCAGCGTCGAAGTGATCGTCGTCGACGACGGCTCGACCGACGGCACCGCCGACATCGCGCGCCGGTTCGGGGTCCGTCTGATCCAGACGCCCAATCGCGGCCTGGCCAGCGCACGGAATACCGGGATGCAGGCAGCCAGCGGCGACGTGATCGCTTATATCGACGATGACGCGAGGCCCGATCCAGATTGGCTCACGTATCTGGCTGAAGCCTTTAGCCAGCCGGGCTGCGCAGCGGCCGGAGGGCCGAACCTCCCCCCGGCTGGCGACGGCCTGATCGCCGAATGCGTGGCCAACGCGCCGGGCGGGCCCTGCCATGTTCTGCTGTCCGACACGGTCGCGGAGCACCTTCCTGGCTGCAACCTCGCTGTGCGCAAAGAGGACCTGCAGGCAATCGGGGGCTTCGATCCCCGGTTTCGAGTAGCGGGCGACGATGTCGACTTGTGCTGGCGTCTGCAGCAGCAGGGGTGGCGACTCGCGTTCAGCCCGGCCGCGATGGTGTGGCACCACCGCCGGAACTCCGTGCGAGCGTACTGGAAGCAGCAGGTGGGGTATGGCAAGGCGGACGCTCTGCTGCAGGAGAAGTGGCCCGACAAATACAACCGAACGGGCCGGCCGATGTGGACAGGCCGAGTTTACGCGGTGGCGGCGGGGCTGCTCGGCCAGTCGTCACGCGTCTATCACGGAACATGGTGCGCGGCGCCGTTCCAATCACTCTATCAAGCACGGGCAAACAGCATCTGGTCTCTTCCGCTGACACCCGTCTGGTACCTCTTCGCCCTCTGCTTCGCAGCTCTGTCCCTGATCGGGACCGTCTGGACGTCCGCACTGGTCGCTCTCCCGTTCCTCGGTGTGACGATTGGCCTCAGCGTCACGCAGGCCGTGAGCAATGCCCTCAAGGCTCGTTTCCCCGCGACGCATCGTCCAGCCCTCACGCGCTGGCGCCTCCGCATTGTCACCGGGTTGCTCCACTTGATCCACCCCGCTGCACGTCTGTGGGCGCTATTGCGGTGGACGAACCGCGGCCCGCGTCACCGCGAACGCCGTCTCGCACCCCTATGGCGGTATCAGGGCGCACTCTGGACAGCTCAGGCACAGCCGCTGGCAGGTACGCTCAACGCGGTCGCCACCGCGCTTCACGGAGCCGGCGAGCGGGCGCGGCGGGGCGGCGACTACGACCGCTGGGATTTGTCGGTCGATACGCCTCTCGCCTCTGCGCGTTTGCTTATGGACGTCGAAGAGCACGGCGCCGGCCGCCGGCTGGTTCGCTTTCGCGTCTGGCCGCGGTGGCCACTGCTGGGCCCCTTGCTCATCCTGGCGCTTGTCGATCTCTCCACCGTGGCCGCGCGCGACGAGGCCTGGGCGGCAGCCACGCTGTTGAGTGCCGGGGCGTTGCTGCTGCTGAACGGCGTCGTCCGACATGCGATGAGTGCGATGGCGGCCCTGCTCGGCGCCATTGAGCGAACCGTCGCCGAGCCGAAGTGAGCGGCGCAGTCGCGGGTTCGGATTCGATGTTGTTGCGTAGGCTGCTGCGTCAGCTCGTCCCGTATCGCCGGCAATTGGGCCTCTGCTTCTTCGTTGACGCGCTGCGGATGCCGCTTGCCTTGCTCATACCGCTACCGCTCAAGCTCGCAGTCGACAGCGTCGCCGGATCGCGGCCGCTCCCTCCGATGCTTCGAGATCTGCTCCCCTCAGGAATGAGAACGAGCGTGGGCCTGCTTGCCGTGCTGTCGGTGCTCCTGGTCACCATAGCGCTGCTCACGCAGCTCCAGTCGGTGGTCAGCACGGCGCTTCGAACCAGGCTTGGAGAGCGGTTGGTGCTGGAGCTTCGGGCTCAGCTCTTCGGCCATGCGCAGCGTCTGTCACTCGCCTACCACGACGCCCGCGGCACCGCTGATGCCAACTACCGCATACAGACCGATGCCCTGGCAATACAGTACATAACCGTTGAAGGCGTCCTCCCTGCCATCACCGCGATCTTTACGCTCGCCGGCATGGTCGTCGTCACCAGCCGAATCGATGCTGAGCTCGCCGCGGTTGCGCTGGTCATAATGCCCGTTCTCTTCGTTTTACTCACGAGCTGGCGCACACGGCTGCGGCGCCATTCGCGCGAGGTGAAGCGACAGGAAAGTCTCGCGCTGTCAGTTGTGCAAGAGGTCTTGACCTCCCTTCGTGTCGTTAAGGCCTTTGGCCAAGAGGCGCGCGAGGAAGAACGATTCGTTGACCGCGCGCGCGAGGGTGCCGACGCTCGTGTTCGCTTGGCGGTGGTTCAAGCAGTCTACGGGATGTTCGTCGGCGTCAGTGTCGCTGCCGGTATGGCCGCCGCACTGTTCATCGGGATCGAGCACGTTCATTCAGGTGCGCTCACCCTCGGCGAACTGCTGCTGGTGATGGGCTATCTGACTCAGCTGTACGAGCCGATTCGGACGACGAGCGCTCAGGCCGGCAGTATGCAGTCGTACCTGGCCAGCGTTGAACGCGTGCTGACGCTCCTCGGACAGCCACAAGACGTCATCGAGCGCACTGACGCGCAGCCGCTGCAGCGGGCCAGGGGGGCCGTCGCGTTCCGCGGTGTGTCGTTTGGGTACGGCGAAGACCCTCGTATCCTCCAGGGCGTCAGCTTCGACGTAGGCGCCGGCGGCCGAATCGGCATATCGGGGATGTCAGGAGCTGGCAAGACGACGCTCGTCAATCTCTTGACGCGCTTTTTCGATCCCACGGATGGCCAGATCCTGCTCGACGGAGTCGACCTGCGCGATTACCGGCTGCACGATCTGCGTGCTCAATTCGCGATTGTTCTTCAGGACCCCGTGCTGTTCGCGACGACCATCGCCGAGAACATTGCCTATGCCCGGCCGGCTGCTCGGCACTCCGAGATCGTCGCCGCTGCGGTTGCGGCCGGCGCGCACGCGTTCATCGAGTCCCTGCCAATGGGCTACAACACACAGGTGGGCGAGCGTGGTGTCCGTCTATCCGGTGGTGAGCGCCAGCGCATCGCCCTGGCGCGCGCGTTCCTCAAGGATGCCCCCATGCTGATACTCGATGAACCCACGAGTGCGGTCGACGTTGAGACAGAGGCGGCGATCCTGGCGTCAATGGAGCGCCTCATGCACGGCCGCACGGCATTCATGGTGACTCACCGCCCGAGCGCTCTCCGAGAATGTGAAGCGATTCTGCGTGTCGAACGAGGGCGTGTGACACGGCTTGCCAACAACGGCCGAGAGGGCGGTGGGCGGCTTCGAGGAGACTACGGAGAGACGCCCCCGTTCATCCCCGACCGGTTCAAGCATCTCGCAGTGGCCACAGCATACGGCGAGAGGCGTGTTACTTCGATTTCGATTGGTCGCGGGAACAGCGGGCGACGAACCACGGGCGCAAGCTCGTCAGAGACGCCGCAAGGCCTTGAAGAGGAGATCGAGCGCGAGCGACGCAAGTGGCGCAAAGTTGAGGGGATAGGGATATGACACTCGGACCACCACGAGCGTCGTCAGGGTCGACCTCGCTCACGCAGCCGTGAGCAATCTTGTCCCGACGCGCCCAGGTGAGGTGGGTCGCTGGGTCCAGACGGACGCTGCATCCGCCTATCCAGATCTGTCGTCGCTGACTTATGGCCTGCAGGCGGCACTCGGTCTCGCGGGCGGGCTTCAGGTGCTGGAGCGGCGGCCCACTGTTCGCCCCCATACCTTCTCTAGCGAAGTGGTCACCTGCCGGCTGACCGAAGGGGAGGAACTCACCCTATTCTGCAAATACGAAGGGCTAGCTGCCCACCCGGCCCATGGCCATCGTGGAGGCATCGCCTACGAGGCGAACGTGTACCGCCACGTACTTGGCGCATCTTCGTCAGACACACCACGGTTCTACGGCTCCTACATGAATGGCGGCACCGGCGAGACCTGGCTCGTCATCGAAAGCATCGACGGCTATCGGCGAGTTCTCGAGACCACCGCGCCTGAGCGGCCAGGAGGCAGGCCGCGGGTCGGCGCCATGCCTCTCGCCGCCGCCTGGGTGGGGCGGTTCCATGCTGAGCAGGGAGCGACGGATCACGGCGTCGGAGGCGGGCATTTGACTGTGTATGACGGCGCCTACTACCGCGGCTGGGCGCTTCGCACGGCGCGGTTCGCGGCCGACTGGCCGGCATCGAGGCCATGGATCCGCCCACTCTGCCGTCGGGGCATTGAGGCAATGACAGAACTTGAATCCGGACCGCTGACGGTCGTCCACGGAGAGTTCTATCCGGGCAACGTGCTGTTCCGGGGGGGCGTGGTGTACCCGGTCGATTGGGAGTCAGCCGCGGTCGCCCCCGGGGAAATCGATCTAGCCGCGTTGATCGAGCGCTGGCCAGCCGAGATCGCGCGCCGGTGCATTCGGGCGTACCGGGCGGCGAGATGGCCCCGCGGCACACCGCGGGACTTCGGGAGGAGGCTCAGCGTGGCCCGTCTGTATCTCCACTTTCGCTGGCTCGGCGACCGACGCGATTGGGTGACCCAGACGCGTTTCTCCTGGCGATATGAGGGCCTGCGTGCACTGGGTGAGCAGCTGGGTCTGATATAGCGCTAGAGGATTCACCATGGCTTCGCCTGCCGTATCCCTTTCGAGAAGGATGCGTTGCCTCTAGGTCAGGCTAAGAACGATAGCCACGCATTTCACAAAAAGCGAGGCCCCGATGGTCGCCGCGAAGACGTTTTTGATGATCGCCATCGGGCCGCTCGGCCTGATGGGAGCCACGGGGTGCGGATCGAGTCCGGCAGCGGGCACGCCGTCAGGCGCGGTTACCCCGACGCCGACGCCGACTGCAACCGCCCCGGTTGTGCTCACGGCGACGACCCGCAGCTCCGACGGCACCGTCGCAGAGCTCCATCTCGTTCGGTTCGACGGCTCGATTGCCGCCTCCGTGGCGATTCCTGACAGCGTTTGGAACACAAACCTTCCGGTGGTCGGCTTGCACGCATACTTCGCGGACGGCGACACCGTGAAAGCTGTGCGCAGCGACGGGTCGATCGCCACCGTTGGGACACTGCTGCTTCCCAAAATGTCGTCGACGTACAGTTCGGCGGTGGGCATCGCTGTCTCTCCGGACGAGAGCCAGATCGCCTATGGCTATGCAGTCGGCCTCAACGCGTCGCCGCCCACATCGGCGCCCACGTATGCGTCTCGCGTCTTCGTGGAAACCGCGGGCGGATCGCCCCGCCAGCTGATCGACGAACCCGCTGATGCGAATGGATTCCTGCTTCCGTTTGCGTGGTCGACTCGCGGCCTGTGGGTGACGCACACACCGATCGGTCTCGGCGGGGCCGGGCCGTTTCTCAACTACCAGGCGCTCAACCCGTCGCTGGTCAATCCGATCACCGGTGTGGTGGGATCGATGCAGACCAACTGCCGCTTCCCCAACGCAACATCGGTCCGGCCAAGCGGCGCAGCCGCCTGTATCGCGGGTCAGCTGCAGCCACCGCGGAGCATCACGGTGACACTGCCCGACCAATCCACCCGAACCCTTCCCGACCCTGCGCCGTCGCTCCAGCTCGGTGATCTCTCCGTTCGCTCGGATGGCGCTCGCGCGGCGCTGGGTACTGCAACCAGCAGTCAGAGTTCCTGGTCATACGGCGCACTCGAGGTCGGCGACAGCGCGGCGGGCACATGGTCGGCCGTTGGTCCCCGCGGGACGCTGCCCGTTGCGTGGGTCGACGCGCATCGCCTTCTCGTAGGACACACGGTGGGCGATGGTCCGTCGAGTGCCTTCGACTCAGTGTTCCTGCTCGACGTCACGAACGGAACCGTGGTACACGTCGACGCGGATCCCGCTGCTCTGGGGACGCTGCCCGCTACTGGCTAGGTGTAGTTCCCATATACCTTGTTGACATCCCTGCGCGAGCTGTCGAAACGCGAGGCCCTGACGGTGTACCGGGAGGGTCGTCTGACCTTGCGCGAGTTCGCTGCTGCCCTGCAGTAAGCGACTGCCCGCCCACCAAGCGTCGTTACTTCTTGGCGTATGTGGCCGCGCTCGCGAACTCGACGCCGACGAAGGGCTGGTCACCGATGACCTTGGCATCGTGGCCAGGCGGAATCGTGTAGGAGTCGCCCCCTTTTATGGTCGCCTTCTTCCCGTCGACGGTCCACACCTCGAGCTCACCGGAGACGCAGTAGCCGACGTGGTTCTTCTCGCAGTGGTCGGTGCCGGCAACGGGCTTCACCGATCCCGCCCACGTCCAGCCGGGTTCGAAACGGAACCGGCCGATGCTGAAATCGCCCAGGTTGTTGATCTCGATCTTGGAGTGATCCGGCTGGCGGACCTCATCGGGGCTGTCGTGCGACCGGACTTCGAGTGCGCTGACGGCAACTAGATCTGGCACTTCACTTGCCTCCTCTGGACGCTGGGGTCGGCCCATTTCTGCGGGGGACGCCAGTGTAATGGCGGGTGCCGCCTAGGCGCTCGCTCTCGCGCGCTCAACAGCCGGGCGCGCTGAACAGCACCAGAACGCCGAGCAGATTGAAGGTGCCGTGCACCAGCACCGTCGGCCAGATGCTGCGAGCGTGGTGGTACAGGAAGGCCAGCACGACGCCCATGGCGAATATCGGCAGAAAGAGGGTGAGCTGCAGGAAACCGATGTGCTCCAGCGCGAAGAGCGCCGCGGAGATGACGACCGCCAAGGCAAGAGGCGTACGTCCCCGGAGCCAGCCGAACACCATGCCGCGGAAGACGATCTCCTCCACCACGGGGGCGATCACGGCAACCCCGACGATGGCCAGCCACAGCGCGCCCTCGTACGCGCCGCGGATGCTGATGCACTGGTTCTCCGGCGTATTCGGGAAGAGACTGTGGCTCAGCCGGCCGGTGATGCTCGTCACCACCAGCGCCAGCGACGCAAACGGCAGAGCAGCGAGGAGCCATCGCCAGGGGGCACGCCTCAAACCGAGCGATGCCAGCGACGCATGGCGGCGCACCTTGACGAACAGCAGCACCATCAGGAAGGCTGCGCCGTAGGCGGTGATGTCGGCGCCGACCGCCTCGAGCGGGCGACGCGTGGCCATCGCGACTCCGTGCAGGAACCACTTGAGCGCCTGGACGGTGACGTACTCGACACCGAACGAGAGCGGCAGCAGGAGCACGACGACCGGCAGCACGTCGGTCCACGTCCAGGGCGCGCGCTCCGCCGGGACAGTGGTCACTCGCGCGTGCGCGGGTGACCATGTCGGTGGAGGTTGCCATCCTCTCCACGACTCAGTTGCCCAGACGGGCATGGCGATGTGCAGCACCAACGTGCGGGCAAAGAGGTCCGACCACCCGCGCCGGTCGCGACGCATCAGTCCCCATGCGAGACCGGCGCCGACGCACACGATCGAGAACCAGAGGCCGCAGAGGCGCAGCACCACCTGCGTCGACGTCACCGGTGCCTGCGTTTGCGCGTCGACGAGCCGGCAGTGCATCGCGCGCATCCCCACCGACGCTCCGCGCCGCCACGTGACGTACAGGTAGACGGGCGGACCCAGGTAGATCGCCGCTTGCAGCAGCGCGCGGATGATGGCGCCGGCGACACCGGGTGTGGCCGCGGTGGTGTCGATGCGACCGCCACCTGCGGCGCGAAGCAAGCTCCCTCCCACGATCAGCCCGACGACCTCGCCGCCGATGATCACGCTCAGGTCGATGAGCGCTGCGGCGGCCCGGCGTCTCACCGGTGCCGCGGGCGACATCGGCGGAGGGAGAGGCGTGCTGACGCTCAGGCCAGTTCCTCGCGGATGATGTCGGCCGCGCGCTCGCCGATCATCAGTGTGGGCAGGTTCAGGTTGCAGCGCGGGATGTCAGGCATCACCGACGCGTCGGCGATGAACAGACCATCCACGCCGCGTACGCGCAGCCGGTGGTCGGTGACCGCCTGGGTATCGTCAGCGCTGCCCATCCGGCAGGTGCCAGACGGGTGGTATCCGGTCGAGTGAAAGGACAGGACGTGTTCACGAAGGCGCGTCTCGTCGGACAGCGTGGCAGGGTCGGGCAGCAGCAACTCGCATGGACGCGTCTGCGTCATCACGCCGGCGATCCGGCCTGCCTCGCCGAACGCGGCGAGCATCCTGGCCATGTCGCGAGGATCACTGAGTAAGCGATGCTCGATCCGAGGCGCCACAGCCGGATGCAACCCACCGAGCCCGACCTCGCCACGCGAGTCAGAGACGTTGACCTCGAGGTAGATACCCGCGAGCCCGTGCAGATTGAAGACGTCGCCTGGATAGAACGAGATCTTGAGGTCGTCCACCTCCAGGGCCGGGTCACTCCGGCACTTCAACGTGGCTGGAAAGCGCAGATGCTCGGGGTCTGTGGTGTAGTCGGTGAGCACGCTGATGAGCGAGACCGGATGGTCCATGAGGTTGCGTCCCACGCCGGGTAGCTCGACGGCACAGACGATGCCGTGGCGCGCAAGCTCCTCGCGCGGTCCGATTCCCGAACGCAGCAGCACCGTCGGTGAGTTGTATGCACCGCCTGCGAGCACGACGCAGCGTGCGGCGACCTCCTCGCCCGACTCCAGCTGGACACCGGTGACCCGCCCGTCGCTGAGCGTCACGGCGTCGACGAGGGTATCGGCGCGCAGCTCGAAGTTCGGTCGCAGTCGCGCTGTCGCTACGTAGGTCAGCAGCGTGCTCTGGCGCTCGCCGTCGCGGATATTGCGGGGCACCGGGCCTGTGCCGATCGCGCCGGGCCGGTTCATGTCGTCGACTGCCGCGTGGCCCAACTCCTCGCAGGCGGCGACGAAGAGCGCTTCCGCGGGAAGCAGCGGCAGCTCGCGCATCACCTGAATCGGGCCGTCGCGGCCGTGGTGGGGCTCTTCGCCAAAGTCAGCGTCGTGCTCCAGTCGAATGAAATACGGCAGGCAGCCGTCCCATTCCCAACCCGTCGCGCCGCGCGCCGCCCAGCGATCGTAATCCTGCGGCTGTCCCCGCAGCGCAACGGTCGCGTTCACCGCACTGCTGCCGCCGACCAGCTTGCCCCGCGGCAGAGCAGCTCCGATGCCGGGATCTGCGTAGCCCCAGTCGAGGTCAAACACGCCGCTGCCGTTGCGGACGTGGCGCACCGCGTCGGGCGTCGCTGCGGCGTCGAAGTCAGGTCCTGCCTCGAGTAGCAGGACAGATGTTTCGCCGTACTCGCTCAGACGGCTCGCCACCACACCACCACCGGCGCCGGCGCCCACGACGACGACGTCGTATCCGCTCACACGCTGCGTCGCGTGACGTCTTCGACAACCGGCTGCGCCAGCAGCCAGAGGCTCGTCATCGTATATCCGACCATGGCCACGATCCACGGCCATTCGGCACGCCGTGCGTCGCGCACGGCGCGCGCGGCGCGGCCGAGGTACCGATGTGCCAGCACCACCGCCGCGACGTGCACGAGGATGATCACCGCAACCTCGGCGTACCAGAGCACGGACGACGGCAGCAGGTTGGTGTTCAGCTCGTAGCTGTCGTTGAACGGCGCCGGCAGCAGGCTGACGCCCGGCCAGCCGCCGGGATTGCCCAGCAGCGGGATGAGCAGCTGGCCGTTGATGGCGAGATAGCTCGCGTTGTGGGCCAGCAGGTATCCGAACGAGATGGGCAGCAGGGAGCGCAGCAGGCCGGCGAGCGTTTCCAGCGACCCCGCCGCGAGCTGACCTGCCGCGCGGACCGCGACGGCGAAGCCTCCGAACAGCAGCCACGCCACGCGCGCCAGCGCGACGAAGGCGAGCGTCTGGATGATGACGTATCCGGTCGTGCCGGGCACCAGCCTTGCGGGCAGCCGGGTCTCGAACGCCTTCACCGCGGGCGTGGCCAGAAGCCCGTCGAACGAGACGGACACGAGCAGCAGCAGCACGAAGGTGATGCGGCTCGGCGTGGCTTCGAACGGAGCGTCGAGGCCGCCACCGAACCCGCGCCGCCCGCCGGCGCCGAATCGAAACCAGCCCAGCCGGCCCCAGGTCGACCAGAGCACCGAGAACACCTCGCCACGCGACGTCCAGGTATTGGCCCCGAAGAGCAACCCGCCGAGCGCGTTCACGGCCAGGTACGCGACGAGCCCGGTCGCGGTCACCGCCGGCAGCGTCGCAGTGGCGTTGAAGATCAACTCTCCCGACGCGAGCACGAAGAACAGCACGACGGCGGGCCAGTAACCGACCCAGCGCGGCCAGGCGATCGGCGTCTCGCCACCGAGCACGGCGCGTCGCAACCCGTCCCGGTCGAAAATCCTGGCCATGGCGGCGAACGGGTTCACCGCGCGCGTCCAGTCGCCGATGATGCCGCAGCTCAGCGGTACCGCGATCCAGACGAGCAGCCAGAACGCCGTGGGCAGGATGTTCTCGGCAATTTCCTGTGAGCCGCTCCAGCCGATCACCGCCAGGCCCAGCACCACCAGCCCGGCGATGAGCATGCGCAGCGGCGCAGCGTGGCGCAATGGCTGACCGTCCAGCACGCGGCGCGCATCCGCTTCCTCGACCGCCACCGTTGTGGGCAGCACGAGCAGGAAAGACGCGAAGACCACGGCAGCGCCGCCGATCACGAAGAGCCAGAGCGGCACGGGAAGCTCGTAGCGCTTTCCGAACGCGTGCGCGAGGATCTGCATCGCTGCAGGCTATTCCCGGATTGTTGGCGACTCCGCCAGCCGTGCCGCCCGTTGCGTCGCCTCCGCCAGCTGAACCTCCTTCAGTTCCAGCGAGGACACCTTGACACCCCACGGCTCGGTCTCGTCATCGACGATTCGCTGCAACGTCTCGTTGACGAACGTTCTCCCGGTGAGAAGCGCGTGCAGGGTGACGCGATTGATGACACTGCGCACCGCCGTCTTCACCGTCTGTATCGTCGAGTCCTGGTAGTCGGCGACCTTGGTGAGGGCCAGCTGCGGAATGAGCACCTGCGAGTGCATCGACGCAACGACGCGAACGGTCATGTGGTCGGCCGTGGTCACTTCCTGCAGGGGAATCTCGGTGACGTCGGTACGAGCGTCCACCCGAGCCATGCGCTCGATGCCCAGCGGCAGCACGAACCGCGGTCCGGGACGAACGGTGCGCTCATACCGGCCCAGGCGGAACACGATGCCGCGCTCGTACTCGTTGACGATGCGAAGCCCACTCAGCAGCACCAGGACCACAACGGCCGCGGCCGCAGCGATGACGATGAGCGTCAGGTTCATCCGCATGCACCCGCGGTGTCGCGCTTACCGCAGCTTGTACGTCGCTGGACGCGTCCCCGCCACGGACAGACGATCAGCGTTGCGCTCGAGCACGCGCCGGACCTGTTGCGGCGTGGTCGCGTCGGCGAGCCGTTTGCGAATCGCCGCAACGGCCAGGGGGCGCGCCGCGTCTCTGAGCACGGAGAAGATGCGGTCATCGAGCGTTGCCGGCGATGCGGCCGGGGCTTCGCGGGCGGGGGGCGGCGGCGGCATGCTGATATGCGCCGGGCGCGAATGACCCTCGCCATGCAGGCGTGGCCAGAGTGACGCGAGGTCGTCGAGCAGCTGCCGAACGAATACCGCCGACCCGCTCACCTCGAGCTCGCGGTCACCGTCGCGCAGCCGCACCGTGTGCACCATCGGCGCGGCAGGCTCGAGCCGGCCGGGCGGCCGGAACGGAGGACGCGGTCCTGCGAAGGGAGGTCGGTGATCACCCGGACGTGAGTGCGATCTATCGGATCGGTCGTCCGGCATCGTGCCTCAGTCGCGCGCGGCGTCGCTGCGCGTTGACGGTGCGGAACCGACACCGTCACCGCCGTTGACACTCGCCGGCGCCGGCGCCTCGTCGTATGTCTGCTTGTTTCGGAATCCGGACGCTCCGATCGACTCCTCGGTCGGCAGGGTGATCGACCCGGGAATCTCTTCTTCGGAGTGCGATCCCAGGAAACGCGCCGTGAGCTTGGCGCGCAGCGGCGACTGCACCAGAGCAACGATCCCACCGATCGTGACCGTGGCAACGACGACGTTGCGAATCCGGTGGTGCTGCCGCTTCGGCCGGATTGATTCGGCCAAGCGCTCGGCTGCGTCGGCAAGGCGCCCGCGCGCTGCGGTGGCGACACCGGAGGCGCGCTGCTCGCGCGCTTGCGCGAACCGCTCAGCGGAATCGAGAAGCGCCGCGGTCGCCTTCTCGAACACCTGGCTCAGCCCTTCGGCTGAATGCTGGATGGCCGGTCCTGCCGCCTGACCCGCTTCACGCGCCGCTTCGAGTGCATGCTCGGCGAGGCCCGCGATCTCGCGCTCGAGCACGGCGGCCCTGTTTCGACGACCCCTCATGACGACACCTCCGTGCGTTGGATCGCCCCCTCGAGTGGACTGGGATTTCCATACTACCAGCGCACCCCTGCGGGGTCCGGGCCCCGCGGCTAGGCAGCGTGAGGCAGAGCAGCGGTGACGAGGCGGGTGTCTATGGGGGCGTCCAGGAACCAGCGGATGCGCGCGGCGGCGACGGCGCCGACGACCCGCGCCAATTCGATCTCCGATGCGGAGTAGATCGCGGCCAGCGACGGAAACGCGCGGGCAAGCCGCGCCGCCGTGGGCGGATCGACGCCGTTGAGGCCATCCAGATGGTCGACCCGCTGGCGTGCCAGCGCGCCCGCGGCGCCGTCGTCGAGGGGGAGTTGCAGTTCGAACGGGCGGCTGACCATGGCAATAGTGTAGCGAACGGATGTTCGATAGTCAAGCCGGTTACTCTATGGAGCGATGCCCCTGTACGAGTACCGCTGCAACGAGTGCCGAGCCGTCTACGAGGTGCTCCGGCCCATGGCCGAGCGCGAGCTCGCCGCGGTCTGTCCGAGCTGCGAGAGCCGCGCCAGCATGCCGCTGATCAGCCGGGTGGCGGTACACGCAGGCTCGAGCACGGGTGCCTCCGCGGACTTCGCCCCTTCGGCCGGCGGCGGCTGCTGCGGCGGTAGCTGCGGCTGCGGGGCGAACTGACCTCGGAGTTCGGTTAGCCGGGGGCAGCCGGCGGCAGCGCCAAGTCGAGCTGCAGCACTGATGCCATGAAGACCCGCCGGTGCTCCGCGTGGGGGCCGAACTCGCGGATGGCCATCCGGTGCTCGCGGGCGCCGTAGCCTTTGTTCTGAGCCCAGTTGTACTGCGGCGCATCCTCGTGGAGCCGCCGCATCATCGCGTCTCGGTACACCTTGGCGATGATCGAGGCCGCCGACACCGCCGGCACCAGGCGATCGCCGGCGACGAGACAGTGAACCGGCCGAGCGGCATCGATGCGCAGCTTGCCGTCGCAGCAGTACCCGTCGGCATCGACCTCGTCGACCAGCCTTCGGAAGATGTCGACGTTGGCCCAGCCCAGGCCGCGTCCGTTGATCTCATCGACGCTCACCTCGGCGATGGACCAGGCCAGCGCCCTGCGGCGGATCACCTTGTCGACGAGCTCCCGCTGCCGTGCGGTGAGCAGCTTGCTGTCGCGCAGCAGCGGGTGGCGAAAGCGCGGAGGCAGCACCACCGCGGCCGCCACCAGCGGTCCGGCATACGCGCCGCGTCCCACCTCGTCCATGCCGCAGAGGCGGAAGGTGCGCCAGTCGCCGACCGCGAAGGTGGACCGGATGTAATCGTGGACGTGGAATCGCGGCATCGCCGGGGCTGAGTGTAGCCTTGACCCATCGCCACGCAGCGTGGGCAGCGTCCCGCGTCGCCGCCCTTCGTCACCCGTCGCAGCACGCTCGGCTTCTCGGCCGTGTTCGTGCTGTCGGCGCTTGCGTTCCAGGCGCTCGCCGGCAGCGACAACGGGAGCGGCGGCGCCACGGGCGCGGTGGTCGTGATGGCGCTGGCGCTCGCGCTGGTCAGCGGCGCGGTGGCCTGGTTCGAGGGCATCGTGCTGGCGGTGCGAGCCAACTCGCTGCTGTGGCTCGTGATCGCCGTGCTGCCATTCGTGCCGATCAATTCCGTGATGTGCGCCATGTTCTGTCCCGCCGCGGCTTCCGGTAAGAAGACGTGAGTGGGGCCGTGCTCTGGACCGACGTGGCGCCGCGCGACGGTCTGCAGAACGTCAAGTCGACGATCCCGACCGAAGCCAAGATCCGTCTGGTGCGCGGCCTGCTCGACGCCGGCGTTCCACGGGTCGAGGCGACCGCCTTCGTGTCGCCGCGGTGGGTCCCGCAGCTAGCCGACGCAGCCGCCGTCATCGACGGCGTGCGTGATGCACTGACGAAGCTGCGTGTCCTGATTCCCAATGCACGCGGCCTGGAACTGGCGCTCGAACACGGTGTCCGCAACGTTCTGGTCACCATCGCCGCGACCGACTCCTTCAATCGACGCAATGTCAACCGCTCGGTCGCGGAATCACTCGCAGACCTGGAGCGCATCGTAGACAGCGCGCGCGCTGTGCGGTGCGTGGTCGACGTGGCATTGTCGGTCAGCTTCGGCTGTCCCTTTGAAGGGCGCGTCGAGCCCGACGGCGTCATCCAGCTGTGTTCCGAACTGGCGGCACGCGGTGTCGACGAGATCAGCCTGGCCGACACGATCGGCGTGGCCACACCGGCGAGCGTCAAGAACCTCGTGGTGCGCAGCGCCAGAGTCGTGCCACTCGGCCGGCTGGCGCTGCACGTGCACGACACGCGGGGGCTCGGGGTCGCCAACGTCATCGCCGCGTACGAGGCCGGTGTCAGGCGCTTCGACGGGTCGGTTGGAGGTGTCGGCGGCTGCCCGTTCGCGCCCCGCTCCACCGGAAACGTGTGCAGCGAGGACGCCTTGCAGGCGCTCGCCCCGCTGGGCGCCACAACGGACATCGACCTCGCAGACATGTGTCGCGTGGCCGAGGTCCTGGCCGGAGATCTGGGCGTCGACCTCCCCGGCAAGCTCTATCGCGCCGGTGTCTGGGATGCGGTTCCGGTCGCGGACACGCTGGAGATCGAAGCTGGCTGAGGCTGCGCGCACGCCGGAGCGCGACGAGCGACCTCGGTCAGGCCGTCACGACGCGGCGGAGGTCGACGCGCGGCTGCAGCGGGCACGCGCGGGAGGTCCGGAACGGCACAGACGCAAGGTGGCCGAGCAGGGCAAGCTGATGCCACGCGTCCGCATCACGGGGCTCTTCGATCCGGAGACCGAGTTCGTCGAGGACGGCCTGCTCGCCAACAACGCGGATCCCGAGCTGCCCGCCGACGGCGTCGTCACGGGCATCGGCATCCTGCATGGCAAGCCCTGCGCGGTGATGGCCAACGATCCCACCGTCAAGGCCGGCTCCTGGGGAGCGCACACGGTGGAGAAGATCATCCGCATCCAGGAGACCGCGGAGCGCCTGCAGATCCCCCTCGTCTATCTCGTCGACTCCGCCGGGGCGCGCATCACCGATCAGGTGGGGATGTTTCCGGGGCGGCGGCATGCGGGGCGCATCTTCCACATGCAGGTGCGTCTGTCCGGGCAGGTGCCCCAGGTGTGCGTGCTCTTCGGGCCCAGCGCGGCGGGTGGCGCCTACATCCCCGCGTTCTGCGACCTCGTGATCATGGTGGAAGGCAACGCGTCGATGTACCTCGGCTCACCGCGCATGGCCGAGGTGGTGGTCGGCGAAAAGGTGACGCTCGAGGAGATGGGCGGTGCTCGGATGCACTGCACGGTCAGTGGATGCGGAGACGTCCTGGTTCACGATGATGCAGAGGGCATCGCCGCTGCGCGGCGATACCTGAGCTACATGCCACAGTCATGGCAGGACGCTCCGGCGGCCGTCGCTCCACGCGGCGTCACGCCCGGGGGCGAGGACATCTCGCGCGTCATACCCGACGAAGCGTCACGCGGCTACGACGTGATGGAGATCGTGCGCGGCCTCATCGACGCGGATTCGTTCTTCGAGGTGAAGCGCCTGTTCGCGCGAGAGATCGTGTGCGGGCTCGCCCGCCTGGACGGACGCGCCGTCGGCGTTCTCGCCTCGCAGCCGCGTTTCAAGGGTGGCGTGCTCTTCGTGGACTCCGCCGACAAGGCGGCGCGCTTCATCACGTGTTGCGACGCGTTCAACATCCCCATGCTGTTCCTCGCCGACGTGCCAGGCTTCATGATCGGCACGGCGGTGGAACGTCAGGGCATCATCCGCCACGGCGCCAAGATGATTGCCGCGCTGGCCCAGGCGACGGTGCCAAAGGTGTGCGTGGTCATGCGCAAGGCGTACGGCGCAGGGCTCTACGCCATGAACGGTCCGGCATTCGAACCCGACTGCACGCTCGCCCTGCCCACCGCGCAGATCGCGGTGATGGGCCCGGAGGCGGCGATCAACGCCGTCTACTACAACAAGATCCAGGAGCTACCCGAAGCCGAGCGAGACGCGTACGTCAACGACCTGCAGGACGAGTACCGGCAGGACATCGACATCTTCCGGCTGGCCTCGGAGCTGATCGTCGACGCGGTGGTGCAACCGGCGGAGCTGCGCGCTGAGCTCATCCGGCGCTTCCGTGTGTACGCGACGCGCCGGCGCGACAGCGTGCCCCGCCGCCACGCCGTGCCGCCCGTGTGAGGCGGCGTCCTAGGGATTTGCCGGACGGGGGCGCAACAGCACCGCCGCGGCCAGGAAGACCAACGCGAGCACGCCAAGCACCTCGGCATGCCGGTGATGATGCCCGAGCGCCGAGGCAAACAGCGACGTGCGCTGCGTCCAGTAAAACGCTGCACCGGCGATGCATACCAGCGCGAGCAGGGCGAGTATCACCGAGTAGATCGGAGACCGTCGCGTCTGAGAAGCCACGTGCACACCCCTGATTGAGCTGTGAGCGTCGCCGGACACATTAACGCGAGCGCCCGTCGACGTGCCGCGTGGCAACCGAGCACATCGCGTGCTTGACACCGGGCTCACGCACATCCTCTCCACATACGGCTATGCGGCCGTGGCCGCCTTCGTCGGCATCGAGAGCATGGGTGTGCCCTTCCCGGGCGAGACGATGCTGATCACCGCCGCCGTGTATGCCGGCGCGACGCACAATCTCGACATCACCGTGATCATCGTCGCTGCCGCCGGAGGCGCCATCGCCGGCGACAACGTCGGGTTCGCGATCGGATGGTGGGGCGGATACCCGCTGCTGCGCCGCTTCGGCAGGTACATCCGGCTGGACGAGCCGAGGCTGAAGGTGGGGCGTTACATCTTCATGCGACACGGTGGCAAGGTGGTGTTCTTCGGCCGCTTCGTCTCCGTCCTGCGGGCCTACGCGGCGTTCCTCGCGGGCACCAATCGGATGCGCTGGTGGCGCTTTCTCATCTTCAACGCCGCCGGGGGCATCTGCTGGGCGGCGATCTACGGGTCAGCGGCCTATCTGCTGGGCTCGCAGTTCGAGCACCTCAGCCGGCCGCTGCAGATCGGGTTCGGCGTCGTGGGCGGCGCGGTCATCGTCGCCTCACTGCTGGTGATTCGCAGCCAGGCGAAACGGCTGGAGGCGGCGGCTGAGGCCGCGCTCCCGGGACCGCTGGAGCGATTCGATGCCTAGTGCGAGAAAGTCGGTATGGCCCCGGGGGCGCCCGCCGCAGCCTGGGCGGCGCCGTCAGGCGGCGGGTTCACGAGCGTCGCGCGCCAGACCAGCCGGTTGTAGTCCTGCCACCAGGGGTCGCACGTGACCAGGGTCAGGTCGTATCCGGTGGTCGGCGCCAGCTGGGTCACCTGAGCCGGCGGCAGGTCCCAGCGGCCGGTGATCTTGTAGGCGAAGCTCTGGCACTGACGGTCCTGGATCGTGACCGTGTCGCCGGGGCGCAGCTGATCGATGTGCTGGTAGTCGGGCTCACGGTGAAAGGCGATGACGACATTGCCTCGCTGCCCGGGATCCGGCGTGCCGTGGTAGTGGACCATGGAGCGGTTGTTGAGCAGGTCCCAGGTGCCGTCGCCGGACACGCCGGCGTAGTGATAGACAGCGGGAGCGTCGAACTTGAGCAGCGCGTAGTCGGTGGGCGCGCTGGAGCCGCATGACGTCGTGCCCGGGTCGGCGGTGCTTCCCGGCGTCGAGCTCGCTGGGCCGGCCAGCGTGCTGGGGCCGCGCTGCCAGCTCTGCAGGGCCGTGCTGTCGTTCTGGCCGCGATGCCATACGCCGTAGAGCGGACCGAGGATGAGCGCGGCGCCGGCGATGATCGCCGCCAGGCCGAGGGCGAGCATGACCATCCACAGCCGCTGCGGACGGCGCGCGTGATGCGCGATGGTCTCGTCGGAGCCAGCGCTACTCATGCGGGTCGCCTGCCATGTCGCGGTCCGTGTCTCTACCCCCTGTCATAGTGAACAGAATACGGGCCGCGAACTTGCGGCGCAGTGACGCCGCCGCCACGACCCGCCTGACACCGTCGGGCGGTTGAGCGCGGGCCCCGATCAGCCTCGGGTCAGCGTCAGAGCGTCAGCGCGGCATCGACCGAAAGCAGTCGCTGCAGTACACCGGCTTGTCGCCGCGTGGCTGGAAGGGCACGCGGGCGATGCCGCCGCAGTTGGCGCACGTCACCTCGAACATCTGGCGAGAGCCACCGGCACGCGAGTAGCCGCCGCCACCCCCGCCACCGCCGTAGCCGCCGCCACCGCCGCCGCCACCGCTGTTGGATGCACGGCGCACGGCACGGCAGCTCGGGCACCGGGAGGGCGGGTTGGTGAGGCCGCGCGAGGCATAGAACTGCTGCTCACCCTCCGTCCAAATGAAGTCGACGCCGCAGTCGCGGCACCGCAGGGTCTGGTCTACCGTCACGCGCCTTGCCCTCCATCCGGCGCGTTGATTGGCGCCCGGGGTTGGTGATTCGTGCCCGTAACACTACAACGTCAGCCATATGCCCGCCAACGGACAGTGCGTGCGCGTCACGAGACTGCAATCCACTGATACGATTCGGCCCGCCCTGGACAGGAGCAGGCCGTGGTCGCACAGGGCGGCTAGGTGGCTGCCGGTGGGGTGGAGGACCCGCGATGCACCGCACGCATCCGCACCACCGGCTCTTCACATCCGAGTCGGTCACCGACGGCCACCCCGACAAGGTCGCCGACCAGATCAGTGACGCGGTGCTCGACGCCGTCCTGACCAAGGACCCCCTGGGACGCGTGGCCTGCGAGACGGCCCTGACCACGGGCACCGTGGTGGTGTTCGGGGAGATCAGCACCGAGGCCTACGTCGACATCCCCGGGATCGTGCGGTCGACCATTCGCGACATCGGCTATGTGCGCGCCAAGTACGGGTTCGACTACGAGACCTGTGGCGTGCTGGTCGGCATCGACGAGCAATCGCCCGACATCGCCCAGGGCGTGAACACGGGCGGAGCCGGCGACCAGGGCATGATGTTCGGCTACGCCTGCGACGAGACGCCGGAGCTGATGCCCGCGCCCATCCAGCTGGCCCACCAGCTTGCGCGGAGGGTTTCCGAATGCCGCCGCGACGGCGTGCTGCGCTGGGCCCGCCCCGACGGCAAGACCCAGGTGACCGTCGAGTACGACGAGAGCGGCCGGCCCCTGCGCGTCGACACCGTGCTGATCAGCCTGCAGCACTCCGAGGACGTCTCCAAGGAGCAGATCTACGACGACGTGCAGCGCCACGTGGTCGAGGCCACCATCCCCGCGCAGTGGCTCGATGACGACACCCGCCGCTTCGTCAACCCCACCGGCCGGTTCGTCATCGGGGGCCCGATGGCGGACGCCGGCCTCACCGGGCGCAAGATCATCGTCGACACCTACGGCGGCTACGCCCGGCACGGCGGCGGAGCGTTCAGCGGGAAGGACCCGACCAAGGTCGATCGCAGCGCCGCATACGGGGCGCGCTGGGCGGCCAAGAACGTGGTCGCGGCGGGGCTCGCCTCGCGCTGCGAGGTGCAGGTCGCCTACGCGATCGGCATGGCCAAGCCGGTGTCGGTGCTGGTCGAGACGTTCGGCACTGAGAGGGTGCCTGCCGACCAGATCGCGTCGCTGCTCGACGAGTACGTCGATCTCTCTCCGGTCGGTCTGATGAGCGCGCTCGAGCTGCGCCGCCCGATCTACCGGCAGGTGGCCGCCTTCGGGCATTTCGGCCGCAGCGACCTCGACCTGCCCTGGGAGCGCCTCAGCCTCGCCGCTGAGTTCGCTCGCGAGGCGGGCACCGAACCGCTGCTGACGGCCGCCGCCAGCTAGCCGGAGGGCGCTCGGGCGTGGGTCTTCACGTCCTGGTGCTGGCCGGCGGCTCGGGGACCCGGCTGTGGCCGTTGAGTCGCCGGTCGGTGCCCAAGCACCTCCTGCCGCTGGGCCCGGGAGGCTCGACCCTGCTGCGGGCGACCGTGGAACGGGTGAGCGACCTCGGCGAGAGCGTGCACGTGGTGACCGCGGCCGACCAGGCCGAGCGCTGCCGCGAAGAGTTGCGCGGCCTCCACCTCGGCAGCGACTCGGTGATCACCGAGCCGGAGGCCCGCGGCACCGGGCCGGCGCTCGGGCTGGCCACGGCCTGGGTGGCGCGCACCGACCCCGATGCGGTGATCGCCTCCGTGCACGCCGATTCGCGGGTCGGTGACGCCGCTGCGTACCGGAGCGCGGTCGTCGCCTCGGCGGGCTGGGCACGCGCCACGGGCGGTATGGCCACGGTGGGGCTCAGACCCACCCACCCGGCGACCGGCCTGGGGTATATCCAGCTGGGCGAGGTGCTGCCGGGCGAGCGGTGGCGCAGTCCCGCTGCCGCGGTGCCGCCCGCGGTCGCCAGCGGCGCTGCCGCCCTGCCGGCCTTCAGCGCCGCTGGCTTCGTGGAGAAACCGGACGCCGCCCGGGCCGCTGAGTACCTGGCCGAGGGAAGACACCTCTGGAACCTCGGCCTGTTCGCCTGGCCGGCCCAGGCGTTCCTCGAACAGCTCCGCGCGGCTGCCGAACCGCTTGCGGACGCCGTGTCCGCGGTGGTCGACGCGCGAGCCGCCGGGGACGAGGCGCGGGCAACGGCGATCTACGCGGCCCAGAGGGCGGCCGCCGTCGAGCCGCTGGTGGTGGAACGCCTGACGCAGCTCGTGGTGGTGGAGGCGTCGTTCGCCTGGTCCGACCTCGGCTCGTGGTCGGATCTGCACGCCGCCCGGGTCGGCGACGGTGAAGCGGACGCGTCCGGCAATGTCGTCGCGGGGGACGTGCTGCTGCTCGCGGCCACCGGCACGCTGGTCGAATCCCGCGGCGGACGCCTGGTGGCCGTGGCGGGCACGGACGGGCTGGTCATCGTCGACACGCCGGATGCCCTGCTCGTGGTGCCGGCTGCCGAGGCGCAGCGGGTCAAGGACCTCGTGCAGCGGCTCAGCGCCGAGGGCCGCGAGGACCTGCTCTAAGCAGCGGTGGGGGTGGAGGTGGGCGTCGGCGCGGCCTGCGTGGTCAGCTCGAATGTCGCGGAGGCAATGGTGCCGCTCGGGGCGTTGCCGGTCAGCTCGATGTCCTGCGTCGAACCGGGGTCAACCATGACGGCGCCGCCGCTGACGTCGCCGATGATCACGCCCGAGGCGTTGTACAGGGAACCCCGGACCGCAATCGTCTGCGGGTCGGCAGAGGCCGACGTAAGCTTCAACTTGACGACCAGGATGCCCGCGTTGTCGATCTTGTAGGTGACGCTTGACGGGTCGATCGTCGCGTCCGCGCTGCCCGTTTGCTTCACCGTCGGCGTACCGCTGGTCAGCGGCGAGCTCGATACTGCCTCCGGCAGTTGCTCGCTGCTCCCGCAGGCCGCCAGCAGCACAGCCACCAGGCTGCCGAGCATCAGCAGAGAGAATCCCTGCGCCCTTTCCACGGGCGTCACCTTACCAGCGCGAGCATATGCTCATGTGCGATTTGCCTCTCGTACGCCTGCGTAGAATGGCCTTTCGATGAGCCCGACACCCATTCGTTTCGGGACTGACGGGTGGCGTGCCGTGGTCGCCGACGACTTCACGTACGCAAACGTGCGCGCCGTCGCCCAGGCCGTGGCGTGGTATGTGGGCGATGACAGCCGCCCGCTGGTCATCGGCCACGATTCGCGCTACTGCGCGGAGCTCTTCGCCCGCGAGGTCGCGCGCGTCCTGGTGGCCAACGGACGCGGCGTCATCCTGCTCGCCGGCGTCACGCCGACGCCCGCGGTGTCCTGGGCGGTCATCGCCAACAAGGCCGCGGGGGCGGTGGTGGTCACGGCCAGTCACAACTCGGCGGAGTTCAACGGCATCAAGTACAAGCCCGACTTCGGCGGCTCCGCCCCGCCTGAGGTCGTCGCCGAGATCGAGCGCCTGACCGAGCGCGCGCTCGAGCAGGGCGTCACGGCGATCGGATTCGAGGAAGCCGCTGCCGGCGGCCGTCTGAGCATCGCCGACGCGATCCCCGATTACATCGCGCAGATGGGTCGCATCGCCGATCTGCCTCGTCTGCGCGCGCGCGGCTTGCACATCCTGCACGAGGCGATGTACGGCGCCGGCAGCGGTCTGATCCGCCAAGCCCTGCAGGGTGGTGCCACCACGGTCGAGGAGCTGCATTGCGAGCGCAACCCGGGGTTCGGCGGTATGCATCCGGAGCCGATCGACCGGTACATGCCCGAGGCGATGCAGCGCATGGCCGCGGGCGGCTTCGACCTCGGCATCGCCAACGATGGCGACGCCGACCGGGTTGGGGTCATCGATGAGACCGGGCGCTACGTCAACCAGCTTCAGGTGATGGCGCTGTTCACGCTGTACCTGCTCGAGAAGCGGGCCGAACGCGGCGACATCGTGCGCTCCCTGACCACCACGAGCATGGTCGACGTGCTCGGCGAGCGCTTCGGCGTCACCGTCCACGAGATGCCGGTCGGGTTCAAGTACATCGGCAAGAAGATGCTGGAAACGAATGCACTGCTGGGCGGCGAGGAGTCCGGCGGCTTTGCGTTCCGCGGCCACATCCCCGAGCGTGATGGCATCCTCGCCGGGCTGCTGATGGCGCAGATGATCGTGGACTACGGCATGCCGCTCTCCGGCATCCTCGCGCATCTCGAGGACCTGGTCGGCGCGCACGCGTACGACAGGCACGACATCGCCTTTCCGCGCGAAGGCTACGAGCAGCGCAAAGCCGATGTGTACCGGCGCCTGCAGGAGGATCAGCCCGGGGAGATTGCGGGAAGCCGCGTGCTGCGGGTCCGCGACGACGATGGGTTCAAGTTCTATCTCGAGGACGGATCGTGGGTCCTCATGCGCATGAGCGGCACCGAGCCCCTGATGCGCGTGTACAGCGAGGCCTCGAGCCACGCGCGGGTCGAGGAGTTGATCGGCGCGCTGGAGCAGCACTGCGGCGTCGCCGGTGCCGAGCCGGCGGTGGCCGCGTCATGAGCGACGCCACTGGCTCCAGGGCAGTGCAGGCGGACGGAAGCGGACGCGTCGACAAGCCGTGGGGATACGAGCTGCGCTGGGCGATCACCGAGCGCTACCTGGGCAAGCTCATCCATATCAACCGCGGCCACTCGCTGAGCCTGCAGTACCACGTGCAGAAAGACGAGACGATCTACATCGAGTCCGGCCTCCTCGACCTCGTGCTGGAGGATGGCAGCGGCAGCCTGGTGACTCACCGCATGTCCCCGGGCACGAGCGCGCGCGTCCGTCCCGGTCGCCGGCACCGGTTCGTGGCGGTGGAGGACACCGACCTGTTCGAAGTCTCATCGCCTGAGATCGACGACGTGGTGCGTCTGGAGGATGCGTACGGGCGCGCCGGCACCACCGCTCCCTGACCCCGCCTTTTCCACCGTATCCACAGGCCCTCGTGGATAATCGAACAGGTTTTCGGCGCCGCGGCCACGGATTTCTCGCCGATCAGGCCCGCCAGGCGCTGGGGATGGCGGGAGAGGCGAAGCTGCTGGCCGACATCCCAGCGCCGCTGGTGCACACGGCTTTCGGCGCTGCCGTGTGCGCGGTGGCCATCCTGATGCGGCCGGAGGCCCTTGGCCTGCAGCGCAGTGCCATCGCGAGTGGGTGCCTCGCCGTCTTCACCGGGCTCGCGCTGGTGGCATACGACTTCCTCGTCTACCCCGCCGAGAGCAGGCCGGGTCTGGAGGGCGCCGCTCTGCCGGTGGCGGCGGTGGCGTCGTTCGCCACCGTGCTCGCCGGGGTCACCCCGATCGCGGTCCGGCTGGCGGCAGGTGTGGTGGCTGCGATCGTGATCGGAGGCGTTCCTCACCTCGCCGGCCGTCGCGTCACAGGGCGCGAAGGCTGGGCCACCCGGTTCGGCCGCGACGCGGCCGGTGTGGCCGTGCTGGCCCCGGTGTTGGTGGCCGCATCATCACCCGTGCTGCCGCCCCTGCAGCGCGCCGGCCTGGTCGCGGCGGTGGCGCTGCTGGTCAGCATCGACGGCTTGCGCACGGAGCGCATCGGGGTGATACGGGCGCTGCTGGCCTCGGCCGTGGTCGGGCTCATCATCGGGGAGGTGACGCTGCCCGTGGCCACAGCGACCGGCAACGCCGGGCTGCGTGCCGCGGCGTTGCTGGTGCTCTGGTACGGGCTGCGCGGCGTGCTCGGCGTGCTGGTCACGTCGCGGCGCCACCAGTGGACGGCCATCGCCGAATACGGGATCTTCGTGCTGGCAGCCGCGGTGGCGTTAGGTCTTATCGCCGCGCGAAATCTTTAGCGAACGGCGCGCCCGATACAGCGCGGCGTCGGCGCGCGCGACC
>Ga0066710_100000437_pt1 | contig 25056 bp, 23 predicted proteins | sample GraSoiAngelo_159_FD_79666 | JGI IMG/M metagenome (GOLD analysis project Ga0066710, IMG submission 79666) | Grasslands soil microbial communities from the Angelo Coastal Reserve, California, USA - 14_1009_16_40cm | ecosystem: Environmental > Terrestrial > Soil > Grasslands | place: USA...
CTGCTGGCGCCGGGCTGCGACTGGGACGGCGTCGTGCGCGCCCACCACGAGGCCTTCGAGGGCGTCGAGCCCGCGAACACCACCTACTTCGTCTCGGGGTTCATCCCGGAAGGTGTGCTCGTGGAGGTCGAGCTCGACTGCATTGTCGCGGGACCGCCTAGGTAGAGCTCGGCGACCTTCGGATCGGCGAGCAGCGCGGCCCCTCGGCCCTCGATCGCGTTGCGACCCAGATCCAGGACGTACCCGCGGTCGGCGAGGCCGAGCGCCCGGCGCGCGTTCTGCTCGACCATCACGATCCCGATCCCCAGGCGCCGGATCTCGCCGAGCTTCTCGAAGACGAGGTCGATCGCCTGCGGCGCCAGCCCGGCGGACGGCTCGTCCAGCAGCAGCAGCCGAGGGCGTGTCACGAGCGCCCGCGCCAGCGCGACGAGCTTGCGCTGTCCGCCCGAGAGCGTGCCCGCACGCTGGCGGGGCCGCTCGCGCAGCAGCGGAAAGATCTCCTCGACGCACTCGACGGCGCTGCGCCGTTCCGGCTTCGGCACGACCAGCGAGCCCACGTGCATGTTCTCGGCGAGCGTCAGGGTCGGGAAGACGTTGTCCGTCTGCGGGACGTAGTTGAGGCCGAGGCGCGTGAGCCGGTCGGCGCGCATGCCGGTGACGTCGTCGCCGCCGAAGCGAACAGCGCCGCCGTACCGGGTGACCAGCCCGTAGACGGCCTTCAGCAGCGTCGACTTGCCCGCCCCGTTCGGGCCGATGATGGCGACGATCTCGTCCGACCCGGCCCGCAACGAGACAGCACGCAGGACCAGCGTGTCGTCGTATCCGGCCTCCAGCGCCTCGACCTCGAGGAGGCTCGGGCCCGCCGAGCTCAATGCAGTGTCCCCAGATAGGCGTCGACCACCCGCACGTCCGCACGCACCTCGTCCGGCCGACCGTCGGCGATCACGCGCCCGTCGGTCATCACGATGACGCGATCGCTGGCGCGCATGACGAAGTCGAGGTCGTGCTCGACGATCAGAAACGTCAACCCCTCGCGCTCCCGCAACGCGAGGATGTGCTCGAGCATCTGGACACGCACAGCTGGGCCGACTCCCGCCATCGGCTCGTCGAGGAGCAGCAGTCTCGGTCCGGTCATCAGCGCTCGCACGAAGTCGAGCAGCTTCCGCTGGCCACCAGAGAGCGTGCCCGCAAGGCTGTTGGCCTGCCCCTCGAGGCGGACGAGCTCGAGCAGCTCGTGCGCCCGGGCACGTGCCTCCCGCTCGCGCCGGCGTCCTGCGAGCGCACCGCCGAGCTGCTCGCCCGGGTGGCCGGACGCAGCCAGCAGGACGTTCTCGAGCACGGTCATACGGGCCAGTGTCCGCGGCGTCTGAAAGGTTCGTACGAGCCCGGCTCGGGCGATCCGGTGGGGCGAGCGTCGATCGATCCTGAGGCCGTCGAGCAGGACGCGGCCGGCCTGCGGGCGCAGAAAGCCAGAGACGCAGTTGAAGAGCGTCGACTTGCCCGCACCGTTCGGGCCGATCAGCCCCGTGATCGTCCTCGGCTCCACCGAGAGCGTCGCTCCGTCGACAGCACGCACGCCGTCGAAGGCGTGCACGACATCGCGCACCTCGAGGCGCGCGCTCACTCGAGCACCATCTCGTCGCGTTTGCCCAGGATTCCCTGCGGGCGGAGTACGACGAGCCCGATGATGACGAGCCCGATCACGATCAGCCGCACGTAGGCGCGGTCGGCCGAGTCAAGAGACGAGAGGGGGCGGAAGTCGAGAAAGCGCGTCCCGGCGAAGAGAAAGCCGAAGATCGCAGCGCCCACCGGCACGGCCCAGATCCTGCCGAGCCCGCCCAGGATGACGATCATCCAGGCGAAGAAGGTCAGGAGCGGCTGGAAGTCGTCGGGGCTGAAGAAGAAGAACTGCCAGGCGTAGAAGAGCCCGGCGACACCGGCGAGCGCGGCGCCGAGCGCAAGCGCCTGCAGTTTGTACGAGAGCACGTTCTTGCCGAGCGAGGCTGCCGCGTCCTCGTCCTCTCGGATGGCGCGGAGCACGCGCCCCCAAGGCGTCCGCACCGCGAGCCAGACCAGCGTCAGCAGCACCAGTGCAACCGTCCAGACGATTGCGAGCATGGCCGCGTCCTTGGAGGTGAGATGCAGCCGGCCCTGCACCCAGCTCTGGAAGCGCGTCCACTGCGCGTTGTACTGGGCTGCCTCACCGACCTTGCCGAGCGCAATCGTGCCCTGCGAGCCACCTGTGAGCGCGTTCTCGTTCGTCGCCACGTAGCGGACGATCTCGCTGAACGCGATCGTGACGATGGCGAAGTAGTCCGCGCGCAGGCGGAGCGACGGCAGCCCGAGCAGGACGCCGGCGACGGCGGCGGCAACCACCGCCAGCGGCGCCGCGATCCAGGTGCTCCAGCCCTCCTTGACGACGAGGATCGCCATGGCGTAGGCGCCGATCGCCATGAACGCGACCTGCCCGAAGTTGAGCAGCCCGGCGAAGCCGAACTGCAGCTGCAGACCGAGCGAGAAGATCGTGTAGATCCCGGCGACGACGCCGACGAACGCCCAGAAACCACCGCTCGCAAGAGCGTTCACACGACCCTCGCTCGGCCGAAGAGGCCCTGTGGCCGCACCATCAGCGCGGCGGCCAGCACGACAAAGGCCACAACCGGCTTGTAGACGGGGTCGACACCGCCGAAGAGCGACGTCCAGGTCGAGAGCTCCATCGCGATCCCGAGCACCAGCCCGCCGGCGAGGGCACCGTAGGCGCTGCCGATCCCGCCGAGCACGACGGCGGCGAAGATGGGCAGCAGGAGGTGGAAGCCGAAGTTCGGATCGAAGCTCGACTCCACCAGTCCGGCGAGCACACCCGCGACTCCGGCGAGCAGACCGGAGAGAATCCACGTATACGTGATCACGCGGCCGACGTCGACCCCGGCGATGGCGGCGAGGGCGCGATCGTCCGCGAGTGCGCGCATCACCTGACCGAGGGTCGTCCGAGCGAGGAAGACGCCGATCACCATGATCGCCACGGCGGCGGTCGCGATCGTGATGAGTTGCGCCTGCGAGAGCCGCACGCTGCCGAGCACGTACACCCGGTACGGGTCGACACGGTAGGAGCGCGGCTGTGGGCCGGCGGCCAGCAGGAGCGACTGCCGCAGCACGAGCGCAAGACCGATCGAGGCGAGAAAGAGGCTCATGAAGCCGGCCCGCCGCGCGCGCAGCGGTCGCCAGAGCACGAGATCGAGCCCGACCGAGAGTGCTGCGGTCGCGGCCATAGCGATCAGCGCCGACAGCACCATCCCGAGCCCCAACGGCCCGTTGCAGCCATAGGCCACCAGGGCGCCGAACGCGATCACGTCGCCGTACGCGAAGTTGACCAGGTGGAGGATGCCGTAGACGAGCGAGACCCCCACCGCTGCGATTGCGATCACCGATCCCGTCACCAGGCCGTTGACAAGCAGCTGCCAGAACACGGCGTCAGACCAGCTGCGGCTCGGGCACCGGACGACGCTCGGCGAAGCGGGCCACGTCGAGGACGGAAAGGACATCGTCGCGGCGGCCGTCGAGGATCTCGTCGGCCAGGATCCGGGCGACCGCGGGCGCGATCATGAAGCCGTGGCCGCTGAAGCCGGCCGCCACGTACAGCCCGTCGCGCACCTTCCCGAGCAGCGGCTGGTGATCCGGCGTCACGTCGTACTCGCCGCGCACCAGGATCGGGAACGAGACGAACTCGAGCACAGGCAGCAGCGTCTCGACTCCCGCGCGCAGGTTCGCCCGCCAGCTCTCACGCCGACTCTCGTCACCGCGAGCGCCGAGGTCGCTCGCAAGCACGCGCCCGTCGCCGAGCTGCTTGGCGGCGAAACGCAACTCGGTCGAGACGACGAGAGGCTCGAGCAGCCGTTCGCCGATGGGCTCGCTCAGGAAGAGAAACCGATCCTCGCGCTCGATCGGGAGCCCGCGGATGAGCGAGGGGGTATCCGCGCCGGCTGCGACGACGACAGCACCGGCCTCGAGCTCGGCAGGGGACGTGACCGCCTCGATCCGGATCTCGAGCCCCCGCGCGAACCCCTCGACCACACCCTGCGGCCTGTCGAAGTAGCCATCTTCCGCGCACCAGGCGCCGCCGGCGAGCGTCTCGGTGCGCAGACCGGGGACGAGCGCGGCGGCCTCCTGCGGAGTGACGAGACGCGAGGGCACGCCCTCCGCGTTCTGAACCGCGATGTTGTCGACCAGGCGCTCGAGGGTCTCCGGGGAGTGTGCGACGAACAGGTAGCCGCAACTCTGGAAGCCAAGGGGGACGAGTGGCCGGAGCAGCTCGTCCGCCCGCAGGTAGAAGGCCGCCGACTCGCGCGCCAGCCGGCACGCGATCGCCGTGCCCCACTGCTGCCGCACGCCACCGGGCTGGACGCCCGACGCACCGGCCGCGATCCCGCTTCGCTCGAACACCGCCACCCGGGCGCCCCGATGCTGCAGCTCGTGTGCGATCGCGAGCCCGACCACGCCGGCTCCGACCACGGCGACGTCAAGCGGCTGCCGGCTCACCGCACAACCCTGACCGCAGGAGCGGGTGCGCGCAAGACATGCCAGTCCGACACTGTCGCCATGGTCGTCGTCGCGCATACGATGCTGCCGTCAGGAACCGAACTCCGCGAAACCCGATGACGATCACCGCGCGCCGGCTGGCGCGCAGCGTCGGAAGGCATCTCGCGGGCGTCGCGTACGCGATCTGCATCGCTGCATTGTGGGCCGGGTTTGGTGGGTCCGAGACCGCCAGGCTGCTGCGGAGCGGTTTCCGTGCGCTCGACCCGGAGCTGGTCCTCGACGTTTGCGCAGGGCTCGTCGTACTCGGCGTCGGCGTCAGGCTCGCTCCCGTTTCGACGCGTGCCGCGCTCGTCGCACGCGGACGTTCGTGGGGTCGCCGGGTGCGGGTCCCAGGCGCCTCCACCCATGTTGTGCTCGCCATGGTCGTGGCGGTGGCCGCCGTCTTTCGTCTCGCGCTGGGGCTGGCGAACCACACGCCAAAGGTTCTCGGTGACGAGCTGATCTATACGGGTCTGGGGAAAGGCTGGGCGTTGCACGCGCAGCCCCTGTTGCGCGGCAGCCGTGATGTGGGGCAGAGCATCTTCTATCCCCTACTCCTCGCTCCCGCGTTTCGTTTCTCACACGACGGCGCGAGCGCGCTCGTGGCGGTCAGGGCGCTCGACGCCGTTGTCATAGCGCTGGCGGCGATACCCGCCTTTGTCTTCGCCCGACGGGTTCTGCCACGTCGCTGGGCGGTGGGCGTCGCCGCATTGTCGGTGTCGGCGCCGTGGACGGCGTACTCGGCTCTGACGCTGACCGAGTCGCTCTTCTATCCCGTGTTCGTCACGTACGCGGCCGTTCTGACGTGGGCGTTGGCGAGACCGACTGTCGGTCGTCAGGTGCTGCTACTCGCCACTCTCGCCGTTCTGGTCGGTGTGCGCGCGCAAGCGCTGGCGGTGGCGGTCGGGACGGTCGCAGCGATCGTGCTTCTGGGGGCGTTGGAAGCGGGCGTGCTGGTTGCGCTTCGGCGCTTCGCGCTCACCCTCGTCACGTTCGCTCTCGTCCTCGCGATCGGCATCGGCGCGAGCGCTGCCGGCATCTCGGTGCCGACGAGTGCGTACAACCCGGTCTTCGACTCCGTCACTCGGGTGGCCGGCATGCTCAAGTGGGGGATCTGGAACATGGCCGACTTCGAGCTCGCGCTCGGCGTCACCATGCTCGCCGCCACTCCTGTCGCACTGCACGGGATGCTCCGTCGAGGCGCGACCCACGCGACCCGGGCGGCAGGCGCAGTCACCTTGACGCTCGGTCTGAGCCTGCTCGCGTCCGTCGCGCTGCTCTCGACCAGTCCCTACGGTCTGCACCGCCTACACGAACGCAACCTCTTCTTCGTTACGCCACTCCTCTTGACGTGTTTCGCCCACTGGCTCTGGAGCGGGCTCCGGCGACCGCTGTGGCTCTCGGGCGCAGCCGCGGTCGCGGCGGTCGCGCTTGCGGCCACGCTGGGCGGAGGCATCGTCTCACATTCGAACAATGTCGACGCTCCCGCCGCGACGTTCTTCACAGCCCTGGAAGCCCAGATCCCCGATGTTCCGGTCCGTGTCTGGATCGTCCTCCTGGCGGGGCTCGGCGCCGCGACGTTCCTCGCTGCCAAGCGGCCGATCTTCCCCATCCTCACGGTAGTGCTGGCCTTCACCGCGATAACCAGCCAGATCGACCACCGCGACGACCTCACGGCAACGCAGGCGAGGGCGCTGGCCTGGGTCGACCATTCCCTCCCGTCCGGAGCCGAGGCGACCCTGGTGCACCTCGGCCTCGCCTACTCGACTGCACCCTGCGCCGCAGCCGCCTCGGCGGAGGAGCAGGACCTGGCGGTCTGGACCGAGTTCTTCAACACACGCATCGACGCCGTCGCGCACGTCTACGAGCCGAATCCCCGCGACGGACTCGCCTCGCGAGAGCTCACGGTCGGTCACGGCGGGCTCATCCTCGACAAAGGCAAGCCGTTCCAGCCCACCTACCTCGTCATCGACTCGCGTCAGCCGATCGTCGGCACCCGTCTCCATCGCTTCGACCTGTCGACGATCCACAGCCAGTACCAGAACGGCGCCTCGATGACGCTGTGGCGGGTCGATCCGCCGCTTCGCTTCTATTCCCGGCCAGAGCCGTTGCCGGCGCGCGCCGACGGGCGGCCCTGCTGACCCGAAGCCGCGTCCCGCAGGAGCCGGCGACGGGTTATCGGATCGGGCGGCGGTCGTAGCGGCGGAGCATCTGCGCGTCCTGTTCGCGCTGGCGCTCGAGGCGATCGCCGATCGGATCGCTGGCGGTGCGGGCCAGCCACGACCCAAGCCGGCCAACCGCACGACGCGCATGTGTGAAGCCGGAAGCCACCCCGCGAACGGCTCGACCTCGACCCGACGCCGCCTCCCGCGTGGCGTCGGGCCGCAGCGCGCCGACCTCCAGCCGCCTGCGTGATGTCACCTGCTCCATGCGTCCTACGTTGCCTCGACGATTCCGGTAAGCGCAAGTAAAGTCTCTGATGAGAATGATCACAGAAGCTAATTTCCTCCTGGGCGTCGACCTCCGCCATCTGGTCGCACTCGAGGCAGTCGCCAGCAACCGCTCGTTCGCGCGCGCCGCGAAGCAGCTCGGCTACACGCAGTCGGCCGTCAGCCAGCAGATCGCGGCGCTCGAGCGGGCCGTGGGAGCCCGCCTGCTGGAACGTCCGCGCGGACGCAACCTCGTCGAGCCGACCGAAGCCGGCGAGCTGCTGCTGCGCCACGCGGAGCGGATCGTGGCGTCGCTGCGGGCGGCAAAGGCCGACCTGAGCGCGCTCGCCGAGGGGACGACCGGGTCGCTTCGCATCGGCACCTTCCAGAGCATCGGCATGAGCATCCTGCCCACGCTCCTGAGCCGGTTCCGGACGGCTTGGCCCGACGTCGAGGTGACGCTCGTCGAGTCGGTGTTCTCGTCGGAGCTGCTCGAGCAGGTCGAGCGCGGCGACCTCGATCTCACCTTCGAGGCGCTCCCGCTCGAGGACGGCCCCTTCGAGGTCTCGGAGCTGATGCGCGACCCGTACGTGCTGCTCGTGCCGCGTGGGTCACCGTGTGCACGGCGCGGCGCACGTGTCACGCTCGAGGCTCTCGCCGAGCTCCAGCTCGTCGGCTACCGGCACCCCGTCGCGCACGGAGCGGAAGAACACCTGCGCGCGCGGGGCGTCAACCTCCGCTTCGTCTTCCGCTCCGATGAGAGCGCGACCGTGCAGGGCCTGGTCGCGTCCGGCTTCGCCGCCGCCATCGTTCCGCGACTCACCGTCAACCACGACGACCCGCGGATCCGCGCTGTCGACGTCGGCCATCTGGTCCCCCCGCGCACGATCGTGATCGCCTCCCACCGCGACCGCTACCGCTCCCCAGCGGCAAACGCATTCCAACTCATGGCGCACGACGTCTGCGCCGAGCTGCGCTAGGCGAGCGACCCCTCAGACGGAAGGTCGCTGTCGCGATCAGGCCGTCGGTGACGGTCCTCCAGGCGCCGTGTTATCAGCGCAGGTCTTTGTTCGACTCCATGTCGAACCAGTCGTAAAAAGTCGCTTTTTGCAGGAAAAACATTCCGGCTCGGCATGGCCGTCGCCTGATGCCGTCGCGAGGATGGTCCGCTAACCGCGGCATGGAACTGCTCGTCTGCCCACATCCCGCTTGGTGGCGCGGGATCTCGGCCGTGTGGACAGCTCGTGGCAAGGAACCCACGGGAGGGTGCCCCGCGCGGAGCTTAGAGTCGCACCGAGTCCCAGCGAGTCCGGGTAGCGCTGGCACTCTTCTTGCGATGAGAGGTCGGAAACACTGGCGCGGGTTTGGCGGTGACCTCGCGATCGATCTTGGTACCGCGAACACGGTGGTGTACGTGCGCGGTGAAGGGATCGTGTTGTTTGAGCCGTCGGTGATCGCGGTCGACGAGGGCACTGGCAGGGTGCTGGCGGTTGGCGTGGAGGCGAAACGGATGATCGGACGTACGCCGGCGTCGATCAGTGCGACGCGGCCGCTGCGTCATGGCGTGATCGCTGACTTCGACGTTACCGAGCAGATGTTGCGCCACTTCATGCGCCGAGCGATCGGGGGCCGGTTTGTGCACCCGCGCGTGATTGTGTGCGTGCCCAGCGGCCTGACTGCGCTGGAGCGTGATGCTGTCGAGGAAGCGGCACGCGCGGCCGGCGCCCGTGCCGTGTACCCGATTGAGGAGCCGATGGCGGCCGCGATCGGTGCCGGTCTGCCGATCGCCGATCCTGTCGCCAGCACCGTTGTCGATATCGGTGGCGGCACCACCGAGGTGGCCGTGATCTCGCTCGGCAGCATGGTCGTCTGGCGCTCGTTGCCAGTCGGCGGCTATGAGATGGACGACGCCATCGTCAGCCATGTGCGGCGCCAGCACGGCCTCGAGATCGGCGAAGGACGCGCCGAGCAGCTCAAGATCGAGATCGGCTCCGCTTGGGCGGATACCGACGACCGCGAAGCCGAGACGAACGGGCGCGACCTCCGCAGCGGCCGGCTCAGACGCGTTCTTATCAGCGCCCGCGAGACGCGCCAAGCCCTCGAGGCGACTGTGATGCAGGTGATCGAGGCGGTACGGGAGACGCTTGAGCAGACCCCGCCCGAGCTTTCCGCTGACATCAGCGAGCGCGGCATCGTGCTAGCCGGCGGCGGCGTGCTCCTGCGCGGGTTCCCCGAGCGGCTCCAGGCCGAAACCGGACTGCCAGTTCACGTCGTCGACGAGCCACTCACCTGTGACGCCGTCGGGTCAGGGCGCTGTCTCGACGAACTCGAGACAATCGCGCGCACAGCCAAAGCCGGCAAAGGCAGCGGCAGGCACCGAAGCCCGGGCCACTGGCCCCACCCACCCGTGTCGTAAAACGCAGACGAGCTCGTGGGGCGTCTGCTCGACATTGTTACCTCAGATCTTTGTTCGACTCCATGTCGAACCACATCGCGAAGAGCGTGAACTGCGAGCCCGACACCAGCAGCAGCGCGACGAGCACGATGGTCGCGGTCGTGATCTGGTTGCCGAGCGCCCGCAGGATCGTCTCCGCGATGCCGAGCGCGAGGCCGATCGCCAGCATCAGGAATCCGAGCGCGTAGAAGAAGACGAGCGGGTGGAAGTCGCGGATCACGTACTTCTCGCGCATCCGCCAGAAGAACCCCTTGACGAGCAGCCACGAGATCCGCGGGACGACGTTCCGCAGCCTGATCCCCGACCGCTCGCCGACGCCGTAGATGGGGCGCGACGGGATGTCCCGCACGCGCGCGTTGATCACGTTCAGGTGGACGAGCATGTCGTTGGGGAAGCCGTAGCGGCGGTAGACGCGGTCGAGATCGAGCCGGCGCAGCGCATCGAGGCCGAGGGCCGTGTACCCCGCCTGCGAGTCGGCCACGTGCCAGTACCCCGAGGCGATCTTGGTGAAGAGCGAGAGGACGGCGTTGCCGAGGTAGCGGGTGCGCGGGATCACGCTCCACGCCTCGCCGGTGAAGAGCCGGTTCGCCTTCGCGTAGTCGGTCTCCCCCCGTGCCACCGGCTCGACGAGGGTATGCAGCTCCGCCGGGTCCATCTGGTTGTCCGCGGCCATGACCACGACGACGTCGATCTGCTCGGCGAGCGCCCTCTTGTAGCCCGTGACGATCGCGGCACCGACGCCGCCGTTTCGCTCGTGCACGATGACCTCCGTGCGTGCGTCCGCGGCGTCCCGCGCTCTGTCGACCGTCGAGTCGAGCGAGGCGTCGTCGACGACGAAGATGCGGTCGACGACGTCAGGGATCCCGCGCAACGTCGTTGCGACGAGGTCCTCCTCCCGGTACGCGGGCACGACGACCGCGACACGCTTGCCCTCGACCATACGGGTGGTGGTTTTAGGCGGCCCGGCCGGTGTTCCTGCGCGCGAGCACCGGGTCCGCCAGATACGCGGCGATCCCGCCGAGTATGAGCCCGATCAGCGCGCCGATGAGCGCCGAGTTGCGCCGGCTGGTGGCGGTCACGCGCGAGGCTGCGGCCGGCTGCACGACCTTGCTCTTCTCGACGTTCTGCGCGAGCGAGAGCAGCTGCTGGTTCTGGAACAGCTCCTGCTGGACGGTGCCGCGCCGCTGCTCGGAGAAGCCGATGGTCGAGTTGAGGGTCGACGTGGCGATCAGCTTGTCGGTGGGTGAGATCGCCTTGTTGGCCACGAGCGACTGGAGCTGCTGCGTCGCGTTCGTGACGCGCGCGTCGATGTCCTTGAGCTCGTCCTGGCTCGACTGGATCTGACGCCGGAGCAGCGCGATCTTCTGATCGACGTAGGTCGACACCTCGGCGATTACCGACGTCGCGAGGGCGTCAGCAGCCTTCTCGACCTTGACCCTCGCCGGCCCGTTGACGGAGATCTCCACGAGAGGCGTCTGGTTGCGCGTCTGCCCCGCGCTCGTCACCGCCTGCGACGTGATGTGGCCCCGCAGCTGGCCCACGCGGAGCCCGCTGGTGCCCGCCGCGCGCTTGAGCGCGAACTCCGAGCGGATGATCTCGCTGACCGTGCGCGGGTTCGTGGCGAGACTCTGGATCTGACCGCCGCCCGAGGTCGTGAACGGCTGGCCGAGGTAGAGCAGCGTCCTGGCCTGCCAGGTCTGCCCACCGCCGACGGCGACGAGCACTCCTACGACGGCGCCGGCGACGAGACCCACGACGGGAAGCCACCAGCGGTCGACGACGCGTGACCAGAGGGTGCGGAGGTCGACCTCTCGCTCGGCGTCGGGATCGGGAGCGAGGGAGCGTGCCTGGCTCATCGAGCCGCGACCCTAGCAGCAGCCCATTCCCATTGAGCGCGCAGGCCTTCGGCCAGCTCGGTCGTGGGCCGCCAGCCGAGTTCGGCATGGATCCGAGTGGTGTCCGCTTTGGTGCGCCGCTGGTCTCCAGGAACGGCCGGATGCTCACGCACGTCCAGCGGGCGCCCCGCGAGCTGCTCGAACAGGCCGATGGCCGTACGCATCGAGACCTCGGTGCCACCGCCGACGTTGTACGTCCCGCCGCCTCGCTCCATCGCGATAATCGTCGCCTCGACGACGTCGGAGACGTACGTGAAGCTGCGCGTCTGCTCGCCGTCCCCGAAGAGGTCCCAGGGCCTGCCCTCCGCGAGCGCGAACGCGATTCGCGTGAACGCCATGTCCGGGCGCTGCCGCGGTCCGTATGCATTGAAGTACCTGAGGACGACGACGTCGAGCCCGAAGCTCGCAGTCGTCGCTCGGGCCAGGTGCTCGCATGCCAGCTTCGTGATCCCGTACGGCGAGAGAGGGCGTGGCAGTGCGTCCTCGGGTGTCGGGTAGGCCTCGGCCTCGCCGTAGACGGACGACGACGACGAGAAGACCATCCGCACGCCGTCTCGTGCAGCCGCCTCGAAGATCCTCTGCGACGCAAGCACGTTGCGGGTCAGATAGAGGTCGAACAGGTCGCCGAAGCTGCGCACGCCCGGCTGGCCGGCGAGGTGGAAGACGCCGTCGAAGCCACGAAAGTCGAGCTCGTCGTGGGCGAGGTCGAGCCGTGCGACGTCGAGCCCCTCTGCGTTCTCTTCCTTGAGCGCCGTGTCGTAGTAGTCCGTGAAGCAGTCGATCCCGAGCACCTCGTGTCCGCGGGAGACGAGCTCCCGCGCCAGATGTGAACCGATGAACCCGGCCGCGCCGGTAACGGCGTAACGCATTCGCAGGACGTTAGCGGTCGCTCAGGAAGTCTCGCCCGGTTCGCCCGCGACCGGATGCGGCAGCTCCTCGGCGAACGGGACGAGGGGGCCGTCGGGCCCCTCGACGAGGCAGAGATCGGAGAAGAACCGGGTCATCACGACCCCTTCGCGGAACTCCCCCAGGCGCGGCTCGGGGTGCTCGCCACGCGCGAGCGCGAGTGCGAGCTCCGGATACCTGCCCCCGGCCGCTAGGGGCAGCGGAAAGGCGCCGCCGAACCGCGGGTTGACGTCGGTGATGGGGAGCGAGCCGTCCGGTTCGCGAAAGCACTGGACGTTCGCCGGGCCGCGAATCCCGATCGTCTCCGCAACGGTGCGCGCGTGCTCGATCAGCTCCCAGTCGCGGATCGAGCGTCCCTTGATCGACTCGCCGCCTTTCGACTGGATCATCGTCCGCGGGATTGCGTTGAGGCAGCGCCCGTCGAGGTCGCAGAAGACGTCGATCGAGAACTCCTCCCCCTGACAGAGCTCCTGGACGAAGGAGTCGACGGGTGTCCTTCCGAGGTGGAACGCAAGCGACTCCGGGTCGGTCGCCCGGTAGATGTGCCGCGACCCGAAGCCCTCGCGCACCTTGACGAGCAGCGGGTAGCGGGCGTCGGCCGGCACGTCCCCGGGCAGCCAGCTGCGCGGGCTCGGGATCCCGTGCTCCTCGAAGAAGATGTGGGCGCGCCACTTGTCGCCCATGGCGTCGCACACGTTCGGCTCCGGGACGAGCACGAGTGCAGGCGCGAGCGCGTCCCGCGACCGCGAGAGCAGGCTCTGGTCGAGATCCGTCAGCGGAACGACGAGCCCGACGTCGTACTGCCGGACGAGCTCCGCGAGCGCCGACACGTAGCCGGCCGTGTCGACCCTCGGCACGATTGCCATGCGCTGCGCGTGATAGAGCGCCGGCGCGAGCGAATCCGCATCGGCCGCGACCGTGAAGGCTCCTGCCCGGCCGAACGCGGAGATGATGTCGACGCGCTGACCGGCGCAAGTGAAGAGGACGCCGGTCACGGTGCGGAACGGCGCCAGCCCCCGGCGGCACCGCGGTAGTGGCCGCCCAAGAGCGCCAGCGGGGTGCGCCACAGGATCTTCAGGTCGACGAGGGCCGAGCGGTTCTCGACGTACCAGACGTCGAGCTCGATCCGCTCGTCCCACGAGAGCGTCGCGCGGCCGTTGACCTGCGCCCAGCCGGTCAGCCCTGGCAGGATCGAGAGCCGCCGCCGCTGGCGTTCGCTGTACCGCTCGACCTGGTAACGCAGCGTTGGTCTGGGCCCGATCACGGACATCTCGCCGCGCACGACGTTCCAGAGCTGCGGCAGCTCGTCCACGGAGGTCCGTCGCAGGAACCGCCCGACACGCGTGATGCGAGGGTCGCCCTTGTCGACGGCGAACCCGGCGCCGAGCTTCTCGGCACCGACGACCATCGTCCTCAGCTTGAGCAACTCGAAGTCACGTCCGTCCTTGCCGACGCGGTTCTGCCGGTAGAGCACCGGCCCGCCGCCGTCGAGCTTGATCGCCACCGCGGCGAGGGCGAGAAACGGGCTCGCGACCAGCAGCCCGGTTCCGGCGATGGTGACGTCGAGCGCTCGGTTCACCGCGTCGCCGCTGGGTCCCACACCGCCGGGACGCCCCGGCGGAGGTAGTTGACGAGCGCCTGTGCGGTTGCCCAGGAGACGAGCGTGTAGTACCGCGCGACCGGCTGGCCGGCCGCTGCTGCGACGATCAGCGCCACCTGCCCCGCGAGCACCGCCTGGTACGGCCAGCCGTCGACGGCGAGCGCGATGCTCGTCCCCAGCAGCACGAGGTGCAGGACGCCGCTCGCGTAGCGGAGCACACGATGGGAGAGGATCGCGGCGAGATAGCCGGGCGGCAGCCTGCGGAGCATCGAACCGCGAAGCGTGATCAGCCAGCAATGCTCGAACATCCGCACCTTGCGGCGATACTCCGTCTCGTTCGTCGGCGTCGGCTTCTCGGAGGCGATCGCGGCGGGCTCGTACACGGCGCGCCGGCCGCGCTGCACCATCAGGTAGGGGAACGCGAGATCGTGGCCGAAACGCGAGTCGACCTCGACGTAGTCGCCCCGCGGCAGCGCGTAGATCGACCCGTAGCCGCCGGTCACGGAGCCGGAGACGGACTCCTGCTCGCGCAGCCAGACCTCGTAGCGCCAGTAGAGGCCCTCCTGGTTCGAGCCGTCGGCGGCCTCCAGCCGCAGCTGCCCGCAGACGTAGCCGACGTCGGGGTCGGCGAGGTTCGAGACGAGACGGCGGAGCGCGTCCGCCGCCCACGCCGCGTTGGCGTCGGTGAACGCGACGACCGCTCCGTCCGTGTCCCGGACGCCGGCGTTCTGCGCGACGACCTTGCCGCCGCGCGGGCACGCCAGCAGACGCACCCTCGGCTCGCGGGCCGACGCTGCCTCCACGATCTCGTCCGTGCGATCGTCCGACGCATCCGACGCAACGAGGATCCGCAGCTTCTCCGGCGGGTAGTCGAGACCGAGCAGGTTGTCGAGCCGCCGCTCGATCACGGCCTCCTCGTTGTGGGCCGCGACGATGACGTCGACGTCGGGCAGATAGGAATCGTCCTTCCGCACTGGGCGCGGCCGAAGGCGGGCAACGGCTGCAGCCGTAGCGGGATAGCCGAGATGGGTCCAGGCGAGCGCACCGAGCGAGCCCCAGAAGAGCGTCTTCAGCACAGACACAAGCGGTGAAACTACCCGGTACCGACCAACCCGCGGATGACATGGCGGTACCGGTCGATGGCGACGCCGCGGTCGGCTTCGAGCTCGACGTACATCCGCCCGCGCGCTCCCATCCCTTCGAGGTCGTACACCCCGTCGTGCGCGTCGCGGATCGCCCTGGCGACGAGCTCGGGACGGGCCGGTGGAAGCACGACTCCGCATCCCACCTCGGAGACGAGGCGCGCTGTCTCGCTGTCGGCATCGGCGCCGACGATCACGGGCCTTCCGGCGGCGAGGATCCCGTAGAGCCGGCTCGGCACGATGAACCCGGAGAGACCCTTCGCGAGCCCCACGAAGTGGAGGTGCGCCGACGAAAGGGACTCGGAGAGCACGGCGCGCGACTGGTACGGCATGAAGCGGACGAGGCCGTCGAGCTCGAGGCGCCTGGCCAGCGCGACGGTGTCGGCGTGGCGGGCGCCGAAGCCGACGATCACGATCTGCAGGTCGGGGAGATCACGGAGGAACGTCCCGGCCCGGACGAGCGTCTCGAGATCCTGTGCATGACCGACGTTGCCCGAGTGCATGACGATGAAGCGGCCCATCAGCTTCCGTCGTCTCGCCCACTCGTTCGTGCGCGGCTGAGGGACGATCGCGGTCGTGTCGACCCAGTTCGGGATCACGGTGATCCGGTCAGGGTCCGCCCCCTTCTCCTCGAGGCGGCGCTTCATGGTCTCGCCGATGGCGACGATCCCGTCCGCGCGCCGCAGGTAGAGACCGACGAGCGACCGGAGCATGCCGACCAGCATGGGGTTCTCGAGCCGCTTCAGCTGGACGGCGATCTCGGGGAAGACGTCCTGGCTGATCACGAGCAGCGGCACGCCGAACCGGCGCGCGACGACAAGACCGACATCGCCGACGATAGGGGGATCGGTCATGCAGAGGACGAGGTCGGGCTTCGGCTGGCGCAGGGCCGTGCGGACGGACTCCGCGAGATACGAGACGTAGTTTGCCGCCCGCCGATGGAGCTCGGAGCGCTCGTAGGCCGTCGACCGGACACGAACGATGCGCACGCCGTTTCGCTCCTCTTCAGCAGGCAGCTCGTCGTGGCCGAGCAGGCGCCCGGTGACAACCGTGATGTCGAAGTCGTCGGCAAGCGCCTCACACAGCTGGGAGAGCAGATGGGCGGTCGCCTCGACGCCCGGCCAGTAGTACTGGTTGAGAACCAGGAGTGTGGGTCTGGCAGCAGCCACGCCGGCGAACGGTAACGTCTCGGACCGTGGCGGACGGGTCTCTACGGATCCTGCTCGCGAGCCCGGCGTACTGGCCGGCACGCGCGTTCGGCGGGCCTGTGGTCGTCGCCCGCGAGCTCGTGCGCCGTCTCGTCGACCGCGGTCATGCGGTCGACGTCGTCACCACGACGCTCGTCGACCTCCACGAGAAGCCGTCGCGGCGCACGAGCGTGGCCACGGTGGACGGAGCGCGTGTCCACTACCTGGCCACACCGCTCCACTACCGCTGGATGGGCATCACGCCGACGCTGCCGTGGTGGCTCGCGAAGCTGCCGAAGCCCGACGTGGTGCACATCTACGGCTTCCGCGACCCGGTGACGACGGTGACGGCGGCGTGGTGTCGGCGCCGCCGAATCCCGTATGTATTCGAGCCGTGCGGAATGTTTCGGCGCCGGTTCCGCAAGGTCGGCCTCAAGCGGATACTCGATTCCTCGCTGTACCGATCGGTTCCCTGGGGTGCTGAGGCAATCGCCGTCGTGTCCGACCTCGAGGGCCGCGACGTCGCAGCACGCGGGTTACCTCGGGAACGAGTTGCTGTCCGCTGGAACGGGTTTCCCGACCCAAGCGAGATGCCACTTCCGTCGGGCCGGTTGCGGAACGAGCTAGGGATTCCCGACTCCGCACCAGTCGTACTCTACGTTGGTCGAATCGCCGCCGGGAAGGGCGTCGAGCACCTCCTCGAGGCGGCCCGTCAGCTCGAGTCTGTACACGTCGTGCTCGTCGGCTCCGACGACCGCCACGGCACGATGAATGTTGTCGCCGCCGCTCAGAGCTCCACGGTCACGGGCGGCCGAGTGCATGTGTTGCCGTTTGATCCCGTCTCTCCGCTCTGGCTCTACCCCGAAGCAGATCTCTTCGTCCTGGCGTCCGCCGGCGACAGCTTCGGGCTCGTTGCCGCGGAGGCTGCGGCCGCGGGAACGCCGGTCGTCGTCACGGACCGCGCCGGGATCGCGGGCTCGTTTCGTGAAGGCGAGGCGATCGTCGTCCCCGACGATCGCGATGCCGTGGTCGGCGCCGTCAAGAGAGTGCTCGGCGACGACTCCTTGCGTGCCCGGCTCTCGGACGGAGGCAGGACAGCTGCGCGCCGCAACTCATGGGACCGTGTTGCCGATGTGCAGGAGGAGATCTATCGTGCCGTGGCCTCGCGCACCGCCTCGACGAACGACTCCACGGACGGTCCGTAGCCCCAGTTCGAGACGAGCCGGCGCGACTCGGCACCTGCTGCCAGGCGGGCGGGGGCGTCCGCCGCGAGGCGCGCCAGAGCCGCCGCCGCCGCGTCGACGCCACCTGCCGGCACCAGGCTGCCGTTGACGCCGTCCTGGAGCAGGTCGGCGGCGGCTCCGACGTGGTCCGACAGCACGAGAGGAAGGCCGCACGCCGCTGCCTCGTTGACGACGACTCCCCAGGTCTCGCGCTGCGAGAGCAGGGCGAACACGTCCGCGGCGACGTAGGCCTCGACGACCTGCGCCCACGGCCTGTCACCGGCGAGCACGAGGCGGACACCGAGCGTCGACGCCAGCCGTTCGAATCGCGCCCGCTCGGGTCCGTCCCCCACGAGCACGAGAGCGAGTCTCGGGTCGGCAACGTCCGCGACTGCACGGACGAGGAGGTCGTGACGCTTCTCCGGCGCGAGCCGCGCAACCGAGACCACGACCACGTCCTCGTCGCCGAGACCGAGCTCGCTGCGCAGCTCGGAACGGCGAGGCGCGAGCTCGTCGGCCCGTTCGCCGAGGGCCTCGACGTCGACGGTGTTCGCAAAGACGCGGATGCGCTCCGTCCGCCCCCCGCGGGCGAGAACCGACTTCCGTGCAAGCGTCCCGACCACAAGCACGTTCGCCGCCCCGCGGACGAGTCGGGGCACCACCGCACCCTTGACCGCGGCGCGCCAGCCGGCCCGCGGGCCGACGTCGTGGCTGACGACCAGGAGGATGTACGGGACGTGCTCGAATCGGCACCAGAGGAGCGCCGCCTGTGCCGCAAAGGTGCTCCAGCCGGAGACGACCACGACGTCGGGCCGGGCCCGCCTCAGCTCACGCCAGATCCCCGGGGTGACGGGATAGTCGTGGTGGACGAGTCGTGAGGCAAGCGGCAGGGTGACTCCTTCCAGATACACGGCCCGGTGACGCGTCTCGACGTCCCACGTTCTGCCCCCAACCGTTCGCGCCGCGTAGACGACCGTGAGGTCGACGTCGTCGCGCGTACCGATGCGGTCGAACAGCGGCGAGCGATAGGGCGTCGGCTCGGGTGAGACGACTGCGACCTTGATCGGATCGGCCCGGCCGACGTCCAGGGTCCGCAGCCACCGCTCGGCGTCGTGTCGCGCAGTGCGGGTCTCGAGCCTGCGGCGGCTGCGACCGGCGACGAGCCCGACGGGAAGGCCGGGATCGAGCCGGAGTGCTCGTCCGAGCACGTCGCCCACCGAGGCGCCGCCGGCCCGGGCGGCGGCACGCGCCAGGGCGCGCGCGGCGCGCGAACGGCTCTCGCGCGGCAGACGCCCGCGATCATGCTCGAACGCGCTGGTGAGTGCGACGAACGCATCGGCCGCGTCCGCAAGGCGGTCGGCCGCCACCGGCTCTCCGCTGCCTACCAGCCATGCCAGCTCGGCACCGTCCGCCCCCAGGCCGGGCGCGACGCTCACGATCTCGCGCAGCGCAACCTTGCGCTGGAACGAGCGCTGGAGATCGCGGCGCCTCTGCGTGGCCTGGCCCGGGTGCACGCGCTTGAGCAGCAACGGCTCGCGGAGATTCCTCCCTTTGGCGATACGCAGCAGCCGCGCCCAGAGGTCGTAGTCCTCGCTTTCGGCGAACTCCGTGTCGTAGCGAAGGCCGCCGCGATCGAGCGCCCTGCTGTCGACGATCACCGACGGGTGGAAGAACGGGCTCGAGAACAGCAGCTGCCAGCGGACGTCCGTGTCCCCGGACGGCATGTGATGGAGCCGCGCGGTGCGGCCGCGCGCGTCCAGCTCGAGCGCGCTCGTGCCCAGAAGCGCGAGATCGGGCGCCGACCGCAGAACGGCGAGCTGCCGCTCGAGCCGCGTCGGCATGGCGACGTCATCGGCGTCGAGCCTCGCGACGTAGCGTCCCACAGCGGCATCGAAACCGCGGTTCAGCGACCCCGCCAGCCCGAGTTGCGCGTCGTTGCGAAGCACGACCAGCCGCGGGTCGTCGATCTCCGCGAGCAGCTCGGCCGTGCCGTCGGTGGAGGAGTCGTCGACGACGACGACCTCGACGGCCTCGAGCGTCTGGCGAAGCAGGCTGCGAACAGCCGCACCGAGCGTCCCGGCACCGTCATGGGTCGCGAGCACGCATGAGACGAGCGGAGGGGAAGCGTTCACGGCATCGGTCTAGTAGATGATTTATCGGTAATCAACGTCGCGCGGATGGTGGTCGAGACACGGCACCGTTGTCGCCGCTCGTCCTCGCACGTATACACCGATACGCGCTGCGGCGATCGACGCCAACGGCTTGGTCTCGCCCATCCCCCCATCGACGCCAAATCACCGATCAACCATCTCAGGCGAGGAACAGGCGGACGATAGCCTGTCCGTTCTGAACGCACCGGTGCTCACCTTCGATCTCGTGGTCGCGACCGTCGGCCGATCGAACGAGCTCGACGCGCTGCTCGAGTCGCTCGAGAGCCAGACGCACTCGGCATTCCGCGTTCTGCTGGTCGATCAGAACGACGACGACCGCGCAGGTTCCGCCGCCGATCGGCACCCCGCAGTCAGCGTCGTGCGTCTGCGCTCCGAGCCCGGCCTCTCCCGTGCACGCAACGCAGCTCTCCAGCAGATCGAGGCGGATGTCGTCGGCTTCCCCGACGACGACTGCGCGTATCCAGCCGACCTGCTGGAGCGGATCGCCGCCCGTCTCGTCGAGCGTCCCGATCTCGACGGAGTCACCGGGCGAGCCGCAGATGAACACGGCGACGGCTCACCGCGCTGGCCGGCGACCCGCTGTCCGGTGACGGCTGCGACCGTGTGGAACCGGGTCAACTCGCACACGCTCTTTCTACGCCGCGACGCTGTCGCCCAGGCAGGTCGCTTCGACGAGTCGCTCGGCCTCGGATCGGGACAGCCGTGGCACTCGGGCGAGGAAACGGACTTCGTCGTCGGTGCCCTGCAAGCGGGTGCACGTATCGAGTACGACCCGTCTTTCGTCGTGGTGCATCCACAGCGGCGACCGACCGCCCCCGAGCTCCGGGCGCTTGGCGCCCGGGACGGTGCCAGTGTCGGATTCATCCTGCGGAAGCGGCGCTACCCGGTCCGGGCCGTAGCCCGGATGCTCGTGAGGCCACTCGGGGGCGCCGCGCACGCCGCTGCGCGGGGTGATCTCACCCGGGCGCGCTTCCACCTGGCGACCTTCGCCGGCCGCGTTCGGGGCTATCTGGCGGTCACCCGCGACGTGTGAGCGACGCAAACAGCTCTGCGTGCCGGTGGAGCCAGGGCTCGAGCGCGAAGCGCTCGACGGCCCGCGCACGGGCCGCATCGGCATAGCGTCGACGCTCGGAGAGGACACGCTCGACGGCGGCGGCCAGCGCGCCGGGCGCCGGTGGGTCGTCGCGCGCGAAGGAGGCATCGTGCTCGACGCCGATCCCCGCCTCGTCGCCGACCAGCTCGACCACACCGCCGCTCGCCGGATAGACGACAGGGAGCCCGGATGCCATCGCCTCGAGCACGAGCGTCGGGCAGGGATCGTTGACCTTCGTGTGGAGGAGCACGTGCGCGCGATGGAACAGCGCCGGCGCGTCGCGCTGTGCGTAGCGACCGACGAGCTCGACGCGGTCGCCGAGGCCGAGCTCTTCTACCAGCGGCGCCGCCGGTGCGACCAGACGCCCGGAGACGAGCAGGCGCGCGCCCGGAGCCGAGGGAAGGAGGGCGGCCAGCGTGCGCAGCCCGAGCTCGAGCCGATAGGCCTGCGTCTGGTCGCCGCCGAGGAGTAGCACCGGCCCCTCGGCGGGCGCCGCCGCCGCTGGGCGGAACAGGCCGACGTCGACCGCGTTGTAGAGGATCTCCCAGGCGCCGTTCGGCTCTCCCAGGAACTCGTCGGCGGCCCGTTTGCAGAACTCGCTCTGGTAGAGGACGTGGTCCGCCACTTCCATGACCCGGCGGAGCGGGCGGTTGAAGGCGTCCGTTCGCGAGCCGGCCCACCCGGGGTACCCGACGCCGTTCTGGTTCATCACGACGGGGATGCGGCGCCGGCCGGCGTATGCGAGCAGAGGCCCGAGATCGCGCGGTAGCCACGTCGAGCCGAGGTAGAGCAGGGTGAAGCGCGCAGGGTGGTTCGGGAACTTCGCCGCCAGCTTCTGGAACTTCGCCGTCCCACCGGCGACCGGCTCACCCCGTGCCGGTACGCGGTCGTGCCCGTAGGACACGCGAAGTCCCGTGGCCGTCCAGCCGAGCGTCAGCAGACACGCCCAGCGCGCTGCCGCCCGCACGTACCTGCCGGCGCGCTCGGGCGTCCACTGCACGCTGGACAAGCTAGTCCGCCTGCTCGACGAACCCGTCGAGGAGCTCGGACCAGCGGCTGTCGAGCGTCTCGTACGTGTACGCCTCTGCCGTTGCGCGTCCCGCCTCGCGCAGGCTGAGCACGAGACCGGCGTCGTCGCGCACGCGTAACGCCAGCTCAGTGAGTGCCTCCGCGTCCTCGACGTCCGCGAGGAGCCCGCTGCGGCCGTCTTCGACGATCTCGGGTACCTGCCCCACACGCGTGCTCACGAGCGGAACGCCTGCTGCGAGCGACTCGAGCGCGCTCTTCGGGCCCCCCTCCTGTCTCGAGGGCACGAGGTGGACGTCGAGTGCGTGATACGCCTCGGCGAGCCCGGCTCGTGCGTCGATGCGGGCATGCCTGTACCGGATGCCGCGTGCGTCGAGCTCTGCCCGGACGAACCCGCGGGCAGGGCCGGTCAGCAGGACGACGAGGTCGGGAGCGCGTTCCTTGATTCGCGCCAGCGCGTCCACGAGGACGTCGGGGCCTTTGACTGGCTTGGGCTCCAACCCGTCGCCCCAGCCGACCCCGTCCTTCTGGAACGAGCCGACGACGAACGCGTCGTCCGGCAGTCCGAGGGCGCGCCTCGCGTCACGCCGGCGCTCGTCGGTCACGAGCGGGAAGCGCTCGATGTCGATTCCGAGGGGGATGCGAAACACGTGCTCCTCGTCGACGCCGGCGGCGACCGTCAGCTCGTGCATCTCCGCATGTGTGACTTGGACGCGGTCGACTCGGCTCGCGTTCTTCCGCAGGGTTTCGAGAACCTCGTCGAACTCGGGGTGGCCGTCGGTTCCCGGCCGCCCGTGGAAGTAGGCGAGACCCAGGCGGTGAGAGGACTCCAGCCAGCGCGGGCGCAGCGCCGAGAAATGGCTCGGCAGGAAGACGGCCTGGCGACGGGCGTGCCGCGCCCATGCCGCCGGCGCCACCTCGAAACCGACCCGACGCGCCACCGCGGATATCTGGCCGGCATCGTCGTCGATCGACCAGCCGCTGCCGTCGCCGACGACGAAGAGCCGCGAGGCCGGCGCCCAGTCTCGCGTCCGAGCCGCAACGACACTGCGCATGGCTGCGTCGGCCAGCGGCCGCACGACACGCCGCGCAACCGAGCGCGGCGTCATCCGCGCAGCACCTCGAGATAGCGGTCGGCGACCGCGGCGATCGGAACGAGGCGGATGGCGGCCCGGCGGTCGTCGAGCTCGGAGCCGACACGCTCGAGCAGCCCTGGGATCTCCTCAGGCGCATCGAACCCGAGCCCGGCATCGCCGACGAGCTCAGGATGACCGCCGCTTCTCAGGAACAGCGCGGGCAGCCCGCAGGCGAGCGCCTCCAGCAGCGCGTTCGAGCAGGGGTCGTCGCGGCTCGGCGCCAGGTAGACGTCGTGATCGCGCAGCAGGCCGGCGAGCTCACCCGACGGCACGGGTGGGACGACGCGAGCACGCCGGAAGCCCACGGCGCTGCGCCCGACGAACGTCAGCGTGTAGCGCACTGCGTCGAGATGCTCGTCGAGCCAGCTCAGCGTCTCCGATCCCTTCCGCGGGTTGTCGGACCAGCTCGTGGCGATGACCCGGAGCGGCAGCCCCGGCCGAGGGGACCTCGACTCCGGCGGATGGAAGATCGCCGGATCGACGGCATTGGGGATGACAACCGGTTCGCGCAGATCGAGATCGAGCTCGAGGTGCTTCTCCAGGCTGTAGCGCGACTGGAAGACGGTCGCGTCCGCGAGTGCATGGTTCACGCGAAGGATGCGGCGGTCGGTGCCGTCGTCGAAGCCGCGGTAGACGCCGATGGGCCCGTCGACGCGGTGGACCATCCGCGCGTCGCGGCGCGCGAACCGCCGCAGGCGGTGGAAGTCGAAATTGAACGAGTTGAACAGACAGGCCGGCGTGCAGGCGGAGATCCGGTTCTCCTCGACGGTCAGGCCGCGCGCGCGCAGCTCGCCCGCGAGCGCCCGCAGGAACTGATGCCCACCGCCGGAGGGGGGCGGCACGAACTCGTGGAACAAGGCCAGGTCGGCGTGACCGCCGCGTGTCCGGAGGAGGTCGAGCTCCGTCTGCGCGAGCGCTTCCAGGCGGCCGGTGACGCGGCGTGAACGCAGGAGAGCCGAGCGCGGGAGCCTGCCGGGGTTCATCGGCTGGAGTGTCGCGCAACCGCGTCCGCGAGTACGTCGTGCATCGCGTCCGCGTAGCGCTGCCAGCACAAACTCTCGGCGAGGCTCCTTGCCTCGACGCCGAGCGAATCGGCGAAGCCCGGGTCACCGGCGACTCGCTGCAGCGAGAGCTCGAACGCGTCCTCGTCCCCGGTCGGGACGAGGAGGCAGTTCACACCGTCGCGAAGCCCGTATCCCGTCTCGATCGCAGCGGTTCGGGAGACGACGACCGGCCGGCCCGACGCGAGCGCCTGCAGGAGCACGGTCGTGGCACCCGAGTAGCTGTTGTCCCGGACCGGGAGCGCGACGACCCGCCCGCGGGCGAGACGTTCGCGAACATCCTCGAACGAGATGCCCGCCTCCACCTGGACGTTGGGCGGAGCCACCGCGCCGAGTACCCGCGCCTGCTCCGGGGCGACGACGAGGCGAAACCGCCAATCGGGATGCCGCGCGGCGATGCGCAGGAGCAGCGGGTAGTCGCGATGCGGGTCAGCGCCCACCGAGACGACCTCTGCGTCCGGCTCTCCGGCCGCCGGATGGAAGAAGACCGTGTCGACCCCGAACGGGACGAACACGACCCGGGCGCCCGATGCCGACCCGATCCCCTCACGGATCATCTCTGCCTCGTAGGCGCTGTACGCGACGAAGACGTCGACGCGACGGAGCGCGGCGAGGTGCAGCCGACGCGCGGGGCCGTGGAGCCGCTCGAGCCGCTCGGGAAGGCCGACCGAGACGTACACGAGGGCCGTGCGCAGCAGGCCGGCCCGGGCGAGCAGCGTCAACGGGATGCCCATGCGGTCGATGGTCGCGACGACCACGTCCGCGCGGTTCACCTGTCGCAGGCAGGCCAGCGCGGGAGCGAGATCACCACCCGTGCCCCGGAGCCGCCGCAACCCGCCGTTGACCGCGCGGTCCGCCAGGCGGGCCCAGCGCGGCGGAGCACCCCGCTCGAGGTTGTGCGCCACCGAGACCCCGCGTAGCCGCTCCTGGTCGAGCCCGTACAGGACGTAGCGCTCGGCAGAGCCGGGCTCGGCATGCAGGGCCGCTCGTCGCCGCGGCGTGTCGGCGAAGAAGTAGAAGGCGCTCAGTGCTGGGCTCACGGTGTCGGCCATCGCGTCGTCGAGGTTCGAGTATCGCCGCCGGAACCGGACGCGGCGATCAGTGGTCGCTCCGGGAACTACGCTCATGCTTCGCGGGGCTGCAAACCGTCGCAGGGC
>Ga0066710_100000438_pt1 | contig 25027 bp, 20 predicted proteins | sample GraSoiAngelo_159_FD_79666 | JGI IMG/M metagenome (GOLD analysis project Ga0066710, IMG submission 79666) | Grasslands soil microbial communities from the Angelo Coastal Reserve, California, USA - 14_1009_16_40cm | ecosystem: Environmental > Terrestrial > Soil > Grasslands | place: USA...
GCCAAGATCCGCCGGCCGCTGCCGGACACATTTCACGGCGTCACCGACACCGAGACGCGCTACCGCCAGCGCTACCTCGACCTGCTGATGAGCGAGGGCTCGCGCGGGCTGACCCAGATGCGCACGCGCATCGTCCAGGAGATCCGCGCGTACCTCGACGGCGAGGGGTTCATCGAGGTCGAGACGCCGATCCTGCAGCCGCGCTACGGCGGCGGCTTCGCGGAGCCGTTCGTCACGCACTCGAACGAGCTCGACCAGGACCTCTACCTCCGCATTGCCGATGAGCTCTACCTCAAGCGCCTGATCGTCGGCGGGCTCGAGAAGGTCTACGAGCTCGCCAAGGACTTCCGCAACGAGAGCATCTCGTACAAGCACTCGCCCGAGTTCACCCAGGTCGAGTGGTACGAGGCCTACGCCGACTACCGCGACACGATGGCGCGCACCGAGGCGCTCGTCGAGCGCGCAGCGCAGGGCTCGATCGGCACGGTCAAGGTCACGTTCCGCGGGCACGAGGTCGATCTCGCCCCGCCCTGGCAGCGGGTCAAATTCGTCGAGGCGCTCCAGGAGAAGGGCGTCTGGTCGCGGGACGAGGCCGAACTCCGGGCCAAGCTGCAAGAAGCGGGCGTCGAGACCGAACGTGACCGGTCCTGGTCGCAGCTCGCGGATCACGCGTACTCGCACTTCGTCGAGCCGGAGCTGATACAGCCCACGATCGTCTACGACTGGCCGATCGAGCTCTCGCCGTTCGCGCGCACGACCGACGACGACGAGACGATCGTCGAGCGGTTCGAATGCGTCGTCGCCGGGATGGAGTTCGCGAACGCGTTCAGCGAGCTCAACGACGCCGAGGAGCAGGCGCAGCGTTTCGCGATGCAGGAGGCCGAGCGCGAGGCGGGCGCGGAGGAATCCGAGCCGGGTGACCCTGACTTCGTCGAGGCGCTCTCGTACGGGATGCCGCCGACGGGAGGCTGCGGGATCGGGATCGACCGGCTGACGATGGCCATTACCGGCAGCGACGCGATCCGCGACGTGATCCTCTTCCCGGCTCTGCGCTCTCGCGAGTAATGGAGCCCGAGCGGCGCTACGCCCTCGACGCGCTGCTCGACGCGCTCGGGCTGCCGTTCGACGAGGCTGCCCCAGCGACTCCCAACGAGCTGGACGAGGTCTTCGGCCTGCTGACGCTCGCGCACGAGCGCGACACAGGGCTCGACGAGCACGGGCGGCCCCTTCCTCCGGAGGAGCCGCCGGGCCCGCGCGTCGCGGAGATCGCCGCGGAGCTCGGCTGGCGCATTGGTGTCGAACCGCGCCGCGACGGTTTTCTCGCCGCGCTGACACACGACGTCGACCTGCTCGGTGTCGGCGGCATGTCGTCGGCGCTGCGTCGTCTCGCGGGCGGCGTGGTCGTCCGCGACGTGCAGCGGCTGCGAGAGGGGACGGCATTCCTCCTCGACGCATTTGCGCGCCGCGACCCCGCGTTTCGCCTCGATCGAATGGGCCCACGCTCGACGTGCTTCTTCCTCGCGCGCCAGGACGATCCGCACGACGGCTACCCGAAGCGGTACCAGCCGGCGCTCGCCCGTTCCATCCGGCGCGCAGCGGAGGACGGCCGCGAGATCGGCCTCCACGGGTCCTACCAGGCACGTGAGAGTCCGGGCCGCATCGCGGAAGAGGCTGCTCTCCTCGATTCGCCGCAGGGCTTGCGGCACCACTACCTGCGGAGCGCCCCGGAGCGGCTCGCGTCCGAGCTGCGCGCTGCGGAGCTGCGGTACGACTCGAGCATCGGCTGGCCCTCGCGTCCGGGCCTCCGCGCCGGAACGCCGTACCCGTACCGCCTCTGGGACCCCGAGCGCCGCGAGCCCGGCGCGTGGGAGCTGCCGCTCGTCTTGATGGACGCTACCCTCGCCGAGGAGCGCTACCTCGGCCTCGGGCCGGACGCCGCCTTCGACCTCGCGGTGGAGACGCTCGAGCCGGTCGTGGAGCATGGCGGCGCCGTAGCCATCCTTTGGCACCCTCCGTCGCACCACCCGATTCTCTCGAAGGGCTACGACCGCCTTTACCGCCGATTGCTGCGCTGGATCGAGGAACGCGGCGGCCAGACCGGCACGGCCGCCGAGACGCTCGACCGCTGGCAAGCACGAAGAACATCGGCGTAGGCTCGCCCGGTCGGCAACCAGGAGGTGCCACATGCCTCACTACCTGATGCGCTTCAGCTACACGCCCGAGACGTGGTCACGGCTGATCGAGAGCCCTGAAGACCGGCGCGACGCGGCGCGCGCCTACATCGAACGAGTGGGCGGGTCGCTGCACGGGTTTTGGTACGGCTTTGGCGAATACGACGGCTACGCGCTCTTCGAGGCGCCAGACAACGTCTCGGTCACGGGCGTCGTCCTCGCTATCGCGGCGGGTGGCGCGCTGTCCTCCGTCGAGACGACGGTCCTGATGACCGTCGAGGAGACGCTCGAAGCGCTCGCCAAGAGCAAGACCATCGGCTATCGCAGGCCGGGCGACACCTAGGCGAAGAGCTTCGCAGCGAGCTCCCGCACGAGGGTCTCCAGCCGGGCTGCGATCTTCCGCTGCGCCCGCGCCGGACGACCGAGCGGATCGGGGAGCTCGAACTCGGCCGCCGGAAAGGCCCGCAGGCGGTTCGCCTGTGCGATCCTCGCCCTGGCCCGCTCGGCGGGGGCGGCCCCGTCCACCGAGAGCGGAGCCTGGTCGAGCAGCGAGACGAGCTCCGCCAGCATGAACGTGTGTGTCTCGCGCGCTCCGGCGTCGACGACGGCGGTCGCGATGTGGGCCCGCTCGAAGCCGAGCACGAGGTCGAAGGGCTCAAGGTCGACGTCACGGATCGTTCTGGCCACGTGCGAGCCGAGATCGAGACCGTGTCGCTCGGCGACCTCGATCGCCTCGGGCAAAGCCGGGACCGGCCCCAGCTCGAGCGTCCCGAGCGAGACGATCCGCAGTGGCACGTCCTCCTCCGCGCGCGCCAGAAATGCAGCCGCGAGCGGACTGCGGAACCGGTTCCCCGTGCAGATGAACGCGACCGAGAACTGATCTCTGGCCTCCGGCGCCATGTGGCGCATTGTGCGCCCAACTAGACTCGCGCGCGGTGACGATCCTCGACGAGGTGGGCGCCGACTGGGATCGGCTCGCCGAGCAGAGCGCGAACGTCTTCGCGACGCGCGAGTGGCTGACGCTGTGGTGGGAGCGGTTCGGCGAGGGCCGGCGGCTGATCGTCGACGAGGTGATCGACGAAGGTCGGGTGGCGGCGATTCTCGCTCTCTACGCGTGGCGCGAGCGTCCGCTGCGCGTGCTCCGGTTTCTCGGCCACGGCGCCGGCGACGAGCTCGGCCCGATCTGCGCGCCTGCCGACCGCCCGGCTGCGATCGGCGCTCTCGGTCGGCTGCTGGAACGCGAGCGTTGGGACGTCTTCGTCGGCGAGCAGCTCCCCGGCGGCGACCACTGGCCCGATGCGTCCGTTCTCGCCCGCGAGGGAAGCCCGGTCATCCGCGCCGGCGGCTGGGAGGAGCTGCTCGCCACGCGGAGCGGCAACTTTCGCTACCAGGTGCGCTCGCTGGAGCGGAAGCTCTTCGAGCGGCATGACGCCGCCTACCGGCTGGCGGACGCCGCCACCCTGGAAACAGACCTCGACGCGCTCTTCCGGCTGCACGCGGCCAGATGGGGAGACCGCTCCGCGCTAGGCCTGGAGCAGGAGGCATTCCTGCGGGAGTTCGCCACCGTGGCACTCGCGCGCGGCTGGCTTCGCCTCTGGCTGCTCGACGTCGACGGCGCGCCATGCGCGGCCTGGTGCGGCTTCCGTTTCGCGAACGTCGAGGCCTACTACCAGAGCGGGCGTGAGCCTGCCTGGGACGGCTCGTCCGTCGGCCTGGTGCTGCTCGCGCACTCGATCCGGGCCGCACTCGCTGACGGCGTCGTCGAGTACCGGCTCCTGCGCGGCAGCGAGCCGTACAAGTACCGCTTCGCGACCGCCGATCCCGGTTTGCAGACGGTCGCCCGTCCACGCGGGGTTCTCGGCACCGTCGTGCTCGGCGGCGCGCGTTTCGTCCGCCGGCTGCGCCGCTAACTCCCCAGCAGGCGGGACAGCTCGACCAGCGGCAGCAGGAAGTTCGTCTCAATCCAGGCGGGACGCCCGCGCTCCACGTAGCCCCCCAGCTGGTGCGCGCCGCGGTGGAGCCAGTATGCCGCGGCGACGGAGAGCAGTTGGTCGGAATCGGCCTCGAGCCCGAGGCGCTCACAGTAGGCCGCCGAGACACGGTCTCCGCCCTGCTCAGTCCAGGGCAGGAGCCACTCGACGAACGCGCGGCCCCAGTTCAGCGCGCTCGGGCGGCGGGCCGCTACGAGCCGCAGGTGGAGCAGGTCGAGCAGTGCCGGGAAGCCTTGTCCTGCCACGTCCCAGTCGATCACTCCGGTCAGGCGCCCGCCTTCGGTCAGGAGGTTCCCGCTCCAGAAGTCGCCGTGCGCGAACCCTCGCGGGAAGCCGCTCAGCCGCTCCGCGACGGTTCTTCCGAGGCGCAGCACCGTCTCCGCGTGCTCCGGCGGCCCGAGCCTCGCTACGAGCTCCGCGTCCGCGGGCGCCGCCTGCGGCTCGGCACCTCCCGCGCGATGCAGCTCGACCAGGAACTCGAGGCAGTCCTCGAGCAACGCTCCGTCGACGGCGGGAGAGCCCGATCTGCCGGGTAGCCGGCGTTCAAGCAACCAGTCGGCGAGACCCGTGCGGCCGTGCGCGACCGGCCACGGCACCCGCTCGCTCACCGCCGGCGGCGGACCGGCTTCGTGCAACGAATCGAGCACGGCGGCCGCCATCAGCAACTCTCCGCGTGCCGGGCCGACGGCGACCTTGAGCATTGTGCCGTTGGTGGCCGCCACGATGACGCCCTCGCGGACGAGCGGCGTATGCAGCACGAGCGGCGTGCCGAGCGCGCGTCCGGCCTCCTCGACGACCGCCTCGAACAGGCTCGTCCGCTCCTCCCGAAAGCCGAGCACGAGGGCGCGGCGCGGCAACCGCTCTGCGAACGACGTCCGCCGGCCGAGGCGCAGGTGAGGAAGCTGGAGCGGATGCGCCAGGTCGAAGCGGAGGACCTCCGTCCGCGGATAGAGCGGCGCGACCCGCCGGCGGGTTCGCTGCGTCTCGAGCGCGAGGCCGAGCCGGCGCCGCCCCCGGTCGAGCGCCCTGACGAGCTTGACGTCGCCTCCCTGCGGCGAGCGCCCGAGAGGGACGACCGCCACCTCGGCGTCGCCCCGCAGCTCCTCGGCCCGGCCGATCTCGACGTCCGGCTCGGCATCCACGAGGTCGGCGCCGGCCTCGGCGAGCGTCTCCCGGAGCTCGTCGTCGAGGACCCGGAAGCGTCGCGCCGAGGCCGGGATGACGGCGGCGAGCCAGCCGTGCGCGCTGCGGGCGGGCGCTGTGGCGCGGGCTACCATGCGGGCATGGTAGAGAGCCGCGCCGGCCCTCCTCGCAGGGTGCACCGGCCCTCCACGAGCTCCTCTCTCATCATCAGCTACGGCACGAACGTCGCCGTGGCCGTGCTCTCGCTCGTGAACGTCCTCGTCGTCGCGCGTGCGCTCGGCCCTTCCGGCCGAGGCGACGTGGCGCTGCTCACCACGATCTCGTTTCTCACGGCGAACGCCGCGCTCCTCGGCGTCAACGAGGCGAACGCGAACATCGCCGGTGCCAACGAGGAAACCAGGCCGGCGCTCGCCTCGAACTCGGTCGTGCTCGCCGTTCTGTTCGGCGCGGCGGCGGCCGGGATCATCGGCGGCCTGCGCATCGTCTTTCCGGGCATCGGAGGGGACGTGAGACCGCTGCTGTTCGCGATCGCGCTCGCGTTCCTGCCGGTGCTGGTGCTGCAGATGTATCTCGACTACCTCGTCCAGGCCGAGTACGGCTTCGTCGTCAGCAATCTCGCGTGGCTCCTTGCGCCGCTCACGAGCGTCGTCGCGAATGCCGCGCTCGCGCTCGCGGGTGCGCTCACCGTGGGCCGCGCGTTCGGGAACTGGCTCGTCGGACAGACGCTCGGGACGATCGTCCTGGCGGCGTTCGTGCTCTTCCGGTCCGCCGGCTTCGGCCGGCCTGACGCCCGGCTGGCCAGGGGCGCGCTCGGTTTCGGCCTGCGCACCCACCTCGGCCGGACGATGATGCTCGGGAATTACCGCCTCGACCAGTGGTTGCTTGGGGCGATCGCGGGCTCGCGCGAGCTGGGCCTCTACAGCGTCGCCGTTGCGTGGTCGGAGGCGCTCTTCTTCCTGCCTACCGTCCTCGGCCGCGTCCAGCGGCCGGACCTCGTGCGCGCCTCCCCGGCAGAGGCCGCGCGGCAGGCGGTGGTCGGCTTCCGGTTCGCCACGCTCGTGACGGCCGTGCTCGCGGCGGCCCTCGTCGTGCTCGCGCCCGTCCTCTGTGTCGACGTTTTCGGCGAGCGCTTCCACGGGTCGATCTCCCAGCTCCGCATCCTGGTGCTCGGCGCGTTCGGCATGACCGCGCTCAAGCTGCTCGTGAACGCGATGACCGCGCGGAACCTGCCGCTGCGCGGCGCGCTCGGCATCGGGTTCGCATTCGCCGCGACCGTCGCTCTAGACCTCGTGCTGATCCCGTCGCACGGCGGCCTAGGCGCCGCGATCGCGTCGACCCTCGCCTACTCTTCCGGTGGGATCGCCGTTGCGATCCTGTTCGTCCGTGCATTCCGCCTCTCGCCCGCCGAGCTCGTGCCGCGCCGCGGGGACGTTCGCTGGCTCTGGCAGAAGGCCCGCACCGTGCGCGCCACGCCGCCTCCGGCCGAGCCGGAGCGAACGCTCACCTGATCAGTGGCAGCTACTCGTCCCGGCGTCGGTGGACGGCGAAGAGGTTGCGCCTGCACGGATTCCCTCGCGGGTCGAATGCAGCGTGCACCCCGAGATGTTCGACCCTTGAGCCCGCACACGTGCCCGCAAGGTAGTCCGCGAGCCAGGAGCGAGGATCCGGCGACATCGACGGAAGCCCGTAATCCGGTGTCATCTCCCTCTCCCCGGTATCGAAGAACATGACCTTCCGGGACCGCTCCCAAATCGCCGTCAGCATCGCCGTCGCCTGCTCCAGCCCGTGGGAGCGGACAAGGTGGTGCCAGATGGAAAGGCAGAGGACGCAGTCGGCGAAGGGAAGCGTCGAGACGTTCTCGGGCGTCACCTCCATGACGAGGACGCCGACGTTACGGGTCCGGCTTCGCTTAACCGCGAAGAGCATCGTCCGGTAATTGATCGGTGCGCTCTCGACGGCGATGGTGGGAATCCCGGCCTCGGCGGCTTCGATGGCGAAATATCCCTCGCACGCGCCGATGTCGAGGGCGCTCTCCACCCCCTGCGCCCGGATGATTGGCGCCATGGCTCCCCAGCGCGACTCGGAGCCGCGGCTCCTCGTGACCGCGCTCCGCGGAAGCGATCGCACGGGCTGGTAGAGCCCATTCGGGAACGTGTCGATCCGGAAGCGCAGGCGATCGAGGAGGTCGTCGAGGGCCTTGCGAGCCCGGACTCGCCGGAGGAGGCGCTTGAACGGAAACGGCCGGTGAGCACGGGCGTCTCGCGGTGCTATTTCACGGGACAGCCACCACCGCCGTCTCCAACCCCAGGAAAGAGCAGCACCCCCGACGAGGGCTCCGGCCACTTCCAGCACGAGAAAGGACAAAGCATCGTCCTGGTCCAAGGCAACCCAAAGCGTGGCGATCGCGAGCGCGAAGCCAGCTGGGAGCAGCCATACCGGTATTCGAGCCGAACCCATCCCGTCTACTCCTGCGCAGGTGATCAGTGGCAGTTGCCCGTGCCGGCGTCGGTGAACGTGCCGCCGCCGGCCGGGAGGAACTTCCAAGAGTAGCTGCCGGGCCTCAGCTTCAGCCTGAGCACGCCGAAGCTGGTGTCGTTCCGGACCTGGCTGTTGGGCTGGAGCTTCCCCTTCGAGAAGAGGTAGTGGCTCCGGCCACCGGTGCCGACCACGAACTCACGGATCCCGCGCGGGTCGGGCTTGCCGTCGGGCGTCTGCGGGGCGAATCGCTCGTACGCGTGGTTGTGCCCGTCGAGCACAATCTCCGCGCCAGACTCGTACAGCGCCTGCCAGAAGAAGGCGCTCTCGGTTCGATTGCCCTCGAATCCCGAGTTGAAGAGCGGGAAGTGCCAGTACGCGAGCGTGCAACGGGCGGGGTGCCGGGCGAGATCGGCGCTCAGCCAACGTCCCTCCGCCGAGGTCGCGTCGCAGCCGCCGATGCTGCCGCAATTGGAGTTCAGGACGACGACGTGCCACGTTCCGAGGTCGTAGCTGTAGTAGCCCCACTTGGCGGCCGTCGGACCGAACCGCTCGAGCACGCGATGGAAGTAGCCGAAGTAACCTGGCGCGTTCGGCTCGACGTAATCGTGGTCTCCAGGAGTCGGCCGGTCGCGCCCCGCGATGCGGCCCCACGTTTGCGCGTAGCAATCCCGGTAGAGGGCCGGCGATCCGGTTTGGTAGACGTGATCGCCCAGGGTCGCGACCAGTGCGCGCGGCTGCTTTGCGACGAGCTTGAACGTCTCCTCCGCGCCCGGCGAGTGGCAACCGACGAGGTCGCCGGCGGCGAACAGCACATGAGTCGGCGCCGCGCCGCCTCCCTTTGCGCTTCCGCAGGCGGCACAGAGGAGGAGCACGAGCGGAGCGAGCGCGAGCAGGAGGCGGAGACGCACTAGATGGCCGCCTCCGAGGGGCGTCGCGAGAGGATCCGCTCGTAGATCGCCTCGACGTCGCTTGCCGCCTGTTCCCAGCTGTGGCGCTCGATCACGCAGGCGCGTGCGCGCTCCCCGAGCTCCTGTGCGCGGGCAGGATCGCGCAGCAGCTCGACAACCGCCGCGGCGAACGTCTCCGCTCCCTCTGCGACGACGAGGTCGTGGCCGGGCTCAGCTCGGATGCTCCCCAGTCCCAACGGCGTCGTCACCACCGCGAGCCCGCATGCCATCGCCTCGAGCACCTTGTTCTGCATTCCCGCGCCGGAGAGCATCGGTGCCACCGCGACCGAGGCGCGGTTCAGCGTGGCGGGCATCGACTCGACGAGGCCGGTCACCGTGATGTCGTCGCGGCGCCCGAGTTGGAGCAGATCCGCCGGCGGGCTCGAGCCGGCCAGCAAGAGCCGCGCGCTCGGAACGGTTTCACGAACCGCCGGGAAGCAGCGCTCGGCGAACCAGCGCGCCGCTGCGACGTTCGGCGGGTAGCTCATGATCCCCGAGAAGACGATCGTGTTCGGTTCTCGCAGCGCCGGATCGGGCGCGAAGATCTCGGTGTCGACCCCGTTCGCGACCGCCGTCGAGGCCGCGCCGGGAAAGAACTCGGCGTCGAGGTCGGAGAGCACGATCAGGGCGTCGAGGGAAGGGCCGACCTTTCGCTCGTACGGCGTCACGCGCCGGAGCTCCTCACGAAACAGCCAACGGCGCGGCGCGCGCTCGACGGCCACGTTCCTCTGCATGCGGAGCTGCATCGAGTCCATGGCGTCGAGAACGGAACGCGTCGGAACGAGCCGGAGGTACGGCGCCATGCGCAGCATGAACGCGTGCGCCACGTCGAAGCTGCGTTCCTGCGCCAGGTCCCGGACGCGCTGCTCGAACTTGGCCGACTGGTAGTAGAGGATCTGGAGCGGCGCTCCCGAGACGAGCCCGCGGCCGGCGACGCGGCCGAGGGCGCGCCATCGAGGCAGGCGGACGACGTCGACGGAGACGCAGCACTCGCGGACCTCGTCGAGTCGCGAGAGCTCCTCGTCCCGCTCGACGAGCGACACGAGCGAGATCTCGTGGCGTCGCCCCAGGACCCTCAGGCGATGGTACGCGACGAGCTGGTCGCCCTTGAGCGTGGGGCCCGGAAACCGCGGCGTCAGGTAGAGCAGCCGCATCGAGGTTACGGTATCTGCCGTCCGGGGCGGCTAGCTCAGGACAGCGCAGGGCGTCGGGACGAGGAACCCGTGCCACGGCGCCTGCGCGGGGAGCGTGAGCACCCGCATGTGGGAGAGGAGCGAGGTCGGCAGCTGCGGGTAGTCGGCATCGCCCCAGGGGTAGCCGACGGTGGTCGACTGTGGGTTCTGCGCGTAGAGGGAGGCGGTTCCGCCGCCGTCGGCGAGGAACATCCCGTAGGTCTGCAGCGCGCGGGCGATCGTCTTCTGCCAGGCGTTGAGGCCGAGGCTGTCGAGGTTCAGGTTCGGGTCGAGCTGGATCCGGGCGCCTTCGGGGGTCGCTCCGGCAGCGTTGCTGCTCCCGTCGCTCGCCGTCGCCGGGGCGACCGGCCCGCCCGACTTCGTGTAGGGGTAGGCGAAGCTGAGCGCGTGCGGGATCGTGCCCGCCGCGAGCTCCTCAGGCCGGATCAGTCCGAGCCCGTTGGCGAAGCCTGCGGCGCGCGCCGCCAGCCCGCCCGCGTAGATGCCCGTGTCCGTCGCCAAGGTCGCGTTGCCCCAGCTCGCCGACCAGGAGCCGTCGCTGTGCTTCTGCGCCTGCCAGAAGTCGTACTCGCAGCCGGAGCTGGAATTCATCACGACGAGGTGGCCGTCACCGGCCGGATCGGGCGCCGCCCCCGACGGGATCGGGACTCCGGACATGCTGTGCGCGGGAGCCCACGAGGCGGTCAGGGAGACCGTGACGTGCGGGGTCGTCTGCGAGGCGTCGTAGACGGGGAAGGACCAGCGCTTCGCCGCGATTGCGAATCCGCCGGAAGCTCCGGACACAAGCGACTGCACCATCGCGCTCGAGTGCGGGTCGGTGGTCGCCCCGGACGCGATCGGCTGGTTGAAGACGCTGTCGCTCGAGTACCAGCGTCCGTTCGAAGGCGGGGGAGGTGGAGGAGGAGGAGGCGGCGGCGGCGGGGGAGGCGGTGGCGGTGGTGGCGGCGGACAGCGGCGATGTGGATTGCACCGTCCATAGAGCCTGCGGATCGAGACTCGCGCGACCTCGAACGAGCCCCGCCGTCTGAAGAGCGCAAGGCCCAGGTCGCTGCCGGAGCGACGCACCCGGTAGTGGACGCGAAGGTGAGCCCAGCGCCTACCGCCGCGGACGCATGACGTTCGCTTACCAAGGACGTGGCCTTGCGAATGCTCGCTCAGCCGGAGGCAGACCCGTCGCCGCGCGGGCCGGCCGCGAACCCAGGCCGCGGCCGAGTAGAGCTGCCGCGCCGTCGTCGCAGGGACCGGACGAGGGGCGTGCAAGATCGCGGCCGGGCGATGCCGGCGGGCAATCACGCGAACGGCGCGCCCGTGGCGCGAGCGACCGACGATGCGGAGGCGCGCCCGCTTGCCCCGCCAGCCGTGCAGGCCCAGAGCGAAGTTGCCGTTGACGACGAGGTTCTGCGAGGCCGCAGCGGCCTTGGTCGAGCCCCGCTTTGCGGTAGCAGGCGAGATGCAGAGCACGAGCACGAAGAGCGCTGCGAGCGGGAGGGCAAGGGCGGCGCGGCGGAAAGCCTCCATCGCCTCTCAGGTCGGAGGCTCGCGGCGACACCTTCATCACTCGGATGAGGGACGGGTCTCAGCGCGGGAGCGTCTGGCGGAAAAACTCGGCGACCCGGTCGAGCTGGTCCTCGAGCGTTCCCCCGCGCACGAGCTCGTGTCCGGCGGAAACGACGGCGCGCCGCAGCTCCGGCTCGAGCCGGAGGCGCTCGAGCGCCTCCACGGCGCCAGCTGGATCGTCCGGACGAACGAGCAGCCCGGCGCGGCCCTCGGCGAGCGCCGCCCGGACTCCCCCGACGTCGGTGGCTACGATCGGCAAGCAGGCCGCCTGGGCCTCGAAGAGCACTTGGGGTAGGCCTTCCGTGTGCGAGACATGAAGGAACGCGTGGCTGCGGCGGTACTCCTGCCAGAGGCGCGGCCCGTTCGGCACGTAGCCGAGCAGCTCCCAGGCGTCTTCGAGCCCGAGCTCCGCGATGCGGGCGGACAGCCTCTCAGCGAGCGGGCCCTCGCCGGCCACGGCGAGCCGCCAGGCGCCATGGCGCCGCCGCAGGCCCGCAAGCACCTCTGCGAGAAGCAGCGGGTTCTTTTCGGGATCGAGCCGGCCGACGCTGAGCACCCGCAGGCCGCCGTCCCACGACCGCGCCAGTGCGTTCTCGACCGGAACGATCTCGGAACGCGGCACCAGCGAGAACCCGGTGACGAGGACCCGGCCGCCCGAGCGCCGGTAGCGCTCGCCGAGCTCCGCTCCGACCGCGACGGTCGGAGCGTCGCGCGCGAGGCGCCTGAAGGCGAGGTCGAGCGCGTGCGCCGCGGGGACGGCCCAGAGCCAGGCTCTGCTCGGGAGACGCCCCCCGATGTAGCGCCGGTAGTCCTGCCGGATGCCGAGGAAGAGCGGCGTCCCGCGCCGTCTCGCGATTCGGGCGAGCTCGAGCGCGAGGGGGTGGGGCCCGAACATCCAGACGGCGTCGAGCCGCTCCAGCTCTGCCTCGAAGATCGACCGCGAGCGGGGAAGGGCTCGCAGCAGTGGGCCGATCGACGTGACGCGTTCGTAGTGCGGGAAGGGAACGAAGCGCACGCCTTCCTCCGGTATCGCATAGGGGCTCTGTCCCGTTCGTGGGTCGAGCCGTCCGAAGAGCACGACTTCGTCGACGCGCGGTGGCAGCGAGGTGACGAACTTGACGAACGAGCGGTCGGTCGAGAGCGTTTCTCCCTCGGCGCGGTAGACGAGGTCTGCGTAGACGCCTAGCCGCAAGCCGACAATCGCCTCACCTGGAGCTATCGTAAAGCGTCTACGAGATGCTTCCACTGGCACTACAGTGCGTGGCATGACGGAGCCTGTCGAGCTCGAGCAGGGGAGCAGTGGCCTGCGCCGGTACGTCGGCGTCGTCCGCCGCAGGAAGTGGATCGTGCTCGCGGTGCTGGCGGCCGCCATCGGAGCGGCCGCGCTCTTCTCGGAGCTGCAGAAGCCGGTCTACCGCGCCGAGACGAAGATCGTCGTCGGCCAGGGGAACAGCCTCTTCCAGCCGACCGTCGCCAACGCGGTCCAGCCGTTCACGGCGACGATGAGCGACCTGGTCGAGAGCAACGTCGTCGCCACGCGCGTGATTGCGCGCCTCGGCCTGCACAGGAGCCCGGAGAAGCTGCTCAGCAAGGTGCACGTCTCCACGAACCCGCTGACGGCCGTGCTGAAGGTATCGGTGGACGACAGTAGCCGTGCGCGGGCGCAGCACATCGCCCGGGCGCTCGGGAACGTCTTCTCGCGGCTCGTCCACGAACGGTTCGGCCACCGTCAAGTGACGACGACCACGGGCCAGGTCGTGGAGGCGCCGCTGACGGCGACCGTCTGGGACTCGGCGCACGTCGACCGCCAGAAAGTCGCGCCCAAACCGGTGCGAAACGTCGCGATCGCCGCCGCGCTCGGGCTCGTGCTGGCGCTGCTGAGCGCCTTCCTGCGCGAGCATTTCGACCGGCGCCTGCGCAGCCGCGAGGCGGTCGAGGAGCATTTCGGCGTGCCCGTCATCGGTCAGATTCCGTTCGATCCCGCCAGCAAGCGCAACAAGGGCGCCCGCATCCTCGCAACGGGCGCCGGCGCCGAGGCGTTCCGGTCCCTGCGCGTGAACCTCGAGTATCTCGGCGTGCGCCGGCCGCTCGGGACGATCCTCGTCACCAGCGCCTCTCCGCAACAGGGGAAGACGACTGTCACGGCCAACCTCGCGGCGATGATCGCGCGTTCCGGCGCGACGACGATCGCAGTCGAGGGCGACCTGAGGCGTCCGCGGCTGCACGAGCTCTTCGGCGTGGGCGTGAGGCCGGTCGGGCTCACGGACGTGCTCGTCGGCTCGGCCGCGCTCAAGGACGCGATCGTCGAGGTGCCGTTCGCCGGCGACGGCCGCGAGGGCTTCGGCAAGGTCGTCCTCCTGCCCAGCGGCCAGCTGCCGCCAAACCCGGCGGAGCTGCTCTCCAGCAACCAGATGAAGGAACTGCTCGAGAAGCTCGCCGCGCAGTACAACTACGTCCTGGTCGACTCCTCGCCCGTGCTGGCGGTCGCGGACGCCCTCGGCCTCGCGCGCACGGTCGACGGCGTCATCCTCGTGGCGCGGAGCAACCGCACGAATGCCGACGAGGCGAACGAGGTGCGCGCGCTCGTCGACCACCTCGATCTCCATTTCCTCGGGCTCGTGCTCACCGGCGTGCGTCCGGCGGCCGCGTACGGCTACGGCTACGACGCCTACGTCCAGCCGCCCGCCTCGGAGCGCGGCGTAGCCGCGGCGGTGCCGGCCATCGACGGCGGCAAGGTCGCCGCGACCTTGCGCCGCCGAACGCGCTTGCGGGGCACGCCGCGTTGATCCCGGCGCCGACCCCGCTCTCGGCGCGGAGGGACTGGGGGGTCGATGCGTCGCTCATGCTCGCGCTCCTTCTGCTCGCCGGCGCGGTCGGCGTGCTCGCGTCGGTGAAGCCGTTCTGGGCCGCGGCCGTCGTCCTGGGCGGCGCAATCGTCCTCCTGATCGGCGCGAACGTCACGGTGCTTCCGCTCTTCCTCGTCCTCACGATGTTCATCGAGTCGGTGTCGCTCGGGCCGGGCTTCCGGGTCGGGCGGCTTGCAGCCGTGCTCGCCATCGCGGTCGTCGCCTACCACGCGCTCGGCCGCCGCCGGCTCGACCTGAAGCCGACGCCGCTCGTGCTCGCGGTCGGCGGCTACGGCTTCTGGATCCTCCTCAGCGTCTACTGGGCCAGCGACTCGGGGCTCGTCTACCGCACGACCTTTCAGTTCCTGCTGGCTGCCGCCTACATGCTCGCGTTCGCCGTGCTCGTACGGACGCGCGAGCAGGTCGTGGCGACGTTCGTCATGCTGGCGCTCGGCTCGCTCGTCTTCGGTCTCACCGCCTTCGTCGCCTACGCCACGTCTAGCGGGAGCTTCTTCGAGTCGAACCTGGGCGCGACCGGACTTCAGGGCGATCACGTGTACTTCGCCGTCTACCAGGTGCTCGCGCTCCCCGCCGCGCTCGCGCTCGCCGCGCTCGAGCGCAGCTCTGTCCGCCGCGGCTTCTACTACGGCGTCGTTGGGGTGATCGCGGTGTCGATCGTCGCGTCGCTCTCGCGGACGGGCCTGGTGATGCTCGCCGCCGTGATCGCCGCCACCCTGCTACTTCCGTTCCGCATCTTCTTCCGCAGCGCGGCACAGAAGCTCGGCTACGCGTTCACGCTCGGCGGGGCAGCCGTGGTTGCGGCGATCGCCGGTTTGACGCCGTTCATCAACCGCGCCCAGACGATCTTCAACTTTTCGAGCTCGAGCGGCGACCGCGGCTCGGGGCGCATCGACCTGTGGCGAGCCGCTCTCCACGGCTTCCGCGACCACCCTTGGTTCGGGCTCGGAGCCGGCAACTTCCAGGCGAAGGCGCTGGATTTGCTCCAGACCACGCCCGGCGTGAACACCGCGGCCTCGTACGTCGCGCCGGGGCGTGTCGTCCACAACGCCTATCTCGAGGCCCTGACGGAGCTCGGGGCGGTCGGGCTCGTCCTCTTCCTGCTCATCCTCTTCTTCACCGTCCGCTCCTACCTGGGCACGTTCCGCCGCGCCCGTGCCGCCGGCGACCGGGCGATCGAGAGCTTCTCGATCGCGCTCATCGTCGCGGTGTTCGGCTTCGCGATCTCGATGCTCTTCGCTTCAAACGAGCTCGGCAAGCCGCTCTGGATCTTCATCGGGCTGGCGCTCGCGCTCGAGCGGATTCCCGCGGTCGGCGTGGAGCCGAGGCCGAAGTCCGTCCCGAGGACGGCTCCGGCCGCGCCCGACCTGGCAGGCCTCATCCCCAGCACCCTCGAGTGAGCCGGCGCTTCCCGCTCGTCCTCTGCTACCACGCCGTCACCGCCTCTTGGCCGTCCGCGCTCGCGGTCGAACGGGAGACGCTTCTGCGACAAGTGCGCAGCCTGCTCGCACGTGGCTACGAACCGGTCGGCGCCGAGCAGCTCCTGCGCTCGCCCGCGAACGCGCTGCACGTCACCTTCGACGACGCCTTTCGCGGGATCCTCGCCGTGCTGCCCGCGCTCGAGGAGCTCGGCGCCGGCGTGACGGTTTTCGCCTGCTCCGACTTCGCGGACGGTGGAAGGCCGCTCGACGTTCCGGAGCTCGCCGCCGAGGCCGCGGCGCACCCGAACGATCTCGCGACCCTGACCTGGGCCGAGCTACGCGAGCTCGCGGAGACCGGCGTCGAGATCGGCTCCCACACGGTCTCGCATCCGCACCTCACGCGCCTCGGCGACGAGGAGCTCGGACGGGAGCTGCGCGAGTCGCGGGAGCGGATCGAGGCGGAGGTCGGGCGCCCTTGCCGCCTGCTCTCGTATCCGTTCGGCGAGCACGACCCACGGGTGCGCCAGGCGGCAAAGCGGACCGGGTACGAGGCGGCGTTTCTCGTCCGCGCCCGGGGCGGGCGGCGCGACGAGTACGCGCTCCCGCGCGTCAGCGTCTACAGCGGCGACGGGCCGCTGAGGCTGCGCGCCAAGACGTCTCGCTTCATGCGGGCTCTGCCGCGCCGCTGATCGGCGCCGTGCGCGCGTGCTCGACCACGTCGCGGAGAATCTGGTTGAGGTCGCGCTCCGGCGCCCAGCCGATCGCCTCGCGGATCTTGCCCAGCGCCGGCTCGCGGTGGAGCGTGTCTTCGATGCCCTGGCCGTAGACCTGGTCATAAGGCACGAAGACGACCTCTGAGTCGCTGCGCGTCATTTCCCTGATGCGCGCTGCAAGGTCGATGATTCGGATCCGCTCCGACGAACCGACGTTGAAGATCTCGCCAGAGATCCCGGTCGCGTCCATCAACCCGGCAAGTGCGCTGACCGTGTCGGAGACGTGGCAGAACGACCGCGTCTGCGTTCCGTCGCCGTGCACCTCGAGCGGCTCACCTGCAAGCGCCTTGTCGACGAAGCGCGGGATCACCATCCCGTAGCGCCCGCTCTGGCGCGGACCGACGGTGTTGAAGAGCCGGACGACGACCGCGTCGAGGCCGCGCTCGAGGTGGTACGAGAGCGCCAGGTGCTCGTCCATCGCCTTCGAGTCGGCGTAGAGCCAGCGCTTCTCGGTCGTCGGGCCGTAGACGCGGCGGTCGTTCTCGGCAAGCGGCCGCTCCTCGCGGTGGTCGCCGTATACCTCGGAGCTCGACGCGACGAGCACGCGCTTGCCGAACTTGCTGCAGTAGCCGAGCACGGTCTCGGTGCCCTGGACGTTCGTGACCATCGTGTGCACAGGCTGCTCGACGATCAGGCGCACGCCGACCGCGGCCGCCAGGTGGTAGACGACGTCGCACTTGTGCACGACCTCGCTGACTACGGACGGCGAGAGCACGGAGTCGACCACGAGGTGGTAGTCCGGCCGGCGGCGCAGGTGGGCGACGTTCTCCAGCGAGCCCGTCGAGACGTCATCGAGGGCGAACACCTCCCAGCCGTTCGCAAGCAGGAGGTCGGACAGGTGCGAGCCGATGAAGCCCGCCCCGCCGGTGACGAGGGCTCTCCGCGCCATCACGAAAAGCGTATCGGCCGCTACGGCGCGTTCTTCAACGCCTCGGCGATCCGAGGGTCGCGCGGGTCGAGGCGGTGAGCCTCCTCGAGGGCTGCGCGCGCCTTCGAACGCTTTCCCGCCCGAACGTAGGCCTGCCCCAGGTCGAAGCGCAGCTCGACCACGCGAGGCTCCTTCCGCACCGCCTCCTCGAGTGCCGCCACCGAGCCCTGGGAGACGTAGGGGTCGACGGAGAGCGGGTCGAGCCGCTCCGCCCAGTGGAAGTTGCCGTGGTCCGTGAGCCTCGCCGAGAGCCAGGGCGGCACGAACGCGATCACCGCAATGACGACGGCGACAGCTGCCGCGGGCAGGGCGGCTCGCGACCCGAGCTGCCGCCGCTCGCCTCCGGAGCAGCCGACTCCGACCAGCAGCCAGAACGGCAGTCCGCAGGCAGGGACGGTCCAGATCCAATCCACCGAGGCGTGGACGAGCCAGTAGACGGCTCCCGCGAACGCCGCGGTCGCCGCGGCGTCGCGCCCGCGCAGCCGCCGGGCGAGTGTGACCAGCGGCACGACGAGCGCGCAGGCGAGGAGCGCAAAGCCGACGACGCCCAGCTCGCTCAGCGCGTCGAGCTCGACCGAGTGCGCCCGCGCCGGGGTGTCGGGGCTGCGCCGTTCCTGGAGGTAGGCCGGCCCGAAGCCGCGCGAGCCGATTCCCGCCAGGGGATGGTGCTCGAACTCGTGCACCGCGACGCGCCAGATGTCGTAGCGGTACGAGCCGAGCTGGAGAAGGTGGCTCGAGGCCGTCGTGCTCTGGTACCGCTTGAACGCCTGCCACTGGTCCCCGAACCAGCCCTGGTGATAGACACTTGTGAAGAACAGCGCCACACCTGCCACGACGGCCGCTACGAACATCACGAAGACCCCGACCCCTGCCTTTCGCACGGCACGCGGATCGAGTTCGAGACGCCGATCGACGAGTGCGTACAGGAGCCCGGCAACGGCGCCTAACGCCGCCAGGAGGAGGATGGCCGAACCGGCGCGCTTCACCTCCGGGACGCTCTCGGAGCGAAAAGGGGCCGTCAGCGGGCTGTAGGCGGCCGCCGTCAGGCCCGCCGCGATCAGCGTCGGCGGCAGCAGGCGCAGGCGCAGCGGCGAGAGCGCGAAGACGACGGCGGCCGAGGCCGCGAGGGCGGCGATCCCACCTTTGCTCTGCGCCGTCAGCCAGCCCGAGGCGATCGCGGTAGCCGCGGCCACGGCGAGCGCTCGAACGAGGAGCCCGCGTTCTCGTTGCGCCGCGAGCACGAGCGCAGGCCAGAAGCCGATCAGGAAGACCGCGGCCTGGGCGTTCGGGTACGAGATCGGAAAGGAGAGCCTGCCCGAGTAGAAGTGGTCGGCCTGGTCCGAGCCGAAGCGGAGCACGATTCCGGCTCCGACGGCCAGGACCGCGGCCGCAGCCGCGATCGCGGCCAAGGCGAGCAGCCGCTCCGTGGCACTCCGGAGCGCCACGAGCGGAACGAGCAGCGCGATCGCGTAGAAGATCGTCAGGAGGGCCTCGTCGCGGGCCAGGTCCGGAACGGCGGACCAGACAATCGAAAGCGCCTCCCACCCCGCAAGGGCGACGAGCGCTCCGACCACGGCGAGCTCCCGCCGGCGTGGCCGGAGAGCCGTCCCGCCGATGAGCGCGGCCGCGAGGACCAGGGCCGTGAGGAACGCATATGGAAGCCAGTCCGGCGCCGCCGCGCTGCCTGTGGCGAGCCAGGCCAGCCCCCAGGAAACCGCCGCGAGCACGACGGTTTGCAGAACACGTGCCGCGTTTCCAGCATTGAAAACCATCGCGTTAGGACTTAATCACGAGAAAGCCGAATCCAATCTGGTGCAACTTCCGTTCTAACTCCAAATGGCCTTGCGCCAGGACGGAATCACAATTACGTTGCGCCTGCGGGCAGGTGGGTTGAAATCCACAGTTTTGGGGAGTCTGTAGGTGAACAGCCAATCTGCGCGGCTCGCTCGGGGCGGCTACGAGGAGGAAGGGAGAACGTGATGCGTCGTCAGTTCTTGGTCTGGGGGCTGAGCGCCTGCGCGGCTGCTGCGCTGTGTGGGGCGCCAGCGGCACTGGGTGCGACCCCGCAGCAGATCTACAGGGATTACCAGCAGCACGGTCGGCTCACGCAGAGCTACTCGCGCGCCGACCTGCAGCGAGCCCAGCGAGATGTGGCACTCCAGGGCTACCCGCACGTCGGCGTGCAAGGCGCGGTTCAGCAGGCGCTCGGCGCGCGAGCCGTCAAGAGCGGCGGCCTGCCGTTCACGGGGCTCGATCTCGCGCTGATGTCGGCCGGCGGCGCGCTGCTACTGGCAGCGGGTACCGGGTTGCGTCGGCTCGGTCGGGCAAAGAAGTAGCCGGCTAGGCCAAATCAACCGAAGCAGGCTCTAGGGGCGGCATGGCCACGCGACCGTTGACGAACGTCGAGGTTCCGGCGCTCGAGCCGATCAGCCTCGAGGCGGAACCTCTTGCGCTGCGGCGGCTTCGCGCTGCGGGTTCCTGGGCGCGCGGGGCCCTGGCGCTCGACGCGGCGATGCTCCTCGCGGCCGTCCTCGCCGCCGAGCTCGGCGCTCCCGACGCCGGCATCGTCGAGATCGCGCCCGTCTGGCTGGTCGCCTACGCCGCATTGGTCCTGCTTCTGCTCCAGGTGCGGGGCCTGTACTCATGGCACGTCCGGCTCCAGGCGCTCGACGACGTGCGGGCGGTCGTGACCGCGTCAGGCCTTGCCGCGATGGGCATTCTGACCCTGCGGCTGTTCGTGCCGGGCGACGTCGACGACCTCGCCGCCCAGTCCATCCGTCTCGCGGCCTTCAGTGCCGTCTACCTCAGCGCAGGCCGGATCGCCTTCGACTGGGCGCAGGTCAAGGCGCGACGGCAGGGCGACACCGCGAAGCCGACCTTGATCGTCGGTGCCGGCCGCATCGGCCGCCTCACTGCCCGGCGCCTCCTCGAACACCCGGAGTTCGGGCTGCAGCCGGTCGGCTTCCTCGACAAGGAGCCGCTCGAGGAGCCAGGCCTGCCGGTCCCGGTGCTTGGCGCCAGCTGGGACCTCGAGCGCATCGTCGAGCAGCACGGGATCGAGCACGTGGTCGTCACCTTCTCCCGGGCGCCGAGCGAAGTCCTGCTGCGCGAGGTCAAGCACTGCGAGGAGCTCGGCATCGGCGTCTCGCTCGTCCCGCGGCTCTTCGAGAGCGTCACCGAGCGGCTCTCCGTCGAACACATCGGTGGGCTGCCGCTCCTCTCCACACGCCGCCCCGATCCGAAGGGCTGGCACTTTGCCCTCAAGTACTCCGTCGACCGAGTGGTCGCCATGCTCATCCTCCTCGCCGCGGCCCCGCTGCTGCTCCTGCTCGCGCTCGGCACCCGCATCTCCGTCGGCCGCCCGATCTTCTTCCGCCAGCCGCGCGTCGGCCTGGACGGCCGCCGCTTCGAGATGCTCAAGTTCCGCTCAATGCGGGCGGCGGACGAGCCGGTCGTCCTGCCCGACCTTCCGGCCGATACGGCTCCCGGCGGCGTCGAGGGCGACGACCGGCGAACGGGCTTCGGCACCTTCCTCCGCCGCACCTCGCTGGACGAGCTGCCCCAGCTCCTGAACGTGCTCAAGGGCGACATGAGCCTGATCGGGCCGCGCCCCGAGCGGCCGGACTTCGTCGAGCTCTTCGAGCGCAACGTGCACCGCTACGGCGACCGCCACCGCGTCAAGTCGGGCATCACCGGCTGGGCCCAGGTGAACGGACTCCGCGGCAAGACGTCCCTCAGCGACCGCGTGGAGTGGGACAACTACTACATCGAGAACTGGTCGCTCTGGCTGGACTTCAAGATCCTGCTGATGACGATCTGGGCCGTCCGCCGCTACTTCGCGCTCGCGGAGTAGCAACTTAGGCACCAACACGCCCTAATAGACATCCCTCGATTGTGGTGGCTCCGGGGAGGGAGTTTCCGCAAGGTCGGTGCGATTGCGGCCGATGAACTGGGCGAGCAGGAGTGCGGTTGCCGTCCGACCGTTCGCCGTACGCAAGAAACCGATCCATCGAGCCGGTCCGGGCAGAGACAGACCTCTTTCCGGCCGGCTCGGTGATCGAAAAGGAGGCAAACCGCAATGAAGAAGTTTCTGCTGCTCGCTGCTGCAGGGATCGCCGCGCTGGCATTCGCGCTTCCGGCCACGGCCGGGACGGTGACCTTTCGGGGCGTCGTAGTCGCCAAGGATTCCGCCCGCAAGTCGATCGTCACGGTCTCCCGCAACGGGGTTGTCCGGACGATCCGCGCGCGTGGCGTGCTGAGGCGGGTCCGGATCGGCCGGGTCGTCGCGGTCCAGGCCGCGTCGCTTCCGGACGGGACGTTCGCCGCTTCGAAGATCCGGCCGCTCGGCCGGGCCGGAGGCGCGCACTTCCAGGCCACCGTCGCCGCGGTCAAGGGCGCGACACTGGCCGTCTCCGCCGGCGGCAGCGTCTTCGCGCTCCGCGTCCGCGGCAAGGCGGGCTCGGCAACCGGAGGCGGTTTCCGCCCCGGCGACCGGATCGAGGCCAGCGCTCTCGTCAAGCGCGGCTCCCTCCAGGCCCGCCGCGAAGCGCTCAAGAAGATCGGCCACGACGACCAGCTCGAGCTCGAGGGCATCTACCTCGCCACGGCTGACGACGGGACGATCGAGATGGCCGTGCTCCACCGCGGCCGCGTGCTCATCAGCGTCCCCGACGACGTCATGGTTCCGGACTTCGAGCCGGGCGACGAGATCGTCGCGGTCGTCACCGTCGCCGAGGACGGCAGCTTCACCCTCGTGAAGGCCGAGAACGAGAGCTCGGGCGGGGACGACGAGGGCGGCGGCGTCAACGGCGACGGGACGTTCACCGTCGTGGGCGTCGTGAAGTCGCTGTCGGTCGACCGCATCTTCGTCAAGACCGGAGCCGACGACCCGGTGACCTGCGCAGTGCCGGAGGACTTCGACACGACCGGCTTCGCGGTCGGCCAGATGGTCCAGATGACGTGCAACTACGGCGACGGGCACCCGGTGCTCCTCGAGCTGGAGCACTACGTCGAGCCCGAGCACCTGTACGCGATGGGCGCGATCACCGACCTCACCGACGAGTCGATCACGATCCAGGGCGACGGCGACCCCGTCACCTGCGCAATCACGGACGAGGTCGACGTCTCGGACTTCGAGGTCGGTAACGCCGTGATCATGTACTGCGTCAAGGTCGACGACGTCTGGACGCTGCACGCGATCAAGCACAAGGAGGATCCGCCGCCTCCGCCCGACTACGTGCTGGCCAACGGGTCGATCGACACGCTGACGGCGGCCGAGATCACCGTCACGACCGACGACGGCCCGGTGACGTGCGCCATCCCTGAGGGCGCCGACCTGAGCGCCTTCCACGCCGACGACGACGTAGAGATGAAGTGCGTCCACACGGACGCAGGGCTCAGGCTGAAGCGCCTGCAGTCGGACACGGCCCTCTGGGAGGGCTAAGGAGCTGGACAGCTGGAGCCGGCCGCCTCGCCGCCCGGGGCGGACCCGCTCTATTCCGTCTCAGCGAGCCGCGGCTCGCGGATGAGCACGAGCACGCCCGCGAAGAAGCTGAGCAACGCCGGAGCAAGCGCCGTCAGCGGCGCCAGCGAGGCCATTGCCAGGTAACCGCCGACGAACAGCGACAGCGACACGAAACGTCGTCCCATAGGGCCCTCCCCTTCCCCGGAATCACACGCATTGAACTCGATTTCGGGTCAAAAGAAAAGCTCTTGTAAGGGGCCGCGCCGTGGGAAGCGCTACCCCCCGGGGCCTTCGCTACGATAGGCCCTCAGCTAGTTCGAGGACCCTGCCGAAAGAAGGAACGTGTTCGAACGCTTTACCGAGAGGGCTCGCCAAGTCGTCGTTCTCGCGCAGGACGAGGCCCGGGCGCTGAAGCACAACTACATCGGCACGGAGCACATTCTCCTCGGCCTGCTCCGCGAGGAGGAGGGCCTCGCCGCCCGCGTGCTCGAGTCGCTCGACATCACCGTCGAGGAGGTGCGCGCCCAGGTCGCGCGCATCGTCGGCCAGGGCGACGAGGTCACGACCGGGCAGATCCCCTTTACCCCGCGCGCGAAGAAGGTGCTCGAGCTTGCGCTGCGCGAAGCGCTTTCGCTGGGTCACAACTACATCGGTACCGAGCACATCCTGCTCGGGCTCGTGCGCGAGAACGAAGGCGTCGCGGCCCGGATCCTGCTCGACTTCGACGCCGACGCCGAGAAGATCCGCAACGAGATCATCCGTATGCTCTCCGGCCCCGGCCGGAGGCAGCAGGGCGCGGGCGGCGCTCCCGGCGAGAAGTCCAAGAGCTCGAAGCTGCTCGACCAGTTCGGCCGCAACCTGACGAGGCAGTCCTCGGAGGGCAAGCTCGACCCCGTCGTCGGCCGCCAGACCGAGATCGAGCGCGTGATGCAGATCCTCTCGCGGCGCACGAAGAACAACCCCGTGCTGATCGGCGAGCCGGGCGTCGGCAAGACCGCCGTCGTCGAGGGCCTCGCCTCCCGGATCGCCTCCAACCAGGTGCCCGAGCTCCTGAAGGGCAAGCAGATCTACACGCTCGACCTGGCCGCCCTCGTCGCCGGCTCGAAGTACCGCGGCGAGTTCGAGGAGCGCCTCAAGAAGGTCATGAAGGAGATCATGCAGCGGGGCGACATCATCCTGTTCATCGACGAGCTCCATAACCTCGTCGGCGCGGGCGCGGCCGAGGGCGCGATCGACGCGGCCTCGATCCTCAAGCCCGCCCTCGCGCGCGGCGAGCTGCAGACGATCGGCGCGACGACCCTCGACGAGTACCGCAAGTACCTCGAGCGCGACGCGGCGCTGGAGCGGCGCTTCCAGCAGATCCGCGTCGACGAGCCGACCGTCGACGACACCGTCCAGATCCTGCGCGGCCTGCGCGATCGCTACGAGGCGCACCACCGCTGCAAGATCTCCGACGAGGCTCTGGGCGCAGCCGCGGTGCTGTCCGACCGCTACATCCAGGACCGGCACCTGCCCGACAAGGCGATCGACCTGATCGACGAGGCCGCCTCGCGCATGCGCATCAAGACGATGAGCGCCCCGCCCCGCTATCGCGAGCTCGAGGACGAGATCGAGAAGGTGCGCAAGGACAAGGAAGCCTCGATCGAGGCCCAGGAGTTCGAGAAGGCCGCCTCGCTGCGCGACAAGGAGCGCAAGCTCTCGCAGAAGAAGCGCGAGCTCGAGGACAACTGGCGCGCCGAGGAGGGCACCGCCGAGCAGCCCGAGATCGGCGAGGAGGAGATTGCCGACATCGTCTCGATGTGGACGGGCATCCCGGTCTTCAAGCTGACCGAGGCCGAGTCGCAGAAGCTGATCCGGATGGAGGAAGAGCTCCACAAGCGCGTGATCGGCCAGGAGGAGGCGATCGTCGCCGTCTCCAAGTCGATCCGCCGTGCGCGCGCGGGCATCAAGGACCCGAAGCGCCCGACCGGCTCCTTCATCTTCCTCGGCCCCTCAGGCGTCGGCAAGACCGAGCTGGCGCGCACGCTCGCCGAGTTCCTGTTCGGCGACGAGGACGCGATGATCCAGGTCGACATGTCGGAGTACATGGAGAAGCAC
>Ga0066710_100000439_pt1 | contig 25024 bp, 26 predicted proteins | sample GraSoiAngelo_159_FD_79666 | JGI IMG/M metagenome (GOLD analysis project Ga0066710, IMG submission 79666) | Grasslands soil microbial communities from the Angelo Coastal Reserve, California, USA - 14_1009_16_40cm | ecosystem: Environmental > Terrestrial > Soil > Grasslands | place: USA...
CGGTGCGGCTGCAACCGTCGCGGGCCGGACGCGGGTTTCGAATCAGGCGATCTGGATTTCGCTCGAGTCTCCGACGTTCATCCGGCGGAACCCACCCTGGATGATGGCGTTCTCTCCCACGACCGAGTCCTCGAGCAACACGTCCTCGACCGTGGCGTTCTCATTCAGGATGGCGTTGCGCACCACGGCGTTCTTCACGCGGGCGCCGGCGGCGATCGAGACGTAGGGTCCCACGATCGCGCCCTCCACGACCGCATCGCGCGCGATCGCGACCGGTCGCCGCACCACCGATCCCGGCACGGCGGGCTGGTCGGAGCGCCTGTCGAGCAGCACCCGATTGGTCTCGAGCAGCGTCTCGACCTTGCCGCAGTCGTGCCAGCCCAGGATCGGAAACGTGGTGAGGGCCGCGCCGCGCTCGACGAGCAGCTGCATACCGTCCGTGAGCTGAAACTCGCCGCGCGTGCGCACGTTCCTGTCCTGAAGTTCGCGCAGCGCCGCGAACAGCGGCGTGCCGTCGGCGAAATAGTACACGCCGGTGATCGCCAGGTTCGAGGTGGGGTGGTCAGGCTTCTCCACCATTCGGGTGATCCTTCCCGCCCCGTTCGTCTCGACGATGCCGAACCGGCGCGGGTCCTCCACCGACTTGACGCCGATCGCGCTCGCGCCGCGGGAAAGCACGGCCGCGAGGTCGGCCTCGAAGATCGTGTCGCCCAGGATGATGAGGATCGGCCGGCCGCTCGCGTGCGGCTCCGCCAGCGACACCGCGTGGCCGAGCCCGAGGCGGTCGGGCTGGTCCACGTAATGCACCGCGAGCTCGGGGTATTGCCGGGACACGTACTCGCGGACGCGCTCGCCCATGTAGCCGACGACCAGCACCAGCTCGCCCACACCCAGGCCGGGCAGGTCGTCGAGGATGTGGGCCAGGATCGGCTTGCCCGCGACATTCAGCAGCACCTTGGGCTGCGTGAACGTGTGCGGGCGCAGCCGGGTGCCGCTGCCGGCGACGGGAATGATGGCGATCGGGCTTTGGGTCATGCCGTTCTCGATTCCGCGAGCCTCTGCTTGAACCAGTCGATCGATTCGATCGGAGTCGGATCCGCGCCGTCGAGCAGCGCGAGGTACAGGCTCAGCCAGTCGCCGAGCTGGACGAGCGACGCGATCCGGGCGAGCCGGGACCCTTCCTCCTCCCGCAGCTCCACGACGTGAGCGCCCCGCTTCGCGACGAATTCGGCGGTGAGGGTGAGGCGGCGGTGCACTTCCGGTGAATCGTCGGCGTCACGCAGGATGAGCACCGCGGCGCGGGAGGCGAGCGGCCCCTGACGCTCCCAGCCCGCGACCTCGTTGTGGTTCAGCTCCGGCGCCACGGCCGAGTGGGCCAGCAGCTTAGCATTTTCGTTGAGCTGGTTCCTCACGCGGGTGGCGAGCGCCCCGAGCCGGTCCGCCGCATACAGGAACACGAACCGCCCGTGCAGGCGCCGCGCGAGCTGCTTCGCGGGATTGCGCGCCTCCGGCACTTCCGGCTCCCACTCGCCGCGCCGCCGGGCCAGCAGCGCCGCGGCCTCGCGCCACGACGGCGCCGGGTCCGAGGTCCACCCCAGCGCGTGCACCAGGGCGGTCATCCGCACCCACGCGGCGTAGACGGCGGCGCGTGGCGGCATCCCGGGCTCGAGCAACGCCACCGGCACGCGGTCGCGCGCGCAGCGCTCGCCCAGCGTCCCGCCGGTCGTCATCGCCACCCGGGGAATGCCGCGCACCCCGGCCTCGTCGTAGAGCGCGAGCGTCTCCTCGGTGTTGCCGGAATACGAGCACAGGAGCGCAAGCGAGCGGCTGGAGACGAACGCCGGCCAGCGGTACTCGCGCACCATGACGAGCGGCCGCGGCAGCCGGTCGGCGAACGCGCCGGCCGTGAGATCCGCGGCGATCGCGGAACCGCCCAGCGCTCCGGCCGCGAGCAGGTCCGGCTCCACGCCGGGGAGCCAGGGTGCCCGGTCGCAGGCGGCGACCGCCGCCTCGATCTGCTCCGGAATCGCGCGGATCAGCGCCGTCATGCCGTGCGCGTCGCGCGCGCCATAGGGAGGCGAGAGCACGTCCGCCATGTCACAGGTCCACGAGCAGGTTGTCGGGGAGCATCGGATCGACGCGCTCGCACATGAGCCCCTTCACCGCTTCGGCCGACGGCAGCGCGAGCGCCTCCTGGGCGATACGGCGCAGCTCGTCGTAGCGCACGCTGCGCACCGCGGCCTTGACGCGCGGCAGGTCGAAGCACGCCATGCTCAGCTCGTCCACGTCGAGACCCACGAGCAGGACCGCGATCCGCGGATCCCCGGCCATCTCGCCGCAAATCCCCACCCAGCGCCCGGCGGCGTGACCGGCCTCCACGGTGTGCCGGATGCTGCGCAGGATCGCGGGGCTCAGCGGCTCGTAGAGATGCGCCAGGCGCTCGTTGTCGCGGTCCATCGCCAGCGTGTACTGCGTCAGGTCGTTGGACCCGATCGACAGGAACCGCGCCTCCCGCGCCAGCACGTCGGCGAGCCACACCGCGCTCGGCGTCTCGACCATCACCCCGATTTCGAGCTCCGCGTCGTGCGCCACGCCCGCCGCGGACAGATCGCGCCGCACGTCGGCGCAGATCTTGAGCGCGGCGTCCAGCTCGTCCTGGCTCGACACCATCGGGAACATCATGCGGGCGCGGCCGTGCGCGCTGGCCCGGTAGATCGCCCGGATCTGCGCGCGGAACACCTCGGGGTGGTGCAGCGCGAAGCGGATGCCGCGCCAGCCGAGGAACGGGTTCGTCTCGTGCAGGTCGCCGAGGTACGACGCGACCTTGTCGCCGCCGAGATCCATGGTGCGAAACAGCACCGGCCGCGGCTGCAGCTGCTCGAGCACCTCGCGGTACACGCGATACTGCTCGTCCTCGGAGGGCAGCTCGAGCCGGTTGAGGTAGAAGAACTCGGTGCGGTAGAGCCCGATGCTGTCGGCGCCCGCGGCCAGCACCGCCTCGACGTCGCTCGGCAGCTCGATGTTGCCTCCCAGGTCGATGCGGCGCCCGTCGAGCGTGACCGCCGCCTCGAGCCGGATGTCGCCGAGCGCCCGGGCCTTTTCCTCGAACCGCACGCGCCGGTCGCGGTAGCGCAAGGCGGTCGTCTCGTCGGGATTGATCTCCACCACGCCGGTGTAGCCGTCGACGGCCCCGAAGTCGCCGCTGCGCACGAGCTGCATCAGCCCGCGCACGCTCATCACCGCGGGAATGCCGCGGCCGCGCGCCACGATCGCGCTGTGGGCGGCGCGGCCGCCGACCTCGGTGACGAACCCCAGCACGCGGTCGCGGTCCAGCATCGCCACCTCGCTGGGCCCCAGGTCGTGCGCCACGATCAACCCCGGCTGCTCCAGGCGCGGCAGGCCACGCGCGCCGTTTCCCACCAGGTGCCGCAGCACGCGGCGCTCCACGTCCATCACGTCGCCGCGGCGCTCGCGCAGGTACTCGTCCTGCATGGTCTCGAACCGCGCGACGACCGTCGACATCCAGCGCCGGAACACGAACGCCGGGAACCGGCGCTCGTGGCGGACGCCGTCCTCCACCGCCCGCACCAGCTCGGGGTCGTCGAGGATCATGCGGTGCACGTCGATGATCTTCGCCTCGTCCTCGCCCAGCTCGGCGGCGATCCGGTCGCGGATCCGCTTGAGGTCGCCGCGCGACACCTCGAGCGCGGCATGGAGCCGCTGCACCTCGCGCTCGACGTCGGCTTCGGGGATGAGCCCGTCGCGCACGACGAACTCCTCGCGCTCGACGCGCACCATGGGCCCGAGCCCGATGCCCGGCGCCGCGGGGATTCCGGCCAGCTTCATGGACGGGGTCCGGCTAGGGCCGCCGCCCGCGCGCTGGCCCGCGAGGCAGTCCCCCGGCGCCCGGCGGGAGCGGCGATCATGGCTCGCCTCCGAACTTGCCGTTGACGAGCTCGGCGAGCGCCGACAGCGCGGCGTCCTCGTCCTTGCCCTCGGCGCGCACGCGGATAGTGCTGCCCTCTTCCGCCGCCAGCATCATCACGCCCATGATACTCTTGCCGTTCACCTCGAGGTCGTCGCGGCTCACGACCACGTCGGAATCGAATCGCGCGGCCGTCTTGACGAACAGCGCACACGCCCGCGCGTGCAGGCCGAGCTGGTTCTTGATCAGCAGTTCCGCCTCCTTCATCGCGGCCACGTCACGATCAGGCTCAGGATGCCGGCGCCGAACGCCCACTCGGTGGGCGACGGGCGCACGCGCTGCGCCGCCAGCAGGCCCAGCAGGAGCCCGGCCGCGAGGACGACCTGGTACTGCGCCGGCCGCGGCGAACCGCCGGGCGCGAGCAGCACCGCGACGATTGCGCCCACCACGGCCACGCCGATGAGCGCCCAGGCGCCGATCATGCGCTCGAGCCGCGGCCGCAATTCGCCGCTCAGCACGGCGGGCCCCAGCCGGTAGCCCCACGCCACGCCGGCGAAGCGCAACCCCTGGTGCATGGCGTTGTAGCACACCCACAGCGCCGCCGCCCCCAGCGCGGAGCCGGACGCCGCCAGGATCACCCCCAGGCACGCGGCGAGCGGACGCAGCGTCAGCCAGAACATGCGATCGCCCAGCGCCGCGAGCGATGAGGCGAGCACGTTCTTCACGCGTCGCATGCCGTCGGCGTCGGGTGCGCCGGTCAGCGACCGCTGCTCCTCCAGCGCCGCCGCCGCGCCGAGCGCCAGCGAGGCCAGCGTGGGCTGGGTATTGAAGAACGCGGTGTGCTCGGCCAGCCGGTCGCAGCGGACGCCCCGATCGGGGTAGAACCGCTCGAGCGCCGGGCTCAGCGCCCACGCCCAGCCCAGGCCTTGCTGGCGCTCGTAGTTCCAGGTGGCCTGAAGCAACGACGCGCGCAACCCCATGCGAAGCAGATCTCCGCTGCGAAGCGTGCCCATTCTCAGGACGCGTGCATGACCAGCAGCAGCCAGGTCACGAACAGCGCCGCCCCGAACACCGCGATGCGCATCAGCCGGCGCTGCACGAACGCGTGGAGCAGCTGGGCGAGCCCGAGACCGATCCACAGCGGCTGCGCCAGCGCCCAGGCCCGCGCAAGCCACAACGACTGCGATCGCGCCACTCCCAGCAAGGCGGCGGATCCCAGGCCGAGACAAACGGCCGAGTAACTTACACCGACGCCGAATGCGAGGCCAATGGCGGCGGCGTGCGCCTGGGCCAGCGCCCCGGCGCGGCCGGCGCGCAGCTCCGCCTCGCACCAGCGGCTCAAGCTTTCGTTGCGGCGCCGCTGCCACTTGAGCAGCGGCACGCCCAGCGCGGCGGCGATCATGCCCGCGAACACGCCCAGCAGCGCGCAGCCGTCCCGCGCGATCGCGAACGACTGCTGCGAGGCGAGCAGCAGCGCCACGCCGACCCCGACGACGCCGCCCATCGCATAGTCCTCCGGGGTGCGCGCGCCCACCGGCAGCGTGCTGGCGGCCAGGATCTGGAGCACGATCGCGACCGTGAGCGCGGTCGGCATGTCGCGCCACAGGAAGCCGAGCACGGTGCCGGTGACGAGCGGCTGGGACAGCAGCGTCTGCGCGACCGGCGCGGCGTCGAGCGCCGCGACCCCGCCCAGCACGACGGTGCCGACCAGCTCCGGGATCACGGCGCGGGTTCCGCGCTCTCCGGCAGCACCGAGCGGTCGAGCGTCTCCAGCGCGACCGGACGCGAGGCGGGCACGTCCTGGACGTTCAGCGCCACCCCGCGCGCCAGCAGCGCGCGCGCCGCGGCGCGGTCGGCGGCATCCAGGTACACGAACTCGTGCACCTTGTCCTTGCCGGGCGCGTAGTGGAGACCGCCCACGTTGAACGCCGTGATTCGAGCCCCCGCCGTGACGAGCGCCAGCGCGGTGCCGAGGTCGCGCACCAGCAGGAACGCCCCGCCGCTCGCCGACTGCTCGGCGGCATGCTCGCGGGCCGCGTCGGTCACGGTCACGACCCGCACGTCGATGCCCGGCGCGGAGCTCGACAGCAGCTCACGCTCCCATGCCCCGGAGGCCGAGGCGTCGTCCACGACCCAGATGCGCTGCGGGTTCAGGCGCTGGCCCCACGCCACGACGACCTGGCCGTGGATGAGGCGATCGTCGATACGGTGCAGGACCCAGCTCATGCGGCCGGGCTGCGCTGGAGCCGAAAGCTCTCCTGCCCCTTCTGGCGCAGCCGCTCGGCGAGCTCGACCACGGAGTAGCCGTCGCGGTTGTGGAGGTAGTCGAGCAGCGTGGGGAGATTGATGCCGGTGAGCACGACGACCTCCCGCCCGCGCGCGGCGGACACGCCGCAGGTGAAGCACGATCCGCCCCAGAAGTCGATGAACACGATGCCGCCGTGCGGCCAGCCCGACACCCGCCGCTCGATCTCGCTCTCGAGCGCCGGGCGCGAGAAGCCCTCGTTGGACAGGCATTCGACGTCCTCGATCGGGCCGTAGACACTCGCGGCCGCGCGCACCAGCGCGCCGGCAAGGTCGGCATGGGACACGATCAGCGCGGGGATGCGAGCCATTACTCGGTGTCCTCCCGCACCCAGGTGCGCGCCGCGCTCTTGCGCTTCATCAGCTCCATCAGGTGCTGGTTCAATCGCTCGGCCGGCGAGTAGCCGCCGGTGACCTTGACCAGGTAGTTGAGCGCGATCACCTCGGCGATCACGGTGATGTTCTTGCCGGGGGTGATCGGCACCTCGACGAGCGGGATCTGGACATCGAGCAGATCGATCTTCTTCTCGTCGAGTCCGGTGCGCTCGTAGTCCTTCTCGATCGACCATTCCTGCAGGTTGACCATGACCTCGACGCGCTTCTGCAGGCGGATGGCCCGGATCCCGAACACCGCCTGCACGTCGATGATGCCGAGCCCTCGGATCTCCATGTGATGCCGGAGCAATTGGTTCCCGGTGCCGATCAGCACGTCGCCGTGGCGGCGCGTGATCGTGACCACGTCGTCCGCCACCAGCCGGTGGCCGCGTTCGACCAGGTCGAGCGCGCACTCCGACTTGCCGATCCCGCTGCGCCCGGTGAACAGGAGCCCGACCCCGTACACGTCGACGAGCGAGCCGTGCACCGTGGTCTGCGGCGCAAACATGTGGTCGAGGTACAGCGTGAGCGAGTGGATGAACGGGGTGGTGCTCTGCGGCGTGCGCAGCACCGGCACCTGGCACTGGTTCGCGCGGCGCACCAGGTACGGCGGCGGCTCCAGCTGCTTGCACACGACGATCAGCGGCATCGTGAACTGGAACAGACGATCCACGGCGGCGCGGATCTCTTCCTCGCTGAGCGTCGCGAGGTAGGTGAGCTCGGTCTGCGCAATGATCTGGATGCGCTCCGGCAGAAAGTTCTCGACGAAACCCATCAGCGCCATGCCGGGACGGTGGATATCGCTGACGGTGATCTCGCGCCGCGAAGCGAGCGATTCGGTGAGTTGCTCGAGCTGAAGTTCCTGGTGTTGGTCTTCGAACAGGCGGGCGACGCTCAGGGTTTGCACGCCGCGTCACTCCTCCCCGAAATCGAACGCATCCTCTTCGCCGCCTGCGCCCCCGGCACCGGCGTCGGTCGGCGTGGCGCCGGGCTCGCCGTTCGGCGCGGCGCCGTTGGCCCCGCGGCCGTGCCAGCGCTCGATGCGCTGCTCCTTGAGCCGCCGCAGCTGGTGCTCGATGCGATCCGCGGCCAGATCGATGGCGGCGCGCGGCTCGGTGGACGACTCGCGGCTCATGATTTCCTTACCTCTCAACGCGATCGTGATCTCGGCCACGTGCCGGTAGCCCTCCGCGGTGACGGTCACGTGCGCCTCGCTGAGGTCGCGCGCGAACTTCGCAAATTTCGAGAGCCGCAGCTGGGTGAAGGAACGGACATCGGGGTCGAGCTCGCAGTGACGTGCAGTGGTGTGGATCAGCATGTAGTGCACCTCTTCACGGCCTGAAGCCGGTCGCGGCAACCGGGCCAACCGGGGCCCGGCCGGGCGTCGGGTCAAGCGACCCGACGGCGAAACCGCGCCGGCAGGATGTTGAGCTGTTCGCGGTACTTGGCCACCGTGCGACGCGCGATCTTGAGCCCCTTGCCGTGCAGCTTCTTGGCGATCGCATCGTCGGACAACGGGTTGCGCTTGTCCTCCTCGTCGATGAACGTTTTGATGATGTTTCTTGCCGAGCGTGCCGAGACGTCCTCGCCGTCCTCGGTCTCTAGTCCGCTGGAAAAGAAGAACTTGAGCTCGAACACGCCGCGCGGCGTCTGGACGTACTTGCCGCTGCACACGCGGCTCACGGTCGACTCGTGCATGTCGATCTGGCGCGCCACCTGCTGCAGGGTGAGCGGGCGCAGGAACGCGATGCCCTTGTCGAAGAACTCGCGCTGCTCGCGGATGATGCAGTTCATCACCTTGATCATCGTCTTGCGGCGCTGCTCGATCGTCTGGATCAGCCAGCGTGCGGAGTTCAGCTTGCCGTGGATGTACTCGCGGGTCTTGGCTTCGTCGGAGTTCGACTCGGCCTTCTTCTTCTCCCGCAGCACGCTCTCGTACGCCGACGAGATGCGGAGCCGCGGCAGGTGCCGGTCGTTCAGCACCACGACATACTCGTCATCCACGCGCTCCACCAGCAGGTCGGGAGTCACGTACTTGGGCTCCTCGCTCGACACCTGCAGGCCCGGGCGCGGGTTCAGCGTGGCGATCACGTCGGCCGCGGCCTGCACGTCCTCCACCGTGCACTTGAGCTGGCGCGCGATCTCGGGGAACCGCCGGTTGACCAGGTGGTCGAAGTGGTCGTGGATGATCTTCCACGGCAGCGAGCCCTGCTCCCCCCGGGCCTCGAGCTGGATCAGCAGACACTCGCGCAGGGTGCGGGCCCCGACGCCCGCGGGCTCGAGCGCCTGGATCACGCGCAGCACCTTCTCCACCTCCTCGACCGGTCGCTCGAGGGCCTGCGCGATGTCCTCCATCGACGTTGCGAGCCAGCCGCTGTCGTCGATCGACCCCACCAGGAACTCCGCCACCTCCATCTGCGGACACGGCAGATTGAGGAAGTGGAGCTGCTCGAGCAGGCTATCGGCCAGCGTGCCGCGCGTGACCGGCACCTTTTCCAGGAACTCCACGCTGGTCTCGGTCTGCGGCACATAGGTGCGATCCAGGCCGTCCTGCATGTACTCCGACCAGTCGATCGGGTCCTCCTCGCCGGGGTTCTCGCTCTCCTCGTTCGCGGCTTCCTCCGGCGAGTTCTCGCGATCCAGGTCCTCGTTCTCGGTGACGTCATCCACTTCCTCGAGCAGCGGGTTCTGCATGATTTCCTGCTTGAGGATCTGCTGCAGCTCCAGGGTGGGGACCTGGAGCAGCTTGAGCGCCTGCTGCAGACGCGGCGTCATGATGAGCGCCGGTCTCAGGGACAGGTTCAACGATGGCTTCATGTCCATGACGAACGTAGACTCCTATGCAGGCTGCGTGACCCTAGAGGCTGAAGCGATCTCCCAGGTAGATCTCGCGGGCACGCGCGTCACGCGCCAGCTCTTCGGCGGTCCCCTGAAGCAGGATCCTACCCTCGTACATAATATATGCTCGGTCGGTGATGCGAAGCGTTTCTCGCACGTTGTGGTCGGTGATGAGAACCCCCAGGCCGCGGCCGCGCAGCCGCCCGACGATGTCCTGGATCTCGGAAACCGCGATCGGGTCGATCCCGACGAACGGCTCGTCGAGCAGCATGTACGACGGCTGCCGCGCGAGCGCGCGCGTGATCTCCACGCGGCGGCGCTCGCCGCCGGACAGCTTGTTCGCCACGCGGCTGGCGAGATGACCGAGGTTGAGCTCCGCGAGGAGCTGCTCCAGCCGCAGCTCCCGTTCCGCCGCGGTGAGCTTCATGGTCTCGAGCACCGCGAGCACGTTGTCGCGCACGCTGAGCCGCCGGAAGACGCTCGGTTCCTGCGACAGGTAGCCGAGCCCGCGGCGCGCGCGCACGTACACCGGCTCGTCGGTGATGTCCTCGCCGTCCATGACGATCGTGCCCTGGGACGGCCGCAGCAGCCCGACGATCATGTAGAACGAGGTCGTCTTTCCGGCGCCGTTCGGGCCCAAGAGCCCGACCACCTCGCCCCGGCGCACCGTGATCGACACTTCGTTCACGACGCGCCACTTGCCGTAGTAGCGCACCAGGTGCTCGGCGCGAAGCTCCGGCACCGCGGCGCCGCCCGGAATCGGCCCCGCCGCCGCGGCGGGCGCGGGCGTGGCGGGCGCCGCCGGCGCGGGCACGGCGGAAGTCCCCGCCGCCGGGACCCGGCTCGTCAAGTCCTTGAGCTCGAAGCTCAGGCTCACCGCGAGCCCCCGGCCCCGATGATGCCGCCCGTGCGGGAGCGCACGGTCGCCTGCACCTGCCGCTTGAACTCGAAGCGCGTCAGGTTGGGATCGCTCTCGAACCCGTAGCCGGTCAGCACGTCGCCGCCGCGCTGGACCCGCACGAGCTGGTCGCTGGGCACCAGGATCTTCTGGTCCCGGTTGAGGAAGCGGAGTTCCTCGCTCGACAGCCGCGTTCCTTCCGTGGTTTGAAGCACGACCTTGCCCCTCGCGGTCATGTTGCGCGTGCGCTCGTTGATCTCGCCCTGGTTCGCGACCAGCTCCGAGGACTGTTTCCCCTGGTCGTCGTAGAAATCGATGCGCACCTGGTGGGCGACGATCAGGTTGCGCGGGCTGTACGTGGCCGCATCGCGGGCGTACAGCTTCCACTCCAGCTTGCCGGCGTCGGTTTCGGTGATCGCGAAATCCGAGACTTCCTGGTCCGGCAGCTCGCCGGTCATGCCGGCGGGCCCGACCGAGCGCTTCTGGCTACATCCCGCGACGGCCGCTGCCGCGAGCCAGCCGATCAACGCCGCTCGAACGGGGTTCCGAATGTGGAGACGGTGCTGCATGGGCACTTCCGTTCGGATGAGGGACGTGTCCGCTGGTTCAGAACCCACGCTAGCAAAGGGTCCTGAGTGCCGCAAGCACGCAGTGTGCCAGACGCTTCGCAGCGGTTGGACGCCCAGGGATTATCGGGATTCCCGCGAGCATTCTTGAACGAGTAATGTGCACGGCCGCGTCGAGGTGGACCGGAGATGGACGGGCGAGCAGCGTGCTCGAAGCCAGCCCGCCGAGGATTCGAGGGCGATCAGGCGCCGGCTTTCAGGCAATCGTGGAGGTGCAGGATCCCGACGGGCCGCCGGGTCTCGTCGATCACGACCAGCGCCGTGATCGGCCCCTCCGGACGCTCTTCCATGCACCGGACCGCCGCCGCCACCAGCGCGCCGGGAGCGATCGTGGTCGGCGAGCGCGTCATGACCTCGGCCGCGGCGCGGTGCCAGGGGTCCTGGTCGCGCACCAGGATGCGCTTGAAGTCGCCGTCGCTGATCACCCCCAGCAGCGTGCCGTCGCCGTCGACCACGGCGGCGATGCCGAGCCGCTTCTCCATAATCTCGAGCATCACCTCGCGCAGCGACGCGGAGCCCGGCACGCGCGGCACCGCACCGCCCGCATGCATCAGCTCGTCCACTCGCCGCGATGCCGTGCGGCCCAGCACGCCTCCGGGATGCAGGAACCGGAAGTCCTCGGGCTTCATCCCCCGTCGCTCCAGCAGCGCCACCGCCAGCGCGTCGGCGACGACGTGCGCCACCGTGAGGCTCGTCGTGGGCGTCAGCTCCATCGGGCACGCCTCGCGCAGCGGCCCGGTCACGAGCGTCACCGTGCTCTTGCCCGCCAGCGCCGAACGCGCCACCGCCACGATGCTCACGAGCGGGATGCCGTGACGCTCGACGAACGGAAGCAGCGCGAGCAGCTCGTCGCTGGCGCCGCTCTTCGAGACGAACAGCGCGGCGTCGCCCGGCGCGAACAGCCCGGCGTCCCCGTGCAGCGCGTCGGCGGGATGCAGGAACACGGCGGGGGTACCCACGCTCGTCAGCGTGGCCGCGACCTGATGCGCCAGCAGCCCGGACTTGCCCACCCCCGAGACGATGACCTTGCCGCGGCACGCGGCGAGCACCTCGACCGCGCGCAGGAACTCCTCGCCCAGCCGCGACTCGAGCGCCGCGACCGCCGCGGCCTCGATGCGGGCGACCTCGCGGGCGCGCGCCAGGAGCTGCGCGCCGGAGACCGCGCCGGGCCGTGGGCCCGTCGCTTCCGCCTGCGATCCGCCGTGAGTCACGCCTGCCTCCGCCGCGCCGCGCTCAGCGCGCGCCATAGCGCTCGAGCACGCGGCGCCAGCCGCCGTTGTGCCTGAGCACCCGCTCCATCGCTTCGCGCACCGCGCCGCGGCCGCCGCGGGCCCGCGTCACCAGCTTCGCGACCCGCTTCACCTCGGGATGCGCGTCTCCCACCGCGATCGGCCATCCCACGCGCTTCATCAGCGCCACGTCCGGCAAGTCGTCGCCGATCATCACGCACGCGGCCCATGCCACCCGCTCGCGGTCGAGCACGCTGCGGGCGACGTCGACCTTGTCCCGGGCATCGAGGTAGAACTCGAGGTCGAGGTCGCGCATGCGGCGCTCGACCGCGGGGGAGGCGCGGCCGGAGATCACGACCGGGAGCACGCCCTGCTCGCGCGCCCATTGCAGCGCGATGCCGTCCCGGATCCAGAAGCTGCGGCCATCGCCCCCCGCGCTGAACGAGATCGACCCGTCGGTGAGCGTTCCATCCACGTCGAGGAACACGACGCGCACCGGCCCGCGGATGGGATCGCGCCCCGCGCCGGAGCGGGAGGAACCGCTCCCCCGCCGCGCGAGCTCAGGCATGCGCGCGCTCCGCCAGCGCGCGGTGCACGCGCACGAGGTCGTCCAGGAACGCCCCGGCCTCCGCCAGCGGCAGCTGCGTGGCGGCGTCGGACAGCGCGCGCTCCGGCGCAGGATGGGTCTCGAAGAACACGCCGTCCACCCCGCACGCCACCGCGGCGCGGGCCAGCGGACCCGCGAACCGCCGGTCGCCGCCGGTCTCGGCCCCGCCCGGACGCTGCAGGCTGTGCGTGGCGTCGTACACCACCGGCCAGCCCAGCTCCCGCATCACCGGGAACGAGCGCATGTCGACGACCAGGTCGTGGTATCCGAACGAGGTGCCGCGCTCGGTGAGCAGGATGCGCTCGCCGCCCGCGCTCACGATCTTCTCCACCACCTGCCGCATGTCGCCGGGCGCGAGGAACTGGCCCTTCTTCACGTTCACGGCGCGCCCGGTGCGGGCCGCCGCCTGGAGCAGCGCCGTCTGGCGCGACAGGAACGCCGGGATCTGCAGGCAGTCGGCGACCTCCGCCGCCGCGGCGCACTCACCCGGCTCGTGCACGTCGGTGAGCACCGGGACCGCCACCTCGCGCTTCACGCGCTCGAGCGCCGCCAACGCCTCGGGCATCGGCAGACCTTCGAACGACCGCACGCTCGATCGGTTGGCCTTGCGGTAGGACGCCTTGAACACGAACGGCAGGTCGCGCGCCACACATGCCGCCTGCAGCGTGCGCGCGACGTGCAGGCACAGCTCGGCGCTCTCCACCACGCACGGCCCGGCGATCACGAACAGCGCGGGGCCGCCGATTCGCGCGGCGCCGATCTCGAACGTGCGCGTCACCGCTCCGCCGCCGACTCCGCGCGGGGCTCGGCGCCCTTGGATTCACGCTCGTCCGACGCCGCCAGGTACGCGTTGTCGCCCAGCCGCGCGCGCCGCCGCTCCAGCGCCGCCCGCACGAAATCCACGAACAGCGGGTGCGGCTCGTGCGGGCGCGACTTGAGCTCGGGGTGGAACTGCACCGCCAGGTACCACGGGTGATCCGGCAGCTCGATGATCTCGACCAGCTCGCGGCCCACGCACTTCCCCGACAGCACGAGGCCGCGGGACTGCAGCGCCGCCGCGTAGCGGTTGTTGAACTCGTAGCGGTGGCGATGCCGCTCCTCGACCTCGGTCCTGCCGTAGGCGCGCGCGGCGAGGCTGCCCTCGCGCAGCGCGCAGCGGTAGGAGCCGAGCCGCATCGTGCCGCCCTTCTCGGTGATGCCCTGCTGGTCGGGCAAGAGGTCGATCACCTTGTGCTGGGCCGACGCGTCGAACTCGCTGGAGTTGGCGTCCACCCAGCCCACCACGTGACGCGCGAACTCGATCGTGGCGACCTGCATGCCGAGGCACAGCCCGAGATACGGCACGCCCCGCTCCCGCGCCCAGCGCGCCGCCGCGATCTTGCCCTCGATGCCGCGCTCGCCGAACCCGCCGGGAACGACGAGGCCGTCCACCTCGCGCAGCAGCTCGGCGGCCCCGCGCTGCTCCACGTCCTCGCCTTCCACCCAGCGCAGCCGAACCCGGGCGCGGTGCGCGGCGCCGGCGTGCACGAACGACTCGATGATGCTCTTGTACGCGTCGCGCACGTGGGTGTACTTGCCGACGACCCCGATCAGGCACTCGCGCGACGGATGGTGCACGCGGTCGAGGAAGTCGTTCCAGGCGCCCAGGTCGGGATCTGTGCCGTCGAGCGAGAGCTCGCGCGCCACGACCGCGTCGAGGCCGCCGCGGTGGAACACCAGCGGGACGTCGTAGATCGATTCCACGTCGGTGGCATCGATCACGCTCTCGGTCGGCACGTTGCAGAACAGCGCGATCTTCTCGCGCAGGTCGCTGGTGAGCGGCGCCTCGCTGCGGCATAACAGCACGTCGGGCTGGATGCCGATCTCGCGCAGCTCCTTCACGCTGTGCTGCGTCGGCTTGGTCTTCATCTCGCCCGCCGCCTTGATGTAGGGCAGCAGCGTGACGTGCACGAACAGCACGTCGCGCCGGTGCTCGAGCTTGAGCTGGCGCACCGATTCCAGGAACGGCAGCGACTCGATGTCACCCACCGTGCCGCCGATCTCGACGATGTGGACCTGCGCCTGGGTCGCGAGCGCGAGGCCGGTGATGCGCTGCTTGATCTCGTCCGTGACGTGGGGGATCACCTGCACCGTGCGCCCCAGGTAGTCGCCGCGGCGCTCCTTGGATAGGATCGCGTCGTAGACTTGGCCCGCGGTCACGTTGTGGCCGCGCGTGACCGAGGCGCCGGTGAAGCGCTCGTAATGCCCCAGGTCCAGGTCGGTCTCCGCGCCGTCGTCGGTGACGAACACCTCGCCGTGCTGGAACGGGCTCATGGTGCCGGGATCGATGTTGAGGTAGGGATCGAGCTTCTGCAGCGTGACGCGCAGGCCGCGCGCCTTGAGCAGCAGGCCGAGCGAGGCCGCGGCGATGCCCTTGCCGAGCGAGGAGACCACGCCCCCGGTGATGACCACGATCTTGGCCATGGAATGGCTCCCGTGCGCGCAGCGGCCGGCGTCAGCTCCGCGGGCCGCGCGCCTCCAGCGCCGCGAGCTGCGCGGGCGTGTCGATGCCCGTCGCCGCCCGGTCGCTCATGTAGACCTTGATCCGCACTCCGCGCTCGACGGCCCGCAGCTGTTCCAGCCGCTCGCGGCGCTCCTCCTGCCCCGCGGGCCACGCCGCGAACTGGAGCAGCAGCTCGCGCGTGAACCCGTACACGCCGACATGGCGGAGGATCTCGCCCCCCGCGCGCCGCGCCGGCGGCCACTGGCGGGTAAAGTAGAGCGCGAACCCGGCGGCGTCCACCTCCAGCTTGACAACGTGCTCACTCGCGAGCTCCGCGCGATCCGCCGCGGGGTGCGCGAGCGTCGCCATGCCCACGTCCGGCTCCGCGTTCATCCCGGCGACGAGCCGCGCCACACTCGCGGCATCGAGCTCCGGCTCGTCGCCCTGCAGGTTCACGACGAGCTGTACCTCGGGATGGCGCTGGGCGACTTCGGCCGCACGGTCGGTGCCGCTCGCGCACTCCGCTCTGGTCATCTCGACCGCGGCGCCCCACGCCCGCGCCGCGGCGGCGATGCGGGCGTCGTCGGTCGCGACCACGATCGCGTCGAGCCCAGCCGCCTCCCGCGCCCGCTCCCACACGTGGCGCAGCACCGGCTTTCCCCACAACAGCGCGAGCGGCTTGCCGGGGAACCGCTGCGCCGCATAGCGGGCGGGGATCACGGCCAGGGTGCGCGTCACGCCGGGGCCCCGCGGAGGCGAAACCGCGCGCGGGACCGGACCCCCGGTGCGTGCCGCGACCCGCCGCCTCCCGGCACCCGGCGCGCGCGTCGCGCGGTCAGACGTTGACCGCCAGCTCGCCGATCATGTCCGCCACGTCCTTCCCGCTCTTGTGGAGCGCGGCGGTCTCCTCGGGCGACAGCTTGAGCTCGATCACCTTCTCCACGCCGCCCGCGCCCAGCACGACCGGGACGCCGATGAACAGGTCGCGCAGCCCGTACTGGCCCTCCAGCAGCACCGAGCACGGCACCAGGCGCTTCTGGTCGGTCAGGATCGCCTCCACCATCTCCACGGCCGACATCGCAGGCGCGTAGTAGGCGGACCCGGTCTTCAGCAGCTTCACGATCTCCGCCCCGCCGTCGCGCGTCCGCTGGATGATCGCGCTCAGGCGGTCGGGCGGGATCAGCTCCGCGACGCCGATGCCGCCTGCCGTGGTGTAGCGCGGCAGCGGCACCATGGAATCGCCGTGGCCGCCCAGCACCATGGCCTGCACGTCGGTCGCGGAGATCCCGAGCTCCATCGCCAGGAACGCGCGAAACCGCGCGCTGTCCAGGATGCCGGCCATCCCCGCCACCCGGTTCTTGGGGAAGCCGGTCGTCTTCCAGAACAGCCACGCCATCACGTCCAGCGGGTTCGTGACCACGACCACGCAGGCGCTCGGGGCGTGCTGCTTCACGGCTTCGGCGGCGGGCCGGATGATGTCGGCGTTGGCCTTGAGCAGGTCGCTGCGGGACATGCCTGGCTTGCGCGGGAAGCCGGCCGTCATCACCACCACGGTCGCTCCCTTGACCGCGGCCAGGTCGGACGCTCCGTCGAGCCTGCCGCCCTTGTGCCACAGCGGAACCGCTTGCTGCAGGTCGAGCGCCTTGCCCTGCGGCATGCCGTCCTGCTCCGGCCGGTCGATCAGCACCACGTCCGCGAGACCACGCTCGGCGATGTACAGCGCGGTGTTCGCGCCGACGTTCCCCGCCCCGATCACGGCGACTCTGTTCTTCACGGTTTGCCTCCTCAGGGCTCGAGTCCGAGCCGCGCATGCGAAACGCCACGGCACCCGGCCTCGTGTCGGGCGACGTGGCGTTCGCGATGCTCGGAGCTCAGCTCAACTCAACGACGACTCGAGCGGAATGATGTGCACCTTCCGGCGGGTGCCCAGGTACCGCGTGAACTTCACTTCGCCGTCGACCATCGCGAACAGCGTGTCGTCCTTGCCGCGGCCGACGTTCATCCCGGGAAAGAACTTGGTGCCGCGCTGCCGCACGATGATCGTGCCGGCGGGCACGCGCTGTCCACCGAAGCGTTTGACGCCCAGGCGCTGCGCGTTCGACTCGCGGCCGTTCTTGGAAGAGGACTGCCCCTTCTTGTGAGCCATGACCTGCTCCTACGCCTGGATCGCGGTCACGCGGATGCGCGTGAGCTCGTCGCGGTGACCCCGGCGACGGCGATACTCGCGGCGACGCTTGAACTTGAAGATCTTGAGCTTGGGACCGCGCAAGTGCTCGACGACCTCGGCGAGCAGGCTCGCGCCCTTCACATACGGCTGGCCGACCGTGATCGAGTCTCCGTCCGCGAGCAGCAGCACGTTCTCGAACGTGAGCTTCTCTCCCGGCTCGCCGGCGAGCCGGGGAACGGCCAGCACCTCGTCGGGGGCCACGCGCGTCTGCACTCCGTTGATGTTCACGATCGCGTACATCGCCAACTCTCCGACTCGTTGGGCGTTGCGGTGAGGAGCCGCCAGGCGGCGCCAAAGGGGTAGGCCAGGACGACGAGCGACCGGTTTTTTTACCACGCGCCTCGCCCCGGGTCAAGAATTGCGGGCTTGCCGCGCGCGAGTCGGGGCCGCGCTGGGGCCGAGCGCCGCGGCCGGTGGACATCGTCCGGGCCGCAGCATCGAACGATGTTTTACATGAGCAATCGAGCCCAAGCGTCTCCACGATCAGCACTTGTAATGCTGGCCACGCCGCGGCACAATGCTGAAACGGGCTCCATCTCTGACCTCGGCATCGAGTCCCCCACCATGCACCGCACCTCGCTCCCCCCGTTCCCGTGCTTCTGCTTCGCGGTGTTCGTGCTCTGCATCCCGATGGGCTACGAGTTCGGATCCAGGCCGGCGGCACGGGGTCCGGCCGCGCACCGCGCGGCACCGGCGCTCGCGAGCGCGCGAGCGGGCCTCGCGGCGGCGCACCTCCCGCCGGCACTCGAGCTCCCTGCTGCTCCGCGCGCCAGGCGGCTCGCCCCTGCCGCCGGCGCCGGTCCGCTGCTCGCCGTCTCCAGCGCAGCGAGCGGTTCACCGCCGTCGGGAGCCCGCCGCGACCCGGCGGTCCTCCGAGCCGCGGCGCCGCATCGCGGGAGCGAGGCCGACAGCGTCGCGGGCCGGCGCGACCCCGCCGTGCAGTAGAGTCTCCCGGCCAGACCCGGCGCGGCGCATCGGGCGCCGCGCGACGCGGTCGCGTGCGGAGACCCCATGAACCCTTTCAAGATCGCTGCACTGCTCGCCGCGGGCATGGTCGCGGGCTGCATGGCGAGCGGCCCGCCGCTCACGGCCGGCGACAGCTCCACCGCGAGTCCCGCAGGCCAACCCCCGCTGATCCTCGATCCCATGGACCTCCGCCTCGGCACGACCGTGCAGTTCCAGCGGCTCCCGACCGCGAGCGAGATCAACGACCTGCGCCAGATGCGGGCGCTCGTCCACGTCGTGATCTCGCTCGCGGAGTGGCCGACCGAACTCAACGCCGTCTCCGCGCTGAGCCAGGTGCCGGAGGAGGCCGACGTGATCGTGATCCTGCCGGGCTATCCGCCGTCGCGCGCCGCCTTGGAGCTGTGGAACTACTTCGGCGGTCGCGTGCGGATGGTGCTGCTCGTGTCGGGCCCGCCGGAAGGGAGCGTCATGATCGACGAGCTCAACGCGACGCGCCATCTCGATCGCGTGATCGCGCAGATGGACACGCCCACGCGCGTCGGCTTCGAGCGGCTGCAGCGGCCGCTCAGCTTCCGGGTCGTGATGAAGTGACGGGGCACGCGACCGGAGCCCGACCTCGGTCCGTTGCCCGTCCACGGTCTCCCGGCGGAGTCCGCCGGGAAACCGCGGGCGGGAGGAGCCTCGCTACGTGCCGGGGACGGCGCCCACGACCTGCTTCGAGATGTCCAGCTTCTTCTCGGTGAACACCCGCATCTCGCCGCGCTTGAGCTGGGGATCGTCCTTCAGGTCCACCTGCAGCCGGAACCGCTTCTCCAGCTCCGCGAAGCGGCGTCCCTCCTGCTCCACGAAGTACAGCGCGATCTCGGGCGCCACCTTGACGGTGATCCGTTTCTCGGTGCCCATGGCGCGCACGCGCCGCATCAGCCGCTCGAGCTTGACCAGCATGGTCTCGGGCGACGGCACCTTGCCGAGCCCGCCGCAGTGCGGGCAATCCTCGGTGTAGTAGTGCAGCAGGCTCGAGCGCTCGCGCTGGCGGGTCATCTCGATCAGCCCCAGGTCGGACACCGCGAACGCCTTGGTGCGTGCCCGGTCCTTGCGCAGCTCCTTGCGCAGCTCCTCGAGCACCGCGCGCTTGTTGGCCTCGACCTCCATGTCGATGAAGTCCACGACGATGATGCCGCCGATGTCGCGCAGCCGGAGCTGGCGCGGCACCTCGCGCGCCGCTTCCATGTTGGTGCGGAAGATCGTCTCTTCCTGGTTCTTCTTGCCCGTGAACCGCCCGGTGTTCACGTCGATCGCGACGAGCGCCTCGGCGTGGTCGATGCAGATGTAACCGCCCTTCTTGAGCCACACCTTGCGCTCGAAGGTCTTCTCGATCTGCGGCTCGATCTCGAACGCGTCGAAGACCGGCTCCGTGCCCTTGTAGAGCTTGACCCGCTCGCGCAGCTCCGGCGACACCGCCTTCAGGTAGCTCTGGATCTCGGCAAACGAGTCGCGGTCGTCAATCCACACCTCCTCGACGTCGTCGGTGAACAGGTCGCGGATCAGGCCGGCGGTCATCTCCAGCTCGCGGTGGACGAGCGCGGGAGCGCGCACCGAGGCGGCCTTGCGGTCGAGCTTCTGCCACAGCTTGACCAGGTGCTTGACGTCGGCCGCGAACTCGGGGTCGCCCTTGCCCTCGCCGGCGGTGCGCGCGATCAATCCAACGCCCTTGGGCTTGAGGTCGTTGATGATCGCCTTGATGCGCTGGCGCTCGGAGCGGTCCTCGATGCGCCGCGACACGCCGACGTGGTCCACGCCCGGCATCAGCACGCAGAACCGCCCCGGCAGGCTGAGCTGCTGCGTGACCCTCGGCCCCTTCGTCCCGATCGACTCCTTCGTGATCTGGACCAGGACCTCCTGGCCCTTCTTCAGATGGTCCTCGATCTTGGGAACCGGGGTGCGGCGGCGGCGGTGCTTGTCGCCGTTCTCCTCCATGTCGGAGATGTCGTCCAGCGCGTTCAGCGACTCCGCCAGGTCGGAGGCGTGCAAGAACCCGGTCTTGACGAGCCCGAGGTCCACGAATGCGGCCTGCATGCCGGGCAGCACGGCGTTGACGCGGCCCTTGTAGATGTCGCCCACGTGGCGGCGCTGCTCCGCGCGCTCCACGAACAGCTCGGCGAGCTCGCCGTCCTCCAGGATCGCGATGCGCGTCTCGTAGGAGTCGGCATTGATGATGATTTTTTGTCTCACACGGAATCCTTCAGGCGGCTCGCGCCGCCGATGTTCCGCGAGACGCCGTCACGCCGTTCGCACGTGCAGGAGTTCGAGGGGATCCAACCGGCAGCCGCCGACCTCCGCCCAGAGCAGGGTCCGCTCCACATCGGTGGTGCGGGAGTCCCCCTCCGGGATCAGCAGCGCGATCAGCTCGTCGGGCCGCACCTGTGCGCGCACCGTGAACCGGAGATGCGCCTCCAGCGCGACCGCCGCCCCCTCGCCCCCCACCTCGAGCGAAGCGATCGAGGGTCGGGCGTCAAATTCGCGGGTCTGTGCCTCGCTCCGGCGGCGCACCAGCACGCGCGCGCGCTCGAGCAGGCCCCGGGCCTCGGCCTCGAGCCTCGGCCCCAGGGCTTCGGGGGCGAGGCGGGCCTCGGCCAGGTACGGCGCCGGGAACCGGATCCGGTACGACGCACCTTCGAGCTGGCTCATGAGCGATGGCGTCTTGAACAAGATGGGCCGGAACGCGAGCACCGAGAGACCCTCGGGCAGCACCGCGTTCAGCCGCTCGGCGAGATCCACCGAGGGAGGCTGCGAGAACTCCAGGTCGAACGCCTCGGCCCGTGAACGAAATCCCAGCGGCAGCGGCGGCCCGAACGACATCTTGAGGTGCGGGTGATGCCCCTGGGTGAATGCGAGCGGCAGCTGCGAGCGGCGCAGCGCCCGCTCCCACGTACGCATGAGATCGAGGTGCGACGTGAAGCGCATCTCGGCGCCCTTGCGGAACACGATGCGGAACCGCGTGCTGGTCAGAAGCCCGTTCCCGGTCATGCCGTGGCGGGCGCCGCGCGGCGTCACCGGCATCGCCGACCGGCGCCGGATGCGCCGGCCGAACCCGGTCGCGGCCGCGACCGCGGCCCGCGCCCGATCGATGTCGAGCGGCGCGTGCGGCCGCTTGACCCACGGGCGCTGCGGGCATTCCGCGACCCCGCACGAGAAGCACTTGTCCTCGAGCCGGCAGTCGTCCGTGATCGCCGCGCGGTCGGCGCGGAGCTTCTCGCGCACCAGGAACTTGCGCGTGACCGGGGACTGGATCACGTCCCACGGTTGATCGAGATCCGTCGATCGCTCGACGAGCTGGCACTCGGGGTCGATGCCGACGTCGCGGAACACGTCGAGCCACGTGCCGAACCTGAGGTGCTCGCTCCAGGCGTCGAACCGGCAGCCGCGCCGGAACGCACGCTCGATCGCGAGCCCGAGCCGCCGGTCGCCGCGGGTGAACACGCCCTCCAGCAGCGAGGTCTCGGCGTCGCGGTACTTGAGCGTGACGGGCTTGCCGTGCGCGGCCCCCCGCAGCACCGCGAGCCGCCGGTTCAGCTCGCGCGTGCTCACCTGTTCCGCCCACGCGAACGGCGTGTGCGGTTTGGGGATGTGCGGCGACACGCTCACCGTGACGCGGAAGTTGCGGTGACCCTCGGCGCGCGCGCGCTGGTAGGCCTTGTGCCCCAGGTCCAGGATCCCCTCCAGGTCCTCGTCCCGCTCGCCCGGCAGGCCGCACATGAAATACAGCTTGGCGCCGGTGTAGCCCTCGCGCGCCGCGGTCGCGACCGACGCCAGGAGCTCGTCCTCGGTGTGGTTCTTGTTGATGACGTCGCGCATCCGCTGGGTGCCGGCCTCGGGGGCGAGCGTGATCGAGCCCTGCTTCTGGGCGGCGATGCGGCGCGCCACCTCGGTCGGCACGTTGTCGGGACGGGTCGAAGGCAGCGACAGCTGGACGCGCGTCGGGCACAGCTCGTCGGCGAGCGCCGCCACCTGGTCCACGATCTGGGTGTGGTCCGTCGTGGACAGTGAGATCAGCGACACCTCTTCCAGACCGGTGGCGGCGAGGCCGCGCAGCACCTCCTCCACCACTTGCTGCCCCGGCTTCTCGCGCACCGGGCGGTTGATCATCCCCGCCTGGCAAAAGCGGCAGCCGCGCGTGCAGCCGCGCATGATCTCGACCGACAGCCGGTCGTGCGTGATCTCCCCGACCGGCAGCAGCGGGGCCGCCGGGTAATACTCGCTCTTGAGCTCGCGCACGTAGACCGAGCTCACGCGCGACGGCCAGCCCGGCCGCGCGACCGGCACCAGGAATCCCTCGCGGGTGTGACGGAGCTCGTAGCCCGACGGCACGTACACGCCCGGCACGTGCGCCAGCTCGCGCAGCAGCCGCGGGCGCGGCCACGCCCCGCACTTCGCGTCGCGCACCTTGTCCGCGATGCTGAGGATTACCTCTTCGCCGTCGCCCACCACGAACGCGTCGATGAACTCCGCCATCGGCTCGGGACTGAACGCCTGGGCGCCGCCCGCGATCACGAGCGCGTGGCGCGCGTCGCGCTCGAGCGTGCGCAGCGGCAGCCCGGCGAGATCCAGCATCGCGAGCACGTTCGTGTACTGGAGCTCGTACTGCAGCGAGAACCCGATCACGTCGAAGCGGTCGGCGGTGGCGTGGGAGTCGAGCGAGAACAGCGGGATGCCGAGCCGGCGCATCTCGGCCTCGGCGTCCGGCCACGGCGCGAACGCGAGCTCGGCCGCCAAGTCCTCGCGCTGGTTCAGGACGTGATGGATGATCCGGAGCCCGAGGTTCGAGAGCCCGATCTCGTAGGCGTCCGGGAACGCGAGCAGCACCCGGACCAGCGCCTGGTCCAGCGGCTTCCTCGGAACGTGCAGCGCGTTGCCGAGGTACCGGTTGGGCTTCGAGACCCGCGGCAGCAACTGATGCTGGATGAGTTCGGGAGTGGCGATGGTCATAACCATCCACACGAAGGCTCGGGGCCGTCCCGGCGGGAGACCGCCGGGAGCGTGAGGCCCCGCAACGCCGAGCCTCGGAGTCGAGATCACGCCGCGACCGGGCTCGCGAACGTTTTGGCTGCGAGTAAGTTAACACAGGTGCCCCGCGCTGCCAACGGCGCCGGAAGCGAGGTACCGCGCGGCCCGCCTCGAGACCGTTTCCGACTGCGCCGGCCGGCGCCCCGGGGGTTCGCGGGCACCTGCTATAGTGCCCGGCGCATGCCGCCCGTTCCCGTCCCGCTCTCCCTCTCGTCATCCGGTACGAAGCACCCGTGACGTTCGAGACCGACCGCGTGTCCGGATCGACCGACGTGGCGCTCGGTTTTCTCCACGCGCTCGAGCGCTGGATCGACGTCGACACCTCGAGCAGCGCGCCGGCGCTCCACGCAGCCCTGCTCCCGTGGCTGCGTGCGGCCCAGGCGGCGCAGCCGACGATGGCGCTCGTCCACCGGCTGGCGGGGCGCGCGGTCGAAGTGTCGCGCATGGCCCTGGCGCGCGAGGCCTCTCGCGCCGACGTGCGCCGGGCGCTCGCCGAGTCGTGCGCCGCCGAGCGCGCCGACCTGGCGGCGCAGCAGCAGGCGCTGGCGAGGGTCGCGGTGGAGCTCATCGCCGAGCGCGAGGCGTGGATCGCGACGCTCTCCGCCAGCGCCGCGGTGAGGAACGCCCTGCTCCTCGCGCACAAGCTGGGGCGAGCGCCGCGGGCCCTCGTCTCGGAGAGCCGCCCGATGCTCGAAGGCCAGGGGCTCGCGAAGGCGCTCGGCGCCGCAGGGATCCCGGTGTGGCTCGTGGTCGACGCCGCGCTGCCGATGCTCCTGTCCGGCGCGCGCCAGGTGTGGCTCGGCGCCGACGCCGTCACCGATCGCGGCGTGATCAACAAGATCGGCTCCTACGCGCTGGCGCTGGCCGCGCGCGAGCAGTCGGTCCCGGTGCACGTGCTCGCGATCCGGAGCAAGTTCCTGCCGTCGGCGACGGCGGCGCTCCGGATCGCGGAGCTGGACCCCGCTCTGGTCTGGCGCGAGCCGCCGCCCAACGTGCGGCCGCGCAACGTGGGGTTCGAGCTCGTGCCGTTCGAGCTGATCCGCGGCGTGGTCGTGGAGGACGGCGTGCTGGGCGCCTCGGAGGCCCGTATCGTCGCGCTCGACCGGCCGCTGCCGGAGGAGCTCGTCTAGCGTTTACTGTAGTGACGCGGGGCGCGCGTTTCGTGGGCCCGCTCAGCCCTTCACGACCACGAACGGCCTGAGCCTCGCCACCGGACGGGCGAGGCCCGCTCCCGCCACGACGCGCACCACGTGCGCCACGTCCTTGTAGGCTTCGCTCGTCTCCTCGCGCAGCGTGTCGCGCCCCTCGTACCGCACCGCGACGCCCTGCTCGCGCAGCTCCTGGACCAGGTCGCGGCCCCGGGTCTCGCGCACGGCCTGGGTGCGGCTCATTTGGCGGCCCGCGCCGTGGCACGTCGAGCCGAACGCGTGGCGCATCGAGCCCGCGCTGCCCACGAGCACGTACGAGTAGCGGCCCATGTCGC
>Ga0066710_100000440_pt1 | contig 25024 bp, 21 predicted proteins | sample GraSoiAngelo_159_FD_79666 | JGI IMG/M metagenome (GOLD analysis project Ga0066710, IMG submission 79666) | Grasslands soil microbial communities from the Angelo Coastal Reserve, California, USA - 14_1009_16_40cm | ecosystem: Environmental > Terrestrial > Soil > Grasslands | place: USA...
GCTGGAGGGGCTGGAGGTCTTCCGCGACCACTACGTGCGGCTGGAGCGGGAGCAGGGCCTGCCCCGGATGCGGGTCACCGACCTGCGCCGGGAGACGACCCACGACATCGCGTTCCCCGAGCCGGCCTACTCGGCCTTCCCGGGCGCGAACGCCGAGTTCGACAGCCGTGTGTTCCGCTACACCTACGAGTCCCTGGTCACCCCCCACTCGGTCTTCGACTACGACATGGAAACGCGCCAGGCGACCCTGCTCAAGGAGCAGCCGGTGCTCGGGGGCTACGACCGCTCGCAGTACCACTCGGAGCGGCTGCTCGCCGAGGCACCCGACGGCGTGAAGGTGCCGGTCTCGATCGTCTACCGCAAGGGGCTGAAGAGCGACGGCTCCCACCCGCTGCTGCTCTACGGCTACGGTGCATACGGGTTCCCGCTGCCGGTCGGCTTCTCCTCCAATCGGCTGAGCCTCCTCGACCGCGGCTTCGTCTTTGCGATGGCCCACGTCCGCGGCGGCGGCGACCTCGGGAAGCAGTGGCACGACGAAGGCCGGATGACGAAGAAGCGCAACACGTTCACCGACTTCATCGTGGTGGCCGAGCACCTCCTCGGCCAGGGCTACAGCGCGCCCGGGCGGCTCGTGATCGAGGGCGGCAGCGCGGGGGGGCTGCTCGTGGGGGCGGTGGCCAACATGCGGCCCGAGCTGTTCAAGGTCGTGGTCTCGAAGGTGCCCTTCGTCGACGTCATCAACACGATGCTCGACGCCTCGCTGCCCCTGACGGCCGGAGAGTGGGAGGAATGGGGCGACCCCCGGGTGAAGGACCAGTACGAGTACATGAAGACCTATTGTCCGTACACCAACGTGGAGCCGAAGGCGTATCCGATCATGCTCGTCAAGACGTCCTTCAACGACAGCCAGGTCATGTACTGGGAGCCGGCCAAGTACGTAGCCAGGCTGCGGGCCCTCAAGACCGACGACAACCTCCTCGCGCTGAAGACCAACCTGGAGGCGGGCCACGGCGGCGCCTCGGGCCGCTACGATTACCTGCGGGAGGTCGCCTTCGACTACGCGTTCATACTGACGCAGCTCGGCATGCCGGCATGATCACGCTGCGCAGCCATCTGCAGGGCCGCTGGATGGAGGGCGGGTCGCCGCAGGTGCTCGTCAACCCGGCCACCGAGGAGCCGCTGGCCCGAGCCGGCGCCGCCGGACTCGACCTCGCCGCCGCCCTCGACTTCGCCCGGCGCACCGGCGGCCCCGCGCTCCGCGAGCTGACCTTCGCCCAGCGGGCCGCTCTCCTCGAGGCCATGGCCGGCGCGCTGCAGGCCCATCGGGACGAGCTGCTGGACCTCGCGGTGCGCAACGGCGGCAACACCCGGAGCGATGCGAAGTTCGATGTCGACGGGGCGACGTTCACCCTCGCCACCTACGCCGAGATCGGCCGCAGCCTGGGCGACGTCCGCCTCCTCACGGACGGGGAAGGCGTCTCCCTGGCGCGCAGCCCGCGCTTCCACGGCCAGCACGTGATGGTCCCCCGCCAGGGGGCAGCGGTACACGTCAACGCCTACAACTTCCCGGCCTGGGGCCTGGCCGAGAAGGCGGCGGTGGCCCTGCTCGCCGGCATGCCGGTCGTGACCAAGCCCGCCACCTCCTCGGCCATGCTCGCCCACCGCATCGTCGAGATCCTGGCCGAGAAACAGGTGCTCCCCCCCGGCGCGCTGTCGCTCCTGGTCGGCGGCGTGGGCGACCTGCTCGACCACCTCGGTCCGCAGGACGTCGTCGCCTTCACCGGCTCGAGCGACACCGGCGCGCTCATCCGCGTCCTGCCCCGAGTCGTCCGCAACTCGGTGCGGGTCAACGTCGAGGCCGACAGCCTGAACGCGGCCGTGCTCGGTCCGGACGCCGAGCCCGGCTCGGAGACCTACGACTTCTTCCTCAAGGACGTGCTGCGTGACATGACCCAGAAGGCCGGGCAGAAGTGCACGGCCATCCGGCGGGTGATGGTTCCCAGGGCGGTCGCCGACCGCGTCCGGGAGGACCTCGTCGATCGCCTGCAATCGGTCACCGTAGGCAATCCAGCGCAGGAGGGCGTGCGCATGGGGCCGGTGGCGACCGCCAGCCAGCTCAAGGACGTCCGGGAGGGAATCGACCTGCTGGCCCGCGACGGCCGCCTCGTTCACGGCCGCGCCGAGACGCGGCCGGTGGGCGTGGAGCCCGGCCGGGGATTCTTCGTCGGGCCGGTGCTGCTCGAAGTGGAGCCGGGAGCCGACGCCCCGCGGGTGCACTCGCACGAGGTCTTCGGTCCCGTGGCCACCGTGGTGCCTTACGCGGGAGGGCCGGGCGAGGCCGGGGAGCTGGTCTGCCGCGGCCAAGGGGGCCTCGTCTCCTCCATCTATTCCGAGGACGCCGCCTTCACGAGCGACCTGGTGATGGCGCTGGCTCCGTTCCACGGGCGGATCTTCCTTGGCAGCGCCAGGATCGCGGAGATGTCGCCCGGCCCCGGCACCGTGCTGCCCCTGCTCGTCCACGGCGGGCCCGGCCGGGCGGGGGGCGGCGAGGAGCTGGGCGGCCCGCGGGGGCTGTCCTTCTACCTCCAGCGGGTGGCCCTCGAGGGCCCGCGCCCGACGATAGAGAAGATACTCGGCCGGCCCTAGGCGGGGGAGGCGCGGGTGCGCTGGCGCCGGAGCAGCGCCGCTTCGGCCACCACGCGGTCCAGCTCGCGCATCACGATCGGCTTGGCCAGGAGCAGGTCGACGTCGGGGCTGGAGGCGGCGGCCGTGCCGCGCACCTCCCAGCCCGTCATGAGCACCATCACCGTGGAGGCCGAGCGGCGTTTCACCTCGGCCGCCACCTCCAGGCCGGACAGGCCGGGCATGCTCCAGTCGCTGATGACGACGTCGTGCGGCCGCTCGCGGAACCGGTTCAGGCCCTCGGCCCCGCCCGCCGCGGTCTCGACCGCGTGGTCGGCGAGCATCTGGGGCAGCACGTCCCGCGTGGCCGGCTCGTCGTCGATCACCAGGATGCGCAGGCCGGCCGCCGCCTGCGACGGGCGCTCGGCCGCCGGCCGCGTGTCGCCCCGCGCGAGCGGCACGCGGACCGTGAACGTGGTCCCCTGGCCCGGCGCGCTCCGCACCTCGATGCGACCGCCCTGGCTCTGGACCAGGCCCCAGACCGTGCTCAGGCCCAGCCCCGTCCCCAGCTCGGGGCCCTTGGTGGTGAAGAACGGCTCGAAGATCCGCCGCTGGGTCTCGGCGTCCATGCCGATGCCGGAGTCGCGCACCGACAGGATGCCGTCCTCGCCCTCCCGCCGGGTGGCGATCGTGAGGGAACCCCCCTCCGGCATGGCGTCCACGGCGTTGAAGACGAGGTTGGAAAGGATCTCCTCCCAGGCCGCCCCGGTGCTGGAGATCGGAGGGACCTCCTGCAGGTCCAGCTCCACCTCGACGGTCCGGCCCTCGCGCTCGGGAACGGCCTTCCACTTCGGCCGCGTCAGCTCCAGCGTTTCCCGCACGACCCGGCGGAGGTCGACCGACTCCCGGCGCCGGGTGTCGATCGGGCGGCCGAAGGTCTGGATGCGCTTGACCACCGCCGCGCACTGCTCGGCCGACTCCACGATCTTGCGGGCGAAGCGCTGGTACTCCTCGGAGGTGCGGGGCCGCGATTCCATGAGCTGGGCGTATCCGATGACGCCGCCCAGCAGGTTGTTGAAGTTGTGGGCCACCCCGGCCGCCATCTCCCCCAGGGCCCGGAGCTTCTCCGACTCGTGCACCTGCTCCCGGAAGCGCTGGGCCGCGCGCTCGCGCTCGCGCCGCTCGGAGATGTCGCGCCCGATCCCGTGCACGCCCACCGGGCGTCCGCCCTCCACCATCCAGCGGGCGGCGATCTCCAGCGTGGTGCGCGTCCCGTCCTTGTGCACGACCTGGGCCTCCTGGGCCGGGCGGGGGCCGGGCGGCGGCCACCGCGCGTCTTCGCTCCGGATGCGTTCCCTGTCCTCCGGGGCCAGCAGGTCGTAGACGCTGCGGCCGAGGAGCTCCTCGGCCGTGTATCCGACCAGCTTCAGCCCCGCCTGGTTCACCGAGGTGAGATGACCCTCCACGTCGGTCGTGTAGACCACGTCCTGCGCGTGATCGAACAGGTCCCGGTAGCGCCGGCCGGACTCGGCGAGGTGCTCGCGGGAGCTGGCGAGCGCCCCCGCCATCTCGTTGAACGATCCGGCCAGCTCGCCCAGCTCGTCGCCCGTGGTCACGGGCAGCCGATGGCCGAGGTCGCCGGCGGCCAGCCGGCGGGTCCCTTCGACGAGAGCCTGCACCGGTCCGGCGATGCGGGCCACCCCCACGAAGCTCATGACCGCCGCCGCCAGCAGCACGCCGAGGCCCAGGGCAACGAGCGTTCGCTCCAGCGGGGTCAAGAACCCGATGGCCTCGTCGAGCGAGCGCTGGATGAGGTAGCCGCCCCGCCCGCCCGGCAGGTGGCCGGAAAGCGACACGTACGTCTCCCGGCCGAGCGCCATCTCGAAGGGAGCCCCGCCGCCGGCCCCGGCCACCGAAGCGAGTCCCCTCTCCACGTCGTCGCGCATGGCCGCGGGCCAGGTCGAGGCGACCACCCGCCCGTCGAGGACGAACGTCACCTCGCATCGGGTCATGTGCCGCAGGTCGCCCGCCAGCCGGTCGTCGATCTCGAAGCCGGTGCCGAGAGTGCCGATCACCTCGCCGCGCGACCAGACGGGCACCACCACCATCTGCACGATGCGCCCTCCGTCGACCTCCAGGCCGGCCGTCTCCACGCCGGAGAGCGCCTCCTGCACGCGGGGCGCGGCGGCCAGGTCGCCGCCCGACGCGGCCCGCCGCACGGAGAGGCCGCGCGCGGTGCCCCGAGCATCCGTGAGCGCGACCAGGTCGGCGTCGGGTAGCTCGCTCTCGAGGCCCCGGATCGTCGCCGATACGTCGGACGCGCTACCGGAGACGATGGCCTGACGCGGCCGGTCGTCCGCGGCGGCGCTCCTGAGCGCCTCCGCCAGCGCCCCCGACTCGGCCGGCTCGGCGAAGCCGACGGTCAGCGCGCCGGCCACGCGCGGCCCGTCCCGCACCGGAACGGTGACGACGTGGTAGTCCCGGCCGTCCCATCGCCAGCGGCCCTCGGCCCGCTCGCCGCGGGCGGCCGCGGCGAGCGTGGAGAGGCCGCTCAGTCCCCCGCCGGTGGAGCTGGACAGGTCGACCCGGGCGAGCACCGCGCCGGAGCGGTCGGTCACGAGGAAGTGGTCGCTGCCGATGAGGCCCTGGAAGCGGCGCGCCTCGCGCAGCACGGTGCGCGACTGGGCGGCCAGGTCCGCCCGGGGTATGTCCAGGATGGCATTGAAGCGCGGGTCCTCCGCCACGACGGCGCCCTGGGTCCGCAGCCAGCCCGCCCGCGCCTCCATGAACCGCTCGAACACGGTCCGCGTCTTCACGAGCTGCTCGACGATGCCCGCCTGCACCTGCCGGGCCACGAAGCGATGGATCACCGCCAGCGACAGGCCGACGAGCAGGGCCACGACGCCGAAGGTGAAGGCCAGCATCTTGCTGCGCAGGCCGGGCCGGAAGCGCATCGCGGCTCCCCTCAGAAGGCGAAGCCGACCGTGGCCGTCCCGGAAGCGGGCACGGTCACGGTGCGCTCCTGATAGCCGAAGTCGGGGTGCCAGGCCTTGACCGCGTAGGTGCCGCCGGGCAGGTCGGGGATCGAGAAGGCGCCGTCGGGACCGGGCACGGCGAAGAACGGGTTGGGCACCACCAGGATGTAGGCCTTCATTCCGGAGTGGATCTCGCAGCGGACGACCACGACCCCCGGCTTGGTGAGCGTCTGGTGGGCGCTCTTGCCCTTGGCGTAGCGCCCGAGGTCGAAGCGGTCGCCGGCCACGACCGAGAAGACGTTGTGGTAGAAGTCGTCCTCGTTCGGGAAGTCCACCGTCGATCCCGCCTGGACGGCCAGGACGTGGGGCACGAAGCGCTCGTCCTTCTGGACGAGCTGGGGGTGACGCGCGGGAGGCAGGTAGGGACCCTTCACGCCGTCGACGAACACGACCACGTCCTGGGGGCCACCCTCCTCCACCATCGATGGTCCGCGGCCGGACCGGTAGGGCCCCTGGTAATACCGCGGCGGCACCTTCTGCCGCGCCGTGGGCTTGGTGAGGACGCTGCCGCTCAGCGTTCCGCCGGCCAGCGGAGCCGCGACCGCGAGCGCGGCCAGCACGCCGACCGCGAAGCCCGGCCTGCTCACGCCCCGCCTCAGAACGAGACCGAGACCTGCATCGCCCAAAAGTGCTCGCTCCCCTCTTCTCCCGCCGTCCGGTAATCCTGGCGCACGAGCTTGGCGATGACCCGATCGGTCAAGTAATAGCCCACGCCGTACTCCCAGGTCCGGACGTCGTAGTCCCACGGCGTGCGGGCGCCGGGGCCGGCCCCGTCGATGTCACCGAAGTCGATGCGGTCGTAACGCAGGGCGGCGAAGAGGCCCGGCCGCAGCGTGTACTTCGCCTCCACGTACCCGCCGAGGACGGTGAGGTCCTGCCTCCGGCCGCGGCCGTCCGTGATGTTCGGCGACTGCCAGCGGTTGCGCGCCAGCTCCGCATAGAGGACCAGGTGGCGAACGCCGTATTCCGCGTCGAAGCCCCAGATCTCCTGGCGGAAGTCGTCCACGTCAGTGCCGGGCCGGAGGCCAGACTGGAGGACGGCGTCGAGATAGGGCCCGCGCGCATACGAGGCGCCCAGCACCACGCCGGGCCGTGGCACGAAGGCCAGACGCCCGGAGAGCTGCTTGCCGGCGTTGTTGTCGCCGCCCTTGAAGCGCGGGTTGGACAGCGTGCCCTGGGCGACCGCGAGGACGTACTCGAGCCGGCCCGCCGAGCCGAGCGCCTGCACGCCCACGTCCCAGCACGGGTCGTAGATCATCGGCATGCCGTTGAAGCGCACCGGGCTGCCCGGGCCGGCGAAGCTGGTGAAGTCGTCGGACTGGCCCTGCCCGCGGTGGCGCAGCAGGTCCGCGTTGCTGGCCGGGAGCTGGTTGGACCGCAGGCTCGTGAAGTAGTGGTACATGAGCGGGTCGCTCACGAGAGGGTTGCGCTCGGAGTACGCGCGCGGAGAGTAGGCGCCGAAGGGCGTGGGGACCACGCCGGCCTGGAAGCTGAGGTCCGCCTTCTCCTTCTTGAACGCGTTGAAGCGGACGTAGGAGCGCAGGAAGGACTCCAGGCCCAGCCGGCTGGAGGGGTCGATCAGGATCTGGCTGAAGGCCGACCAGCGGGAGTTGAGGACGACGTCGGCGAAGAGACGGAGGCGGACGTTGTCGAAGGGGCTGTCGCCGCGGATCAGGCGATTGATCTTGGGCGCGCCGCCGTCCTCGAAGGGGTAGGCGAGGTCCACCGTCCCGTTGAAGAACGCCTGGGGCCCGGGGGCGGTCTGGGCGGCGGCCGGGCCGGCAGGGGTGAGGATGGCGACGACGAGCCCGCCGATGAGCCGGAGTCTCATGAACGCCTTTCCGTTCCTAGCGCCGGCTTCGACCTGCGGATGATAGCACCCAGCCCCGCCCAGGTCTCCCGCGCACGCCGCCTACAATGCGCGAGTGGGCCAGCCTTCCGCCCCCGGCTTTTTCCCAACCGACGGCGGCCGGGCGGCTTCTACAGGGCATGTGAGCGATGCCGAGCTGGTGGCGCGGGCCCGGCAGGGCGATCACGCGGCCTTCGGGGAGCTGGTGGAGCGACACCGCGCGGCCGTGTACCGCGCGGCTCACGCGGCCCTCGGCTCGGCCAGCGAGGCGGAGGACGCGGCCCAGGAGGCGTTCCTGGCCGCGTATCAGAAGATGGGGACGTATCGGGCCGAGGCCAGCTTCAAGACGTGGCTGCTGTCGATCGCCTGGCACCGGGCGCTCAGCCGGCGACGGAGCCTCGTCTCGCGCTGGCGGCGCTTCGCCTCCGGCGAGCTTCCCGAGCCGGCGGTGTCACGGGAGACCCGCACGCAGGAAGGCGCGCTGATCGACGCGGAGATGGCCCATCATGTGGAGCGGCTGGTGCGGGCGCTCCCCGCCCGGCTGCGCGACCCGCTGCTACTGTGCGCGGCCGGGGAGCAGACCTACGGCGAGATCGCGGTCGTCCTCGGCATCCCCGAGGGGACACTCAAGTGGCGGGTGGCGGAGGCGCGTCGCCAGCTCAAGCAGAGGCTCGTCCGCCTGGGATACGGCCATGAGTGAGACCCGCGGCCCGCGACCTCCGGCGCCGTCCCCCCTCGACGCGGCGATCGACGCCGTCCTGCACGACATGGTGGCCGGCGAAGGACCGGCCGACCTGCACCGCAGGGTGGCGGCCCGCCTGGCCGAGCGGCCCTCGCCGTCTCCCTGGCGCGCGTGGCCGGTCCTGGCCGCGGCGGCGGGGATCGCCGTCGTGGCGGCCTCGCTCGTCCTCGTTCGCCGGGCCTCGACCCCGGCTCGCTCGGTGACGAGCGTTCACGAGCCGCCCGTCGGCTCTGTCGCCGAGCCGCGTACGGCCGCGCCGGCGCCGACGGTGCAGGCCAGGGCGGAGAGCGTTCCCCCTGTTCCCGCGCCGCCGCGGGCTCGGCGGCCGGCGCGGATGCGCGCGAGCGAGCCGGCCCCGGAGCCGGCGGACGGCGTCGAGGTGGCGCCGATCGAGGTCTCGCCACTGGACGTCGCGGCGATGGGTGACGAGCGTGTCGTCCTGACGCCGCTCCGGATCGAGCGCATGGACATCGAGCCGCTGGCCGAGCCCCAGCCGTAACCGAGAAAGGAAGCCCATGAAGATCAGCTCTGCCCTCGTCCCCCTGGCCGCCGCCCTGGCGGCCGCGACGCTCCTCGCGCAGGAGCCGCGGCCGGAGCCGCGCCCGAGGCCGGCTCCAAAGGCTGCCCCATCGCCGGCCCCCCGGGCCGCGCCGGCGCCGGAGGCCAAGCCGGAGCCTCCGCGGCGCCCCGGCCAGCTCGCCAACGTCCGCATCGACGTGCGGATCATCGACGAGCGGGGCGGCCAGCCGGCCATGACCAAGGCGGTGAGCCTGACCGTGGCCGACCGCCGCGACGGCTTCATCCGCTCCAGCGCCGAGGCGCCGTTCGGCTCGAAGACCGAGAACCTGCGGAGCATTCCCCTCCACGTGGACGTCAGCCCCGAGATCGAAGGCAGCCACGTGCGCCTGGGGCTGACCCTGGAGTACAACTTCGTCGACACATCGGCGGAGGCGAAGCAGTATCCGAAGCTGGAGATCCGGGATCGCCTGGGCCTCGTGCTCGAGGACGGCAAGACGGTGAGGGTGGCGCAGTCGGCCGACCCCTTGAGCGACCGCCGGGTCAGCCTGGAGGTCACGGCGACGATCCTTCGCTGACCGCCACCCCGGTCTCCCGGCCGATCGCCTCCGCCCGGGCCCGGATGCGCGCCGCCATGTCGTCGATGGTCGCGCGCTCCAGGTCCGGCTCGATCACCCAGGCGCGCGCGGACCGGTCAGCGGCCGAGAAGCCCAGCCGGGTGACGCCACCGTCCGGGTCCCGGCCGAACGCGGCGAGGCCCAGCAGGAGGCCCTTCAGCCGGTTGCCGTCGACGTGACCTGGCGATGGGGCGACCATCCCGACGCTGGCCAGCATCCCCGCCAGCACGGGCCCCGTTCGCCTCACTCCGCGGGCTCCACCCCGCCCGGCTCGAGACTGCGCCAGAGGTACCAGCTCGCCACCGTGCGGTAGGGACGCCAGGCCTCGCCCTTCTTCCGCAGCCAGCGCGCGTCGGGAAGCTCGCGGAGCCCGTAGGCCCTCTGCGCGGCCTTGCGCACGCCGTAGTCGTCCACCGGCAGCACGTCCAAGCGGCCGAGGCGGAAGATGAGGAACATCTCGGCCGTCCATCGCCCGATGCCCTTGACGGCGCAGAGCGCCTCGATCACCTCCTCGTCCGGCCGGCGAGAGAGGCCACGCAGCGGGAGGCCGTCGCCCGCCCGCGCGGCGAGGTCGCGCATGTAGGCGATCTTCTGGCGCGAGAGGCCGGCGCCCCGGAGGGCCCGGGTCGAAGCGGCGAGGATCTCCTGCGGCCGCGGGTGCCGCCGGCCCAGCACACCGCGGAGGCGGCGGTGGACGGAGGCGGCGGCCTTCCCGGTGATCTGCTGGTAGAGCATCGCCTCGACGAGGGAGGAGAAAGCGCTGCCGGCGCGCTCGGTCTCCCAGGCGCACCGGCCGACGCGGCTGATGATCGCCGCCAGCACCGGGTCGCGGCGGCGAAGGTGTCGCACGGCACGATCCACCTCGACGGCGTTCAGGGGCACGAGACGCATTAGAATGCGAATCCTCCCTCTTCGCAACGGTGCCGATACATGCCTCTCACCATCTCTTACGGCCCCGCGCGACACGTCGTCGTCACCGACGAGGCGATCATCACCGTCGAGCGCCGGTCGGCGGAGGAGCGGCGGCAGGCGTCGATCGCCGCCCTCATCGTGGGCGGAGGAATGATGGGGGCGCTGCTCGCCACGCTCGTGGACCAGATCGGCCTGCCCGGAGGACCGATGCGCCTCTACCTGCGGCCCCACGCCACGCCCGGCCTCGCCGAGATGACCGAGGTGCTGACGTGCTGGGCCTCGGAAGTGCCGCCCGAGCTCTTGAACGAGCACCGCTGGCCGCGGGTCGAGGCCTTCCGGCCGGTCACGTTCTACCCGCGCGCGGTCATCGAATCCCTGGTGGTGACGCCCTGGCGGCTCAAGATGACCCTCAAGCGAGAGGCCGCGCGGCACATCGTCGTACCGCTGGCCCCGTGGGCGTACCGCAAGGTGCGGGCCCATCTGTCCCGGGCCGGTTATGCGCTGTCCTCCACCCGGGGAGGCGCGCGTTAGGCGTCGCGGGCGAGGCGAAGGCCGGCGAACCGCACTGCACTCGCCGAGCGCGCCCGCGAAGCGTGCCTCCGGGTCTCCGCGGACGAAGGCACGGCGGTTTTGGGGTATCGTCCGTCGGACCTTCCGATGCTCCAGCTCGCAGCCGTCACGCTCGTCTACGCCGGCGGCCTGGTGACCCTGCTCGGGCTGGCTTGTCTCGTCAAGCCTCCCCGCGCGCTCGGCGTCCGCGGCCGGCGCACGGCCGCGCTCCTGGCCGGCGGCGGCGTGCTCGGCGCGCTGGCCGGCTTTGCCCTTCCCGCCTCGCTCGTCCGCGTCGCCGTCAACCGGACGCGCCTGGACGCCGTGGTGCCCGTCTACCAGTTCCACGAGATCCACTCGGTGCGCGTCCAGGCCTCGCCGGAGGTGGTCCTGGACGCGGTTCGCCGCGTCACGGCCGGGGAGATCCGGCTCTTCCGCACCCTCACCTGGATCCGCTCGCCCCGCTTCGGTCGCGGCGGCCGCGAGTCGATCCTCAACGCGCCCGAGGGGCAGCCGATCCTGGAGGTGGCGCTGCGCTCGGGCTTCGTCTCGCTCGGCGGCGAGCCCGGCCGCGAGGTGGTCTTCGGCACCGCGATGCGCCTGGCGCCGGCGCGCCCGGACGAGGCGGAGCGGATCGCCCGCGCCGTCCACGCCGTTCGCCAGGACCCGCGCGCTTTCGCAGGGCTGAATGCCCCCGGCTACGCCATGACGGCCATGAACTTCCTCGTCGAGGCCGAACCCGGCGGCGGGTGCCGCCTCAGCACCGAGACCCGCGTCTTCGCCACCGACGCGGCGACGCGACGCCTCTTCGCGGTCTACTGGCGGGTGATCTATCCGGGCAGCTCCCTCATACGCCGGATGTGGCTGCAAGCCGTGAAGCGGAGGGTCGAGGGATCGGCCGCGTGAGACGGACGGTGCCGGCGCGACGGCGTTCCCGGGGCGCGGCCCTCCTCCTGGCGGCGTTCCTGGGGAGCGCGCTGGCGGGGGCCCGTCCCGCCGCGCCGCCCGCCGCGCCGGCTGGGACCGAAGCGGTCGGCTTCGATCCGGCCCGCCTGGCCCGCATCGACGGCCTCGTCGCCGAAGCCATCCGGGCGCGGCAGCTTCCGGGAGCGGTGTTGCTCGTCGGCCGCGGCGACCGCGTGCCGCTGCTCCGGGCCTACGGCCACCGGGCTCTCGTCCCCGCGGTCGAGCCCATGACCACCGACACCGTCTTCGACCTCGCCTCGCTCACCAAGGTCGTGGCCACGACGACGAGCGTGATGATCCTCGTCGAGGAGGGCCGGCTGCGCCTCAGCGATCCGGTCTCCGCGTACGTGCGCGGCTTCGAGCGCTACGGCAAGGGCGCGATCACGCTGCGCCAACTCCTCACCCACACGTCGGGCTTGCGGCCGGACCTCGACCTCGCCGACCCCTGGACCGGTTACGAGACCGCCATCGCCCGGGCCGTCGAGGAGGTGCCGACGTCCGCGCCCGGCGAGCGGTTCGTCTACAGCGACGTCAACTTCATCCTGCTCGGCGAGGTCGTCGCCCGGGCCAGCGGCGTCGGCCTCGACCGCTTCGCCCGCCAGCGCATCTTCGGACCGCTGGGAATGCGCGAGACTCTCTTCAATCCTCCCGCCGCGCTGGCCTCCCGCATCGCGCCCACCGAGCCTTGCGCCGGCCTCGGGTGCCCGCCCGGTCCGATGCTGCGCGGCGTCGTCCACGACCCGACCGCGCGCCGGATGGGCGGGGTCGCCGGCCACGCGGGCCTGTTCAGCACCGCCGCCGACCTGTCGCGCTTCTGCCGCATGCTGCTCCACGGCGGCCGGCTCGGCGCGGCGCGGATCCTCTCTCCGCTGGCGGTGGCGAAGATGACCTCGCCGGCGACGCCGCCGGAGATGGCCGACGCGCGCGGGTTCGGCTGGGATTTCGACTCCCGCTTCTCCTCCAACGCGGGCGAGCTGTTCCCCGTCGGCTCTTTCGGCCACACCGGGTTCACCGGCACCTCGCTTTGGATCGATCCGCTCACCGGCGTCTCGGTGGTGTTCCTGTCGAGCCGCCTCCATCCCGACGGCAAGGGGGACGTCACGCCGCTGCGGGCCCGCGTCGCTACCGCAGTGGCGTCGGCCGTCGTCGACCCCGGTCCACCGGCCGCCCTCCGCGAGGCCGGCTTCGCGCGCGGCGACTTCGGCCCGGCCGCGCGCCCGCCCGGCCCTCCCCGTGAGGCGACGGTGGTCCAGGCCGGCATCGACATGCTGCGCTCCGCGGGCTTCGCGCTCCTGCGGGGGAAGCGGCTGGCCCTGGTCGCGAGTCCCGCCGCGGCCGATCGGACCGGAGCCGGCACGGCGGAGCTGTTGCGCGGCGCCGACGGAGTCGAGCTGGTGCGCTCGCTCGCCGTCGAATCGGTCTCGACGGCCGGCGCGGAAGCATGGGGCGGCGTCGACACCATGGTCGTCGACCTCGCCGGCGCCGGCGACCGGTCCGAGGCGGCGGCCATCTCCGCCCTGCTCCGGCAGGCGGCGAAGCGCAAGCTTGCCGTCGTCCTCCTCGACCGGCCGAACCCCATCGACGGCTTCCAGATCGAGGGCGCGGCGGGGGACCTCGGCCTGCCCGCGCGGCACGGGATGACGGCCGGCGAGCTGGCCCGCTTCCTGAATGCGGACAGCGGAATCGACGCCGACCTCCGCGTGGTGCCGATGAAGGGCTGGCGGCGCGAGCAGTGGTTCGACGAGACGGGCCTGCCGTGGATCGATCCCGCCCCTGATCTGCGCACGTTGCCGGCCGCGATGCTCCACCCCGGGTTCCGGGCCCTCGAGGACACGAGCGTCTCGGTGGGACGCGGCACCGACCACCCCTTCGAGCAGGTGGGGGCGCCGTGGGTGGACGGCCCGCGCCTGGCCGAGGCGCTCCGCGCCCGCGGCCTGCCCGGCGCGCGCGCCTACCCGGTGCGCTTCACGCCCGCGGCGGGACGCTACGCGGGCGAGGCCTGCGGGGGCGTGTTCCTCGTCGTCACCGACCGCGCGGCGCTGCGGCCGGTGCGGGTGGCGCTGGAGATCGCGTCGGCGCTGCGCCGGCTGTTCGGCCTCCGCTACGAGATGTCGGGGGCGGAGCCGTTGGGGGGTTCGAAGGAGGCCCTGGCCCGGCTGGAGGGCGGAGAAGACCCGGCCCGCATCGCCGCCGGGTGGGCGGCCGACGAGGCGCGTTGGCGGCTCCGGCGCGCGCCGCACCTGCTCTATCCTTGAGGGCCATGCCGGAGCTGGATGCGCAGGTCCGCGCCCTGCCCAAGGTCGAGCTGCACCAGCACGTCGACGGCTCGATCCCGGCCGAGGTGACGTGGCAGCTCATGAAGCATTACGGCCTCAACCCGGTGGACACCCTCGACGAGATGCGGCGGCGGCTGGAGCTGCAGCCGGAGGAGGAGGGCACCCTGCTCGCCTACCTCGACAAGATGCACTACCCGCTCTGGATCACCCAGTTCTACGAGAACATCAGCCAGGTCACCGAGGCCATCGTGGACGCGGCGGCCGCGGCGGGGGTGGCCACGCTGGAGCTGCGCTACTCGCCGATCATCCACACCTTCGCCGGCCTCACCCCCCGCCAGTCCATCCGGGCCGTGCTCTCCGGCATGAACCACGCCGCCCAGCGTCACCCGATGAAGCTCGGCCTGATCGTCATCGCGATGCGGCAGCACGGACCCCACATCGCCAAGATCCTGGCCCGGCAGGCCATATCGGAAGCGCAGCACCTCCACGCGCGGGTGGGCGTGGTCGGCTTCGACATCGCCGGCCCCGAGAGCGGCAACCCGCCCCGCCTGTTCCGGAGCGCGTACGAGATCGCCCGCATCGGCCGGCTGGGCCTGACCGTCCACGCGGGCGAGGACGCGCCCGCCGAATACGTCTGGGACGCGGTCGACGGTCTGGGCGCCCAGCGCATCGGCCACGGCTGCTCGGCTGCGGGCGACGAGGCGCTGATGCGGCGCCTGGCCCGGGACCGGATCGTCGTCGAGTGCTGCCTGTCGAGCAACTACGACTCGGGCGCGGTCCGCCGGGGGGAGCCGCATCCGATCCACCGGTTCCTGGAGGCCGGGGTGCCGGTCGCCATCTGCTGCGACAACACGACGGTGTCGCGGACCGACCAGGTGAAGGAGACGCTGCGCCTGGCCAGGCAGCTCGGGCTCGAGACGGTCAACGAGATCCACCGCGCGGCGGAGACGCACAGCTTCATCCGGCCGGAGACCGCGCTCAGCGATCGCGAGCACGACCTCTAAGGGCGTCGATTGCGCTGGCTCTGGCTCGCGTTCAAGCCGGTGCCCGTCCTCGGCCTGACCCTGTGGGTCCTCGAGGCGCCGGAGAGCGCCTACCGGAATCGCCTCGCCGCGGGCCTCGCGCTCTCGCTGATCGGCGACGTCCTGATCGAGTGGAGCTTCGCCGCCGGCCTGGCCGCCTTCCTGCTCGGCCACATCGCGTACATCGCCGCGTTCCTGGCCGACACGGCCCGCCCTCGCCTCCTTCGCGCCCTGCCGATCGCCGCCTACGGCGCCGGCATGGCCGCCTTCCTGTGGTCGGGCCTGGGCGACCTGCGGCCGGCGGTCGTAGCCTACGTGGTCGCGATCTGTACGATGGTGTGGCGCGCCGCCGCTCGGGTCGGGCGCTCCGGCGCGCCGAGAGCCGGCGAGTGGGCCGGCCTCGCCGGCGCGATCTTCTTCGCGCTCAGCGACACGCTCATCGCCCTCGACCGCTTCCACGGACCGGTCCCCTACGCTCGGGTTCCGATCATCCTTCTCTATTGGACGGGACAGGCGGGCATAGCCTGGTCGGCCCGATCGCGCTGAGATCCGCCGGAGGCGGCGAAGCGGGGACGTCTCGTAGCCACGGGGCATCGCGCGGCTGGCGGGGGAAGTGCTTCCAGCCGGCGAGGCCGTAGACGTTCAAGGCTAGGGTGACGAGCGAGCCCGCCAGGAGCAGGCGCGGGAAGCGGTCGAAGGCGTACGCGAAGACGACCAGGCCGGCCGGCAGCAGGTCGATGAGGTACCGGAAGCCGAACTGCACCCAGCCCCCCGACTCGTACATCAGTACGCCGGTCCCGATGGTGACGAAGGCGAAGGCGGCCGCGGCCCGCACCCAGGGGTCGAACCGCCGGGCCACGAGCCCGCCGATGGCGGCCGCCAGCATGGGGTTGTGCAACCAGAACGCGTTCCCGTTCATGTCGAACTCCAGCGGCGGCCAATGCGCCTGGAGCCGGGGCAGCTTCAGCACCGCGTGGTAGAGGTGCCAGGGCAGGTAGTGGAGGCTCATCAGCCCGTAGGGCAGGCTCTGCGCGAAAGCCAGGTGGTGATGGCCGAACTCCAGCGCGTCGCCGAAGCGCGCCTGGTTGAGCCAGGCCAGGAAGGCGCCGTAGGGTGCCATCCACAGGACCGCGGAGACCGCCGCCGGGCCCAGGCGGCGGCCGCAGGTCCGGTGGTCGAGCGCGAGGTAGAGCGGCGTCATCAGCAGCAGCAGGGGCCGGCAGCCCACGGCCAGCGAGAGCAGCAGGTAGCCGACGCCTGGACCGCGCCATTCGCGGCGGGAGTTGCCGATGACGAAGGCGAGACCGGCCACGGCCAGGCTGAACCCGAGGCTCAGGCCCTGGGCCCACACGTTGGCCCGCGCGCACGACACGTAGACGTTGGTGGCGAAGACGCAGGCCAGGCTGGCCAGCAGCGCGTCGCGCTCGGGAAAGCCGCGGCGGCGCAGCACGGCATGGGCCGCTCCGAGCGCCGCCATCCAGAAGACATAGATGACCAGGCTGCTCGGCGTCTGGCGGCCGAAGACGAGAACGAGGGGCAGCTCGAAGAGCGACGGCGTCGGCGGGAAGCTGTCGTAGAAGCGGTCCTGGTAGCGCGCGATCTCCAGATAGGCGGGCGCCCCGGGGAGGTCGAGCCGCCCCGAGAGCCAGGCCTGGGCTTGGCGCGTGTGCTGGTCGATCGGGCTGTGGTCGAGCACCCCAGTGCCACCGCGGAGGCGCACGCCGGCGTACCAGAGCGGGAACGACACCACGAACAGGATGAGGTAGGAACGGTGTCTCCCGAAGGCGTCCCGGCCGGAGTCAGGCGTAGAAGTTTCGCGGCCAGGCGTGTCCTTCGAGCTTCGCCAGCAGGGCCGGAGACAGCCGCCGGCCGTCCGACACCGCGGTGTTGGCGTCGACGCTGGCCATCCGCCGCATTCCGGGGATCACGGTGGACACGGCGTCCTGGCTCAGGCAGAAGCGCAGGGCCAGCTCGGCCAGCGTCTTCGCCTCGGCGTCCAGGAGCTTCTTGAGCGCCTCGGCGCGCTCCCACACCTGCCGCCGGCGTGCCCCCTTGAAGTACTGGTTGCGGAAGTCGCCGGAGGGAAACTTCGTCTCGGGCGTGATCGAGCCCGTGAGGCCGCCTTCGTCGAAAGGCACGCGGGCGACGACGCCGACGTCGTGCCGACGGCAGGCGGGGAAGAAGGCCGCGGCCGGGCTCTGGTCGAACACGTTGTAGATGACCTGGACGGTGTCGAAGATCCCCGACGCCACCGCCCGCATCGCGGAGGCGGGGTCGTGGTCGTTGACCGAGATCCCGACGAAGCGCACCCGGCCGGACTCCCGCAGCCGGCGCAGCGCATCCTGCCAGCCCGCCGTCTCGTCGTCCAGGTACTCGTCGCGCCACACGTGCAGCTGGAGCAGGTCGATGCGGTCGAGCCCGAGGTTGTTCAGGCTCTCCTCGGCGCAGCGCGTCAGGTAGGCGGCGGGGAACACCTCGCGCGCCGGCACGCCCCGGGCAGCCGGCCAGGTCGAGTTCTTGGGCGGCACCTTGGTGGCGACGTAGAGCGTCTCCTTCCGCTCCCGCACCAGCCGTCCGACCAGCCTCTCGCTGTGCCCGGGGCCGTAGGCGAGGGCGGTATCGATGAAGTTGACGCCCCGCTCGACCGCCCGCCGCAGCGCGCGCAGGCTCTCGTCGTCCTCGGCCCCGATCCACATCCCCTTGCCGATGCCCCAGGCCCCGAAGCCGATCTCCGAGACCATCAGCCCCGTCCGTCCCAGCCTTCTCGTGTTCATGTCGCGCTCACGCCAGGAGCAGCAGCTCCCGCTGGATGTCGCCGGTGACCTCGGCCGACCGCTCGCCCACGTAGACGTCGATCTCGCTCCGCACGCCGAACTCGGGCAGGTAGATGCCCGGCTCGATCGAGAAGCAGACTCCGGGGATGATCGTCCGTTGGTCGCGGGTCTCGAGGTTGTCGATGTTCACCCCGTTGCCGTGGACCTCGTAGCCGATGGAGTGGCCGGTCCGGTGGAGGAAGTACGCGCCGTAGCCGCGCTCGTCGATGTAGCCGCGCGAGACGTCGTCCACCTCGTACCCGTGGATGGTGCGGCCGGAGCGCACGGCATCCTGCACGAACGCCACCGCGGCGTCGCGGGCGCCCTTCACCGCCTCCCACACCTCGCGCATCGGGCCCGGGACCTCCCGGCCGCAGAAGGCCATCCACGTCGCGTCGTAGTAGACCGCGCGCGGGTCGTCCTTGACCTTGGCCCACAGGTCGATGAGCAGCAGGTCGCCCGGCCGGATCGGGCGGTCGTCGGAGCCGGGCGCGGTCTCGAAGTGCGGGTCGGAAGCGTGCTCGTTGACGGCCACGATGCAGGGGTGGTGGGTGGTGAGCCCGCGAGCGTCGAAGCGCGACTGGATGAAGCCCTGGACCTCGCTCTCCTTGACCGGCATCCGCGCGGCGAGCCGCGCCTTCACGAGGGCGAAGGCCTCGTCCTTGGCCAGCAACGTGTCGCGCGCCGCCTGGTCGTGCAGCGCCTTCTGCTCGGCGGTCCAGCGGGACTCGAAGGCCTGGACGAGGTCGGCGGAAGTGACGACCTCGACCCCGGTCGCCCGCACCATCTCCACCGTGCCCGCGTCGACCCGGCCCACGTAGGGGATGGCTGCGCCGGGGCTGTACTCCATGGCCACCCGCTTCATGCCGGCCAGCTTCTCGTGGAGCAGGGCCTCCAGCTCCTTCCACGACCGGTACAACAGCGAGTTCCCCGGCGCGTCCCTCAGCGCGTGCGGCTCGATGACGTGGACGATCGCGACCGGGTCGCCCTGGGCCGGGATCAGGTAGAACCACCGCCGCGTGCCGATCTGGGTCTCGTCGAAGCCGATGACCGCGCGGGCGATCGGATTGGAGCCGCGGAAGTCGTAGAGGAGCCATCCGTCGATCCGCTGCTCGCGGAGGGCGCGCTGGATGCCGGCGAGGTCCATGGACTTCGGATTATACTGGCTCCTTCCCGCCATGCTTCCGGAGTCCCGCGGCTGCCCGCTCTGCCGGCGCGACGTGGCCGTCGGCGAACTCCTTACCGGACCCGAGCTGGACGCCGACCTCGGCGCGCTGATCGCCGCCAACACGCCGGGTTGGACGCCGGCCGGCGGAGCCTGCCGTGAATGCGCGCGGCGGTTCGCCACGGCGCGCGACGAGCTGGGCCGCCACGGCGTCTCGAGCGGCGCGATCCTCCCCACGCCGCTGCGCCTGGCCGCGCCGGACCGCTACCGCGGGCGGGGGGTGACGGTCGCCTTCCTGGACTCCGGGTTCTACGCTCATCCCGACCTCGTGGAGCCCGAGGACCGCATCCTCGCCTACGTGGACGTGACGCGGACGCGCCGGCGGGCGCAGGATCTTCGCCGGCCGGATGAGTCCTCGTGGCACGGCACGATGACCTCCGTGGTGGCCTGCGGCAACGGGCGCCGGTCGGGCGGCCTCTACCGCGGGGTGGCCTCGGAAGCGCGTCTCGTCCTCGTCAAGTGCGGCACCCTGCGCCGCATCACGCACCACGACATCCAGCGCGGGCTGGAGTGGATCCTGCGCAACCGCCGCCGCTTCGGCATCCGCGTCGTGAACGTCAGCTGCGGTGGCGATTACGAGGCCTCCTACCTGACGGATGGGCTCTCGCAGGCCGCGGAGCGGGCGAGCCGCGAGGGCCTCCTGGTCTGTGCCGCGGTGGGCAACCTCGGCCACGTGCCGGGCCATCCCGTGCTCCCTCCCGCTTCCGCCCCGTCGGTGCTCACCGTCGGCGGTCTCGACGACCAGAACCGGCTCGACTTCGCCGCCTACGGCATGTACCACTCGAGCTTCGGACCGACGGTCGACGGTCTGCAGAAGCCGGAGGTCATCGCCCCCGGGATCTGGGTCGCGGCCCCGATCCTGCCCGGCACGCCGACCGCCGCCCAGGCCGACCTGCTCTCCCGCCTCGACGCCGCATCCGATCCGGAGATGAAGACGGTGCTCGCGGCACGGGCGGGCATCGACCCCGAGCTCGATGCCGCCTCCGGCCTGGCCCCGGCGCTTCTGCGGCAGCTCGTGCGGCTGAAGCTGAAGGACCAGAAGGTGATCTCGGGCGCCTACAAGCACGTAGACGGCACCAGCTTCGCTTCGCCCATCGTGGCGTCCATCGCCGCCCAGATGCTGGAAGCAAACCCGCGGCTGGCGCCCCGCGAGACGAAGCGACTACTCATCGGCACCGCGCGGCGGATCGCCGGCGTGAATGCGGACCGTCAGGGCTGGGGCGCCGTGGACGCGGAGGCGGCGGTGCAGGCCGCGCTCGAGGTCCGCTCCCCGCGCCAGGCGTCCAATGCGAGAGCCGTCCCCCGCTAAGGTGTGCAACAACTGGCAAGAGCAATCGCCGAGGGATTCACTCCCGAGTAGCGAGCGGTTCGGCAGCGCCTACGGCTAGAGCCCCCCGCAACCGCCAAAGCTGCGAGCGGAGCCGGATTCACTCCGGCGGAGCGAGCGGGGGGTCTGGGGGGCGCGCCGCTAGCGCCCCCCAGCTAAAACTAAGGGGCGCCTTGCGGCGCCCCTCGCACAGCCTGTGGAAGGTCCCCTCTTTGGGGGGGAAGGATTGTGTCAGCGGGATTAGTTATAGGTTGGTCTAGCCATCAGGAAAGCGTTGTTCATGGCCTTTCTGGATGCTATTACGTAGCAAGAGGCATGCCGGTTTCCAGGAGCATGTTAATTGATGTCAAGCCCTTCGTTATCAGCAGCTTGGAAAATCGGCTCGCTGCACGTGTATCGAATGACCGTCATCTTTCTCGCACAGGTTTTCAGCGCCACTATGGCACCGGCACTGCGCGAGGGTCAGTGGCCGCGGTGCGGCGGCAGGGTGCCGAAGGCGTGTGCGCAATCGTGGCAGATGAAGTCGTAACTGGAGAGGATGTCGTAGACCTGGAGACAGTCCGCGCAAGCGAAGCGCTCGCAGATGTCGCACTGGAGGAAGTGGTCGTTGTGGACCACCCCGGCGCCCTTCCGGTAATCGAGCCGGGCGGCGGTGGCGGACTGACGACACGACTGGCAAGTGGAAGGTGGCGTCATCCTCCTCGACCTCCGGAGGCCGTGGGTCGACGGCGGGAATGAATCGTGGTACGAGGAGAGTATACCACCCAAGGGAAACGCCCACCGGGCGGCGCGACGGCCCGCGGGCCCGGGCTATAATCGAACTTGGTGATAGCGATGAGGTTGCCGCCATGAGTTCCTCGATGAAGACAGTGGCCGCGGCGCTGGCGGCCTGGACGCTGGCCGTCGCGCCCGCCCGGGCCGACAAGAAGGTCGATGACGCCATAGCCCGGGCCGATCAGCAGCTCCAGCGAGGACATCCCGAGGAAGGTGTCAAGACGCTCCAGCGCCTCGCCGAACAGGCCCCGAGCGCGGAGGCCTACGCGGCCCTCGCCCGCTTCCAGTGGAAGGTGGGCGATGCGGAGGGGGCGGGCAAGAGCGCGGGCAAGGCCCAGGAGCTGAGCGCCTCGGCGCCTCCCCCGGTGCGCTCGGAAGTGCTCGCCAACGTCTCCGGCCTCACGCTGAGGCGCGGCGCCGGCAAGGAGGCGCTGGCCCAGGCCCAGGAGGCCGTCAAGGCCCAGGAGACGCCGGCGGCACTGGCCGCGCTGGCTCGCGCCCAGGTGCGGACGCAGCAGAACGTCGCGGCGCTGCAATCCGCGGAGAGGGCCGTCCAGGCCGGCGCCACCAGCGCGGCCGCCCAGGAGTCCCATGGAGAGGCGCTGCTCGCCTCAGGACGCAATGCGGAGGCGGAGGCCGCCTTCCGGAAGGCGATGCAGCTCGACGCGAAGATGGCCGAGGCCCAGGTGGGCGTTGCGCAAGCCCTGCTCGCGCAGAACAAGGCGGCCGAAGCGGTGGCGGAGGCGCGCAAGGCGACCGAGACCGACCCCAAGTCCGGAGAGGCGTTCGCGGTCCTCGGCACCGCGATCCTGGCCGAGAACTCCAAGAACTGGTCCGACGCCATCGCCCAGGCGCAGCAGGGCGCCTTCGTGAGCCCGGCCAGCCCGGTCGTGCAGGTGGCGGTGGGTCACATCTTCGAGGCCGGCGGCAACCTCGATCAGGCGGTCAGCTCGTACAAGCGCGCCCTCGAGGCCGATCCCGGGTACGTTCCCGCCCGGGCCGCTCTCGTGCAGCTCCAGGTCCGGCGCGGCGAGACCGACGCCGCCCTGCCGGAGGCGCAGAAACTCGCCGCGGAGGCTCCCGACAGCGGAGAGGCGCAGCTCATCCTCGGACGGCTCCTGGCCCAGAAGGGGGACTTCGCAGGCGCGATCGGCCCGCTCGAGAAGGCGGCCAAGGCCCTGCCCGGCTCGGCCGAGGCGCAGGCCCTGGCCGGGCTCGCCTTCGTCCGCACACGGCAGCCCGACCAGGCGCTCGCCGCCTACAAGAAGGCGGTCGAGCTGGACCCCAAGAACCTCGACAACCGCTCGAACTACGGCCTGCTGCTCGCCATGGCCGGCAAGCACGAGGAAGCCGTCGGCGAGCTGAAGAAGGTCATCGCGACGCCCGGTTACAAGGACGCCGCCGGCTATGCCAACCTGGGCTACGCCTACCGGACGATGAAGCCGCCCCGGACCGAGGACGCCATCGCCGCCTACAAGAAGGCGATGGACATCGACCCCAAGAACGAGCAGGTCGCGCTCGGCCTCGCCCGGAGCCTCTTCAACGCCAACCGGTTCGACGAGGCCATCGAGATGTACAAGAAGACAATCCAGCTCGAGCCGAGCTACGCGGGAGAGGCGAACCTGGGGATCGCCTGGTCATACACGTTCAAGAAGGACCTGGCCCAGGCCCGCGCTGTGCTCGACAAGGCGAAGAGCGAGCTGCCCGCCGGCGACCCGCGGGTGCCCCAGGTGGCCGAGAACATCGTGAAGGTCGAGAAGGGCCAGCAGGCGGAGAAGGCCGCCGCCGAGGCGGCCCAGGCCCAGGCGGAGGTGCCGCAGGGCCCCACCGTGGGCAGCCTGGGCTACACGCTGATGAAGGGAGCCGCGGCGGCGCGGCGATCGGCCGCGCGCGACCTGGCCCGGTTCGGAGCGCCCGCCGTAGAGGTCCTGACCTACGCGGCCGTCAACGACAAGGACTGGGACGTCCGCGAGGCGGCGATCCAGTCGCTGGGCCAGATCGGCCCTCCCGCCCGCTCCGCCGTGCCACAGCTCCAGGGCATCGCCGGCCGGAATCCCTACGAGTGCACGGTGTGCGAGCGCGAGCAGATGAACAACCAGATCCACTACGAGGACCTGCGCAAGGCCGCGCGGGCGGCGATCCAGCGCATCAACGGAAGCTGATCACCGCCGGCGGATACGTCCTCTTCCTTATTCCCTTTCCCTGAAGCAGCGGGTAGGTGAGCGCGGTCACGCCGGCCGGCGGCCGCGCGCCCGCCGTGCTATATTCTCCGGCCGGGCGTGACCGCTCCCTCCGCGGCGGTGGCGCGAAGGTGTCGATGCTTGTTGGTATGCTCGTGATGCTGGCGCTGCTCGCGCCCGCGGGGGACGCTGCCGGCCCCGACCTGCAGTCTTCGACCGCCACCGAGTCCGCCGACCAGACCGCCATCCGCAAGGTCATCGGCGATTACGCCAAGGCCATCGAGAACAAGGACCTCGATCTGTTCAAGGCGGTCAAGCCCAGCCTCAGCGCCGACGAGGAGCGGCGGGCCCGGACCGCCTTCGCCAGCATCCAGTCCCAGGTCGTCAAGATCACCTTCCTCTCCATCGACGTGAAGGAGCACCAGGCGGTGGTGAAGGTGACGCGCCGCGACACGATCAACGGCTCCATCCCCGGCGCGTTCCCCCAGACCTTCAACATGAGCAAGGGCCGGACCGGCTGGGTGATCGACGAGATCGGCCGGTAGCCTTCAGGAGCCGGCCGAGGGCGGGCGCGCGTCCTCGACCCGCTGATCAGCCTCCGGGACCTTCCAGAAGCCGGGGATCGCCTGCGCGCACTTCGGGCAGCGTCCGTCGGCGACGCGGTTGCGCAGCACGCGGAAGCCGTAGCGCTCGATGAGGAGCTCGCGGCAGCGTGGGCAGCGGGTGTTCTCCCACTCTCCCACCTGCCCCGGAAGGTTCCCCGCATAGACGTAGCGCAGTCCCTCCCGGGCCCCTGTCTCGGCCGCCCGGAGCAGGGTGGCCACGCTCGTGTTGTCGGGACCGGTCATCTTGTAGTCCTTGTGGAAGGCGGTCACGTGCCACGGGATGTCGGGGGAAACGGATAGCAGGAAGCGGGCGATGTCGGCCAGCTCCTCGTCGGAGTCGTTGAAGCCGGGGATCAGGAGGGTCACGATCTCGACCCAGAAGCCCTTCTCGTGCAGGGCGCGTATCGTCCACAGCACGCGCTCGAGGGTCCCCCCCAGCTCGCGGTAGTGGCGGTCGCGGAAGCTCTTGAGGTCCACCTTGTAGAGGGAGACGTACGGCTTGATGTAGTCCAGCACCTCGGGGGTGCCGTTGCCGTTGGAGACGTAGGAGCAGACGAGCCCGGCCTTCTGCGCCTCCTTGAAGACGGCCACTGCCCACTCGCTGGTGATGAGCGGCTCGTTGTAGGTCGAGGTGATGATGCGCGCCTCGTGCTGGAAGGCCAGGCGGACCAGCTCCCGGGGCGTGATCTCCTGCGGCGGCGCGACCGCCGATGGGTCGCGCAGCGCCTGCGAGGTGACCCAGTTCTGGCAATACCCGCAGTGATAATCGCAACCGAGCATGCCGAACGACAGCGCGCGCGAGCCGGGCAGGGCGTGGAAGAAGGGCTTCTTCTCGACCGGGTCGAGCTGCAGGGCCCCCACGTAGCCCCAGGGCACCTTGAGCACGCCGTCGTCGTTGAAGCGGACACGGCAGATCCCGTCGAAGCCGGGCGGGATGAGGCACCGGTGGCCGCAGGCGAAGCACCGGATGCGCTTGTTGGCGAGCTTCTCGTAC
>Ga0066710_100000441_pt1 | contig 25019 bp, 28 predicted proteins | sample GraSoiAngelo_159_FD_79666 | JGI IMG/M metagenome (GOLD analysis project Ga0066710, IMG submission 79666) | Grasslands soil microbial communities from the Angelo Coastal Reserve, California, USA - 14_1009_16_40cm | ecosystem: Environmental > Terrestrial > Soil > Grasslands | place: USA...
ATAGTGGATTTCGAGCCCGTCGAGGCGGAGAAACCGTTCCTGGAACGGATAGTCCTCAAAATATGCCCATCCATGTCGAATCATTCGAATCCTTGCTCCAAACAGTGCAGAACTGTCTAGGTCCGAGCGAACCGGGCCGGTAGCGGATTTAGGAATTCTGTCACCGCTCATCACGGTCTAGACGATACGTCTGCGTTCAGTCCGGCGTCTCCGACGAGTTAAAACCATAATATTCCGACCCTTCAGCCTAGGCGCGTTGAACGTTGGACTGGGGAATCGAAAACCGTCTGTCTAGAATCATCAAACCAGAAACCGGCCGGTCGGTAATGTTAGCGGTCGACCATGGGTATTTCATGGGTCCAACCCATAGACTGGAAGAGCCGCGTAAAACCATTGAGCCCCTCCTACCTTACGCAGACGCGCTCATGCTTACACGTGGAGTGCTGAGGACCTCCGTAGACCCGAAAGCAAGCGTGCCGATAGTGCTCAGAGTCTCCGGGGGAGCAAGTATCGTCGGAAAGGACCTGACGAACGAGCAGTTAACAACTTCGATTCGAGCCGCAATCCGGCTCAACATTGCCGCCGTTGCGATGTCAATCTTCGTCGGCTCCGAACATGAACATCAGACTCTCACGAATCTGGGCAAGCTTGTCAGCGACGCTGAGGATTATGGCATCCCAGTACTAGCCGTTACGGCGGTTGGAAAGGAGCTTGAGAAACGGGACTCTCGGTACCTGGCCTTGTCCTGCCGGGTAGCTGCTGAGATTGGCGCGCACTTTGTCAAGACTTACTACTGTGACGATTTCGAGAAAGTTGTCAGGGGATGTCCGGTCCCTCTAGTTGTGGCAGGTGGGCCTAAACTCGAGACGGAGATGGACGCTTTCCAGCTGGCCCATGATGCAATTGGGCAAGGAGCGGTCGGTGTTGACATGGGGCGCAACATATGGCAATCAGACCATCCGGTGGCGATGATCCGGGCGATCCGAGAGATAGTCCACGAGGAGGCCTCGGTGCGGGAAGCCAAGGAGGTTTTCGAGGAAGCTAAGAAAACCAGCGAGCCCGTTCTCGCAAAGATGAGCGCACGCTAACAGAGCGGTCTTCTCTTGACTCGGAAGCTGTACTGGGACGAGCCGTACTCGCGCAAGTTCACCGCAACGGTCGAGGAGCTGGACGGCAACAACGTTGTGCTAGACCGGACACTATTCTATCCCAGAGGAGGAGGGGTCTCCTGCGACATTGGAACTTTAGGCGGGACCAGTGTCGTCGAAACGATTAGGTCAGAGGACAAGATCCTCCATTCACTCACGTTCGTTCCGAGTTTCGGGAAAGGACAGAGTGTCCACGGAGAGTTGGACTGGGAGAGAAGACACCGGCTGATGCGAATGCACACCGCTGGACACCTGCTCAGCGCTATACTCTACACCAAAGTGAACGCCCGCATAACAGGCAACCAGATCGACGTTGACCGTTCAAGAATGGACTTCAACCTGGAAGCCTTCGATAGGGCCCAAATTGAAGGATTCGTCCAAGAAGCGAACAGTCTCATCCAGAAAGACGCGGCTGTCAAGACATATTTCATGGAGCGCGAGGAAGCGCTGAAACGTCCTGAACTGGTAAAGCTCGCGGAGGCTTTTCCACCCGCGGAGAAGCAGCTTCGAATCGTCGAGATAGAGGGGATAGACAAACAAGCTGATGGTGGACTTCACGTCCAGAAGCTGAGCGAGATCGGAACGATTCAGCTTCTCAAGCTGGAGAACAAGGGTAAGACGAATCGAAGATTATACTATGACCTTCAATAGGCTTCGATAGAAGAAATTGTGGAAGTCTAAAACTAGGCAGCGCTTGGAGGCGGCTGGAAACCTTGGACGGGCTGATTCTTTCTGCGTGCTCTCAAGACCACCCAGACGCCTGCTCCTACTAGTCCTGCTGCGAAAGCGCTGACCGCTCCATACATCCATAACGCGGCGATCGACCGGATTGTGTTACTGGTTGGGTTTCCGGTATCTGTGGTGGGCGGTGGAATTGTCCGGCTGGAAAGGTCAAGACTTGTGGATGCGAGCTTCAGATTCACGGAAGTGGTGGACCTTGATGTTCTGACAACGTTCACTGGCGAGGACACTACTATCCCGGGGCCGTAGAACTGCCCGTAGATGAATGAGCCGGCGGGATAGAGTGTTGTCGTCTGGGTGTACGTGTCAATCGTCGCGTCTACGTTGAACAGAAGGTCAGACTGTTTTCCGTAGTCCAGTTTGAGTGAAAGTACGTTGCTCGAACCGCTTGTGTAGCATATCGGACCCTGGTTGAACACTGCTATTCCGGAATAGGGGTAGGGGAACCGATTGTAGCAGTAATAGCTGAACTGGGAAGAGGGTTTTGTCTGATTGAACGCATCCCGATTCTCGAAGGAAACTGTCCAAGCATCATGTGGTCCAAGACCAGTACCTAAATTAACTGAGTTAGCTCCACGAACCGCAGCCTGTACGGTTAGGATTTCCACGGTGGACCCAAGCTTCAGCGGGCCGTTCACCCACCAGACCGTGTAGTACTCTGGCGGCGGGTAAAAGTATGGATAGCCGAAGCCAGGTCCAAATTGGAACGGTCCTTGGTTCGGAAACGGTAGGCTGTAGAGGAACGTAAGCGGGTTCAAACCGGGCGACGACTCCTTTCTGGTTGAGAGTTCGACCGTCTCACCCGTAACGCTGGATTGGTTGTAAAGTCTCTCCGGTGGAGTGGCAGAGGAATTGTAGAATGTGAGCTTGTTGCTCACTTCTAGTTGCGCCTTGTCGTCCAACCCCACTATGTTCCAATTGACGGGGCCGTTCAGGCTGTAGCTCTGAATCGTTGCCGGCAGTGGAGTTGACTGGACAACGTCAACCTCTCCTTTCATCCAAGGATGGAAGTTACAATGGTAGCTGAAATTCCCGGCGGACTTGAACGTGAATTGAGGAGAAGTGAATGTGAAATTGTTTCGCGGGAGAGTGAAGTCGAAGGCCCCTGTGTCAGAGGTGACGGTATGCGTTAGGCTTCCAAAGTTGCGCCATGAAACTGTCCCTGAAACGATTATCGTTACATTGATTGGACTAAACTGGCACGCGGGGTCAGGTGCGGGAGAACATCGACCATCATCATTAGTCGAGACGAAGGCACCCGTTTGAATGGGAAGGGTCGTCCCACAGGCCAGAGCTGCAATCGTCAAGTTTGTTGAGGTGCAGTTGTCGAACCTGGTAAGAGTCGCATTCAACTCGTAGGAAGCGGTGCTCCCGAGGCCCAGCGAGGGGGCCGCGGTCGCGGGTGAGACTGTGAGTGCAGCGAGAAAGATGATAAGGAACGGAGAGAACCTGATGATTCTCATCGAATGCTCATAGACTGAATTCGGCTAGCTTGTTAATAAGTTGAATCGTTAACGCGGGCTGAGAGCGTAATTATGTACCGGAATCGATTAGCAAGCTTTATTCACGCAATTCCCTGAATAGACCCACGCATGGCCAAGACTCTAACCGTTAAGCAACGCTATTTCATTCGTACCCCGATCGGGAAAGTGTTCGCTTCGCTCACTCAGCCGCGGATGCTGAGAAGATGGTTCATTGCCTCGGCCCAACTTTCCCCGCGAAAAGGGGGAAACTACACGTTCACCTGGCACGGTGGCTACCATCATTCGGGAAAGGTATTGTCTTACGCAAGGGATAGGACCCTGAGCCTTTCATGGCCCGCGTTCTGGAAGAGCAAGCCACTCGGGATGACTAGGGCAACATTTCGCTTGAAGACAAAGGACGATGGGACGATCCTCGACCTGACCCATTCGGGCTTCAGAAACAGCAGACCGTGGATCGAGACATACGGTGGCACCTGCTCGGGCTGGGCATACTTTCTCACCAATCTGAAATCTGTGCTCAAACAGAACAAAGACCTCCGATCTACCTACGACAATATCTAGACACTCGGACCAGCCAACAAGACGAGGTCCCAGAAAATAGGGTCCAACACTAAGTCCTTGACTTCAAGGGTGCAAATGCTACCATCGCTGGAAGCGGACGACCTCGTTGACGGGTCGCCTCCCCCGTTTTAGAGATGGCGATGGGACATTGCTCTGATAGTCAGGATAGCCGACCGAGATTACCCCGACAGGCGTGAAGTGGTCCGGAATCCCTAACTCCTTGCTGAGCAAATCTGGTCTGAATGCCCCGGCGAAATATGCGACCAAACCTTCGTCGACAGCTCCCAGGAGGACCAATAGAGAGGCACAGCCAACGTCAAAGTGCCAGTAGGGAACAGGCCACTCGATCTCGGTTCCGTCAGGCTGAATCTTGTCAGGCTCATGGTACCTATCATGGTAAATTTTCTCGCTCACACATGGAACTATCAGCAAGGGGGCGTCTCCCCGCAACCTGTTTAGCTCTCTGACTCGGGCGACTCTCTTGGGCTCCGTAATCACGACGAAAGCCGCTCCTTGGCTGAACCCGGCGCTTGGGTAGTGCTGAGCAAGGTCCAATATTCGCGTGAGAGATTTCTCCGGGACAGGGTCGGGCTTGAAAGCACGAATCATCTGCCGTTTCCTAACGACCTCCTCGAATTCCATGGTTCAACGGCCAAGTGTACTATTGAAAAAGAATAGCGTCTAGGGAGAGCGGGTTTTTATCCGTCCATCAGCGGGTTCAACGATTCGCCGAGCCGGCTCCGGTGATACTGAGAACGACACATAGCCTCACCTCCAACCAGAAGGTCTAATCCTGGCTTGATCATATTCGACAGGGCGCGCAAGAAGTTCGGAAACGTCGATGCTGTCAAGGACTTTTCTCTTACAATTGAGGACAAGGAGATTCTCGGCCTCCTTGGTCCGAATGGTGCGGGGAAAACGACCTTGATGTTGATGATGGGAACGGTATACCGCCCGACAGGTGGAACGATTACCGTCGACGGTCTGGATGTTGACAAGCAGCCCAATGAGGTCCGAAAAGAGATCGGAATTGCGTTTCAGGACCCCCGAGTTGACGGAATACTTGGAGCTTTTGACGTACTGAACTGGCATCTGAAAATGACAACCGGCCTGACGAAAGAGCAGCGTGAGAAACGGGTGGAAGAGGTGCTTCGAAGCCTCGACCTCTGGGAGGCACGGAACAAACGAACCTGGTTGATGAGTGGAGGGATGAGGAAAAAGGTGGAAGACGCGAAGGTTCTCTGTCAACGTCCGAAGATTGCGGTGTTCGATGAACCAACCGCCTTCCTTGACGTGCCGAGCCGGCTACTGGTTTGGGATATGATACGTAAACTCCGTGACGGAGGCTCGACAATCATCGTTGCCACGAACATGATGGACGAGGCCGAAAGACTCTCCGATAGAGTAGCGATCGTGAACTTGGGAAAGCTAGTTGCTGCAGGAACTCCGGAACAGTTGAAGAGTACTCAGAAGGGGGGAGAGGTTTTGGAGGTTGCCGTCGAGTCGAGCCATGGGCTAACCGCTGACATACTGACCCAGTTCAGCGAGGTCCACAACGTGCATGTGGACGACAACAAAGTTGTGGTTTACCTGAATTCTGGACGCCTGCTGCTGCCGAAGATTGTTGAAACGTTGACGGAGCAGGGTTTCAAGATCGGCAGTGTGCATTTGAAGGAGGTTACACTGGAGGATGTCTTCCTCACCTACACCGGGCAACGCCTCGAATAGCCCGACACAAGCGTCTGGGCCAGCGTCGCCGATTCTCCAGATAGCACTACGTGATATTTCGGTCCTGTTCCGGACCCCTTGGATAATCATATCACGCAGTCTCGCATTCATCATCCAGCTCTTCGTATTCGCCTTCCTGATCAGCGAGCTCGTGGTCATTCCAGGCCGTCCGAGCTCTTACTTCTTCGAGTACTACGCTGTCGGCAGTGTCGTCGGCACGATAGCGTCGATATCGTTCATCATAGGCTACGACATCTTTGAAGAAGCCGAGGAGGGGGTCCTTGACTACCTGTTGACTCTTCCAGTCTCGAGACGCCAGTTCATAATCGGCCGGGCGCTGGGAGGTGCAATACGGGCCATGATCTACATCATCCCGATGTTTGTTATCGTAGCAGTTCTGGAGCATTTCAACAACCCTGCCTCATTGGCGGCTGCAGTCCTCGACCTGTTTCTCCTCGCATTTGGAGTGACAGGACTGTCGATCACAGTGGCCGTGAGCGTCAGAAGCGCAAACCGTTTCGACGTTGTGCTAGCGTTGCTGGAGCTTGCTGTGTCGAGAGCGAGTACGGCTCTGTATCCTATAGCTTTCATGCCGAGTTACGTGGCGGCTGTGGCCCCTTTCTCACCGGTTAGTTTTGCGGCTGACAGTACAAGGTCGGCTTTGACGGATGTAACATTGAATTTCCCGAGCCTTTTGGGGCTTGTCGCGTTTGTGGTGATATTCCTGGGGCTCGGCTCGGCCTTCTACTTCCGGAAGCTCGAGGGCGGAGTGTACGCATGAGCAATCTCAGACTGGTCCCGCTGATTGTGGAGAGAGACATACGGATACTTTTCTCAGACACTTTCTTGATCGGGATAATGTTCGCGAACTTCGGCATCGACCTCTTTGTCACAGCGGCTACGTTCGGAAGGCTGATACCGCAAAGCGTCTTGCATGAGAACTACTTTCTCTACATCGCTCCAGGCTCGAATTTCGTGACAGCGATGGTCGCCGCGTTTCAGTCTGGCCGCGACGTGTGGCGTGAGAAGTACATCAAAGACCTTGCGTCATACTTGCTCACCCTCCCCGCCCCCCGACGTGTTCTAGCTCTTTCACGGATAGCTGGAGGCGTGGCGAGAAGTGTTATCGCTACTTTTCCCGGCACGTTAGTGATTTCGTATCTCTACGGGATACTTCTCGACCCGCGTGTCTTTGCCGCGTTTTTGATAGTTGGTCTGTTTTCTCTCGGGATTGTCGGGTTGTCAATCTCGCTCTCGGCTTTTGCGTCGAGTATTGAGGTGTTCGTGACCGTGAGGAGTGCTATCCAGCTCTATCTCTCTTTTCTCAGCACTCTTTTCTACCGAACAGACGTTTTCCCGAGCTTTCTGGTTCCAATAGTCGTGTCCAACCCTATGACTTGGGCGGTGGAAGCATTCCGGTCATTGCCGCATGCTCAAGGCCTGATTGGCCCAATATCCGTCCTGGTGATCCCATCGCTTGTGTTTGCGGCCTTGGGAATGGCCAGCTACCTCTGGTACGCTAGGCTCTAGGTGGATGATAGAAAGTCCAAGACTGCTCTATTGAACTCGTCTGGTTTTGACGTGTTGGCGATGTGGTCTGCGCCTTCCACTACTGTAAATTTCGACCCGGGCAATAGTGAATGCAGCTTCTTGGTCATCATCTGCATTCCCCTGACGTCTCTGTCTCCCACCAATAGGGCGACTGGCATTCGGATCGTGCCGAGGCTCTTGAAGGCCGGGGGTTGAGGAGATTTTTGTAGCCTGTTGGGCGGGTCTTTGTGAATGTGTGAATTCTCGGTCGCTATTTGGAGGAGGCGCGTTCTGTTTTTCTCGTCTTGCGCAGGGGCCCAGATTTCGAGGTCCATTCTCACAGCGTCGTCTATCCTGTTCTCCTTGATCGCGAGGTCTTGTGCGTCCATCAGTTTTCCTGTTTCATCCCAGGCCTTGTCTTCCTCCGGTGAACCCTCGTAGCCACGTATCCCAGGGGCGACCAGAAGCAGACTGGTGACCATGTCCGGGTGTGTTGAGGTGAAGTCGAAGGCTATTCTGCCACCGTTCGAGATGCCTAGGATGGTGGCTTTTGGAATCTTGAGATGGTTGAGCAGCGAAAACAGGTCTTCGGCGTCCGAGTATTCCTCTTTAGGCCTGCTAGATCTTCCGAACCCTCTAACATCGTAACGAATCACCTTGTTATGTTTCGCGAAGATTCGGAACTGTTCGTCCCACATCCTACTGTCGAGAAAGCCGGCGTGAATCAGAACGAGAGGCGCTCCGTTCCCTTCTACCTCGTAGTAGAGCTTGCCGCCCTTAACGTTCACAAAGCCTTGTTCCAATGTTATCCCCTCCGAAACCGGCATTTGATTATTTAATCGCGGCCCTAGCCCCTAGTCAGAACCCTTTTTAGCCAAAACAAGTCGGCCCTCTTTCACGGGGAGAGTGTTTTGGCTCGTTGCGAACAAGTTCATAGAGAATACGACCGGTTTGCCAACGGGAAGATTCAGACAGGTACACTTCCTTCCTCGATGCATGTTAACGGGAAGGTTGCATGGTATGTCTTTCAAGGACCTTACCGAGGACTCGCCGATGCCTGGACCAAGTTTGGAAAAGAGCTGCAAGCTATGGGGCCTGGAAAGTTCTCGGGTCCACCGGGAGATGTTTACGCTTGTACCCCGGCAGATCACAAGGGGTCGGAGGAGAAGCTAATTACGATTCTCTGGGCCCCGATGAAGGAATAGGCGTCACGACAAGCCTATTCTTTCGAGAATCCTCGGGAAACGTGAGTCTGTTCTGAAACCGTCAAACAAGGGCTCGTTCAGGTTCTCGGCGAGCGTACTAGTGCGGTCTTCAACAGCCCTATCCAGCCATTCAAACGCCATGTCTTTCTCGCCGAGGATTGCATATACTCCAGCTATGGCTGTGCTTGGAACGTATCTTTCATTCGAGACCTCCTTGAGATCTCGTAGTACGCCTTCGGCATCCCGCTTCCTGTTTCCTGCCATGCACGCATAGGCTAGTTCAGTTCTAGCCCAGGTAGACTCGGGTGAAAGATCCAGCGCCTTCTCAATCTCTGCGGTTCCCTCCTCGACAGAGGACGTTGAGATGAGAGCCGAGCCAAGTTCGGCGTGAGCGTAGGCGAACTCCGGGTACTTCTTCACGACACGTCTGAGCTGGTCTATTCCTTCTTGTCGCCGGCCCGCGTGAAATAGGACAAGTCCCACGAACGTGGCTATTATTGGGAAGAACGGATCTAGCTTTTCCGCTTCTTTTACCTCTCTAATCGCCTCATCCCACCTCTTCTGAATCCGCAGCAGATGCACAGAATACCAGAGATGTGCGGTTGCGTAGCTAGGGTTGAGGTCGAGAGCGCGCTTGTACTCCTTCTCGGAGCCCTTCCAGTCCCGCTTGAAGTATGCTAGGCTTATGGCCAAGGAAGTGTGGGCTTCCGCTGAGGTGTCGTCCATTTCAACAGCTTTTGCCGCGTATTCCATAGCTTTGGGCCATGCGACTTGGGGTCGTACGAATCCCCAGTTTTCCAGAAGATGGTAGCAGTCCGACAGCCCCGAGTAGGCTGCTGCGTACTTGGGGTCTCGCTTGATAGCCTCTTCGAAATAGTGAGTCGCCTTCTGAAAGCCCTGCTGCGTCCTTTCACTCAGGTGGCCACGGCCCTTCAGGAAGACTGTATAGGCGTCGACGCTACGGGTTGGAATGTTCTGGATCCTCTGTTTTTCCTGGGCGAGGAGTTGAACCTTGAGAACTTCGGCCACGTTTTGGGAAATGTCGCTCTGGATCGCGAAAATGTCCTCTAGCCCTCTGTCATAGCTTTCGGACCATTCATGCTTGTCTTGCGCTCCATCGACTAGCTGAACTGTGACTCGGACCTTGTTACCGGCCTTCCTGACGCTTCCTTCCAGAATAGTGCCGGCTTGGAGCTCCTCAGCTACGTCCCGGATGGGCTTCGGGTTCTTTCGGTACTGCATCATTGACGTCCGGGAGACCACGCTGACCTCGCGAATCCTTGAGATTGTCGCGATCAGCTCTTCTGTTATTCCATCTGCGAAATATTCGTCGTTTGGGTCGGGGCTCATGTTTGAGAAGGGGAGGACTGCTATTCTTCGCCGGTCCAGCTGCAAGGGGCCCTTCTTCGTTTTCTCACGGGGCCGAGACGGGCCTTTGATCCAGCTCTTGAGCCCGCCGGGACCTGACAATGATCGTCAGCTTGAGGAAGATTTCTTCTCAAATAAGGGTGTGTGAGATGCTCGGAGTCGGGCCATGAGTAGGACCAGAGGACCGGTCAGAGTGCTGTGGCTTCTCCGCACTTGTGACACTTCCACTCGCCATGTTTGCGGAGGAAGACTTCGTACCCGTCGCACTTGTAGCAATAGAACCGTCTACTTCTCACGATGAGTTGGACGATCATGACTACGAGCCAGCCGAAGAGGACTAGGGCGAATCTCCAGATCCAGTTTAGCGGATCTTGTATGAAGTACCAGACGTAGAGGGAGAAGAGACCACCGATGAAGAGAAGGATTGCGATGCCACCTGTGTTGACGGATGTCTCGGATAATCCTCTGACCAGAGGACCGAACAAGGTCTTCGCAGGTCGGCCAATGGGAATAGAGATTGTGCCTCTTCTCGAGGCTCTCTCTGGGATGGATATTCGCGCGAGGGTGAGCGCGTTCAGAACATGCTTGTGAGAACCCTCTATCCTCAGCAATACCTCCTGTTCGTCGATGAGCGCATAGAGTTCTTGGAAGATGAGCCCAGGACGGATTGCTATTGGCCGGACCTGTTTGTGTCGGCGGGGATTGCGTGAGGTGAGGCGCATGGTCCAGTTGGGAACGGAGTGTTCTTCCCAGAAGAGGAGGGCGAAGAAGCCGATGAGGAAGACTAGGAGGAACGCCGTGGTAAAGCCTGGGTACCGCCAAGGAGCGGCTTGCTGGTAGAATGGTGAGCTGGCGATTAGGATGAGGGAGCCGAGATAGCCAAAGACTACTATGATGATCGCTAAGAGGTGGAGACCATAGCCGCTAGAGGAGGAGACTAGGAGGCGGAGGGAGCCAATCCTCGCCTCTAGGAGAGAGTACGCGCTGAGGTAGGGCGCCCCAGGCCAGACCGGGAATAAATATCTGGTTTTCACTGCCTACCGTTCTCTTTTCCAGTTGGCGACAAGCTGGGATTTCAAATCCTAAGATTGCTTTTGTGAGGCCGCTTACGCGTCTATCTTAGGCCGAGCAGGGGTAGAACGGCGTTTGCTACGACTGGCCATGCTTCGGATTCTGGGTCGATGAGTTCGAAGTGGCCGACTTGGTCGAGTTTGACGAGGGTGGATTGGTCGCCGAGTTGTCTGGCTCTTTCGACGTACGTTTCGGACTGGGAAACCGGGACGATTTCGTCGTCTGTTCCGTGGACTAGGGCTGTTCTTGTTCCGGTAGGGAGGAGCTCAATTGGGCTGGCGGTGTTGTAGCGATCAGGGTGTTGGTCTGGTGTTCCGCCTATGAGTCGTGTGACGATGCCGTGTCCGAGATTTTGTTTCCAGGCGGCGCGTAGGTCGGTGACGCCGGCCAGGGATATGGCTCGGGTGACTGGTTTTCTAGGGGATGGGTTATGGAGTGGGCTCGTTTGTGGGATGCGGTGTCGGCTGGCCGTCCAGAGGGCGAGGTGCCCGCCGGCCGAATGGCCTAGGATGGCGGTGTGGGCGTGGTCGTAGCGCGGGTCGGACGGGGTTGTCTCTAGGATGTGATCTGTTGCGTGCGCGATGTCCTGGAAGGTTCCCGGGTAGCCTCCGCCAGGGTCTCCGAGACGTCGATATTCGAGGTTGCACGTGATCGTTCCCTTCTTGGTCAGAGCCGCGCAGAGAGCGCCGATGTGTTTTAGGTCATAAACGGACTGCCAGAAACCACCATGCACCACGAAGAGGAGCGGGAAGGGTCCACCGCCCTTAGGATATCGTAGCTCGGCAAACTGGCGTGGGTCGGTGCCGTATGGGATTCGCTCGTCGAACGGGGGTGGAAGCATGTCTAGGATGGAGCTCAACTAGGGGACTATGAGATCACGGGCTCATTTCAATGGTATAAGCTGCGGACGAGGACGTCCGTGCCACTGGGCAGGTGAACTGAGAAAAAAAGGGTAGAGGGGCTGCACTGGGCTGTTTTTAGAGTCCGAGTCCCGCGCCTAGGGTGTAGATTGCGCTGGTGGTCTGGGTTTCTTTTGTTCCGTCTGCCATTGTCACGGTTACTGTTATGGTGTAGATTCCTCCGACTGTGATCAAGAGTCCGAGCGGTAGGGTTGTGGTAGTGGCGGTTGCATCTTGGCCGGGTTGTAGTGGGAAGGCTTTGTTCCAGGAGACGGTGAGGGGTAGGCCTGAGATCTGGGCTGTTATCGAGGTGATGGGGCTGTTTCCGGTGTTGGTTCCGTGCATGCTAAATTCTGGTGCGTGTCCACCGTCGCTGTGAAGGTCTGTTTCTTCAAAGTCTTCTTCGTCGATTTCGAAGTGGTGTTTTCTCTGGTTAAGGGTTGATCCTCCGGTTTGGATTGCAATGTCCGTGTGGGAGCAGTCCACGCTATTGGTTAGGGCTGCTGTGCAGACGTAGCTGCCTGAGTCTCGTCTTGTAGCTGGTTCAGCGGTGGAGTTGATGAACTGGTCTTGGGTGTAGATTATCGCTGCAAGGCCTGTGGTCGGGCTGACTGCTACTCCAAAGTCGTCCAGTAGATCCCGGTTCCCGGTACAGGTGACCCCTGATTCGCAGACGCTTCCGTAGTGTATTACTCCCGAGGCTGCGACCTGGGTCCATGGACTATTGGGTGTGACGGCTTGGAGGTTCTGGCTGAAGTAGACCTTCCTCGCCGCTTCGGGGGGATAGTTGTCAGGGTGGACAGCGCTGTAATAGTCTGTGCCGTACCAGATGACGTCGAGACCGCCTGCGGCTCCCGCTGAGCTCCAGGGAAAGATTGCTGTGTTCGACGGTGATTTATTGATGGGGTAGGGTCCAGACCAGGTTTGGCCGAAGGTTTTGGAGAAACTGTAGTAGAGGTTGTGGTCGTCACTATAGACAACGTACACGTTGTTTCCCTGTCAACACTCACGTTGATGAACTGATGTCCGTAGTCAACTTGGTCGTTGGGATTGTTGTACACCGTGTAGTCCTTGAAGGTGTTTCCCCCGTCGGTGGAGACTCCTATACAGACCGTATGGACGTGGCAGGAGACTAGGCACGATGACAGCTCGGCAGCGTCGGCGATAGAACTGAAAACCTGGTAGATTACATGGTTGCTCGGGTCGATGGCCATGTTTCCAATTACATTGTTGAAACCGGCCAGGAATGCTATGTGAGTTGGGTCAAAGGCGGAGGCATGTTGTGTAAAGGTGAAACCCGCGTTGTTGCTACAGTCGACCACTATGTCGTTAGAGGTCAGGGTGGAGTGATAAGATATACAGACTTTGCTGACACCGTCTGCCGCGATCCATTCTCGGTCGTCCACCGGAATGCTTGCGCCTGCTGGGTTGATGGACCAAGTGGCGCCACCGTTGCTGCTGGTGCTAACGTAGACGTTGACCAATGGGGGCGTGCTTTGGAGGCTTGCTACGTAGATGTTGTAGAATCCGTTGTTGTTCTTCCGAGGGGCCACGGCTATGTCAGTGTCACCGCCCGCAGGAGAGAGACCTATGCCGTTGCATGCATCTGTACAAGTTGGAGGCAGCTTTCCTGAGGATACACTGTCGGGGAGTGGGAGAGTCGTGAAGTGGGCGCCACCGTCAGCTGACTTCCAGGCGAAGGTTCCGCCGCACTGTCCGCCTATGACGCAAAACACGTTTTCTGACGAGCCGTAGAAGTTGCCGGACCTATCAGCCCGGATCGCGGGCTCTCCCTCGGTATTCTGGCAAGTTCTCGAGGTGTTTGGGCAGGTGGTTCCGACACTGAAGTCGGGATTATTATGGTGGAACGGGTTTCCCGCTACTTCGTAGTTGGTGAACGTAGCGGGTGCTGGAGTGATCGTTCCTCCTCCGCCTTCGTTGTCCCAGGCTGCGGTGTGCGGTAGGGTTGCGGTGGTTACGAAGACTGCGCCTTTGATTGCTAGGATTGCCAGTAGTAGTGTTCTTGTCAGTTTGGTAGAATCAATCGAATTTTTCATCCTAATGGTGACCGGAGAGGGGGTGACGGGCCTCGAGCCTATGACCAATATTCCGCTTCGCGGAATTTTCGAGTTCTAGAATGATTGACTTTCGAGAATTTCGCGTTACGATATTTCCGATTATGATATGATAATGGCAGGGACTTTCCTTCGGGATCGCCGCATATCTATGGACTGCAGTTCAACTCGGGGGTGGCTTCCACCGTTTCGTTCTCTCGTTAGCGAGGAAAAACTGTTCAAGGCCTCGGTGAGGCCTTGTTATATCATCTCTCGTTTGTGTTCGACTGCCTAGGCGAATTTCTAGTCTGATGATTGACGACTTGTATTGGATTACTTATCGTCTGCCGGTTGTATGGTGACTGAGCCCGCCGTGCCAAGCTGGTCGTGCAGTCCGCAGATGTAGTGGAATTCTCCGGGGGTCGGATCGAGTGTAGATGGGTGATTCCAGGTCAGTCGGTACGTTTCCCGCGGTGTAGGGTCAGTTCCATCTTTCCCAGTTCCGGGTCCTCAATCTCGAGGGAGAGTTTTTTCCGACCCGTGGTCCAGTTCCTTATCTCCGAAGGATCGGTTCGGCCTATTTTCTCTACTACGTGAGTGATCTGGCCCGCGATGCTTTTTGAGATGGCCGACACTGAGGCGTGGATGAGCCCACGCTCTGAGAGCTTGTACACTTTCTTGGATCCTCCTCTGCTATGGGTTTCTAGGACTACTTCCTTCTCTTTCCGCATCTGGCGGAGGTTTGTCGACAGGGCTCCCCTTGCTAGACCAGTCTCCGTCAAGAGTTGGCTCCATCCCTGCTCTCTCCTGAGCAGGGCTCTTCGGATCAGTTCTTTGGCTTTTGCTCGCCGACCCATGTTGGTTCGCCTGTAAGCCTCTCTGTTCTAAGCCGGTGGGTTCATTTATTAGGTTTTAGGTGAACTATGCTGTGAATGGATGAGGTAGGTTCAAATATCCGTTTATAAATGAACTATGTAGTAGCCGTATCATTTGCTCGGGGCATTTCACATCTTCCTTCGACAGGTGGCGGAGCTGGGCCACCGCCGTAAGCTAGCGGGGTTTCTGTTTCTTCTGCCGCTTCTCTTGATGGTATTGTTCGGGGCGGCGTTGGGAGGGGAGAACGTGCCTGTGATGCCGGACGGCTCTCAGCTCGCCTCTGTCAACCAGGTGAGGAACGACCAGAGTCTGGCCACTCTCCTCGGAATTCTGGGGCCTCTTGCGGGAGGCCATGGTGGTCCCGTGAGGGTTCTGGCAGCTTCCTTTCGGTCTCCAACGAACGCCTCGGCAACTCTAACTCTTTACGTGGTCCCCTCTGGTCAGAACACGTCTGTCGTCGTCGTGGACGAGGGATCCTCCGCCTACTACTACGCGGTCTTCGACAATAACGGGTCCAGAGTGGAGACTGCTGCGGGCCCGAGGCCTCTACCGGTTTTGGGCAGTTTTGCGGCGCTCCCGTTGGTCGACCTGCAACCCCTCTATTCTAGCGAGAACGATGTGAAGCTGGCCCGTGCAGCACTGGCGATCTTTCGCATAGGCTTAGTGTTTGAGCTGAATCAGAGACGGTTGCTGGACGTGCTGTTTCCCGAGATAGTGGGGCTTGAGGTTGGTTGGGTCGGGGTCCTAGGCTCAGCTGTCGGGGCAGTAGAGGACCGGGTCTCAGGGGCGAGGAGACGCATACTGATGAGTCCCGTGTCTAGGATCGGTTTCGTGCTGGGAAGCGCGATGGCAAGCTTCTTTCTGATCAGCCTTCAACTTGCCATTCTCTTCGCCACTGCCATCTTCATCTTCAACGTTAACATCGCCGGCTCAATCGTCGACCTCCTCCCGGTGATCGCCGCTGCCGTTGTTAGTGTGATAGGGGTTGGGCTGATCATATCGCATTTCTCTAGGACCCCTGATGAGGCGTTCTACCTCTCCACGCTTGTCAATCTGCCGATGGGTTTCCTCTCGTCTCAGTACATTCCCCTGTCTCACGGCGCTCTGAGCGTCTTGGTCCAGTCTGCTCTGCCGATGACTTACGCAAACAAGGCGCTTAGTATGGTTATGGTGGGCGGGGCTTCTCTTCAGACGGTTCTGCCGCAGCTTGTCAGCCTTGGAATATTCGCGGCCGTTCTGTATTCGCTTGGGACGATTATGGTGATGAGGGAGAGGTAGGCGACAGGTGGTAGAGGAAGTCATCGTTGTTAACGGTCTGTGGCACCGGTACGGTCGGAGGGATGTTCTTCGCGGAGTGGACTTTACGGTGTGCCGGGGTGAGATATTCGGGCTTCTGGGCCCGAATGGGGTGGGGAAGACGACTCTCAGTTCGGTTTTGACTTCTCAGATACGATATGGGAGTGGTAGGGTGTCGGTTCTAGGCTGCGACCCTTGTCGGGAGACGGGCAGGCTGAGGCGGAGGATTGGCCTTGCGGCTCACGAGCTCAGGACGAGCCCTCACTTGACAGGCCGGCAAGCCCTCAAGTTTCAGGGGCGCCTCTACGGCGTGGGCCGCAGGATGCTAGAGGGACGTGTTGTCGAGCTTCTGGGCCTGGTGGGGCTTGAAGGATGGCAGGATGATCTTATTCGGACTTATTCTGATGGGATGAAGAGGCGTCTGAACATAGCGCTCGCCTTAGTGCATGACCCGGAACTTGTCTTCTTGGACGAGCCAACTGTTGGCCTGGATCCGCATGGTAGGAGGCAGGTCTGGCGTGTAATATGGGAGTTGAAGGCCAAGGGGAAGACCGTGCTATTGACTACTCACTACATGGAGGAGGCCGAGGTTCTGTGTGACCGTATAGCCTTGATGGACAACGGAGGAATAGCAGCTCTTGGTACGCCGAGAGAATTGAAGGAGCACCTTGGCCCGGGGAAGATTATCGAGCTGGGAATGGACTGCTCCCCTGAGATGGCTCGGGAGATCTTCGAGCTTGTCCCCGACGGAAGGGTTTTTTCGGATAGAGGATTGATAGCGACGAGGAACCCGGAGCCGGTTCTGCAGCACATTCTGAAACGGTTTGTCTCAGACCCTGGGTACGGAGGGGCGAGGATCGTAGTGAGGGAGCCGTCCTTGGAAGATGTGTTCCTCGAGTTAACCGGGAGGTCGTTGGGGGAGGACTCGAAGAATTCGGAGGTGGCTGGGAAGGACAGGAAGAAGCCACATGCCGGGACTAGGTCGTTCTGGAGACAGCTACGGCACTCGAACGAGTGAAGAACAAATCCGACCGGGTGCCGACACGGAGTTAGCAGAGCTGAGACGGGTAACGCTTAAAGGACCGGTTCTCGACTCTTGCGGAGGCGAGTATTATTGACGAGTATGGTTGAGACTGTTCGACCTGTTCCCGAGGGATATCGAACCCTTACTCAGAGCCTGGTTGTGGTTGGGGCTGATAGGTTTCTGGATTTTCTGAAGAAGGCTTTCGGGGCCCGGGAGGCTGCGATGTTCCGGATGCCTGATGGTAGTGTTGGGCATGCGGAGGTCTTGATCGGGGACTCGCGGATTATGCTGGGAGAGGCGGGCCCTGAGTGGCCGGCTATGCCGGGGCGCGCTTACATGTACGTTAGTGATGCGGATGCTGTTTACAGGCAGGCGTTGGCCGCTGGCGCGGTCTCGGTACGGGAGTTGAGGGATGCGTTTTACGGGGATCGGAATGGTGCGGTGAAGGACCCCTTCGGCAATGTCTGGACGATTGCGACGCACAAGGAAGACTTGTCCGAGGAAGAAATGCGCAAGCGAATGGCCGCCCAAGCCAGCCCGTAGACGGCTGAAAGACTTAGGCATCGGTCAGGAAGAAACCCTAATCCTTTCTGAATACCCGGCTCGCGTTAGAAAATGTCTGTGAATCTTGCGATTAGTGAGAAAACGACTATCGGCCCGGCAAGGAATTTCAAGAGATCGAATATCGTCAATATCGCAACTACGACATTCCCCATAGCTGTCCGGTAAAGACTACGACTCAGCGAAGAGAATTCCTCCAAGCCGTCGGGACGCGGGGTGTGTACACGACTTCCTTAGCCCCGAGAAATTCTGCTAACTGCTCTATCGTCTCCCCGATCTTCGACGAGACCTCCTTATCGCGTGGTGCGCCACGCTCCGCATGTATCGAATTGATCAGGAGCTTCTCGTTATTCCTGTCCATACGTGGGTCAACTCTGCCTATCAACCTCTCACCCCACAGGATGGGGAGTACGTAGGAACCGAACTTTCGCTTATGTAGAGGCAAGAACATTTCGTGACTGTAGTCGAAGCCAAAGACTGTGTTTGTTCTGCCTCTGCCGCAGATCAGATTGTCGAAGGGAGGAAGCAACGATACCCGCGGCTGCCAGGCGTCGTCTTTCATCGATTCAAGGAGCCTCAGGTCCAGATCATGGATGTATCGCTCGCCCTTTTCTTGAAAGCCTGCGATGTGAACCCGGTGTATGGCAGAATCCTCCTGTAGACTTTCTAGGCCTTCTTCAGGTTCTGATATCGGCCGCGTGGGAAATAGTAGTTGATCTCGGGAGGAGAAGCTGTCCCAAGGGCCCGGATAGCCCTCTGCGCGGCTGTACGCTCGACCTCTTCTTCTGCAAGTTCTTCTCTCTTCACCGATTTCGGGAGAAACTCATCGGATAGGGCCCATATGTTCCGATTACCTTGATGGCCCGCGACCATGACCTTTCCGCCCATATGCAAGTGGAAGAGCATGTTGGAGACCAGGCTTCCAGAGGTCCATCCGTCCGCACTCTTGGTTGGAACGTGCTCTCTAAATTGGGTCAGCTGTAGTGGTCCCTTCTTGAGCTGATTCAGTATTGACCTGCCTAACTTTTTGTGCTCGGCGAGGAACTTTCTCGTTCTAGGCTTCCGCGCTCCCCAGGATTGCCGATGGATTCTGGGTATCGTTTCATCATCGAGTAGTAGAGTGGGTAGTCTTCGGTAAGCACGAGCGCGGCGGCGAAGTTGGCCCAGTGTATGAACAACTTCTTCTCGTCCCACAGTAGTTTCTCCAGGTCTGGCAGTCGAAAGTCGCCTACCCTGTTCCAAAGGGACAGCACATACGATGGCGCGACTACCTCTATTGGGTCCCACTGAACAAAGGTTAGGTCGCGCACCACTGACAGGATATGTTCCCGTGTTGCCTTTGCCGGCAGCTTGCCCGCAAGACGTTGCTTCGTGACGGCCAGACGCCTTGCAACTTGCGCTGAAGTTGATATGGTCGGTTTGCCCAACTGTTTTGATGGCCCAGTGCTGAGTATCTTGGGCATGAACTGATAATGTTTCTAGATTCGGGACGTGGTTTTACCAGTAGTCAGAGCCACTACAAGAGTTTTCTTGATTCGATCAATCATACCTCAGAAAGGGTTTAGGCGCAGGACAAAGATGAAGATGGCGGGCTCACCAGTTTCCATCTCTCTTCGGTTGGTGTTTGACTCGGACTTTTTTTGACAGAACTTGATCGAGAGGTCGCTACGCCCAGTTACAAGACGATTGAATACGTTCAGCACATGGTCCCGAGAAGGATGAACGGTGAATACTAGGGTAATTGCAATACTCGTAATCGCAATCTCAGCAGGGGTAATCGGACTCTTCGCAACCGGAGCACCCAGCGTTCCGCCAACCTCCACGTCGTATTGCAGCGCTGAAAACTCGAACCTTCTAGCCGGTGGTTTCACAGCAAGCCAGAGCACGCAGTCTTCCTACACAGTCACAGTCCATAACGCACAGTCGCAAGAGGTGAGACTCACGTCGTACAGACTTGGAACGCAGTCGTTCAGCATCAACGTGGCAATCGCGGCAGGACAGAACGGAACATTCACGACGGTCCAAGATGCTAACTCCGAAATCGGGATTCCGGTCAATACGTGGTGCGGAAACCAGTTCATGACCACTTTTGCTAGATCAGCGAGTTACACGGAAGACATAGTTCCGACTTCCACCGTATTCCAAGACTCCACGCATGTAGCTGCGGATCTTCTGAACGATGGCAACGGAACTGCAACACTAACATCTTACTACGTCACCGACTCGAGCGGCAACGAATACGCGTTCACAAACTGGAGCGGTCCGTCCCTTGCAGCGAATAGTGTTACGACAACAATATTCGGAATCGGTTCGAGTTGTTCACAGTGCACTCTCTATGGTTCAGCATTCACTTTCACGAGCGGGTACCAATACACAATAAGAGTCGTGACGGGACGCGGCAATATCTTCGGGTTTACGGTAACCCTGGCTTCTGGTCACCACTACTCCATCGTCCTTGATGTTGGCTTTGGGAGCGTTGCTCATTAGGTCAGACTAGGTTCGCGAGATATGGTAAACTTGCTCACGCGTTTTGGAGACGTGTTTCTATCTCCCGGTCCAGCCAGCCCTTTACGACCGTTGTCTCTCTCATCAGGTCCATTCTCACGTTTTTGACGCCGTCTATTCCTTGAATCCATTTTTGGGTTTCGTCTGCCTCGCTCATGTTTAGGCAGACTTTTGCGAAGATTGAGAATTCTTTCGCGTCTGTGAACGAGAATACTAGCCTGTCGAGTTTTGCCCGGATTTGCTTGTCAATTGTTGCTTTCTTTGCCTCGTCTGGGATGCTGATGAGATAGTCGCTGGCTACGCCGGGGTATTTGTCGTAGTTGAGTTCTGGGAGGAGGTAGAAGGCTCGGCCTTCTGTCATGAGGGTGAGACGTCTCTTGACTGTTTTTGTTGAGACGCCGACGTCGCGTGCGAGGTCTGATGTTGGGCGTCGGGGGTCTTTGCGGAGGGCTTTGATGATCTGCCAGTCTGTGGTGTGAAGGTTCAGATTGGCGGGGGGGAAGCCGCCTCTCCACTCGACAGTGTCCCCGGAGCCGCAGATGGCCTTGATCTGCTGGACTGTTCTCGCGTGTGCCTTCTCATCTCGGTAGTAGAAGATGGTGCGGAGGGGTTTGCCGATGAGGTTAATGATTATTACGACGCCGTCGAGCTGTTCTATTTGGGAGACTGTGGACTGTTTCTTTTCTGGGTCTTCGACGTTTCCTTGTATGCCGGCTGATTCGCGTCCGATTAGGTGGGGGTTAAGGACGAGCTGGATTGTTTTCAGGAAGCCTAGTTCGCGTGCACGGTTGACTCCTCTACGGACTGTCTCCTCGTCTACTTTGAGACGTTCTGCCATGGCTGCGTAGGATTCGCGGATGTCCCAGCGGAACGAGCCTGGGCTGGTCAGTTCGCGCATTATGCGTAGCTGGAGGTCGTCGGTGCGGAGCAACGAAGGGCGTGGTTTGGACGGGATTGTATTAAGAATGTCCGAAAGTCGGCCGTTGTTTAGGCGTTGAGATAAGAATTCCCCGGTGCGGAGTATTGGCTGGTGGAATTCGAAGATGAGTAACTTGCAACATGCCGCGTCGGAGGAATGGAGGCGGACGCGGAAAATATTCGCCTACGGAATCATTTTGGTCCTGGGGCTTGTCGCCGTCTCGATTGGTCTGTGGATCTATTTTGGAGCGTGGACACCCGGACCATGGATGGAGTATCGAGGGTTTGGCTTCAGCTGGATTTGGGCAGTATTCGCCTTCTTCCTTTTGTTCTGGGTGTTTAGGTGGGTTTTCTGGCCTTGGGGAGCGCGTCCGTACGGTTACTCGAGGTATGTGGGCGACGACGCTGTCACTGTTCTTCGGGCGAGGTATGCGAGGGGTGAGGTCACGAAGGAAGAGTTCGACAGGATGATGCGGGATCTTCGAGGCCACGGACATGGGGTGGAGGATTGAAACTATGACGGTGAGCGAGAAGCCGGCTCGTCGTAGGAGGAAACTCTGGATTATCCTGGGAGCAGTTGTCATTGCGGCGGTGGCTGTGGTCGGGTCTTTGGCCTATGTGTCGAACAGGCCGGGAGCTGCGCCTCTCCCGCCCACTGGGCCTAACGTGACGATGTGGGATAATGGGTTCTGCTCAAACTCTAGTAATTGTGGGTACAGCCCGGTGTCGAAGAACGTGACTGCCGGGACGGCGTTGACGTGGACGAATATGGGTGGTAAGCCTCACACTGCGACTGAATGCGTCTCTTCCGACAGTAGTGCTGCTTGTCCCGACGGAGCCGGGTCCAACACGTCAGGTGCGCGAGCTTTCGACTCTAACAATCAGTATTCTGATGGTTTCAAGAGGGACCAGCAGTTCAGCTTCACCTTCGACCTCGCAGCAGGCACCTACCACTACTACTGCACAGTCCACCTCTTCATGCACGGGACCATTACGGTGCAGGCGTAGCCTGGGAGTTGCTATCGATAGCTATCCCAGGGATTCCATCGAAATCCGAAGCCGAGCGTACGTTCAGGAAGGTTCCAGATCGCCGTTGCTTCATGTTTGGTTTTTCATCAGACGTGAGAAACAAGTCCGAGAGAATTCCACCTACCAGATTCGGAGCCGATTGATTGGTAAACGGGTGGGTGGTTCCGGTATTCCTTATTAGCCATCCCCGTAGATTATTCATGGGGACTTAGCTGTGGCCATCGAAGCGCACCGTGAAATTCTTGGTGGGAAACCCGTAATCGGAGGCACTAGAATCCCTGTCGACCTTTTACTGGAGCTCGTGGGCTCCGGTCTCGGCGTTGACGACATCCTTCGGGAATATCCCCATTTGAAGAGGGACGATCTGGTCATGGTCCTCTATCTCGCTAAGAAGGTCCACGAAATCGTTGGGTATGAGAGGCTAAAGTCAACGACGGACGCATAGGGTTGGCCGTACGGTTTCTCCTTGACGAGAACGTTCCATCATCCGTTATTGAACTTCTCAAGAAGAAAGGATTTCAAGTCAGGACGGTTCGTGAAGTATTTGGACCCGGGTCAAGCAACGGACGAATCGCCGAGGAGGCCTCCCACTCTGGGGAGGTCGTAATCACGCTTGACTCGGATTTCCTGGAGTTGCATCCCAACCCGAAAGCCAAGATACTCGTCATTGATGTGCATCCTGCTATTCCGAGCGCGATAAGACAGGTTCTCGAATCACACCTGGCTCGTTGCATCCAGCTATTGGATAGCGCACGGAAAGTCAAGCTGACTCAGACAGGTCCAACGTCCTCGACATAAGAGTCGAGCCTCCTGAAGGAGTGCGGTCAGCTCAAGAGAGATGCCGTTTTCAAAATAGAAAATTCACGCTGAGCCTGTCCTCACTTTTGTGCTTCTCAAACAAAATCACTCCAGAGAGCCATTCTTCCATTAGCCTTATGAGCCCCTGAGCCGCAAATAACTTCCCCGTTTCATGGCCCTTTCCTACTAGATGAACAAGAGAATGGAGAACCAGGCACATTCAGCACCAGCTACCCCCGACCGGGATAGCTCGCCAGTCGAGTCGATAACTCGGTAAGACTTCGACCCTGTTTAACATTCGCCGGTCTTCCACCCCTCTCAGGCTTATATGTTAGAAGCACTCACCCCGCCCGAAAATCTTTGAAGCAGATTACCCTAGCTATCTTCCTCGTCCTCTCAATAGCCATGATAAGCGGCGGAATACAGGCAATAACCGCCACAACAATACAAACCTACGACACCAACACCCTAGCCGGCAGAAACGCCAGCGTCAACGACACCCCCGGCCTCTACATCCGCCTCAGCGGCCTCTTCCAGGAAGAAGCAGACAACAGCGACCAAGCACCACCACCCTACCCAGGCACAGCCATCACCCCAACCTATGTCCTCTCCAGCCCCTTGGACGGAAACACGATCCAATCACCAGACATAACCGTCAACCAGGACGCCGCAGGAGCACCCCAAAACGAGCCAGCCATCGCCGTTGACCCGAACAATCCCAACCGGATCGTCGTCGGCAGCAACGACTACATCACACGCGTCTGGCCATGCACGTTCAACGGCGCAGCTTGCAGCGCCCAAGGAGAGGCTTACAGCGGAACATACTACAGCAACAACGGCGGACAAACCTGGTGCTGCATCGCAACAGACCCACAACACCTCGCAACCCTCATCCCCGGAGTCGAACGCCTAACCGGCGGAATCTACGACGCAGGCGGAGACCCCGCGCTAGCCTTCGACACCAGAGGAAACGTGTACTTCGCAGGCCTAGGCTTCAACCGCCTATCAGCACCCAACACGGTAGCCTTCAACAAGGGAACCTTCGACAATAACGGCGATCTCCACTGGGGACCCCCAACCTTCATCGGCCAGACAACCAGCAAGAGCACCCTCAACGACAAGGAATGGATCGCAGTCGACCAGAACGCTAACAGCCGCTTCCGCGACAACATCTACGTCACCTGGACGCGATTCTTATTCAGCCCACAAACAGGCCGGTACGTCCAATCACCCATCATGTTCGCCAGCAGCAGCAACGGCGGACGAACCTTCACCGACGGACAACTAATAGTCGGCAACGTCCTCTACGACCAAGGAAGCCGCGTCTTAGTCGGACCAGACGGAACAATCTACGCCTTCTGGGAAGGAAGCGACCGCTTCGCCACCTACAACAGCATCTGGATGGTAAAGTCAACAGACGGCGGAAAGAAATGGACCCAGCCAGTAGCAGTCAGCCAAGTCGTAGACATTCTCAACCCAGCCAACACAGCCTTCCGAGTCAACAGCTTCCCAGCCGCCGACATAGCACCAAACGGCGACTTGTACGCAACCTGGAACTCGGAAGTCCGCAACACAGCCACCAGCTACACCATCGACCCCGTCTGCGCCTTCTTCATCAGCGGCGTTGCAAGCGTCCGGGCCAACTGCCACAGCTCAGTAGTCTACGGCAAATCCACAGACGGCGGAAACGCCTGGACCACACCACAATCCTTCAACCCAGCAATAGACGCGTCCAACCGGACACCAATCGGCTATCCAGCCACAAACCCCGACGGCACAACACTCAAGGCACCCTCCAACACGGGCCGCGTTGAAACCTTCTTCCCATCAGTCGCAACAGCCCCCAACGGCCGCGTCTACATCTCAGCCTACGCAGCCGACATCATCTCCCCCTGGCAGACCTGCGCCCAGCCCGCAACACCCACAGCCGTCGGCCGGATCAACTGCCTAACACTCGGAAACTACATCAACAACGCACGCCTAGACTACGCAGTCGCAGACATCACAACCAACGTAAGCCAAATCGTAACCACTCATCCTATCAACTCCCGCCATGGATTCGGAGGCGGCTTCATCGGCGACTACACAAGCATCGCAGTCGGCAAAGACAACGTCTTCCACGCCGTTTGGGCCGACACCAACAACAAGCAAACAGTCACATGGTGGTTCGGCTTCGAATTCGTACCCACAACAGTCAACCAGCAAGACATCGCCATAGCAAAA
>Ga0066710_100000442_pt1 | contig 25010 bp, 14 predicted proteins | sample GraSoiAngelo_159_FD_79666 | JGI IMG/M metagenome (GOLD analysis project Ga0066710, IMG submission 79666) | Grasslands soil microbial communities from the Angelo Coastal Reserve, California, USA - 14_1009_16_40cm | ecosystem: Environmental > Terrestrial > Soil > Grasslands | place: USA...
GTAATGCAAGTCGGCGGCGAGTGCTCTCCAGAATGGCATGGCAAATCCGCAAGCCTTCTTCATCGTCGCGTTCTTCAATGATGACACCCGCCCGTTTCGCCTTGTTGACCTTCTGGCGCACGGATGATTTGGCGAAGGTGGCGAACAATTCATCGGCGGTCTTGTCCAACGACAGGTAATGGTGCTTGTAACTAGCGCTGGCACAAAGCGAGGAAGTAGCGCATTCGTTCTGCATCTTTGTTGAACGAAGCTCGATCTTTTGGGCCCCGACCTCCTTGGCCGCACAATGAATCTGCGCCAACAGCAGATTCAATTCTTCCATTGTAGATATGAGGGGATCGCAAATCGACGCGAACGGCACGCTGACGGCGCGGTCTCCCAGAAGCCAGCTCTTGACGGTATATACGGGCAGTCCAGCTTTGATTTCCTTTGTGCGGCTGTCTCTCAGAACCAGGAAGCGTCCACGGATATGCGGAAACGCATCCTCGAGCACGTGCTTCCATGCGGAGAGCTGGTATACCACGCCCAAAGGATGTCGCATTACGAAGGCATCCCACTGCGCCTCCTCTTCCGAGGACAGCCACTGGATGACGTCACGATACCGTGCATGGCGGGAGTTCGACCCTACAATTTGTTCACGTCCGCCAGTATTGACGTCGGTAAAAAGCCTTTGCAATAACATAGCAGCTATCCTCATCTGCGATGCCGTAAACTAAGGCTGAAGGATTTGACGCATTCGCCGAACGGGAATGCCTGCATTGCTCCAAAGCGAAACGATAGGTCGGCCGAGCATCGCTCCTGGCGTCTACTTTCGACTGGTGATGGCCGGCTATTTTGAAGGCATCGATTCGGAGAGTGGAATCGCATGGCGATGTGCAGATTCGTTGAGCCTGAAACACTTCTTGGGTTGTGAACTGAGCGAAACGACATCCAACCACGTTTGCTGTCGCGATACTATTCATACTTTCAATAGACTCTTATAGGCGAAAAGGAGATTTTCACTCACCACGGACCATTGGAGTTGTTCTTCAACTCTCTTTCGACCAGCGTCGCCCTTCCTTTTCCGAAGTGAGGGATCGTCCATCAGTACCATGATGGCTTTCGCAAACGCGCGTTCATCATTGGCCGGAACGAATAAGGCGGCCTCCTGCGCAGAGAACCTCGTCTCCTGCAGATCGAACGACACTATCGGCTTGCTATACGCCATGTATTCCATGATCTTGATCCAGGTGGACACGCCGTTCAAAGGACTGGACGGATCAGGGTCCAGACAAATATCTGCCGCGGCCAGATTCGCTTCGAGTTCTTCATCAGAGACGTAGCCGGTGAGATTGACGGCGCCATCCAGGTGCAAGTCGCCAGCCAATTTCCTCAAGTCCTCGAGCGAGTCGCCTGTCCCCATAATTACGCAGTGAAAGTCATTCCGCTTAAAGGTGTGCTGCAGGTAGTGCAGCGATCGGAGCAGATAATCGACCCCGTCCTGAGGATTCAAACACCCCACATAGCACAGAATGCATTTCTTCATCTCACGCAGCTTCAAGCTTGGCGAACGAGGCGTCATCCGACTTTTGTTAGGACCATTTCGAACAACGAAGATACTCTCCGGTTTCTTCCCGCCCCGCTGGATCTGGATTTTCTTGTAGCTCTCATTCGTCGCGATCGCGATATCAGCAAGCCGTAAGCTGCACCATTCCGCCGCGGTTAGCAGCCGCGTAGGTATGCCCGGTGCTGCGGAGTACCGTGACATGTACAGCTCCGGCGATAGATCGTGGTGATCAAAGATGAACTTCTTGCCAAAGAATAACTTAAACGGAAGGGCACTCAGGAATAGCGTATCCGGTGGATTGTGCGCATGGATTACATCGAAACCATCCTTTATCAGCACCATGAAGCTCAGAAGAAAACACGCACCGGTGAAGTAGCCGTATTCCAAGAGATAACCGAGGAACGATTTCAGCTTAAGCAAGACGCCGCTGAGGCCTGCTGTTTTACCCTGCGCGGTTTTCCGAAACCATTCAAGCTTTGGAACTCGGTAGACGCGAACACCGTCTATAACTACGAAGAACTTGTCGCCTCGTCTCCTCAGCGAAATAACAGAAATCTCATAGCCGGCCGCCACAAGCACACTCGCCTCATTGTGCACTCGAATATCCTCGGGGTAGAGGTTTTGCACCAGCATTAAGATTTTTCCCTGGCTTTTTTTCATCGTTTTTGCACCTGCTTCGACTTCGGTCACAGGGGCTTCCCATCCGCGGTTATCGCGTTGCATCGTGGCCGGTTAGCCCGGCCACTTCGTCCTTCCGAACACCCTGGATGTTCTATCAACATGGATCGCAGGCTTTTGCTTCGTTGAAGCAATCTCGAAACGACGGCTACTATGACGCTGCCCGAAACCAGTATAGCGAAATAATACTTACCAAATCTGTGCAGAAAAAAATCAAGACCCTTCAAAGAAGTCTGAAATGGTGCGACCCGCAAAGCAGTTGGAAGTGCGGCAAAGATCCCGATCACTGGGATTGCCACCCAAAGCGCATAGCGCCAGGCCTCACTCCTATCGAGACATATCCAATGCAGGTTGTTACGCTTTAAGAAACGCAGATAAACGACAATGACCGCGACGCTCCCCAAAAGAGAACTTACCAGCCAGAGTGCAGTATACACTGGCAGCGAGGTACTGCCGATTGGAGCCACTTTTAGGTGTAGAAAGTTCCAATGGTGGGCTAGCCATCTCTCGCTGCTGGTCATGGAATCCCACCCAACATGAAGCCAGGCGCCTATCAGTAGGGAAACAATATAGCTCCACATTGGCGGGCGAGCTGTGCTGCAAAAAGGTAGCAGAACCGCACGATGCGGATTGGGGAATGTGACGACCAGAGCCGCCCGAAGGGAAATGAAAGCTGCCAACAGCACGACGCCCAGCGGAAGACAGAAAGCGATACTTCCTGCGAGGGTATGCGAAAAATTATCCCAATCGCAACTATCGCCTGCACAAATAAGATTTCGGGGAGCACTGCCAAATATGAATACCACAGCCCGAGAAAAGTCGCTAAGGCTATTCAGTGCATACGCGACATCAGGCAATAACGATCCTATAACGAGCGCAACGAAGCTAAAATATCTTGGACACCACCGGCGAAGAGGCAGAATGGCCGTGGGATGAGCTAGCGGAATTGGCATACTAGACGTTGTTTATCAATTGTCCGTAAATTCTGCTGAGCTTGCCAACTATAATATCAGCACTATAGTTATCCGCTATTTTTGCGACATTATTGAGACCCATGCGGCGGCGGAGCGCCTCGTCCCCGAGCAGGCAGCGCGTGTAGCGAGTCAGAGACTCTACATCTCCCGGCTTGAAAACAAAGCCATTTTCTCCATGTGCAACAAGGTCGGCTAAACCGCCAACGTCAGTGCACACTATAGGAAGGCCGCATGCCATTGCTTCAAGTACACAGAGTGGCATCCCTTCAGTATAGGAAGGCAGAAGAAGCAAATCCGCGTTGCTAAGGAATTCGAGTTTGCGTGACTCCGATACCCAGCCTGGCAATTCGATAATATCCTGCGCGCTGATCTCTTTGGCCCGCTGCTTGGCTTGCTCGATTTCGCGATCACCAGCCAGCGTTACGTGAACTTTTAGGCCTTGTGCCACCAAGTGCTGGACACTTTCCATGATGTCATATACTCCTTTTGCTTTCGTGATTGATCCTAGAAAAAGGAGCCGGTGCGTCCCACACTGCCCGTTGCTTCGATGAACTGGCTTGTATTTGCGGACGTCGATCGGATTGCCCACGACGTAAATAGGGACGCGCATCGACGAAAGTGCTGCAATTTCCTTTTCTAATGAATTGCTCAGGACGACAATTGCGTCGACGTTTCGCAAGAAGTATTCGATGATTCTCTTAACCACCATTGAACTACGTTCGTAATACTTGTCGAAATCGCCTCCGTGGATATGGAAGATAGTATGACAGCCGGCGGACCTAGCTACTACGTTGAACATTAGTTTGCGTAATAAACTCGCTCCGTACCCGGAATGAAGGTGTACCAATCGTCCACCCAGAGTCAGCTTCAGGAAAAGAAAGCGCACCATACCCTTGGCAAATGCCCATGCCTTGGTAAGTCGATTTCCTTCACAGTGTGTACTGATGTGTATTAGACGGTATTGGCTCGCAAGAGGGGAATTACAGTATGTGCCGATCGCATAGCCAATCCCCCCGTGAGTTTCGAGGGATGGGCCCACAAGATAAATGATTTCACGCGCCATAGAGACGGTCTCTCCCATTACTGAGACTGAGCCGTCTGCTTTGCCAATATGCAAGTAATGCGGTGAAGACATAGATATTCTCCAATCATCTCTTGCGCGAGAGTGCAAGAATATCTTGGATATTTTTAGCCCAGGTGATTTCCGACTTGAGCTTACGTTGAAGCTCTAAACCCAGCCTCTGCCTCATTGAGGAGTCTGCCACTAACTCCTCTAGGCCGTCCGCCAAACAACCCACCTCCCCCTTTTTGAACAAGAACCCATTCACTCTGTGCGTAATAATCTCATCGATTGGCGTGTCCATCGGACCGATCACAGCCTTCCCTGTCGCGCCATATTCAAATAGCTTTGTCGGGCTTCCGTACCAGGTCGCGTTCGGAATCGCACAGATATCAATCGCGGACAGCAGGCGAGGTATCTCCTGAAAGCTAAACGAGCCGAGGAATTTGACTTTATCTTTTACCCCAAGTTCCACTGCCAGCGCTTTCCAACGTGGCCCCTCCGGTCCATCGCCAATGATGTCGAGCTCCACATTGCCATGACGCGCAACCACCGACTGGAAGGCACGAATCAGAATGTCTCCGCCATGCCAGGTTAGCATAGTACCTACGAAACCGATCCGAATAACCTCATCGTTCTTTGCTCTTGCAGGGGCGCCTGCGCTAAACGCTTCGTAGTCTACCGTAGGATAAGTAACCACAATACGATCGGCCCTGACGCCTCGCTCAATCAAATAGTTTTTGAGTCGCTTGGAACCAACAACTACGCCATCCGCTCTTTGTGCCGTCTTCCAGGCGAGCCGGATTGCGTAGGCTCGAAGTGGGGAGGGATAATGCCTCAACGCCTCCTCCATTGGACCGTTAATTTCCAAGATCAAAGGGATTTGGACTTTTTTAGCAGCACGGTAACCAAGTTGACGAAATGGGACCTGTCTTTCGTATAAAAATGAACAATCGTCACCTTTCAGTCTTTGAAGAAGCCGCTGCGCACTGCGGTAATCGTCAACAATTTCGAACAGATCCCGAACGCCTCTCAAGATAGGACCAACAAAAGTGGGCATCCTTTTTTTGGCCTCACCGTACAACTTCTTCCGGCCGGAAATTTCCGACACTTCACCCCCAATCCACTTTAGCAACGAAACTTGGGCCTGCTCAAATCCGGAAATCGTCATCCTGATGTGACTACCTTGTCCAGTCGGGGCGTCCGTCCATACTCTCGGATCTGATACGACGTAACAAATTCTCATCTTCAGCTCACACTCATCATTCTCAAGGACGGTTTTCCTTGATTGAATTTCTCGAGGCTTAACTTCAGGTTCTTGATCGCCACTTCATCTTGTCCTTCCGCAAAGCCATACCGCAGGCATAAGGGAGCGGTAGTTCGGCCGGAAAAGACTATCTTTCCTGTTTCTCGCTTTCTCCCGTAGCGCTCCGAAACCCAGGCCGCCTGGATCGATACGGCAAACTCAGGCGTTGCTGTCGCAACGAATACCAACCCGTTTCCGGTCCCCAAGCCTAGGCGAACACAATCGCTGGCCAACTCAGGCTGTACGTCAGGAGCCAAATGAAAGAAGGCTTCGAAAAGATGTTCGCCCCCACCCTCAAAAACATCTTCGATAATGAATGTGTCGAGCTCTTTGTCTAAGAAGAAGGTCCGTCGATGAATCAAAGGCTGCGTCAATCTCAAATAACCGTAGTGCTCCGCAACCAACATGACGAAGTCGTCTTCTTTTGACCAGGTCCTGGCAACAGGTCTGGCGTCGTTCTCCATGGAAAACAGCTGGGAGGGGTGAGTTCGATTAATTTCAGTCGAGTCGACTCTAACCGTGTTGTGAAACTCTGTGGAACGAAATCGATTGCGCCATTCGGGACTAGCTGAATAAACGAAAGAACCGCAATCTGTTATTAGGGTCTTTGTACCCAATGAGAGCTCAAAGCTCAAGCAGTCAGAATGGGCGTGGCCACCGCAAACTCCCATCATCCCGACATCAGCGCAAGTTGCAATCGCTTGAAAGCGATTGCCTCTCAAAAAATAATAGCCGGCATTTTCAAATCCCTGCGAGCTGCGCTTTGTCCGTGCGGTGATTAACCTCTGATAACGTGAATAACTGTCCGTTCCTAAAAGCCACAACGTTTCTTCAGAATAGTCATCTCCGAAGAGCAGGTCAGGGCGGTCAAACAGGACAGCGCCCAGCGCAAGCAGGTGCCGATGATCACGGAAGTCGCGTTGATCAAACACATACAACCGACCATCATCGGCGTCGCGAATTAATGGAGCAAGACCGTCGGGTCGAGTGTACGCTTTGATGAATGCTAAGGCATTTATCAGCCGGTTCTGAATCTCCGCGGGAAACTCTATGCCGTTTTGGGAAAGAAGGACCACGACCGAGAAGCACATTTCCGTTACAAGTCGATGGTAGTTCGTCGAAAGCTCCCAATGCACTCCATCGAACAGGAATTGCTGCCGTATCTCTTCGATGAGTTCGGACTTAGCGAAGTCAAGCCAACGCTTCGGCTCCCGACCTTCCAGCACCAGCCCAATGTATGCAAGCCCGATAAGATTGCTCAAATAGTGGTTCCCGTTGACGGGCTGGTATTTTCCGGCGACTACTCTTTTGTCGAATTCGAGGTTGTTAAAGATATAACGCCCGTGCTCATACAGACTAGCCGCCAACCGGTTTTGGCGATCACGCGTAAATAGCGGCGACTCGCGCATCAGGTAGTAGGCCCAAATCCAATTTACAGCCCTGATCGCAGCCTCCATCGCTATTCGCCAGTTCACGCCGTAATAAACCTTATTGTTCCTATCCCAGGACTCAAACTGGCCCAAGAATTCTTGGCAATACTTGTTATCCCGAGTCCAAAAATAGGCTTTTCCCAACGTTAGTGCGTGATGAAAGCGGCTTAGGTCCCAAGGGACCTTAATATCCGACGCATCGCTCAGATTCACGGTCGGCAGGTCATCGAAATAGACTACCGGCCATTTATAACCGCTTTTGAAATCCCTATGCCAATCGATTTCATAACCGAGAAAGGTGGGCCCCGATCCGAGGAGATCGAAAATGTGTCTGCAGTATTTATCCGCTGCCTCTACAGTTTGGCGGATTGCGTCGGGAAATGCTGTTCGTATGATTTCGTCAAACGCTGTCCTCCGTTCGGGAAATTCGGGAATACAAAAAAAACGGACGTTGTCCGAGAAGGAAGCTTTGGGGCGACTGCGTCGCGTGATGCCAAGTTTGCCTAAATACTTAATATGTACTCTTTGTGCGTGTTCTTTAACCGCAACTCTCGTCTTATAGGCAATGACTTTCCAAATTTCCCGTAAAGGCAGGGAAAACAACTTTTGGTATCGATTCATATCTTTTCTAGCTGCATAGTTGTTCTTGAAACTCTAGCGAGAGTTTTAACTCGCCGAAACACCGCGTAAATTCCATTGACGATACGATTTGGGACTTCCACTACGAAAGTGCGATGAACCGTTGTGGCGGAACACTGATGTCCTAAGGGGACGTATTGGAGACAATCAGCCGACTTTCACTTCTTCGCCACGAGTCGTCCTTAGGGCGCAATTCAGGCGGTAACAACGAGGGCGGGCTCGACGCTGAGGTTGGACGGCTCCTCACCTTCGACGAAAATACGTATCCAAATTTCCAAATTCAACAAGTTCCATATGGTAGAGGTATGATTCTGTTTTCCACTTAGATGTTCCTCTACCAATCTCCGAATCACGCTAACATCCGTAATTCCGCGTGCTACAGTCCGTTCTTCACTAAGAAGATCGCAGTATGCCGGGTTCTGCCGGAGCCATGACGCCACCGGTACCGGAAAACCCATTTTGGTCCGATATATGAGGGGTTTTGGAACGTATTTCTCTGCGAGCTTCTTCAAGATGTATTTGCAGCTGTTTCCGCCTCGGATTTTCTGCTCGTCATTGATCCCTGCAGCAAATTCGATGATTCTGTGATCTAGCATTGGCACACGGCATTCGATCGAGGATGCCATAGTCATTTTGTCTTGCTTCATGAGTAGCGTAACGAGCCGCGTCCTGAGATGCGTATAAAGTAGCTTCGCTAGCCATGAAGAGCTGACTTTCCCCAGCATGCGAAAGAAGTACTCCGCCTCGATATCTTCGACTTGAGCCAGCTCTTTGACCAGGCTCCGAGGAAGGATGCTCGTGTGTCCAAACGCCAACCATTCCAGAGAATCCGAATACCGTTCACAAATACTCGCGTACTTGCTGGAACCGGCCGCACTCAAAAGTGTGTCGGCAATTTGCCATGCAGTGTTTGGTAGGGTCGATTTTAATCGGATATCCCTCAGCAAAACCCGGTAACAATCGTAACCGGCGAATAGCTCGTCTCCTCCCTCGCCCGAGAGCAGGACCGTCACGCCAGTCTTCTTTGCATACTGTGCCAGATAAAAGAGAGGGACTGCAGAGTAGTGGTTTATTGGCTGATCTTGAAAGTAGATTAGCCTGGGAATTGCATTGAAAAATTCGTTGTTACCAATTACAAGCTCATGGTGCTCTGCGTTCAGATACTCCGCAGCCTCTCTGGCATATTGTAGTTCGCTGAATTCTTTCTCTCGGAAACCAACTGAGAACGTTTGCACCGGCTCCTTCATGAACCGCGACATCAGAGCGACAATAAGGCTTGAATCTACGCCCCCACTTAGAAAAGCCCCTAGCGGGACATCGCTCATAAGTCGCATCTCGACGGAGTCGGCGAGCAGATCCTCGAGCTGAACAATATTGTCCTCTAAGGAGCGGTCGGAATTTCCTTCGTATGGATCGTCCCAATATTGCCTTGTCTCCATGCGCCCATCTTGCAAGACCGCTATATGAGCAGGCAAGACTTCGTATACGTCCTTCAGCAGAGTATCGGAACCGAATACACCTCCGAAGGCTAGGAATTCCGGCACCCGATCCGTTCGCAATTGCTTTCTTATCCGTTTAACTCCGAGAAAGGCCTTAATTTCCGACGCAAAATAAAAAGTCTTTCCCACCTGGGTATAGTAAAGCGGTTTTTCGCCCGTCCGATCTCTTGCCAGGATGAGCTTCCGTTTTTTGCTATCCCAAATTGCAATGGCGAACATGCCGTTCAGCTCTTTGACAAAGTCTTCACCCAACTCTTCGTACAGGTGAACAATGGTCTCGGAGTCTGTCGTCGTACGGAAGCTATGTCGGTTTACCAAATCGCGCCGTAACTCAGCGTAATTGTATATTTCACCGTTGAACACCATCATCACGGTGTTGTCTTCATTAAAGAGCGGCTGGTTACCGGTCGCGAGATCTATGATGCTGAGCCTTCGAAAGCCAAAAGCTACATTTCTGTTAAAAAATGCTCCGGAGTCATCCGGTCCTCTATGGACAAGACGATCTCGCATTGATAGCAGTTCATCCGCAGCTATCGGTTCCTGGCCCCAAGTATATATTCCACAAATTCCGCACATTCGCGTCACCCTTTGATATTCAACATTATGTTTCCGGACATTTACCGACCTAAAGAACTGGCGATCCGGCAGAAGTTTTGATCCCAGGTGTACTCTGCAAGTACTTTTGCTCTTGCTTGTCTTCCAAGTTCGTGACAAAGCTCCGGGTGCTCTAGCAGTTGGACGATATTCTCAGCCAACTGCTTAACGTTCCCCGGCTCAACAAGCAGCGCATCTCGGCCGTCGACGAGAAGCTCTCCCAATTGGCCAACACGCGAAGCCACGATGCCCTTGCCCATTGCCATATACTCGAATATCTTCGTCGGCGAGCCAAAGAAAGTAGCACCGTTAGCCATATCCTCGTGCGGAGATAGAAGAACCTCGCAAATGTTGAGAAATTTTGGCACGTCTTCCGGCTTAAGTAGTCCGGTGAATTTGACATGCGATTCCACTTGGTCCTCCCGGACAATTCGCAACATCTCTTCCTTCAGAACGCCGTCGCCCACGATCAGGAAACGAGCATTTGGTCGCATCTGAACGACGTGCTTGACGGACCGCGCTAAGGTTAAAACACCATGCCATTGGGCGAAAATGCCGGCAAATCCAATCCACTTAGTTCCAACCGGACTCAACTCTGCAAGTGGACTCGGCTCCACTGCATTGCTGAACTGAATCGGGTCAACGCCATTGGGATTGACGATGATCTTATCCTGCGGCAAAGCGCTTTCGAGAAGAGCTCGGCGCAATTCTGCAGACACTACCGCTATGCGATATGCGCCTCTGAGATTCAACCATTCCAAAAGGGACTCAAACCACCATAAGCGACTCCGCTGCCAGTGCCTCGATTCCCACGCCGAGGAAGCATTGAATTCCAAAACTAAGGGAGCTCTCCAGACAAGCGCCAGGAGAACGCCGGCAAAATTGTTCTCGGAGATCCTCTGGTAAAAAACATTTGGGCGCTGGTGGCGCAGGTAAGCCCAAGACCGTATTAAAAGTCGAAAGTTGTAGTCGAGTTGTGCGAACTGGACCGGCAGATACTGCAGGAGCCTAGAGGGCTTGATCAACATCACTTTCGTCTTCAATGCATAATGCGTCAGCGGGTCAACTGAAAGCACATCGACTTTGTAACCTAGATCGATGCCGGCGTTTATAAAACCTCGTGTGTGGGTCAACGAGCCCCCGGCTTGAATGTCAAACCAAAAGTCCGTCCGTAGATAACACAACCTCTTGTCCTTGCCTATCCGCGCCCTGCGTGGTGCCAGCCCGCACAATACGCAAAGCGCCGCCATGAGGTAGAGCACGGGCAGCGTAATCACTACAACAAATCCGTACAGTAAGGCTGCGATGACGGACGGCAATTCATATGGGAAGAAGCGGCTGCGCGGTGAAAGCTCGGTATCACCCCGTGAGTCGCTCAAGAAAACGCGGCGTGCACCGCTGGCGAGAGCTATTAACTTCAGTGCTAAAAGATTATATTGATTGTGTCTGCTCGTACAGAAGAAGTAGAGATCTTCAACGTTTGCCTGTCGCAACTTCCGAATGCTATCCAAAATCCGACGCTTCGAAAAGGCACCTTTGCTCAGGAACTCAACTCCCGTCCCCATGCGACTATGATACTTTTGCGCATCTGTGGGAGAGCTAGAGATATCGATTATCGCTTTCAACTAAGCTTACGACCTCCAAATTGTGGTTGACACTCAGTATTTCGCGCGCCTTCCGCACACGGAAGCCCCGGTCGGAGGCGAGCAATGCTTCTAATTCGCTGACGGCGGATCCAGCGAAACGCGAACGTGCCGCGCTTCTGACGGTATGCGATTTACAACGAAAGAAAATTTGCCCGCCGCAGTTAAGGGTATGGACTCCACATATTTGATCGATAGGTCCACGTGTCGTTTTGTCCGAACACGTGCCTCCTCCAAGACCTTTCCCTCGTCGTCCTGAGTGAATTTCTTGGACTTGATGACCTCGATTACGGCCTCTCCAGGCTTCATTTGGATATACCTAAAGCGTTCGACATTGTCGAAGGCTTCTGTGTGACTGTTCAGTGCAGCAACGCTGATCCGCTCCCCACTTTTTCCGATCAAGTACTCTTGCGCTCTTCCGTTTATACTTTTGACGGTCGTATGCGCTAAACCGCAAGGGCAGGTGCTTTCCAAATCGATGTCCACCAAGTCTCCTGTGTCATACCGTAGCAAAGGCAAAGCAGGATTCGAGAAAGAGGTGCTGACCAGACGCGCCACTCCTGACGTCACAGCATTGCCTTCGTCATCCAAGAATTCCGAATACGCATACTCCATGAAGTCGTGATAATTGCCATAGTGACAGGTGGCCATCCTGGACGTTTGTTCCGTATTTCCATAGAGATCAAAAACTTTAACTCGGAGAGCCTCCTCGATCAACCGTTTCTGAAAGGGAAACAACACCTCTGAACTGGTAAACATCGACCGGATCACGCGGTTTTCATTGAATTTAGGGTAATTGCCGGAGACAAACCGAGCGAGAGCATCGGCAGCGGACGGATAAGCTAGAATATGTTGTACGCGGTAATCTTCTAACAGCTTTACATAAAGGTGAAGGTTGCTCTCGGTCATGTCAAAAGTAGAGAGTACCAAGTGGCTTCTTTTTGGATCCCACAAGTGGGTACTTTCGCCTACCAATCGGCCTCTGAGCACAGCGACACAGTCTTTAAAATTGTACCCACCTTTGTTGAAAAACCTCGCCCAGTCGAATGCGTCTCTCGCGCTGTCCGCGATACGTTTCTGGAGATAGATGCCAACTGGTACCCCGGTTGACCCACCCGTTGTGGAATACTCCAAGCCTTTCTTTGGTAGGGCCACCATACTCTCAAGGTGATTCCTCAACTCTTCCTTCGTCAAAATCGGTACGTTTGATCGGTAATCCTCGTAGTTTCTGATGTCGCCCGGTTTTATATGCAGCTGACAAAAGCGTCGGTTGTAATAGGTGGAATGTTCGTATGCCCAGTTAATTGTCTCTATCAAGCGACGCCATTGGTATTCGCGAAGCCGTTGGCTGCTCCACGCGTTCGCTTTTTGAGCGAAAGCGTAAGTCGCCCAAAATTCTTTTGGATATCTTAGTCTCACAGGTACCAGCGGATAGACCAGAATTTTTAGAGCCTGTTTCATGAGAGTGCTAATCCAACATTAGTTTACTGAACGCCTGGAATTTTGCCGCCAGGAGTTGTCTATACGATTCACATAACCCAAAGCTCAGTAGCTTAACAGCTCTACCCTTGGGCGTGGACTGATTTATGCATCGCAGAATCCAGATGTAATTCCAGCTTCATGCCGCTCGCCAACACCTTGTCGAGATGTCTGGTGAGCCTCAGGAATTTCTTCTTCGGAAACGATATCTCCAATAGTTTCCGGCTTCCGGAACGCAGGATCGCTTGTCGTACACTATGTTTCGTAAGGGACGGCAGCGGCACTCTGAGCACATACGGCCTCCGGTCTCCATCAAGGAGGTCTTTTCCGAGGAACTTCACTTGGAACTCCCAACGATCGTCAATCACTTCAGGCGAACCTATAACAGCGGTAAGCTCAGGCGTGTAGTAGTCCAGCCACTCCCGAATGGCTTCTGTACTACCGACCATCCTAAGTCCTCTACAACGTTTCGCTACCGTTCTGAAGTGACGCTCAATACGCTTCCAATCTCCGTAGCTTTCGACGAGCTTATCCCGGCTTTGCCTGTTTTCATTTATTGCCACAATGTGTTCCATTTCCATTATGATATGTCTGCCTGCCTTTATTCTCCCATTCTGCTTCAGGCTCTCATAAGCGTCGACTATGTATTTTGCTGGGTGACGTGGAGACACGGGATGACGTCCCTCTGGTACCGTAACTGGAAGAACCTCCACAAGGCCGGCGTCGCGAAGTTGTACTGCTCTCTCGTTTGGGTTGTTTTCACATGTCCAATATACGGCCCGTGACACCGGTGCGCCAAAAGCGAAATCTCTATCATAATAGCTGTACCCTTCTGTTGCGCTGCTATCGGCGACTACCGAGTTCCGACGAAGAGATAGGATTGACTTTTCTCTTTCCGCCAGGTTCCTTCCAAGGTCCCATTGCCCCGCACGAAAGAGCGAAACGCTATACGCGGGAAGGCTCTCCTGCAAGACGCGCTCGAGCACGTCCTTTGCCCTCTTCAGGCTTCCCAAACGTGAATCGATCTCTGAATTAGTACCATACCGTCCAGTCACATTCGCCCAGGAGTTAATCTGCCAGCCTGGGAAATAACGGTTCTTCTTGTCCAGTTTGAACCTAAGCGCCCGGACACTCGGGTCGAACTCGTAGCAGAAGAAATAGGAGTCGGGAACAGCTGACAAATGTAGATGAAGTTGACAGTCGTGGCCATGACTCGCGACGCTTTTATAGTAGTCCCTCATGTCTTCAAAAAGACTATGCCAATCCTCGTCATAGGCTCCAGCGTACGCTATCAAACCCACTGCCGTCCCTACATCAACCATGTGCGTCCACTTCACGCCGTACTTCTCGGCCAGGTGCTTCGCGACCAGGGGCTTATCGAGCAGATCAGTCCTCGCTTGCTCAAGGGGGATCGTGTTAATCGCTCCGCTCCTATCCTTATCCCACCGCACGCCAGTTTCGTGATCTTCCGACACGACGAGAAACGCCTGCCCCTCTTTCCGATCGATTACATCAACGTCCAGTTCGATCGCTTCCCATTGATCACCGGAGATCAAAAGGAACTCAACTCGCCACGGACTGCCGCAATTTACTGCACTCGATCGGGAGGCCAGCAATTCGAACATAAAATCTACGTTGCAGTTGGCGTGAAGCTGCCTCTTAAACGTGCATCGCGGTGATACGCGTATCCCACCGCCATAGGGTTCGAGAACCATTACAAAGCAGTCCTTCAGAACCGCGCGTGGAGTCACACGAAGACGCACATGGAAACGTTCATTCTTTGTGACCTTGAGCCTCCTACACTCAAGATCAAGCTGCACGTCCGCCTTTGACCAAGACGTTTTCAGGTCCTTCTTTCCTCTCTGTAGCACCCACAGAAACAGAAAAGCCTCCGTTTGTGAGTTATCAAGCTCCACACACCGCTTCAGACTTCGTTTAGCAGCTTTGAGCGACCCTAAGGCGGAGCAGATACGTGCCTTATAGTAGTGTGCCGTTGCGTTTCGTTCGTGCGTGTAAATGGCTTGGTCGATAGCGCGTAATGCCCTTTTATGCTCACCTTTCTCTTGGAGAATTCTCGCCTTCAAGCAGTGTAAGGAGCTGTTAGCTGGTCTGTGCCTCAATGCCTCGTCCACGAAGTCTAAAGCCTCGTCGAATCTTCTAAGCGCATATGACGCGTCTGCCTTTAACTCCGCAATCGTCCAAGGTTCGAAACAATCATTGAGACGGTCGAGGATGTCCACGCAGGCCTGATTCCGCCCTGCACGATGATGACAACGGGCCAGTCCGATCGCGGCGGTTACACGGCCACTGTCATCTTCTAACAGCGCGCTGTAGACGGCGGCAGCCTCGTCCCAATCCTGGATCCCCTCATATGCCCGTCCGAGAACGATTCGCTCATTAGCACTAGCCTTGCCTCTTCGTCGAAGTGCTCTTATTAATTCGGCGCGCACCTCATCGCCGGAAGCAAGCGTCAGTAATGTTTGATAACAGCAACTCGCGTCCTTCAGGAACAGTGCTGCTATCTTGCAAAGCCGGAGAGCCGCATTGGCGCTTCCTTTATTCCCGGCGACGACTGCCGCCGCATAAATAATGCGCCCACCGAAGTCAGCATCCCTACGATAGACCAGGCAAGACAGGACAGTCGCAGCCACAATAGACGGTACCCATAACCTGGCGAGAACGAATATTCCTAGGCTGCTTAGAGCGGCGCCCACGAGGAAAGTCCTACACGCGGGCCACGCGAGGTCAGATAAGCGCTCGTCCGGACGCTTGATCGCTTTCACCCATGGAGGTACAAACGCTGCAAATCGCGCAAACATCGCCCGACTCATCTCCACTCTTCGACCATTCCTTACTCGACAATTCCCAGCTCATCAGCAGAGACCGGCCCAATAGGTGTTTCGTATGAAACTGCATGGTCAATGGTCCTCTGATAATAGTAGTAATGTAGGGCGAGATTCACCACCAGGGCTATGAGACTTGCATAGCATGCCCCGAGGATCCCGAACTGCCGAATCAGCACCAGATTGAGAACAAGGTTTATGCCGGTGAGCATAAACGCGATATTCCGTAGATAATTCCCTTTACCCTTCGCGCCCAGAAACATATTGTACGGCTGCGACAGACCTCCGCACGCCGCAACAAGAACCATCGGAAAAACAAGCGGGACAACAGGGGCGTACTTTAGCCCGAAAATGTTCACCACAATTAGCCGTGCAAGCAGAATCAAAGTTACGCCGCATGTCCCTAACCAAAGTGAGTTCACGAGGAGGACTCGGCGCTTGATCTCCCGATCCGCAGTGAAACGCGTAAACAATGTGACCGACAAGGATTGTGACAGGGTTGTCATCGGCACCGTCAACAGAGATGAAAGGCGATAAAAGCCTACTGCAGTCGCGCCGACGAAGTACGAAATAAGGATTGCGTCGGTGCGATAGCTCGCGTTCATAGCTACATCCCCACAGTAAGCTTTAAATCCGTATGTTTTGACATCTTCGAACAGTGCGCGCAAGGTCGCGGCCTGAATCTGAAGTTTTGGTGCAAAGCTGCTGACGATCACGATAGCGGCACCCACTGCACTAGCGAGGCTCAAGAAGACCGCTACCCTGATATTGTACTTACCGAAGAGCACGAACAATCCAATCAGAGCTACACAGCTAACACGTGACACGACCTCAAATGTCGCTAACAGTACTATCCTGTTGCTTCCGCGGCATACCGCTTCCAACATGGTCTGCAACGTCATAAGGCCGAACAGAATTGCGAACAACCGAAGGGTTTCCTCCCCTCCCATGTCAAAGAGTTGAGCCACAACAAAGCTAAGACAAAACAGTATTACTGCCGCGAGAGTAGCTAGTCCAAGTGCGACGACCAAGAGTGTTCCTATAGTCTCTCTTTGTTTTTCCTTGGAGTGCTGGTTGAGAGCTATCACTCGTGCTGCTGAGGAATAGAAGCCGAAATTAACAAACAGTTCAACAAACTCCCACACTGCAAAGCACAGCGAATATATCCCATAACCAGCCGGCGCCAAAGAACGCGTATTGAGAATGCTTATGAGGAAACCGGCGCTCAAGGCCACCAATTTCGCAACATACAGCTGACCTGTTTGCTTCAGTACGCGAGAACGCAACAAACCCACAATCCCCTGCAATGGCAGGTTTATACGAGGTAAGCTCACAATCGTGTCTTTGCAGTGAGATTATCGTTTTCTGTTATGCGCCCAGTGATTAAATTCCAAAGATAGAAAAGTCCCAGTCCGCTATTGAGCGGATTGCAAAACCACTGCACGAGACGAGGGACCTCTCTTAAGCCAAACTCCCTGATTCTGTAGCGCCATGCCTCTATTTGCAGTGGAAAATATCGCTTACTTGCCTCTTGTAGCCAGAATAGCCTTGCAATCCTTCGGCCTTGTAACGGGCAGGATAGTACTGCAACTCTTTCTCGAATATTCTGTTGATCGATATCAGGAACGACCTCTTTTTCCTGCGTAGTTTGTACTGATATCAACTGGTAATCGATCTTGCCTCGATCAGTTACGTCGGTACTCAAAATAATTCCGTTGCCGACGCTCAATGATTCACTCATTCCGTCAAGGCGGAATTGGAAGTTCCCCAGCGAGTAGGCGATTAGTCCATTCTTGAATCTCTCGATCCCTTGAATGACATGTGGATGGTGACCAATCACAAGGTGAGCCCCACATTCAATGAGCTGGCGGGCGAACCTCTGCTGCCAGGGACTGGGGTATTGGACCAATTCAAAGCCCCAATGCAAAGACACGATTACAAGGTCAACGTCTTGCTTCAATGAGGAGACGGCGGCAATGACTTTACTTGGTCTTAGAGGCATCAGGTCGTCCTGAAACCCATAATTCGCATAGCCCAGCAAACCGATCTTTCGGCCATTGACTTCCATAATGACGGGAATAGCATCGCCTTGGGCGGCGAGACCAACAAGCTTGAAGCCTTGATCTCTCAAGTTGGTTATCATCTCTCGGCATGCCTTGGTCCCAAAGTCTTGCGTATGATTGTTGGCGAGATTTAATACATGAAAACCGGCCTCTTTCAGAAAAACGAAATCTTCTACCCGAGTCGACAGGATGTGCCGCTTTTTTCGCGCTTCCCCTATGGCCCCCACACACGCTTCAAGATTGCAAAATGCAAGGTGAGCATTACGAGTGATATGCTCCACTTGCTTAAACGGAGTGGCTCCGAAGGCCGTAGGATGGAGCATCGTATCACCGCAAAACACTAATCTTAGCGCCATCCGCCTTTTCCCCCATCTTCAGATCGACCATTCCCGATAAGAGTCCCAAAACAAAAAACACTAGCTTGTTCATATAATGGATATCATTCGTAATTCCTAAGCCGAGACCCGCTGTTTGATAGCCAATTACCATACTTCGCGCAGCAAGGGCCACACCCCATGCATGTTCGTTGGACGAGGTTCGTAATAGTGAACCGGCTTGCAGCACGGCTGCAGCAAAGAAACAGATATAGATAATTAGTCCAATAGGACCCGTCTCCACCAAGACCTGGAGTACATTGTTGTGAGGAGTCGGCACTGAGCGTTCGCCTTCGTAATACCTTTCGTACCGGGAAAGATCTCTTTCATAAGCTACCTGATAGGCACCATAACCCACTCCCAACACGGGATGGTCAGCTGCCATTGCAAGAGCAGACTGATACGTTGCCAGTCGAGAATTTATCGTCCCCTCTCCTGACACTCTAGACGAGTAGATTTCTTTACTAAGGACTGCCGAGAGCAGCCCATTGACAACAAGGCCATATCCCACAGGCAGTAATATCAATGTAATTGCGGCCAGCGCTGGCTTGCGCCGGTAGAAGAGGTAACCAAAGCTGGCTAAAGCAGCCAGCCAAATGCCCCGAGTGAGGGTGCCAAAGATGCAGATCACCGCGCCTACTGTCGCTATTAATAAGAGATGGCCTCGCGTCACAAGATGCGCTCGCGTAGGCACGGCCTTGAACGCTCCATTGATGGAATAAATCAATGCGAGGACGCTGACTAATACAACGCCAAATTCCTCCGTTGTTAAAAACGGACCACGTAATCTAGAAACATCCTCCGTGACACGAGTGTTGACCTCCTGGCCATAAAAAAGATTTTGTCCGACGATCTTTTCAGCGAGACCCAATGACGCAATCAATAAAAGAATTAAGACCGAAACGAAGTAGACCTTCTGCAAGAAACCCTTTTCATTCACGTAGTTCTTACCAAGGATATACAGCAGAAACGGTATGAGGAGGGCGTCAAGGAACATCCGCAGAGGCAGTTTTATCATGCCCGAAAGCACAATCGACACGAAAGCAGCGATTAGAAAAAACAGCAACAGCCAGTCCATTCGATTAGTAATGATTCTGAACCTGGCGCCACGCTTCTCACTCCAAGCAGCGAACAAAATCAGAACCGCGCAGAATCGATGCAAGCCGAAAGCAGGAAATGGATCGAATTGCAATGGCGCAATCGCGACACAAAGCCAAACTAGACAGAGATCCGATGCACTCAACGAATATCTTCGTTTCACATACGGCAAAGCAACAAATACGAGCAAAATTGCAAGACTTCTGTTTATGGGAAGAGCCGCGAGACCAATGGCCAGGCAGATTAAGCTCGCTCTAATAGCCGGGAACTGAAGAAGTCGAACTGTTCTCGCTAGGGAAGATTTTGCTACCTCGAGATTCGAATGTTTGTGTGCGTTCACTTCCAGGGCTAATCGCTGCTCGCCGTTGCGACGAGATCTCTTTGCGAACTCTGAGTTCTTATCCACTGCTCGAGAACGATGAGACTGAATAGAATCTTGTGGTTATCGTTTTTACCGGACTGGTGCTGGTTGAGTACTTCCTCCACGGCCGATGGCCGTAGGTACTCATAAATAAGTGAGTCCTTATCTAGGAGGATCTCCTCGAATTGATTCCGCATTGTGCTGCGAAACCAACTATCGACAACGTTGCTGGCGAATCCCCTCTTTCTTCTCTTTATGACCTTTCTCGGAAGCAGATCTCTGCAGATTTCACGATGCAGCCACTTCTGTTTCCCCGTACGCACTTTGAAGTTAGCCGACAACCTCTCGACATATTCCACTATTTCCTTATCCAGGTAGGGCACTCTCACCTCGAGGCCATGCGCCATCGAGAGCTTATCTGCGTACATGAGGAGTTCATCAGGTAAAGTCGAGCGGACTTCCAAGAACTGAAGGCCTCCAAGCTCGTCGACATCACTCGATAGGTGCGCCAAATCCTGCCAACAGGCGAGGATCCTGTCCCCCGTATCGGGCTCGATTATGCCCTCGCGAAAGAGCCCATCGACTTGATGCCCGGGCAGAAGCGACAGCACGTGCTGGTACTTACGCAGCCGATTGGGATTGTCGAGTGAGTACACTCCTCTCTTCAGAGTTTCGTTTCTGGGCAGCGCGTTAATAGCAGAGGCAAGGGGATTACGCATCCATCCTGGCAGACCTCCCCACAAGGCGCCATAACGGACACCAAGATGCCGACGGTAGCCTCCGAATAACTCGTCGGGTCCTTGGCCCATCAAAGCAACCTTTACGTCATGCCTGGCGCGTTCGCAAACGAAGTACATTGGCACTATTGAGGATGCGGCGATCGGCTCTTCCAAGCATGAGACGATTTTGGGCAGAGCCTTCTCGAACGTCTCTCGGTCGAGCATGACTGAGGTGTGTTGGGACGACAAGGCAGCCGCTGTTTCTGCAGCATCGATCAGTTCATCGTCCGCAAAGCTCGAACCATACCCCACCGTGTAAGTACGCCACGAATTTCCGTTCAGATTCATCAGAGCCAGCAAGAGGCTCGAATCGAGTCCGCCGCTCAGCAACAGACCCAAGGGCACATCACTGAGCAGATGTCTTTTCATGGCCTTCTTGTAAAGTTCGAACAATTCTTCGCGAGCTTCGCCGACAGACTTCATGGGCGAGAACGGCAACGGCCTATACTTGTACCACCGGCGAACAACGCACCGTCTGTCCTCGCAAATCAGCATCGTGCCAGGCGCGAGCTTTCGGATCCCATCGAACATCGTGTACGGGGACGGTGTGTAGCGATATCTGAGAAATGCGTTTAACGAACAAGGATCCAATTCGGGAGACCCAGTTTCAGCGGCAAGGATTGCCCGGATTTCGGAACCAAAATACAAGCAATCTGCATCTATCTTGTAGTAGACCAACTTGATGCCGAATGGATCCCGGGAGAGGATCAGCCGTCGGCGCTGCGCATCCCAAATCGCCACGCCAAACATCCCGTTGAGGTGATTGAATACGTCATCGCCCCACTGCTTGTAGCCGTGCACGATCACTTCAGTATCGCTGGCCGAGCGAAAAACATGTCCGTGGGCTTCCAGTTCTCGCCGGAGTTCTGGGAAGTTGTAAATCTCGCCGTTAAAGACGACCCAAACGGAACATTCGCGATCCGACATCGGTTGATGACCGCCTGCAAGGTCGATGATCGAAAGCCGGCGAAAGCCAAGTCCGAGAGGCCCGTCGATATGGTAGCCTTCGTCGTCGGGACCGCGGTGTGTAATGCTCTTCGTCATCTTCTCGATCTGTTGAGGCACTACAGGAGCCTGACTAACAAAGTTATACTGTCCGCAAATTCCACACATAGGTGTTAATTTCCCAACGCGGATGCAAGTGAATGCCCGCGCTGATTTTGCCACGCCAGAAGAAAGCAGAGACTCCTGAACAACTGAGACTGCGACCAGCGATGCATGGGAGTATTGTCCCAACCCAACAAAAGCTGCCGGCTCCGGAAAGAGCCGTCCGGTCGTTGCCACCGGTTAATAACGTCCCGGACGACATTCTCCAGGATCGGCTCGACTGCGGGAAAGCGCCCCTTCAGCAAAACCGCAAGGTTGATGCATTCCGCATAGTCATATTGCTCTCGCCGGTACACCGTGATCCTTGGTCGCCGTGAGAACGGCTTGGGTAAACCTTCTTCATCGAACAGGTTCTTGACGTAGTAATCTGTACCGCGCCCGATTGCTTTGGTGCACTCGGGGTTGTTCGTCAGAAGTTCGATTTTTGCCAATGCCTTAAGGACAAAACACGTATGAAAGTGATCGATAAAGTCTCTCTTCCGATCTACGGCGTAGTACCACGAGCCGTCCGCGTTTTGAGACTGGATCACAAAATTGAGGTTTCTTTCAGCCACTTTCCCGTAGCGCTCGTCATCAAAATCCGCTGCGGCTTGCGTTAGAAGAAACGCACGGTAAGCACTCGCATTAATGACGCCACCCTGCTCAGCGTAAGGATCGTAGCCGCAGGCGCTGGCATTTGGAGATGTCTCAAAATCTCGATAAGCCTCGAAGGCATGTTGTGCGATTGAACGCATAATCTCCAGCCATGTGGGGTTCGCATCGATGCGATATACCTTGCGGAATGCCTCATACACATAAGGCAGCGTCGTTATCAGAGGCGTTTCTTCTTTCACGGTGCCCCCATAGCCCTCCCAATTGAAGGGGTATCCCCAACAATAATGCGCGAAACCCGGGCATCGAGTCTTTTGCAGAATCTCGAGGAAATGGACGGCGCGCCGATAGTACTGCACGTCTCCGAAGAATTCGAACAAAAAGGCGAATCCCATAGCGTAGTGAGCGTCAGCAATCGGAAATCGTTGCCGTTTCCAGAACAAGGCGCGGGCCGACGGTACAAATGCCTCAGAAATTACCATTGGAGCGACCGCGAGTGTCCCCAACAACCGGCGCCGGTAATACAACGCCTTGGCTCGACGGCCGATATCGCTGGCGTAGAAACTTTGGAAGTCGTACGAAGTTTCGCCATAGCTATCGAGCCACGCAACGAATCGACGGATCGATTCTTGCAGGTCGCCGACCGGAATTTTGCCTAATGCCATTGGGCGTGAATCAGCCACTATCGGGCCCATTTCATCGCCTAGACTGTTCGATGCCACACCAGCTCTCCTGAAAAAAAGTTCTCCACGTCGGCTTTCCGTTGCTTCTTCCATTTTATAGTTCACCCTTTAAGACCCATTTTTTTGGATGAGGACAATGCTTCGTGCGCGTGTAGCGCAAGCGATCCTACAATTGTGTCAGAGCTTAAACTTTGTTGGCTGTCGTCGGTGAATAATGGGAACCTTGGCAGTAGAAAATCCAAACACTTTAGATGAGCTGCCCAGGTTCATTTACTGCGATATGATTTGGCCACGAAAAGGCTTCGATGGAATCGTGGAGTCATACACTCCAGGCCGGAACAATGTCCGCGTGTTGCCCTGTAAGTCGATATTAAAAGGACTCGGAAGTACGACACCCGGAATATCCGCAGGAGAACCTAGCCTCAGGTGAAAAGTTAATGTGTTGACATCGGCAAAAGTCGGTGTAAAGCCGCTTGGCCCGTTCATGATTGCGTCAAGTGTCCCACCAACAAAGACCGGGTCCACGACGACATTTCCGCTGGCGACGTTGCCCGTGCCATTCATGAGCGTATTGAATTGGGATTGCCAATCTGAAAGTGAAAAATACGAATTCGTGCCATTGGCACGCAGAGATGCGGAATTCCAGCGGATGCGCTTATCTGTAGTCGCTGTGTCTCCGCTCAACGCAAAGAAGACATTGTTTTTGACTTCGTTATCGGAGCCTCCACTGGCGTCATGGAAAATAAATTTGGGCCAATCTGTGCGATCTGCAATCGGAATATAGTAGACGATGTTGTTGTAGAACTTGTTGTTGCTCACGGCGTCACTCGGCCAAGCACCATTGTTGTTATAGAAAACTAGTCCCCCTTCATCATTGGCTTGGTGAGGACCGGACCCATTGAGTCCTACTCCGTAGACAATGTTGTGAGCAATTACATTCCCTGTTCCTACCAGCACCCCCAAACCAGAATTCACGTCGTAGACAATGTTATTGAATATCTTGTTGTTCCGGCCGTGGTCCACTTTGACTGCAAAACCAGGGGAAGGGCTGAAAGCTATCGCCCCATCATTGCATTGCCAAATCAAATTGTCATAGAACTGTGCATTGTCACTTGTAAGCACTACGCAATGCACTGCAGCATTGTGCAGAATGTTGTAGCGGATGATGGCATTTGAGGCAAAATCACTCCCTGGTGTTGCTCCTCCTCCACCGAAGGTCTCAATGAGCTTATCCGTCGCATGGTAGATCTCATTTTTTTCATAGAGGTGATTCGCGCCCTCGTTGTTCTCAATGCCATATCCGATCACGTAACTTCCCGACCAGTCGATGTCATGAATGAGACAATTGTTTACGACACCATTGTCTACCAACCCGGGAGTGTTTCCCTCGTTAAAAAACTCAATGCCGGAGGCGCGGGGCGTCGGCCCACCCATATTGCGAATTTCAAAACCCTGAATGGTGATCCAAGCCTGATCCCACACATAAATACCGGTTTTCGCGGCGTCAATGCCGGGACCACCTCCGTCGATGACCGCGCGCCCTGTGCCCCACGGAGAACTGAGCATGTGCCCGGAAATGAGTGTAATCGGGCTTACCGAAGTCCCTGAGTTGTTCGGCGCCACGACACGGCGGTCGCCCCTCTGAGTCGACGTACCCGAGTAGACAACACCGCCTTTGAACACCACGGTATCGCCGGGCTGGAGGATAATGTTGGCAGCGCCAGTGGCATTATCGTCACCGGGGGCGTGCTTCCATGGCGAACCGGGTGAGGTTCCGCTGTTTGCGTCATTCCCGTTGTCGAAGTCAACGAAGTACATGTGACCGACGGACGACAAGCTAACAGTGATGGTCACAATGCTAGCCGAGGACGCCACGCCGTTGCTCGTCGTCAGTTGGAGTACGTAGGTTCCTGCTACAGAGAATGTGACGCTCGTCGTGAGTGCCGTGGCATCAGCGAAAGTCGCCGTGCCCGGACCGCTGATCTGGCTCCACGTTGTAGTGAGGGTGCAACTCGAACACGTATCGGTTACAGTCCCTGAAACATTCGCACCTGAAGGCACGTTGATCGTCTGATCTGGGCCGGCGCTTACGGCTAGTCCATTTATTACCGCCGGGTTGACGCTCACGACAACGTCGGAACTGGACGAAAATTGACCGTCACTGGCGGTCAGGCGCAAGCTGTACGTCCCCGGTACAGAGAACCTGGCAGGGGTGCTCGGATTCACCGAGACGGCTTGGCCGGTAGGGCCATCTGTGGCGCCA
>Ga0066710_100000444_pt1 | contig 24958 bp, 21 predicted proteins | sample GraSoiAngelo_159_FD_79666 | JGI IMG/M metagenome (GOLD analysis project Ga0066710, IMG submission 79666) | Grasslands soil microbial communities from the Angelo Coastal Reserve, California, USA - 14_1009_16_40cm | ecosystem: Environmental > Terrestrial > Soil > Grasslands | place: USA...
ACTTCTCCGGCACGTGCGTGTCCGCATTGCGGCTTGTAGCCTTCGCGGACCGGCCTTGTTCGTCAGACCAAGGCGTGCTGGAGATCTCCCGGTTCTCGTGCATGTTGTTTCTCAGCGTGCGCGGGTTCTTAGACTACGCAGGACCGACAGTCCACTCGCGATTGGCGTGGCTGCCGTGTTGTCTTCCTCCTACTCGGAATGAAGTCGGCATCCTGATCTACGGGCTTTTCGCAGCTCAATAGCCCCGCCCACCGATGCCTATGTCTACGCTTCCAGAGACACCTCGCGATGTCTCCAGCAAGACTCGAGGTCAGGATGGATTCGCTACTTCCTTTCCTGTAGGGCTCTTGCATCCCCTACAACATGCCGGTTTATCCCGGCGCTCGCCGGTTTGCCCGTTATCCGGGGGTCAACAACGGATTGGCGTCACATCCACCTACTCCCCCGAAGCAAGACGATTCTATTTCACCTTGACGATGACTTTGCCTTTAGCACGTCCATTTTCGACATAGGCCATGGCCTCTTTGGTCGATTCGAATGGAAAGACCCGATCCACAACCGGGCGTATGATCCCAGAATCGATGAGAGAAGTAATCTCTCGTAATTGGTCGCCACTCAGCCAGTTGCACCGCCGGGCTTCGGACGACAAAAGAAAGGTGAACCGCGATGTACAAGGCATTGATGTTGGTATTGCTAGCTCTCACGACCCTTACGCTGACGGCTCAACAGCCTATGGCTCAGCAGGTTAAGGTCACCCCAGTGCTGTCAAAAGCTCTGGCGGAAATCCCTGGCAAGGAAGTTCTCATGATCGCGGTTGAGTATGCGCCTGGCGGAGCTGACCCAATCCACGGGCACAACGCGCATGGATTTACTTGCTGGAAGGTTCTATTATCATGCAGGTAAGAGGTGGAAAAGAAGTGACGCTGAATCCGTGGGAGACTCTTTATGAGGGCCCCGAAGATGTGCATGTGGTCGGCAGGAACGCGAGCAGCAGCAAGCCGGCAAAATTTCTGGTGTTCTTGTTTAAGGACAAGGGCGCTCCGATCCTGGTGCCACAGAACTGATCGCCCGAACGCTCTCCATTGGGCCCGGGACGGCGAATCGAGGCTTCCAAATACTTCGGTCGAGAATGAGGGGTGAATTATGAAAATCGTAGTCATCGGTGGTAGTGGACTCATCGGTTCAAAGCTCGTAAGGAAGTTCGGTGAGCAAGGCCATGAGGCCGTTGCGGCGTCACCCAAATCGGGGGTCAACACGCTCACCGGCGAAGGACTGGCGGAGGTATTGAAAAATGCACAGGTAGTGGTGGACGTGTCAAATTCTCCTTCGTTCGCCGATGACGCAGTGATGGAGTTCTTCAAGACTTCGACCGGCAACCTCCTCACTTACGAAGCGGCTGCGGGAGCGAAACATCACGTTGCGGTGTCCATAGTTGGGACCGACCGACTTCCAGAGAACGGCTACTTCCGCGCGAAGGTCGCTCAGGAAAAGCTCATTAAAGAATCGTCCGTCCCTTACACGATTGTTCGAGCCACACAATTCTTCGAGTTCGTGGGGGGCATAGCCGATGAGGCGACGAAGGGTAAGCAGGTGCGTCTGGCACCGGTGCTCTTCCAGCCCATTGCGGCTGCTGATGTTGCCAGTGCAGTGAACCGAGTCGCTTTGGATCCGCCGTTGAATGGCACGGTAGAAGTGGCGGGACCCGAGGTGTTCCGCTTCGATGAATTCATCCGACAGAATCTCAGGGCGAGCAACGATCCGCGTGAGGTTGTTACTGATCCGCACGCACGCTACTTCGGCGCAGAACTGAGCGAGCGCTCACTGGTTCCGGACGAGGGGGCGCGACTTGGCGAGACGCGATTCGCAGAGTGGCTCAAACACTCCACTTTTCGTGCAAATGCCTGACGGGGCTAATCGGACATGTGGATTTCATCTGTCCGGTAAGCCGAACTGATGTCCCTAGTTCTCACGCTAGTTCGGCACGAGTTCTGGCAGTGCTTTACTTAGAATTTCGAACCCGTACTCCTTGCCGACAGGCCTCGCGACTACATAACTCATCATCGTGAACAAGTCACCGGCGTGCTCACATGGAATAACACCGTCGCGATCCTGGTGTGAAACTCATCCTTTTTCCAGCTTTTTTCAGTTCCCTCATCAACTGCTCTATTCGGTCTCGCTGCATCTGACTCATCACTAAAGAGATTACAGCAACTTCCTCCTTAACCGACTGCGATTGTTCGGTGCATTCGGTGCAATCGAGGGCGCCTGAACCAGAAGGCAGCTCGTCGGCAAGCTCAAGGCCACAGTCCACCGCTCTTTTTTGGAAGGTTCTGATAGTCGCATTACCGGCCTTCTGGCCGCGGGCGATCTCCGGTAAGCGCACTTGAGGGCTGGAGGCACCCGACGAAGACTTCTCGGGGTTATAATTGCGGCCAATCATGCCTCTTGCTCCAGGGACACAGCTTGGCCCGTATAAAATCACGGCGCTGCTCGGAGAAGGCGGAATGGGCGAAGTCTACCGCGCCCGCGACACGCGGCTAGAGCGCACAGTAGCGATCAAAGTTCTTCCCGCTTCGCTGGCGGGCAATTCACAGGCCCGCGAGCGATTCGAACGCGAAGCTCGCGCCGTCTCGAAGCTGAACCATCCCCACATTTGCACGCTGTACGACGTTGGCGACGCAGGTTCGACCCACTTTCTCGTCATGGAATTCCTCGAAGGAGAAACTCTGGCCCAGAAAATCGATCGCGGCCCCTTGCCTCTGGAACTGGCACTCAAGTTCGCACAGCAGATTGCGGACGCCATAGCAAGAGCGCACCGAGCAGGAATTGTGCACCGTGACCTCAAGCCGGGTAATGTGTTCCTGGCTAAGCAGGGCGTGAAACTCCTCGATTTCGGTTTGGCGAAAGATCGTGCGGACCCTTCCTCCGAGGGCGACGGAACAAAAAACGATTCGGCAGCGACCCTTACGGACACAGCTACGGCAGCGGGCACAATTCTGGGCACGTATCCTTATATGTCCCCGGAGCAGCTCGAGGGGAAACCTGCGGATGCGAGAAGCGACATTTTTGCCTTCGGAGCCTTAGTTTACGAAATGCTGACAGGCCAGCGGGCGTTCGACGGAAAGTCGCAAGCCAGCGTGATCGCCGCGATTCTAGAGCGGGAGCCGCGGCCCATTTCCGAATTGTTACCGCTGTGCCCGCAATCGCTCGAACGGCTGGTGCGGCACTGCCTTGCGAAGGATGCGGAAGAACGCTGGCAGTCGGCATTTGACTTGAAACTGGAGATCGAAGAAATTGCGTCTGACACAGGCCACCGCGAAGGAAAGGGAAACGCGGCGAAGTCTCAGCGCAGCGCGGCTTGGCTGCCGTGGACGATTGCTGCGCTCTCGATTGTGGCGGCGCTCGCGTCGGGCTTGCTTTTTTTTCGCAAAAAAGCATCTCCGGTCGCAATCTATTCCTCACTGGCTCCTCCGGCCGGCACTTCTTTTCAAATTGAAGGTGATCTGGGCGTACCACCGGTCCTCGCGCCTGACGGCAGCGCTGTCGTATTTGGTGCGGGAGATGAAATCTGGTATCGCTCCCTGCGGGACGGTTCCGAGCGCGTCTTGAGCGGCGCAAAAGGAGGCATCTATCCTTTCTGGTCCCCAGACAGCCGCAGCATCGGATTCTTCAGCGAGGGCAAGCTGAAGACGCTGCAGGTGAACGACGGGAGCGCAAAAACCCTTTGCGATGCCTCGAATCCGCGGGGCGGCTCCTGGGGAAGCAGCGGCGTGATCGTCTTCACTCCCGCGACGCGGGATGTGATCTATCAGATTTCGGCGACAGGAGGTAAGCCGAGTCCGGTTTCCCGAATGGATGTGAAAGTTCATACCACGCACCGCTGGCCCTACTTTCTTCCCGACGGTACTCATTTCTTTTATCTAGCGACGAACCACGTCCGGCCACGAGCCGAGCAAGATGGTATTTATGTAGCTTCGCTGGACGGGAGCATGAATCGTTCTCTTGTTTCTTCCTTGGCTGGGGCCGCCTATGCCTCGGGAAATCTTTTTTTCGTGAAGGAGGGAAGGCTTCTGGCGCAGTCCTTCGATTTGAAAACCTTCACTTTGTCGGGGACGCCGCGTGCAATGGCGGAAGGTGTAGTCGTGGATCTGGGGGTTTGGCGGGCGACCTTCACTGTTTCCAATGCCGATACTTTGATCTTCCAAACCGGAGAACGGTCGGGAATGTCCCAGCTCGAGTGGGTGGATCGCTCCGGAAAGCACTTGAGTTTCGCTAGCGAGAAGGGGGCATATTTTGGCCCACGTATTTCGAAAGACGGGAAGCGCATCCTGGTGGCCTCGGGCGATCCTGATGCCGACGTCTGGCTCCTCGACTCCGACGGCCAGAAAAAGACGCGGTTGACGTTTGACAGCCTGTCCACTTCCGAGGCCGTGTGGTCTCCGGACGAAACAAAGGTCGCCTATGGTTTGGGCAACGCCGGCAAGAAGTTTACTCTTCAAATCAAAGAAGCGAGCGGATCCGGCCCAGTAAAAGTCGTCGAAGAAACCGACGACATCAACTCCCCCACCGATTGGTCCGCCGACGGGCGATACCTGCTGTGCGATCGGTTTGTGAACGGCCGGGGCCTGCTATGGTTGATGCCGCTGAACGGTGAGCAGCCTAGACAAGCTCTCGAGCAGTCGAACATCACCAATGGAATGCAATCCAGCGGACAGTTTTCCCCTGATGGAAAATGGCTGGCGTATACGTCGGGAGTTCCGCAAGTACTCATTGTGCCGTTTCCAAGAGGCAGTGGCATGTGGCAAGTCTCCATGGAGCACAGTCACTGGCCACGGTGGAGCCGAGACGGTCGCCAGCTTTACTACGTCTCCGACAAGAATGTGATGACGGCGGTGGAAGTGCAGACCAAAGGGGAGAGTCTGGAGCTGGGCCGCCCCAACCCGCTATTCACCTTCCGGCCGTCACTGCGAATATTCCGACAGGGGATGATCAGTTACGACGTCAGCCCTGACGGAAAGAAGTTCCTGATCAACGCCGCCGCCGATGAGAATACTCGTCCGCTCACGCTGGTCCTCAATTGGAGCGAAGAGTTGAAGAAGAAATGAGCCTGGCAGCGGGCACAAAACTCGAGCCGTACGAGATTGGCGCGCAGCTCGGCGCGGGCCGGAGCCGTTTTTGCGGGCGTGAACGTGAAGATATGTGTGCCTCGCCTTAGTTCCTTTTCTGAAAGCAATGGAAGTCGGAAAATCGGACATCTGGATTATTTTCGATTAGACCGTGATCCACATCGTAGTTAACTATGGAACCCAATGCGGTCATGGGTTGGCTATGCACACGGAACTGATAGTGCCCTCCCTACGTATAACTTCTAGGAGGAAGATGTGAGGAAGATCATGAAGCGTAACAACGTGACGATCCCGCGGCTGCTCACCTTCCTCCTACTGTGCGCCAGTATCGCGAGCCGTGCTTCGGCGGGCGACAAAGGCGTCGTGATCGCGATGGGCGGGGGCAACGGAACTCCAGAAATCTATGAGAAGTGGAAGAGCTTGGGTGGTGGAAAGAACGCTCACGTGGTTCTCATTCCAACGGCGAATAACCCCGGCGATGACATCTCGCCAGTTGTCAACGGGCTCAAACAAGTCCTCGGCGTTCAAGAAGTGTCGGTACTTGACACAAAAGACCGCGCGAGAGCGGATTCAGCGGAGTTCGTGGCACCACTAAAGCAAGCTACATTTGTATTCATTGATGGCGGACGGCAATGGCGACTGGCCGATGCGTACCTAGGCACCCGAGTGGAGCGCGAACTGCGAAACGTCTTGAAGCGCGGCGGGGTGATCGTCGGCAGTTCCGCGGGGGCCAGCATTCTCGCTTCCTACCTTGTAAGGGGCGATCCAAGCGGTCCCGAGATTGTGATGGCGAAAGGTCACGAGCGCGGTTTTGGCTTCCTACCCAACAGCGCGATAGATCAGCATGTTTCCGAGCGTCATCGCGAACATGACCTAGAGCCGGTAGTGGCGGCGCATCCCAAGCTGCTCGGCATCGGGATCGATCCCAATACAATCATTGTTGTACAGGCAGATCAGTTCGAGGTGATCGGCAGTGGCAGAGTGACTGTAACGGAGGCGGGCCATCAACAATATTCAATTCCGTCTGGCAGTCACTTCGATCTGCGAAAACGGAAGCCACTGTGACTGACGAGCGAGTTCACACATTATAAAAGGGCGCCCCCTTTATAATGTGTCAATTCCTGTTTTCTCGGTGCAATTTCGGTGCAGTTAGAGAGGGGAAAGAACCCAACATGCTCCCGTAAGCGACGCCAGGAAAGAGTTTTTGCTCGGTTAATTCGTAGCCAGACACGCTATCCAACTGAGCTACGGGCGCGCGGATACACCGTTTACTTTCAACAGTTTAGCGCAGTTTCTTGCGCGATTTCAACCTCGCGTGTCTCCGCTTTCGCATCCCATTAATTCAAAATGTCTTAGCAAAAACTGTCTTCACGTTCGAGCGTCTAGCGCCACGGCCAGACTCTCCATCTGATTATGCTACATGCGCGTCGCTGCATCTGACTCATCGCTAAAGAGATTACAGCAACTTCTTCGTTACCCGACTGCGATTGTTCGGTGCATTCGGTGCAATTGAGGGCGCGTAAACCAGAAGGCAGTGCGTCGGCAAACTCAAGGCCACAGCCCACCGCTCTTCTTGGAATGTTCTGGTGTGGCACGGCGTTATTCGGACAATTGGGAATGCAAAGGAATCCTTATTGGTCCTTAGTGGCCGCTCGTTTTTCTCGACCACCGAGATTCCGCCATCGTGTATTTCACTCACTGCTTTCCATATAATGCGGAATTGTGTTATTCGCGTCATCTTTTGCGCGAGGAGGAGAGCGATGATTAGCCGAAGAGAATTTCTTGCGACGACTGGGGCAGCGGTGGCCGCATCGAGCGTGGGAGCGGCCGAAGCAGAGCGAATTGTGACGGGCGCGGCGGTGGGTGTTAAGTCAGCGAGGCTGTTTCTGCCGGAGGACAATCTGAAGGCAGCAACATTTGATCGCTTGCCACTGGAATGGCACAAACAACGCGCGCAAAACCTGCGAGGAAACCTGGCGGAGGACGGCTACGAGGGAATTCTGCTGACCGATCGATGGAACATTATTTATTTCACCGGGCTGTGGCACACCCATACGGAACGCCTGGTGAATGTGTTCTTGCCGGTGAAGCAGGAACCGGTGTGGTTCTATGCGGCGCTGGATCGCGACCTGGTGAAGACGTGGTGGCACAACGATGGCGAGTCGTACTTTGACTGGCACCACGCGGAAGGCGCTTTCCCTCAAGAGGGAAAAGTGCAGATGGGCGCGAAGGTGGACCTATTTGAATGGGTGCTAAAGGCGCTGAAGAAGCGTGGATATGCGGAGAAAAAGCTGGCCGCAGATACGGAGTTTGCGCCGTCCAAGCAGAGGAAAGTGGTCAACGTGCTTGGGAGAGAGATGGGGTCGCAAGAAGAAGCGTGCATGAACATGCGCGTGCACAAGACGCCGGAGGAATTGGCGCTGATGCGGCGTGCGTACAACTATTTCAACCAGATGCACTCGTTTGCGCGGGACATGCTGCTGCAACGAGGCACCGATTTGACGGACTACGACATTGCCAGCGCAGCGACGAAATACGGCACGGACCTGGTCATGGCCGACATCAAACGCGATGGCGCACCGCACACCGCAGTGGGAATTGAGATCGAAGTGGGCTGCCGCACGGGAAGGTCAACGGCGTATCCCCACCCGAATCAATTTCAGCACAACAAGGTGGCGCGAGGGCAGGCGATTCAGATTGAAGGCGTGGTGAATATTGCAGGCTGCGGCGGAGAGCTTTATCGCGCGATGTTCATTCATCCAGTGACAGACCAGATGAAGAAAATCTGGACTGTGAGCAGAGATTGCTGCCTGATGCAGAAGGAAGAATCCATCGCGGGTGTGACGTGCTCGACAGTGGCGTACAAGATCCACAAATACCAGGTGGCGCAGGGAGTGGCTCCGTACATTTATCACCGCCCGGCTCATGGGCAGGGGTGGGAAGGGCATCAGCCGCCCTACTTGGCGCTGGGTGATTACACGATGCTGGAGTCAGGGATGTGTTTCTCGGTGGAGCCGGGCCTCTACGATCCCGAGCACGGGATTGGAGCCAATTTTTCTGAAGGGTTTATCGTAGAGGCACAAGGACCGTCGCGCCAAATGTCGCGGTTGCCTTGGAGTGAGGAGTGGTGCCTCGTAAAACTGTGAGGCATGGAAAACGCCAGGCTGAAGGCCGCGGCTACGTAGAGCGAGAGTTTCGTCGCTAGTGGCCGCGAGAGAGATCCCCACGCAAATGCAAGGCGAAGAAGTCGTCGACGCGGTGCCACGCATCGCGTAAGACGTGGTCGCGACTGAAATAATGAAATTCGCCCGGGTAAATCATGAACGAAACCAGATCGCCTTTGTGTTTCTTCAGCGCTTCGTCCATCAGCCAGACGGACTCGAGGAACGGCACGTTCACGTCCGCTGTGCCGTGCAGCACCAGCAAGGGGCGCTCGAGCCGGTCGATATGTGAGATGGGTGACGCATTCGCGTACACATCCGGATGCTCCTCGGGAGTGCCGATACGGCTTGCCGTCCAATCGCCATGGTAGGGATCGGAGTAATACATCACGTAATCCACAACGCCCGCGACGTCAACGCCGGCCCGGAAGAGTTTCGGCTGATCAGTCATGGCGATGAGTGTGAAGAATCCTCCGTAGCTCAAGCCCCATACGCCAATGCGGTTCGCGTCGACATACGGAAGTGTCTTTAAATAATTCGCGCCCATCCATGCGTCCTTCGCATCCTTGCCGCCCACGTCCATGTGTACTCCCGTGCGCCAATCGCGGCCGTAGCCGATGCTTCCGCGATAATCAGGAGCCAGCACCACATAGCCCTTCTGCAGAAAATACTGATGAATGCTGTAATACACGGCGTAGTTCCGCTGCACGTGCCAGCCGTCGTAGTTCTGATTCACTCCGTCACCGTGAATCCACAAAATCGCCGGATGCTTTTTGGTGCGATCGAAATTCTTCGGCACAAAGAGCCATGCGGGAACCTGCTGGCCGTCGGTTCCGGGATAATGCACGAATTGCGGCTCGACAAACCGAGTGTGATCGATGTCCGAAGGCATGGAGTCGGTCAGGCGCACGGGCTGCGCGCCCTCGCGCGACGCGATGGTGTACAGATCCGCGCTGTTGTGCGCATCGGTGTGCTGGTAGACGAGCCTGCCGTCGCCTTCCGACCAGTGCGGCTCGATGTTAGTTCCGGTTCCCGGCGTGATGAAGGCAACCTTCGCATGGGCGGGATCGTCGCTGATGGTGGCGATGCCGATCAGGCGGTCACCGGGATTCTCTTCCGTGTTCGCGTCGAAAGCGATGCGCGTGCTGTCGTGCGACCACTGCGGACGCCACGCCTCGAAGCGGCCCTTGGTGATTTGCACGGCATCGCCTCCGGATGAGCACATGACATAGAGATGATCCCAGCCGTCCTGATCGCTGAGGAAAGCGATATACTTGCCGTTGGGCGAGGGCCAAGGCTGCGCTCCCGCTTCACCCCAGTCGGGAATGCTCCAGAATTTTTCTTCGTCGACTTCGTGAATGGTTTTCACGGAGCCGGTGGTAGCGTCCGCGACGTAGATGAAATATTTTTTGAAATCTTTCGACTGCCCATCGAAAACCAGATGATTCGCATCCACCCAGGCTAATCCTCCGTACTCGCCCGGCGTGCCGACGGCCACGGGTTTTGCACCAGTGAGTTTCACCGCGTAGATTTGGCCGGGCACATATTCCGAGACGCGATAGATGAGTTTCGCTCCCGAGTACGTCGGCGATTCATCGTGATGAACAATCCTGGAGCCGCCGGTATAGGCGATGGAATTTCCCTCCGGCGACCAGACAATGCCGCGGATACTCGCATCGTCATGCGCGACCGTGGACTCGGTTCCATCGGAAAGCCAGCGGACAATCAGATCACTCCCGCGCGGCGCGTTCGAATCTTCGGCGCGATTGCCTCGCACGAGGGCTACGCGCCTGCTGTCAGGAGAAGGGATGAAGCCGCTGCCGCGATCGGGCTTGGTCCAAGCAGGTGCCGGCGTTCCACCTGACGCGGAAACCTTCCACAAATCGCCTTCGTGCACGAAATAAATGTTGTTGCCGTCTTCGCTCCAGAACGCCCCAGCGACTCCGCCTTCGGGAAATGAAGTGAGGGCGACAGGCTGGCCGCTGCCATCGGCGCTCGCGACGTATAGATCCCTAATGTCTGCGCGATCCCAGATGAACGCTACGTGCTTGCCGTCCGGCGACCAAACCGGGTCCGAGGGGTGCCTGATTTCAGTCAATTGCTCAATTGTGAGAGTAGATTTGCGGCTGGGACTCTGCGCTTGCAGATGGCTCGCGCATGCCAGTACGGCGATGCCAACAGTTGCAGCGAATACGTGCTTCCCAATGCACATAGCGCCTCCAATTCCTCCCGGAGTTTAAGGGAAATGCAGATTGGCCGCTGTGCTGAGCCCTGCCCGCCGTTCGGACAAGATTTCAATGGCGATTTGTGCCGCTGCCGGTCTGCGTCAGAACATAAAGCGCAGACCAAACCGCGTCACAAACGGATTTATTGCCAGCGATGGCTTCAAATAGGTGCCGCCGGATGGAGGACTGAACTGCGTCACCTCCGCGATCGTCGTTTGCGCGTTGGTCAAATTGAAAAAGTCTACCATGGGCTGAACATGCCACCGGTCATTCAACACGAACTCGCGAGAGAACCTCAGATTCAACATGTTCACGCTCGGCAGCCTCTGCACCCCAGCTGGCTGAAGGATGACCGTCTCACTGAACTGGGTTAGTCCCGAATTGGGATAACCGCCGAAGGTTTCCGTCGGTTGGATGGGGAACCCTGTATAGTGCTGAAAATTCACACTGGTGCCGAATTTCCAGGGCAGCTCGTAGGTGTTGTCCACTTTGAAGACATAGGTTGCGTCGTAATTCAGGTAGTTATTCGCGCGGTTGATGTCCAGGTTGGGATCGGTGAAATTGTCCGAGTATGCCTGATCCGAATAGCCGCGACTGAAGACACCCTTCTGGCGTTGGATCGTAAATCCTCCCAAGAGTTGCCATTTATTGGACAGCCGCTTCACCGCGGTGAATTCGACACCGTGATAGGCATTGTCGTTGAGCCGTGGAATATTGCTGACCACAAAATTGAACAGCCCTGCCTTCGCCGGTTCCAGGTTATACAAGGTCAGGGGCTGGCGGGTCAGGCCATTGACAATAGGAGTGGGCTGCCCGGTAACAGAATCGTTCAGCGTGGTTATCGGCGTATAGTCCGAAGGCTGAACGAGTGTGTTCTGGAGACCAAACAGGTTCTTCTTCGTACGGTAATAATAAGTTGCCCCGACGCGCAGGTCGCGCCAGATCTGCTTTTCGTAGCCGGCACTGATTTGCTCCGAATAAGGCCGGCTCATTTTGGAATCGATGTGCGTGCTGGAACCGCCAAAAGCGAACACCAACTGGTTGTTGATCCATTCGTTTTGCTGCGGGATGCGATCGCCGTTTGAGTCAGTCCACGCGAAATCTTTTCCAGCAAGTCCAACGGGATTCGCTGTTTCAGCCAGGCCTGTGCCTTGCATGATGTAATAACGGCCGTAACTAAACCGTAGGACGGAATCACCCTTCCCCATAATGTCGAACGCCAGCCCGATTCGCGGTGAAACTGTGTTCCAGTCCACCAGGTTTCCGGAGGCCGAGTAGGTTGTAATCGGGAAGAGCTGGGGAAAGGTTTCATTCGGATCGCTCTTCTGTGCCGGGTAATAGGTGACAAAATGATCGTAGCGCAGGCCCAGGTCTAGCGTCAGGCGGCGCCTGAACGTCCAGGTGTCCTGCACGTAGAAACTGGGATCGCGAAAGTAATTTTTTTGCGTCGTGGGGGTGTTGTAGGCCAGCACTTGGTAGGGTACGGTGAAAGGCTGTTGGCCGGGGCCACTGTTGAAAATGGCGTCGATCCCTTGATTTACTTTAAAGATGTAGGCGTTATAGCTGTCACCCCATTCGAATCCAAACTTGAAGTTATGGGTGCCCCTCCAATTGCCTTTGTACCAAGAGCCTCCTGCCGACCACTTCAGCACCCATGCCGGGTTTTGAAATTGATAAGGCGCCGCGCCGCTCTCTGTAGATGTTCCAATATCTTGCATGTTGAGGCCCGTCGAACCGGCCTGGTAGCTGAGCGGGAAGATGATCTTGTTCCAGCCGATTCGAAAATCCAGCAGGAAATTGCTGGTCACTTGGCTGGTCCAGAGTCCCTGAAGGATGTACGCGGGCTCGATTTGGCGCCAACTAGCCTCTTGGGTAACGAACTGAAACGCCGTGTCACGACGGAAGAAACGATTCTGTTCGTTGTACAGCCAGACGAGGCTGAACTTGTTTTTTGGATTGATCTGAAAATCGCTCCGCAGGTCCGTATTGGTTTGGTGGTTGACGTCGACCACAGGATTGAGCGCTTGATCCGTTACTGAAAGGATGCGCTGGCGCAGATCGTAACGCCGGTAGGAGCCGAATAGCCACCATTTATCTCGGAGAAGCGGGCCGCCGAGGCTGGCGGAAGTATCTCGGGTCATATCAAATGGCGCGCCGGTCGCGACCGGGGATCCTTGGAACAGCGGCTGCTTCACGCCGGCCTGGGTCGCGGCGGTCAAATAATAAAGGGCAGCCTGTCCATGGAGTTGGTTCGACCCCGACTTGGTCACCATATTCATGTAGACGCCGCCGATCGGTACCTGCGCGGGGCCATTGTCGGCCACCACTTGAAACTCATCGAACGAGTCGTGATTGGTGTAGAACTGCGTATATCCGCCGTTCGCGCCGGGCCAGTTCAAATCCAGACCATTAAAGCTATAGATTTGCTCACCCGGTGTGCTGCCATGTACCTGCATGGTGGATTGCTGATAACTATTGTTGCCGGCTACGTCAAAGGTGCTCAGTGTGGCTCCTGGCATTTGGGCCACCGTGGACCACGGGTCGCGACCGCTTGGTATGTCTTGCAGCAGCGTCTGGTCAAACGTCGTTGACGTCTGGACGCTCTGCAGGTCGACCACGGGTAGGCCTTCGACCTTCACAGTTTCTGTTACTTCCCCAACCTGTAATTTTGCGTTTACCGTCGCTGTGAAGCCAGCGTTGAGAACGATGCCCGTTTCACTGAAACCCTTGAATCCACTGTACGTAACAGTAACCTCATAGGTACCGGGTGGTAGAAGGTCAAAGAGATACGCGCCGTCTGCCCCTGTGTTTGTCGTACGTGCCACCATCAGCGCCGTACTTTTGACCGCCACTGTGGCATTCGGCACTGGGGCTCCCGAAGAATCGGTCACTACTCCAGCGATTTTCGCTGTAATTGCCACTTGCCCGAACGTCAAGCCCGGTCTGAGAATGACGAGAACGAAGACTAATAATCTCAGCTTTCTCATCTCCCCTCCTCAAAACCGGAATTTCCGTTTTGAGGTTCCCCTTGGCCCGAAAGCCTAGCCCTCCTGCCCCGTCGTGTCAAACGCAAACGGCGCTGGCAACGCAAACGGCGCTGGCCCATTTGCGGTGGTAGTGCGCTAAAGTCACGGGCTTGCTCCGCAGAGCTTATCAACGCAACCAACAAGAATCGCCCACAGGTGAAGAGCGCTGGAAACAAGCGAATTGGTATTCCGGGCAACTAGAGACTCTCGGCTTTGCGTCTGTGCCCGGTCGGATAACCGGAGAAGTCCTGTTTCTCGGTGCAATTTCGGTGCAGTTAGAGAGGGGAAAGAACCCTACATGCTCCCGTAAGCGACGCCAGGAAAGCAGTTTAGAGTTTTCGCTCAGTTGGTTCGTAGCCAGATGCTCTATCCAACTGAGCTACGGGCGCGCGGTAGACAAATATTAACACAACGCCTCGAGTTCCCGCCACGCCACGCAAAGCGGTGCCGATCACGCCTTCGCTGAACCGCGCCTGCCGAATTCCGCGCGGTGCTCTTCCGGGCCGAAGGAGATTACTAGCGCTCCGGTTAAGAGCACCACGGCGGCGAAGAGCCCCATGGCCCGACTATAGCTCATGAAATGCGCCATTCGCGCTTCGAAATACGCGCTGCCGGAGGCAATCAACACGCCGAACTGGTATGCCAATCCCGGAAAAAATCCGCGCAACTGATCGGGAGAGAGCTCGTTGAGGTGAGCCGGGATCACCCCCCACGCGCCCTGCACCATGAATTGCATCAGGAATCCGCCCGTCAGAATCAACGGGAGATTTGGCGCAAACACCCACAGTGGAATAACTGCAATTCCGAGCAGCACCGCCGTCACCATCGTGCGCCGCCGTCCGCGGCCGTCAGATATGAATCCGAATACCAACCCGCCGCAAAGCGCGCCGATCATCGAAATCACGGTGAAGTCCGACGTGCGCTGCGGACTGAAACCGTGTTGTTGCTGCAAAAAGGTCGGGTACATGTCCTGAGTGCCGTGGGCAATGAAGTTCATCATAGCCAGTAAGAGAACGAGATAGGCGAATCGCCTGCGGTGGCGGAAAATGGCGCGCCGATAGGTCGTCCAATCCGTGCGCGACCGGTGCCAGGCTTCGGGCTCTTTCACTTTTGCGCGCACGAACAAGGTAAGCAGCGCGGGCAATCCTCCGATGAAGAACAGGGGCCGCCAGCCCCAATGCGGGTAGGCCATGCGATAAACCGCAGCTGCCAGCAGAAATCCCAGTGCGTAACCCTCCTGCAACAGCCCCGAAACGAATCCGCGCCATCTCACCGGAACGGATTCCATCGTCAGCGACGCTCCCACGCCCCACTCACCCCCCATTCCGATGCCGTAGAGCAGGCGCAGGAAAAAGAAAACCTTATAATTCGGAGCAAGCCCGGACAAAACTTCAATCAATGAGAAGTACAAAATATTGACGATGAGTGGAATTCGGCGGCCGTAGCGGTCTGCAAACAAACCGAACAAAATGGCACCGATCCAGCGAGTAGCAAGGCTCGCGGTAATCGTCAGCGCGATCGCTGGGATCGTTTGCCCGAACTCTTTGGCAATCGAAGCCAGCACGAACGTAAGTATGAAGAAGTCGAACGCGTCGAGCGTCCAACCGAGAAATCCGGCGAGGATAGCGTTGCGAGCACCGGACGGAGAGGGTTGCTTCTCACCAGCCATGTCAATTCGATCGCCACTCCGCTGGCTTAGGCATCAGCCGCGAGATCGCCAGCCCGCAGACAATTGCCACGATGGCAAGCAGGAGACCTGCCTGATACCGGCCAAAGCACAACTCACCGATGCAGAACAGCGAGGAATAGATGAGGACGCATCCCAGCAACCAGCACAGAAGGTTCTTCCCCAGGTCGCGCGTGACCGGCTCATCTCCTGCGAGCTTCGCTACGGGTTGCCATCCGGTGATTTGCGGGCGCACTTTCCTGTAGAACTTCACGAGTGTGTCGCCCGGCTCTGCCGGCGTCAGGAGGGTGCCACCGATCCAAACCAGCGTGGTGACCCCCGTTGTGCACAATGTTGTCTTAGCGAAAACGACGGGGTCGGAGCCGCTGAAGGGCTGCCCTCTGCCCGCTATCGCGGTCCACAGCCAGTTCGAATGCAGCGCCAGTGTCGTCACCAGTGCCGCCATCATCGCGGAGATTTCGCTCCATGCGTTCACGCGCCACCAGTACCAGCGAAGCAAATACACGCCGCCCGTCCCTGCTCCTAACTCGAGCACGATCTTCCATCCTGCGCTAACCGAGCCAAGTTGCAACGCCACGGCCGCCGCCGCAATCACCAGGAAGACCGTCGCGAGACGCGACACGTTCACGTAATGCGCCTCGCTTCCGTTTTTCTTCAGGAAACGTCGGTAAAAGTCTTCGACAAGGTACGAACTACCCCAATTCAACTGCGTGGCCACCGTAGACATGAACGCCGCCATGAATCCAGCGAGCAAGATTCCGAGTAGCGCATGCGGTGTCTGCCGGGTCGCCACAAGCATGTAGCCACGCTCAGGCTGCGCCAACCCCGGATAAAGAACGACCGCCACGAGCGCCGTCAAAATCCAGGGCCAGGGCCGCAGTGCGTAGTGCGCCAGGTTGAACCACAGCACCGATAACAATCCGTTTCTTTCGTCTTTCGCGCTGAAAATCCGTTGCGCGATGTATCCACCGCCGCCTGGTTCCGCCCCCGGATACCAGAACGCCCACCACTGCACCGCCAGGTGCACCACGAACGTAATTACCGGCAGGGTCCACAAAGCTTCGCTGGTAAACCCCCTGGAAAAATCAGGTAAGAGAGCGGTGATGTCGCTGGCCCCTGGCCCGGCGGCAGCACGCCGCGCTGCAAGCGCCGCAAGGAGTTGCGGCATCCCGCCGACGGCACGAATTCCGTACCAGGCAACCGAGATCACAATCGCCATTTTCAGAACGAACTGGAACAAATCCGTCCAAAGAACGCCCCACAACCCACCAAGCGAAACATAAATTCCCGTGAAGGGCATCAAGAAGAATACACAGATGGCCAGCGCTTTCGCATCGCTGACACCCATCGCCGTGCTGATGATATTCACCATTGCCTTCGTCACCCACCCGAGGATTAGGCAGTTCATCAGCAGGCCAAGATAAACAGCACGAAATCCACGCAGGAACGCCGCAGGTTTCCCGCTGTAGCGCATTTCAGCGAACTGGACGTCGGTGATCAACCCCGAGCGCCGCCACAGGCGTGCGAACAAGAACACCGTCATCATTCCCGACGGCAAAAAACTCCACCACAGCCAATTCCCGGCGACTCCGTTGATATAGACCAATCCCGTCACCGCCAGTGGCGTATCGGCCGCAAATGTGGTCGCCACCATGGACGTTCCGGCCAGCCACCACGACACGTTTCTGCCGGAAACGAAGTAGTCCTCCGTGCTCTGTCCCGACCGCCGCCGAAAATACAACCCCAGGACGAGAGTGATCAGCAGATAGCCAACAATGGCGGTCCAATCGGCGAATGTTAAGTGCAAGGTGCCTTCCCCCTGTGAAGGAAATCCTTACGGCGTCAATTTGTGGCTCATTGCAAAATGGGCGCGCGAGCCGCCCGGCCCGGAAAAACCCCATCAACGAGCTGCCCATCTTTAACAACGGGAACTCCGTTGACAAGGACAAACTGAATCCCTTCCGAGTATTGCGAGGGCTTTTCATACGTTGCTTTATCAATGATGCGATTCGCGTCGAACACCGTAATGTCCGCATCTGCCCCCGCGTGTATTCGTCCTTTATCCTTGAACATCGGCGCGCGTTTCTCGAGCCGCTGCGCGGGCATCAACGTCATCTTCTTCAGCGCCGTCATCAAGTCCAGCGCTTTTCCTTCCCGCACGTAGCGTCCTAGCACCAGGGCGTAAGTCCCCGCGGTTCGTGGATGTCCCTGTCCTTTCGCAAGAAATCCATCGCTTGCGATCATCGTCAGCGGACTCACCACGGCTGCATGAACATTCTCCGGCGTATTCCCGGGAACAATCACCATTCCGCCTTGTTTGCGATACTGCAAAAAGGATTCCTTGGTCAGGTGCTCTCCCGTCGCGGGCCACAGGAGCGAAGCGTAATACGCGGCGGGTTCTTCTTCCTTGTGATCGAACATGGCGGCCTGGATACTGGTCATACCCATTGTGTAAGGATAGCTTTCTGTGGTTACGTCCATGCCGCGGGACCGCGCGTCCACTATCATCTGAAGCTCCTGCGTCACGTTCGGTCCCCCGGTGCTTTGTATGTGCACAATATGGAGCGGAGCTCCGGTGATCGCCGCGGCGGCCATCACTTCTTCAAACCCGCTGAAATTTCCCTCGATCGGGGGCACTGACGCACGGATGTGCACGTGGCACGACGCGTGATACTTCGCCGCCAAGCGAAATGCGTCCAGGATTTCCTGATTTGTCGCCGCCTCGGTATAAGCGGGCCCAAGTCCCACGCAAAGCGCGCCCCGCTTCAATCCCTTCTCCAGTAGCGCGCTGATCTCTTCCCTCTCTGCCGTTGTTGCAACTCGGTGAGCCGCGTCCCCGCTCGGCAGCAACCCACCGGGATCGTGCATCACAGCCATTCGCACGGCGATGTGCCCCGCGCTAGCTCCGTAGTTGATGAGCGCTTTCCGTTCCCGCTCGCCGTACCATCGATCGACATCGGCAACCCCAACTTCAAGTTCCAACGCCGTCGTCACGCCGTCCGCAGCTTTCACGGCATAGTTCTCTGCGTCCTGTCCGTGCTGGTGTAGATCGATGAAACCTGGCGCGACAACCAGGCCCCGCGCTTCAATCGTCTGTCGCCCCTCAAGCGGCCCGGTCGAAATCAGCGCGATTTTCCCTCCGCGGACTCCGACGTTTCGCACCGCATCGAGACCCGATTCCGGATCCATCACTCGCCCGTTGGCGATGACCACGTCATAAGTTTCTGTTCCAGTGCCTGCGCCGCCTCCGGCAGTCATCACGACTGTGGTGGCAAGTAATACCACCGCTTTCGCCCACTTCTGCCATCCTCGAACTCTAAAGCGCGACATTTGGCCGGCGTCCCCCGTGCCGCGCTAAGTCTCTTCGCGTGGGCTCCGTCTGTCAAAGGTTTTCTAAACCGATTCAACGACCGCAAATCGTTCACTTGGCGTCTTCAACGGAAAGAAAAACCCCGGATCGCTGGGGGGAGCGACCCGGGGTGGGGGTGTTACTGAGGGGGGCCGGAGGAAACTTGTTTTGGTCTAGTGCACCTGGTGTACGGCCAGCATGCAAATCTGTCGCAGTTCTTCATAGGTGAAGTAGGTCTCTTCTTGTTCGCCCGCGACTTCTTTGTGTCCGAATCCCGATTCGCTCGAGATGCGGCTCAATTCCATTTCCGAAAGGCCGAGCAGCACTGCCGCGCGGCGCCGCGTTACGTATTTGAGTTCTTGTGTTTTCATGGCCGTATCCCTCACGCAGGAAGAAGAACCATGGAGTCTTCTTCAACAGCCAGGATCATGGCCTTATAGATGTCCACTTCCCAGCCTTCGCCAATCCGCATCCGTACGGTTTCGCCGCCATCCTTCAGCAGCTTCCCCCGCAGCGGCACCTTGATCTCGCCAAGCGCCACCTGCAGGACCACCGGCTGCCCGATCCAAGCTTTGAACGCGCTATCCATTCTTGGCCCCCTCAGTGATTCAGCCTGACGGAAGAGAGAATCGCGCAGGGCGCCGTCGCTCACAATGGTACAGAGAGGGCAGTGGACTAGTAAGAAGGTACTGCTCAACACTCGAGCATCGATTCACACTCAATTTCCATCGGAGTACAGAAGTACTGTTCATCCGGGACGCGCGAGCCATAGGAACCGGGATGTTTTCCTGCGATCCTGCTGGCATGACGAGGCACGGGCACATTTCGCGCAAAGTCCTGGACGAAAGTGCAGCGGTCATGTCCAACCGGGCAGGCTTAGGCCTCGCCCTTGGCGGAGGTTTCGCGCGCGGATTCGCGCATCTCGGCGTTCTGCAAGTCCTCGAGCAGAACCGGATCCCCATCACTCATATTGCGGGAACCAGCGTGGGCAGCATCCTTGGCGCTGCCTACGCCAGTGGCGCGCCTCTTGCGCGCATTATTGAGACCTGCCGTACTCTCCGTTTTCGGGACATCGCGCGTTGGCGCGTTTCCAGGCTCGGCTTGGCCAGCAATCAGCGTCTTGAGAACCTAATTGAACGTGTTTTCGACTCGCGCCAGTTTGAAGATCTCCGCATTCCTCTTGCTGTGGTGGCCACGGACCTGACCTCCGGCGAACCTGTGGTGTTCACCCAAGGCAATCTTGTGGACGCCATCCGCGCGAGTTGCGCCTTCCCGGGCTTGTTCGAACCGGTCGAGATCGGCACGCGATGCCTGGCGGATGGTTGTCTCGTGGCCCCCGTTCCAACTCGCGCCGCTCGCGACCTCGGTGCTGCCGCGGTAATCGGTATCTCCGTCGGTATGCAGGACGGCCACCGGGGCGCCCCCACGAACATTTTTCAGGTCGTGAGCCGGGCGGTGAACGCGGCGCAAAAACATCAGCTCGAAATCTGGGAACGCCACGCCGACCTCGTCCTCCGGCCGGACGTTCAATCCTTGGCCTGGGACGACTTTGACCGCGCCGAAGAAGCCATCGCCGCTGGTGCTGCTGCTGCACTCCGTGCCCTCCCGCGTATTGAAAAACTGCTGGGACGGAAGCAAGACGCCGTGCAGGAACTCCAGGCCCGACTCGAAGCTGAAGATAAAGGTTACCTATGGCTCGCGGAGGCGCTCCGATGACTCGCATCACCATCTGGCTCGCAGCTCTCACTGTCCCGCTGCTTCTCTGGCATGAATGTGGAGAGGATGTTGGTGTTTTCTGCTACCGTATAGGATTGGGTGCGTTTGCGAGCCTGCGCTCACGCGCGCTCGTTCCCGTGCCCGTAACAAATTCAGTTCGTCCATGCGCCGCGAGGAATAACGCCGAGTGCTCGACGCCATCTTTCACTTCTTCCACTCGCTCTACAACCCAGAAGGACTCAAGGAGCTAATCCGCTCGGGCGGCGCGCCCCTTATCTGTGCGATCATCTTCGTCGAAACCGGTTTTTTTGTAGGATTTTTTCTTCCCGGTGATTCGCTGCTGGTGACCGCCGGAATTTTCTCCGCTGCCGGCGTGATTCCTCTAAAGTGGCTTCTCTTGCCCGCTATGTTTTGTGCCATCGTGGGCGACCAGATCGGCTACTGGATTGGCCGCTCGGCCGGCGCGGCTCTGTATCGCCGGGAAGACTCTTTCTTCTTCCGGCGCAGCCACCTACAACGCGCCCATGACTTCTACGAGAAATATGGCGGCCGGGCCGTCATTCTTGCGCGCTTCGTTCCCATCGTTCGCACGTTTTGCCCGCCCGTCGCAGGCGCGGCGAAGATGCCTTACGCCAGCTACCTTGCCTTCGACATTTGTGGAGGGATTTTTTGGGTCGGCACCATGATTCTCGGCGGCTACTCTCTAGGCCGCTCGGTTCCTAATATCGGCGGGCGCATCCATTACGTCATTGCCGTTGTTATCGTGCTCTCCGTCCTGCCTGCGGTCATGAGCATCCTTCGCGCCAGGCATAAGTTCAGCGCTACCAGTGACCGTGGCTCCACCACCACTCCCCGCGCAGAGGGCCAATAGGCTGTGGCCTACGCCAAGTTTCGCGCCATCATTTTCGACATCGGCCGAGTCCTGATCCGCGTGGACATTTCGAGAGCCATGGAGGGGCTGGCTTCCGGTCTAGCTCTGACTCCAAAGGAGGTGTGGTCCGCGATCGAAAAGGATCCTCAGTGGCCCGACTGGCAGGAGGGGCGCATTTCGCCACTCGACTGGCATCTTCATCTGACCAAACGTCTTGGGACTTCGCTCACTTTCGAACAGTTCACCGAAGTCTGGAATCGTGCCCTGGATCCGGATCCGATCCATGCGGAATCGTTCCTGGAGAAGCTCTCCAAGAACTACCGGCTCGCCTTGCTATCGAATACCGACCCCATCCACATGTCCCATGGAGAGGCTCGCTTCCCTTTCTTCCGCTTGTTTCCCATCCGTATCTATTCCTATCGGGTCGGTGCGAGCAAGCCCGAACCGGTCATCTATCAGAAAGCCCTCCAAGCCTGCAAGGTCCAGGCCGAGGAAGCCGTTTATATTGATGATGTTGCCGCCTACGCGGAAGCAGCTCAGCGTCTTGGGATGTCTGGAATCGTCTTTCGATCGCCCGAACAACTTCAATCGGATCTCCGAATGCTCGGAATTCAATTCGACTGACCCAAAGCCAAGCAAAAAATCCGCTGTTCGCTCTCTGTTCGCGTAAACTTTGCTAGGACTAGTACCACACGGCTTTTCCCGATCTCTGCCAAACAGCTCCATTTTCATCCACTTACGAGAACTCCCCGACGCTCAGCTTTGGTGCAGCACATGCATGCCCCTCGTTACGGGTTTGCTGCTCAAAGGTTTCTGCCCCACTTGGGGTTAGGAGAAAGATAAATTATGTCGGACGACAGAATTCTGGAAGCTCGTACGGAATCACCAGCCTGGACATTGCCAGCGATCATCGTTTTGGGCTTGCTCGCCATTGGCGGGCTGGCGTTTGGCTGGAACGCCTCTTCGAAGCTCGACGCCACTCAGCAGTCGGTTGCCGCGCAGTTGAAGACTGCCCAACAGGCTATACAGCAAGACATGTCCTCGCTAAAGGACCGCCTTGCTCAGGACGAAAAGGCCAGCACTGACTTACAGGGCGACCTGAAGGTTGTCACAGGTAAGCTTAAGATTACCCAGGGCCAGCTTAAGAAGGCCCGTGAGGAAGCGGCCAAGCTCAACGATGCGACAACGGAGAAGCTCACCGCCCTGGACACGTCGGTGCACTCAGAGCTAGCCACCAAGGCTACCAGTGATGACGTCAAGACCGTGGACACCAAAGTTGTTGGGGTAAAGACGGATCTGGACGCCACTCGCGAAGACTTGAAAATGGCTCGTAGCGAAATGGGCACACTCATCGCGCGCAATCATGACGAAATCGACCAACTCCGACGCCTCGGAGAACGCGACTACGTGGAGTTCACCATCACTGGCAAGAACAAGCCGCAGAAGGTGAGCAACGTCACCGTAGAACTGAAAGGCGTCAACGAAAAGCGCAACCAGTTTAGCGTCGCCATGACGGTCGAAGACAAGCGGTTCGAAAAGAAAAATCGCGCCATGAACGAACCAATCTTCTTCTACGTTTCTGGCACGCACATTCCCGAAGAGGTCGTCATCAACAAGGTGAGCAAGGATACCATCAGCGGATACGTCAGCGTCCCCAAGGCGAATTCGCAGACGGCCTCCAACACCTCCACAAAGTCTGGCAACTAAATACAAAGAGAAGCGTCCTGGCTGAGATTGCCGGGCGCAGCATGAGGCGGGCAGAGCGATCTGCCCGCCTTTTTTATTTCCCAAGAACGCAGCTGCTTTCAAAATTCCGATAGAATGGACTTCACAACTCCGGAGCCTTGCTTGCGCCAGACGTCCAGCGTCCTCTACATTGCGGTTGATGCACTGATTCCCCTCCGGAGAAGCAGCGTCCATGGCCTCGATGAATTTACCGCAGCCCTCGATCACGAAGGCATTCCTGCCGTCTGGCTGACCAGCCGCTCACGTCTCCAGTTCGACGATGCCCGCCGCAAACACGGTCATACGCACCCCTTCATTGCTGAAGAGGGCTGCGGGGTTTACCTGCCGGAAGACTATTTCCACTTGCGGCCTGCGTGCGAGGCCCCTCGGACCAAGGAAGCCCCTACCCTGCGCCTTGGCCGCTTTACGTGCATTCCCGTCGCGCAACCTCTTCCGGCGGCCGCTGAAGCCCTGCAAACGCTCTCCCAGGATACCGGCGTGCCCGTTGTTACCTTGCGCTCCCTCTCTCCGCGCGAACTCGTACAAAACACGGGCCTGCCGCAAAGGGAAGCTGAACTTGCCCGTCAACGCGACTTTGACGACATATTTTTCTTTGCCGGCGCTTCTGATGAACAAGTCCAGAGATTTCTTACTGAGGGACGCAATCGCAACTTGCAATTCCGCCAGCACGGCGTTTTCTGGTCCGCAGCCATCGGCCCCAGCGTCCAGCAGTGCATCCGCGCGCTTGGGAAGCTTTACGACCGGGCGCTTCGCTTCCATGCCCATACCGTCGGCATCGCCACCCCCGATTTGGGCGCCAGTCTCTTCCCCTTCTGCGAGCGCACTATCCTTCTTAGTGGCCGAAAGTCTGAGGGAGACTCCCAAGACCACCCTGACACTTCCCACATGCGGCGCCTACCGCTTCATGATCCAGACCTTTGGGAGCATCTGATGGCGGCGATCCCTACTAGAAGCTAAAGCCCCGGGAAAAAATGTTGCGCAAATGCGCGTCAAATTGCACACCACAACTCAAGTCATGGGATGGATTACCGTTCGCTGCGTTCACAAATCTTCTATTTTGCGTGGGATATGAGGTTTGGCCCATCCTGAGAGTCTTGGCCCCGCAATTGCCCGGAGATCGTCAGGCAGATGCCACGTCCCCAGCGCTGCCCACTCGGATTCGCGCCAGCAACGGCTAACAGATCGAACCGAGTACTAGGAGATCTCCTACCATGGCTTGGTTTCGCCGTTTGCGTCTTCCCGCTCACGAGTCCAACGTCGGCCTCGTTCTCATGTTTTGCGTTATTACCATGAGCTTCATGTCCGTTGCGCTGGTCTGGCAGGCGCAGATCATTGCCAGCCAGCGCGAAGCCATCCAGTGGCTCGAACGACTCAAGTTCGGCGGTTAATCCGCGGCCTGTCAGAAAACTCACTAAACGTTTCGGGAGTTCCTCGCAACAAGAGAAGAAGAATCCTGCGAAGACCGCCAGCCTGTACCCGCCAAATTTAGATGCCATCTTCCATCTCAAAACCAATTCCCGGAGACTTTCTCTAGAAGCTGTGATTCAATGTCCTCACAGGGGATTTCTTTTGGGAGAGTTGCCGTGAAACGATTCGTTCGATTCTTGTTGCTAGTGTCCACGCTGGCGCTTTTTGTGACCTTGAAGCAGGCTTCTGCCATGCAATCGGCGCCACCCAGTTCTGCGAACGCGGTTCAGCCGCAGGCGGCCAACCAAGCTTCCTCGCATGATCGGCACAATCGTAAGCACAGCAGTAGCAAGCGTCACCACCATCATCGCAAAGCCGCGACGAAACACTAACTCGAAAGGGTCAACATCAATAGCAAAAGGGGGGGAGCCGCCAGGCTCCCCCCTTTTGCTATTTTACTGTGTCGACTCGGAAGCGCGCTAAGAGCACGTATGTTTCGCGAGCGACGCGCACCGCAAAAGCGGTGTGGTTAGCTGTAGTGCAGCTCTAAGCCCGGTGGAGTCATAGTCCCTCCGGAGCCCCTTGAGCTCACGCTTCGCTTGTACTCCTCTGATTCGTCGAATGCAAGCGAATAGAGGGTGAAC
>Ga0066710_100000445_pt1 | contig 24910 bp, 20 predicted proteins | sample GraSoiAngelo_159_FD_79666 | JGI IMG/M metagenome (GOLD analysis project Ga0066710, IMG submission 79666) | Grasslands soil microbial communities from the Angelo Coastal Reserve, California, USA - 14_1009_16_40cm | ecosystem: Environmental > Terrestrial > Soil > Grasslands | place: USA...
CTGCGCGCGGGGGGGCACGATTTCGCGAGAGATTCGACAGTGATCGCGGCTGCGGGCACCAGGAACCTTATAGCCTGTCTTGCGTTCGAAGACAATCGGGGCGCTCTCTTCGCTGCCGCCGGAAGAGCCATGAGCGGGCCCTCGAGTTTCGGAGAAGTCGCTCTGGAAAACTCAAGTGATTGAGCCAGCTAGCTAGCTGTGAGCAAGAGGCGAGTAAACCCACGAAACATGTGTATTCGTCAGTCTAGGTGGGAATAGAAAAGGCCCCCGATGGGGTCGGGGGCCTGAGGCGATCAATTCCGCTAGATGCTGGTGCGACGCGAGACGAGGCGCTTGGTACGCGCGGCGGGAGCGGGCAACTCCACGGTCAGTGAAATCTCACTTTTGTTGCGCAGAACGCCCAACTTCACCGTGCGATCCTTGTCTTCGCGCTTTCCTGAAAGTTTTTCGCGAAGCTCGCCGACGGTGCGAATGCGTTCACCGTTCAGAGAGGTAATTACGTCGCCCGCTTTCACACCGGCCTTTTCAGCGGATGAACCGGAGTTGACGTCGCGAACTAGTATTCCCTCGCCATCAGGCGCGCCGAAAAATGCACCGAGCTGTCCGCTGATTTCTTCCGCATCAATGCCGAGCCGGGGCTGTCCGCCGAAGAGCACGCCGCCGTTCCACTCCATCGAGGGGATTTCCGGCATCTCCGGCATCCGGAAGGCGAAGGTTCCGGGCTTCGGCGCTGCCATCTTCATGGCATGACGGCGCTCTTCGGACTTGCCGAGGGTCGCGCTAATGGTTTGTGTGCGCCCATCACGCCACACAGTGAGCTGGATGCTGCGGCCAGCTGGAATTTCATGGATCATACGGCGAAATTGCGCCGCGCCTTCGACGCGCTGTCCATTGATTTCCGTCACTACGTCATTTTCCTTGAGACCGGCCTTGGCCGCGGGGCTGTCCGGAACGATCTTTCCCAGGACAACGCCGCGCTCGGCAGAGAGCTTCAATCCTTTGGCCTTGTCCGCCGTCACTTCCTGTGTTTCGACGCCCAGCCAACTCGAACCGTCGTCGCCGATGACAATATTCAAATCATCCGTTTCGATCTTCGGCAGCACTTCGATTTGAGTGGGTTCCTGATTCTCAACGACGATGTCACCTACGGGTTCCTCGAGCGTGTCGACGTCAGCAAGCAGGTCAGCAAGCACGGCTTGTTGGTCTTGCCTACGCTCCATCTGCGCCTGTAATTTCGCCTCCAGCTCCTCGACCCTTTGCTGCAAGCATGCGATCTTGGGATCATCTGTCTTCTGCGGTTTTGCAGAACTGGCGGGCAGAGCGAGCAGCGCGAGCCCGAGAGCCGCGGCCCCGGCAATCGTAAGCAAATTTCGTTTATTCATTGTCGTCCCCTCCTCCGTATTTAGACGCAGCAAAAGGAAAAGCGTCAGACGGTCGACCGCAGAATGACCACGCGGATGCCGCCATTCACGGTGCGCAAATGAATCGGAGCGCCGCCGTGGCCCAACTTGCCGTGCATCTCCCGGGGACGCTGGTTACTCTCCATCGTGATAGGGAGTTCGGAAGAGAAGTTGCCATTCAGGCAGCGAGCTTCGACGTCCGCCTGCATGTCGGATGGCACGGCGAGAACGAGTGAACCATTTGTCGTTTCGGCGTAGGTGCCGGTCTTGTCGGGAAGATGCGCCAACTCCAGGTGCACATTGCCGTTGGTAGTGTGCGCATGAACGCTCCCGCCGACGTCAAAGACGTCGATATTGCCGTTTACCGTGTGCAGGTCTCCGACGGTTTCAACGCCGGCGACGCGCAGCGTGCCGTTTACCGTGCCGATATGCTCGACGCGCGCACCGTGCGGAACATGGATGGTGTATTCCACCGCCACTTCCACGCCTTCGTTTTGCGGGTAGCGAGTGGCGATAGAGACGGCGTCCGGCTTGGCGTCAACCTCGATGGAAACGCGCTCCAGATCGGACTCTTTGTGTTTTGCGGTCTTTACCGCGTGGACTTCAACCTCGTTGCGGTCCCAGCCCTGCACGTCCACGGCTCCGTTGACGTTCTGCAACTCTAGGGAACCGCCGGCTTGCAGAGGATAGGATTGATTGAACTCCTTGCTGATGGCGAAGCTGGGAACGGCCCAAACAACGGCTAAAAGCAGTACCCCTAGAGCAGTCGCGCGGAGAGCTGGACGAAGCATAACGTGTTACCCCCTTCAAGTACGTGTCACCACCGAAGATCCGAACAAAACTCGTATGCGCCGAGGCGGTTGCCGCTCAGTGCAACTGAAAGTTAAACGTCACCGTCGAAATCACTTCGACCTGCTTGCCGTTAATCGAAGCCGGTTTTGCCCGCCACTGCTTGACGGTGGCGATGGCGGCATCGGCGAGCGCCGGGTCACCTTCAAGAAGTTTCTGCACCTCGACGCTGCCGTCTTTCTTCACCCGCACTTGGAGCTTCACGACGCCTTGCAATCCAGCGCGTTGCGCGAGTGCCGGATACGAAGGTTTGGGAGAATTGACCAGGCGCTTCTGGAAATCGGCAGGATCCTCGGTCATGCCTCCCCGGATGGCGCGTTCCAGACTATTCAACCAGTTCTCAAGCCAGTCCGTTTTGGTATCGGTAGAAGTCGGCCCTTCGGATGAGGGGGCTGGAGTTGCGGGACCGGCCTCCAAGGAAAAGGGAGCCGCAGGGAACCCGTTTTCCAACAGTCTTCTGTTGAGGCGATCCACCTGCTCGCTGACCAGCATTTGGTGAAGGGCAACGTCTGAATCCAGAAACTTAAGACGGATTTTTCCGCCCGTGGTTTTCAATTTGAGCGGGGCGCCGCCGCCATGCAAGACAGCCGTCCCATGCACGGGACCGGAACCATTGGTGGACGCCTGCATGGTCATGTGCAACTCTGGATCTGCTTCGATGCGGCGCTCGCCCCCGTTTGCCACCGTGGCGTCGATATTCGCGGCGAGATTCCGCGGCAGAAACACGACGATGTCACCGTTTCCGGAAGCAAGTTGTGATGCGCCCGCAAGCCGCACGTTTCCGCCTCCGGAAGGCGGCTCCGGATTAATCCAAGCCGTAATGGTGCCGCCGGAAGTGGCCGCCTGCAGGGCGCCCGCCACGCGAGTCAAGCAAATGCTGCCGCTGCTCGATTCCAATTCCATCGGGCCGGAAACGTACATGACGCGAATCCCGCCCCCGCCGGTCTGGGCGTGCACCGAGCCGCGCACTTCGCCGAAATCGATCTGCCCGCCACCGGTGCGTACGCTGACGAAATTCCCAGCATGAGCGACGGTGATATTCCCGCCAACCGTCTCTAGTTCGGCGCGCCCGCCGATTTGGCCGGCGCGGATGTGTCCGCCGCCGGTGCGCAGCGAAGCATCTCCTGCAATATTGCCCACGTTGATGTGTCCGCCCCCGGTGAAGGCCGTAAGGTCACCGGCGACATCGAGAACCTGAATGTGTCCGCCTTCCGTCTCTACCTTGGCGGCGAAGCGGCCCCACGCGGCATCCCGGATTCCTGAAGATCCGATGCGCCCCGTCTTGACGTTTCCGCCTTGCGTGTGAAGCGACGCCGTGCCACCGATGTCCCCGGCGGTGATGTCGCCCGCCTCGGTGTTCACTTCCACGCTGTAACCGCGCGGCACGGCAACCTCAAACTGCACCCAGAACTGCGCATCCGCGGAGCGCGTCGCTTGCGGCGGAAGCATGCCGGTGATTTCCACTCCCGTGGCGGTTGATCTTGCCTTGAGAGAATACGAATCAAGGAGTTGCTGAGCGGCGGCGCCGCGTGCATCAGTTTCGATGTGCACACTGTAGCGCACGGCGGGTGCGGCGCCGGCTTCGAGTTGCGTGATGTTGACGGGTCCAAAATCCGTCGTCAGCCGCAGCGTCAGGCCATCTCTGGTGCTCAACACGCCAGTGCGAACAACCGAGGCATGCTGCGAACCCGGATCGGAAGGTCGCGTGCGTTCGATGGGCGCTGGTTCTCTCGCGTCAGCTTCGGCTGCAAAAGCCGGCGGTGCGAGCCGTACTCCGGAAAAGAGGAGCCCGAGCAGGGGAAGCAGCGCGGTAGGGCGCGCGATGGGAAAAAGCCTGTGATGGAAACGTACGTTCATCGTCGAACGAGATTTCTGTCCGTCTGACCGGTTACTGCACTTCACGCGGGCCAATCTGCCGCAAGGCAGCGGCGCTGCGCAACCGCACGTAGCGGCTGGGATCCCGGCGTTGCAACTGTTCGAGAACGCGCACCACACGTTCCACAGACTCGTACTCTTCCGGACGGCCAGGCTTCACCGATGGCGTGGCATCGGAAACTTCGGGCGCCGTTTCTTCCGTGTCTCCATGCTGCAAAGATCCAACCAGCACATTGACCGCTTCCACGCGCACACCCGGATTGCTGTCATGATCCAGCGCATCGAGCAGGGTCTGTCGGACGTCATCATCCGAAGCGGCATCACGGAGCGACTCCAAGGCCTTCATGCGCACTGCCGGATTTTGATCTTTGCGAGCGGCAGCGATCAGCGCCTGGCGCACTTGCCGATCCCGCGAAGCCGCCTTTAGAGCTTCGAGACAATCGAGACGGACACCAGCGTCGAAGCGCTCGCCATTTTCCACCACGTAGGTTAAGACGCTGCGCATATCGCTGTCATCGGCGCGGCCAGTGAGAATCATGGGCTGCTCGGCACTGAAATGGAGCTGCACGTTCGGAGACCCGGCATCCGATGAAGGGGAAAAATTAAGCCCAGCGATAGCCATCTTATCCAGTTGATCTTTCGTGAGCGGAGGCTTGGCCATGATGTTCATCGCCTGACCGTTGGGGTCCCCGTGATTGCCGTTCTTGACCCACGGAACAATCTGAGTTCCCACTACGATTCCGAAGAGGACCAGCACGGCGCCGCTCCAGGCAGGTCGCAGCGCCATCCAGCGGCGCAGCCAGCCAAAGGGACGCCAGCGTTCCTGGATCGGAGGCGCGGAAAGATCGTCGAGGGTTTCGGCAAGCTCGCTACGGCACTGCGACAGCAGGATGCCGGAAGAATCGAGTTCATCGGCGGGTTGCGGAGCAGCGACCATGGCTTCTTGAAGATCGCTCTCTTCGGTAAGCTGGGCAGCGCACGCTGCGCAATTCGCGACGTGTGCCTCAATGTGCCTGCGTTCTCTGTCGCTGACCTCGTCGCAGGCGTAGAAAACTAGGAGCGGCGCGATATCTTTGCAGTTCACACTCTTTTCGAAAGCGCTCATCGCAGGCCTCCCAATTCATGGCGGAGTTTGCGCGTTGCGCGGAAAAGCGAATTCTTCACGGTTTCCTCGGTCGTGCCAAGGGCGTCACCAATGGCTCGGAGCTTCAGGCCCTGATAGTGCTTCATCTCAAAAACGATGCGCTCGCGTGGCGACAGACGCTCCATCGCAGTGGCGATGCGCGCCTTGATTTCTTTGCCGATGAAAGTGCGCTCGGGATCCAGAGTCGGGCGCTGCTCACGCTGGCGCTCGAAAAAGTCGGTGATGCCCTCCTCGTGAAGGACTGAATTCAGTTCAGGAGCCTGATCTTCGGGGCGTGCCTGGCGGCGGCGCAAGTGGTCCAGGCAAACGTTGGTGACGATGCGGTAGAGCCAGGTATAAAAGCTGCACTCGAAGCGGAAACGATGGAGATTGCGGTAGACCTTGAGGAATGCTTCTTGGTAGACGTCCCGGGCATCCTCGGGACGTTTCATGAGATTCAGAGCCAGGCGCAGGACGTCCCGATCGTAGCGACGCACTAGTTCCTCGAAAGCCGCACGGCTGCCCGTCTGCGCTTCCGCAACCAAGGCCCGCTCGTCAAGGTGGGGCAAAGAGATCACCGAAGCCAGGGCGGCATCTGTGCTACCCGAGCGACCGTTGTCATCAGCCAAAGCCAATGCCCATCTGGGGAGCGGCATATTTCGCTTTCTTTTCGCGCACGCTGGTGTTGCCGCTTGTAAAACAACACCTTAGCTCAGATTCTAGCCGTTCGGCTAGATACCGCGCACCACGCGACCACCCAATTTGGACGCACTGCTACGCCCTTGGGTGAGCACCACTTCCCAATATAACAACGGTCAATCTGTGGATTTTGTTTCAGGAATATCCCTCAATCGCGGCTCGGCATGGATCGTCTAGCGGGCCGAACCGACACCGGAAACGGCACTCTTTGCATCGCCCATGCGCCAGGCAACAAATGGCCAGGCCAAGAGCAGAACCAGCGTCAACAGAACGGCATAACCGTTCGCGCGATAGAACGAATCCGGCTGAGAGAGCAGTTCGGCGGCGCCACCGACGAAGGATGTGCCGGCCACGACGAGGAAGCAGCCGAGAATGTTAAAGCGCATCACTTGGCGCACGCCGAAAACGAGGACGCTGAGCAGGATGAGCCGAGCCAGGAATTGCTTTGCCAGATCCGCGGGGCTACCCCAATTCCCTCCGAAGAGAGCGAGAGCACCGACGAGCAAAAGCCACAGGCGCAAGCCCGGCGGGCGCACTTGTGTCGCAACGAAAGTGGCAGTCGCCGTAACGAGGCCAGTCAGAAGGAGCCCGCGGAGCACCGTTCCGCCGAGAATCGATGCCACGGGCAACACGGCGTCAAAGTCCAGGCCGAAAGAAGCCTCGAGCGAGCGGTGGACCGTGGGCCAGTGAGTCGAAGCAATTGCCAGCAGCCGCTCGAGTCCAAGCAGACTCGCCGCTCCTCCCAAGCCGATCCAGAGAGCGTCCCGATAGTAACTGCTGGGCATCCCGGCCCAGCTTGGCAAACGATCTTCGCCGAACGCTCGGCTGGCGTAATACCACGTCATTCCAAGGAGCAGCGCGATGCCGCCAAAATAGAGAGGGGCGCCCAGAAGTGCGCCAATGGCGATCCCGCCAAACATTATCTTGAGCGGAATGGCGGTATTGTAGGCATTCAAGAAGCTGGGGATGCGGTTGCCGAGCAGGAAAACCAGCAGATAACCACAAAGTCCCCCTGTGGACCAGAGCGCGATGCGCCTCCAGGGTATCGAGCGCGCAGCATCTGATTTCAGGTTCTTAAGAAAAACGATGAGCGCGGTGAGGCCGAGGCCCGCGAAAAACAGGATGGGGATCGCGTAACTGAAGACGGTTCGAAAGAGCGAGAGTTCCTGTTGCTTGCGGCGCCATTCGTCGGGAATCTTAATGTAAGTACGATAGTTTGTGACCTCGTCGCCCAATAGTTGTACATAGATGCGCGCATGCGCGTGATCCTCTGTGCTGGCGAAAGAGGATTGCGAGGCATCGAGTGGCTCGTTCTGTTGCCAGGTCAGGCTGTGATCGATGCGATGCGGCCGCTTATCCGAATTGGATTCCACCAATCTCCAATCCTTCACATCGAGTCTCTTTTCATCGCGGAGGAATTTCTCTGCGCGCGCAACGGCATCTTCTTTTGTGAGTGCCGCGCCGGGTGTTTCTTCCGCGAGCGTGTGCCGGACGGAGTGAATCGACCCGTCGGGCCTTAGGATGACGGCGAACTCTTCTGGCTGACTGTCGCGGAAGTAACGCACGCGCCAGAGCGCGGCCGGTACGCGTTCTGAGTAGATGGCGTTGACTCCCGCAATGCCGATGCGCTGACGCAGATATTCATTCACAACTGGATCGGCGATGTCGGCGAAAACGGCGGCGTGGTAATACGAATCTGGATCGAGGCCACGCTGGTGCATGATTTGGTCCGCGCGCGCGCGGGCCGTGCGTGCGTTGACGGAAAGTTTCAGGTATTCGCCGATGGATTGCGGCTTGAGTTGCCACGCCAGCGCACCGCCGGCAAACAGGCAGACGGCAAGGAAAGCGATCACGCCGGGAGAAAGCGCGTCGTAACCGCCTGACCTGACAGCCCTTGCGGTTGCAGGTTCGTTCCTGAGATCGATTTCCGGTGCGCTCTCCGCGCGGTTGAGAAGGTCTTCGCCGGTTTCGAAACCGCCGCGAGTCAAATAGGAAATGCCGGCAAAGGCTAAAGGCGCAAGCGCGGCAGCGCCCACCACCACGCCGGATATCTTGAAATAAAGACTGCTCGAACGGATCAGCAGCAAGCCGACGAGTGAGGCATCCACGGTGTAATGCCAGATGAGTGTCGCGAGGATGCCCCAGCGCAACATCACCATGCCGGCAACAACGCCGATGATACCGACCTCAATCCCGCGAATGTAGCCAGGCTCCTGCGGATAGGCGCTGTGGAGAAAACTCCAGGAAAACGCGGGCAAAATGACGGCCAGGACTCGGGATTTCGTCACGCGCTCCACGAATGGGATGGCAAAAAGGCGAAACAGAAATTCCTCGCTGGTGGAGGCCATGAGACCGATGGCCACGCCGGCGATCCACGGGAACGAGGTGTTGACCACATCGGAATAGTTCAGATCCTGAGGCGCCCAAACTCCAAAGCGGCTGCTACCCACCATATAAAAGGCGACAATGAAGCCAATATGAGCCGCCGCCAGCGCAAGCCCCACAACCGCTGACGAAAAGAATTCTTTCGAACGAAGCCCGCGCGGCGTGAAGGCCTTCGAAAGCCGCATCCGATTCGGCTGGTAGGAACGATAGAGCGGTTCGCCGCCAGGGAGCACCAGCGTCACCATCAGCGCCGTGCCCAACGCGGATGCTAGAGCTATCCCCAGGCGGAGCACGACGAAACTGCCATAAGAATCGTGCGTGTCGTAACCGGCGCGTTCGAATTGCCACTGATTCAGCTCCATCAGGAAAAAGAGCGCCGCAACGATCACGCCCAATTTGATCGCCCCACGCCAGCTCGTTTGCCCGTGCTTTGTGAGCGTGATGCCCACCCAGAGCGCGCTGCCCAGCAACAGAATGTACGGGATGATGGCGATCTGGTTGTAAAAAACATTCGCAGAGCGCAGTTGCTGGTAGCTGCGCTGCCATGCTTCAGGGACTTGCAGGAACTCTTCGCTGCCGCCGACGCCATTGGCATGAAGCGTGACCCGCAAGCGATACGGAGCGTCCTTCGCCCGGAACCCGTGTTTTTCCCAGGTGAAAGACCAGTCGACCCGGTTCGGCAGCCTCTTCCGATTCGCTTCCTCCGGTAGAAAATCCCACCCAAGCAAATCAACGCCTAGTTTTCCGCTGAGATAATCCTGCGCGAGAGTTTGTGCCTGAGCACGATCCGGCGTGACGCCGGCTCGTGCTTCTTCCACCTTGTGGTCGTAGCCCACAATCTGACCCGCAGGGCTGACGCGGACAAGAAATTCCTCTTCCTGCTGCGGTTTGAAAAAGCGAACGTCCCAGAACCAAATATTCAGCTCGGAGGACATGAGTTTGTTGGCCTGCTGCAAACCGAGCTGCCGCTCGAGGTAGACCTTGGCGTTGTCGTCGACGTCGAAAACAATTGTGGATTCGTGGCCGCTGACTTTCTCACCTAGGCCGGTGACGAATTGCTGCGCGCGCGTCAGCGCTTCTTCGCGGGAGACTTGAAAATTAACGGAGGCTTCGGGGAAAGCCCGAAAGAAATACCTGTAGGCGAACAGCGCCCCGAGAATTCCCGCCGCCACCCAGAGGAGCAGCGCACGCTTGTCGGAACCTGTCAGACGGTCTCCCGCCACCTGAACCTCCTCGTATGGGACGCGGAACCATCACTCTATAGATACCGATGGTGGGGACGCAAGTTTCGCCGCTGCCATTCCGCCGCTTTGTAGTCGCACCTGAAAATGTTGGCAGCGGCAATGATATAAAGAGGATGCGTTGACCGCTTTGCGGTGACACTTACAGCTAACCGCTCTGCAGCCACGCGTACAATTTGAGCGCTCTGCGGTCGCACTTAGCAATGGTGATGAACCTTAGCACCGAAGTACGCATGATCAAAGGCGTTGGCCCGCAGCGCGCCGAATTGCTCGCCGAGCGCGGGATCTACACGCTTGAGGATCTGCTGGCGTACCTCCCCTTTCGCTATGAAGATCGCATTCATTTTTCCAAGGTGCAGGAGATCCAGCCGAACGGAACGTATACCATTCGCGCGCGTGTGATGAGCGGCCAGGCGGTGCGCAGGATGCGCGGTCGCGACGCCATCTATCACCTGCTGGTACAGGACGATTCGGGCGGTTCGCTGCCTTGCAAGTTTTTCCATGGGGGCTATCTCGAAGAGCGTTTGAAACCCGGACAACTGCTTATTCTTCACGGCAAGGCGGAGATCGATAAGCTGCGCCCCGCGCGGCTGGAGATGATCAATCCGCAGATCGAAGTGCTGAGCAACGAGGAAATGGCTTCCCCAGAAGTCGGCAGAATTGTCCCCATCTACGAAGCGATTGGCACGTTTGGTTCCCGGCAGATTCGCCGCGCGATGTATGCCGCGGTGCAGCTCATCGATCAGAGGATGCCGGATGTTCTGCCCGAAGGATTGCGCGCGCGGCTTGGCTATCCCACGCGCGCCGACGCCTTGATCCACACGCACTTTCCCGAACCCGGCGAATCCCTCGACGCCTTGAACACCTTTCGTTCTCCGGCGCAGCAGCGGCTCATCTTCGAGGAACTTTTCCTCTACCAGCTCAGTCTCGCCTTGGACCGCAAGGCCACTCGCAAGGAAAACGCCATTGCTTTTCGGGTGAGAGAAGACGCCGTGCGCGAAGCGCTGAAGCGCATCCTGCCGTTCAAGCCCACGGCGGCGCAGAAGCGCGTTCTCGCTGGGATCGCCGCGGATTTGGAAAAACCGACCCCCATGAATCGTCTCCTCCAGGGCGACGTCGGCAGCGGCAAAACCATCGTCGCGCTCGAAGCGGCGGTGATCGCCATCGAAAACGGTACGCAAGCGGCGCTGATGGCGCCAACCGAAATTCTCGCCGTGCAACATTTTCTCTCCGCGCGACGCATCCTCGCCAAAGCCAGCTATCGCGTGGAACTGCTGATCAGCGGGCTGAAGGGCTCAGAAAAAGCGGCGGCTCTTGATCGTATTCGTTCCGGCGAAGCACAATTCGTCATCGGCACGCACGCGCTGATTGAAGACAACGTGGAATTCGCGCGCCTCGGTTTTGTCGCCATTGACGAGCAGCATCGCTTCGGCGTCCTGCAGCGCAAGCGCCTGATGGATAAAGCCGCCGCGCATGGCCACGCCCCGCACGTCCTCGTGCTCACCGCCACGCCCATCCCGCGCACGCTTTCGCTCACTCTCTACGGCGATCTCGACGTTTCCGTTCTCGACGAGCTGCCCCCCGGCCGCGCCTCCATCGCCACGCGCATGACTACCGAGCAGCATCTCCCCGGCGTTTGGGAATTTCTCCGCCGCGAAGTCGCCGCCGGAAACCAGGGCTACGTTGTTTATCCGGTCATCGAAGAATCCAAGCTCGAGCTGAAAGCCGCCATGGAAGAATACGAGCGCCTGTCGCGCGAAGTTTTTCCCAAGCTCAAGCTCAGCCTTTTGCACGGCCGCCTCTCCAGCGACGAAAAAGAAGAAGTCATGCAGCGCTTCCGGAAAAACGAAGCCCAGATCCTCGTCGCCACAACTGTCGTGGAAGTCGGCGTGGATGTCCCCAACGCCACCGTCATGGTCATCGAGCACGCCGAGCGCTTTGGCCTCTCCCAGCTTCACCAGCTTCGCGGACGAATCGGCCGCGGCGCCAAAAAATCTCATTGCATCCTCGTCGCTCCCGCGCGCATGACCGACCAAGCCCGCGCCCGCCTCGAAACCATGGTGCGCACCTCTAACGGTTTCGAAATCGCCGAAACCGATCTCCTCCTCCGCGGCCCGGGCGAATTTTTCGGCACCCGCCAGTCCGGCGACCTCGGCTTCCACATCGCCAATCCTCTGCGCGACTGCGAACTTCTCGAACTCGCCCGCCGCGAAGCCTTCACCCTAGCCGCCGATGACGCGCAGCACGAAACCATGCAGCGCCTCCTCCGCATGCTTCCGCCCGAATGGCAGCGCCGCTACCACCTCGCCCGCATCGGCTGAACAGCTAGTGGTATTTCATGCGTCCCGTTAGCGCAACTGCCTCTCACCAGCTACCAACTTGGAACTATCAAGCAGCTGCTCCCTCGCACCACGTAAGCCGTTCTACTCCCTGATTCTTTGCTCCTTGACTAACCACTAAAAACTGACAACTAATACCTGCACTCATGCGCGTCATCGCCGGAACCTACCGAAGCCGCATCCTGAAAAGCCTCAAGGGCCTCGCGCTGCGCCCCACCAGCGACCGCTTGCGTGAAACGCTCTTCAACGTGCTGACCCCCAATATAGCAGGTGCTCGATTCGTCGATCTCTTCGCTGGAACCGGCGCCATCGGGATCGAAGCCCTCAGCCGCGGCGCTGCCGACGTGGTCTTCATCGAGAACCATCCTCCCGCCGCCATCTTGATTCGCCGCAATCTCGAATCGCTCGGCGTCAACACAGGCGCGACTGTGCTCGCCGTAGACGCTCTTCGCGGCCTCGCCATGCTGGCTTCCCGAAAGAAGCAGGTCGAACCTGGATTCGACTACGTTTTTCTCGATCCGCCCTACGCTGCTGCCGAAGACTACTCCCGCGTGCTAGAATTTCTTGGTTTCGCCGATCTTCTCGTGCCCAGGGCGATCGTCGTCGCGGAGCATCGCCGTAATTTCGACTTGTGCGAAGAAGCCGGCATACTGCGAAGGTTCCGCGTTCTCCGCCAGGGCGATGCCGCCCTGAGTTTTTACCGCCACCGCGGTGACGCTGGCGCCGAAAACGACTCTGCCGAGTAAACCCTCGCCCGCAGAGTTTCAGCTATGATGATGTGCTTGAGCATCCTTGGTGTAGCGAAGCCTGAGGTCTTATCTTCGTAGTGACGGGTCGGCATTTATCCCGACCCGGTCGGAAGACCAGCACGATTCGCCGCGCCTAGAAGGGCGGCAACTTACTATCGTTGAGAGGAAAAGTTCTTTGAGCCAGCTCGGCAGGGCACTCGATCTCTTGGGACAGGCCGCCAAGCCTGCTGCTCCCGCGCGTCTGCGGGCCGGACACGAGCCGAAGCTGGAAGTAGCCTGGGGAAATTTTCACCAGGGGATCGGCAGCAGCCTGGGCGCCGTCTTTAGCAGGTCAAGTGTCCCCAAGCGTTTTCTGCGCGGAGGATTCTTCAGAGATAGCTGGATTGAGCAGCGCATTCCCCGCCGTGCGCTGGTTGCTGCTGCCTTGTGGCACTTCGTTTTTATCGTCATGCCGTTCCCGCGGCTCCCCGCTGCCGCGCGCCACCATTCCGCGTTCGACAACACCGAACTCACCTGGTCCGGGCCGATCACTGATTTTCCTTTGGTGGAGATGAAGGCTTCCAAGGCCAAGCCGAGTCCGCGCCGCGAGCCCGCTGCTAAACCTCTCCCTCGCGAAGGCGCCGACGCATTCCATCCGCGGCAGCGCATCCTAACCGATCCTGTTCACCTGACGCATCCGCGCCAGACTTTGATCAATTCCGCCGCTCCTCTCGAGCCGCCAAAGATTCTTCCGACCCTTCCCAATATCGTGCAATTCCAGCAGATGCCAGCCCCAGCTCGTCCGCGCCTGCAAATCAGCCAAGAAACACTCTCCAAGCTACGCCCTCGTGAGCACCGCACGGCGAAAGTAACCGAGGCGCCGCTGCCCGACGTTCCTACCTTCGAACAAAAGCCGGCAGAAATCACACTGGCGGTCTCCGAAAACGCTCCCGCCCGGCCAAAATTGGAGTTGAACGCCGGCGCCGCCCCGCGCCTCGCGTCACGTTCGCAAACGGGCGAGGTAGAGCCTGCACCGGAAGTCAGCTCTGCCCAGTCGGGCGTTGCGAATGGAAACGCCGCAACCTTCATGGCCCTTTCCGCGGCACCTGGTCCCCCCGCGCCCGTCGTGCAGCCGCCGCAAGGGAATCTGGCTGCGCGCGTCTCCATTTCGCCCGAAGGCAAGCAACCCGGCGTAACGGGAGGCTCGCCGAATGGAATTCCCGGCGCCAACGGGGGCTCGGAGGGTGGGCCGGAGAGCAACAGGGGCACCGCAGCGGGCAACGACGGCGGAAAAAATGGTGTGGACGTGAGCATCAGCGGAGGGCACCCACCGGCAAGCAGTGGAATTTCCGGCCTCGGTGGATCCCCCAAAATCAGCGCACCCGTTCCGCATGCGCTGATCACCCGGCCCAATCCGCACACCAAGATCGATGATGCACTTGAGAGAACCGCGCCGCCGAATTTCGCAGCGCTCCCAGCCGGTGCGCAGCCCGAGCAGATCTTCGCCTCGAAAAAGATCTACAAGATGCTCGTCAACATGCCCAACCTGAACAGCGCGACGGGGAGCTGGATTCTGAACTTTTCCGAGCTGCGCGTGAATTCCGAGGGCCCTCGGACGGCATCCTCGGAAGTCTCTGCTCCTGGCCCACTTAGAAAGATTGACCCGAAGTATCCCCCCACCTTGATCAACGAACATGTCGAAGGCGAAGTGGTCCTCTACGCCGTGATCCGCCGCGACGGCTCCGTGGACAGCATTCAACTCGTCCGCGGCATCGACGAGCAACTCGACGCCAACGCCATGCAAGCCCTAAGCCAGTGGAAATTCCGCCCCGCCACCAAACAAGGCCTCCCCGTGGAGCTCGAAGCCATCGTCCACATCCCCTTCCACGCCCCGTCTGATCGCTAACCACCAAATGCACCCTGACCCGGCACCGTGTTCGGTTCCCCCTGCGTTAAGATTCCTTTGTAGCGCAATGGGGGAACTACGAACGGCCTTCCGCCAGCTTCACCAAGGCGAAGAGCGCGTGATTTACGGGCGTGGGCACACCGAGTGTCGCACCTCGTCGGGAAATGTAGCCATTCAGCGAGTCAATCTCCGTGCGCTTGCCGCGATTCAAATCTTGTCCGGTCGAGGAAAGCGCCCCCGCCATCTGCGTCGCAATTTTAAGCGCGCCCGCCAGCGCCGCCTGGGGATCTTCCAAGCCGGGCGGCTGAATTCCGGCGGCCTTAGCCACAGCTAGGACCTCATAAACCGCCGTCTCGACCACTTTCCACGCGTCGGCGCTGGAGGCGATCTGGCCGTACTTCGCGCGGCCCAGCGCGGAGACGGCGTTGAGCGCGCAATTCCAAATCAGCTTGGTCCAGAGCTCGCCTTCCATATTTTCCGAAATTCGGCAGGGCACTTGAGCGCGCGAAAAAAGTGCCACAATGCGCTTGGTCCTCTCGTTCTCCGGCCCGACGACCAAATCTCCGCGGCCGACATGTTTCACGCGACCCGGCTCCGGTACCGAGGCCGCCACGTAAACGACGGCCGGAAGTGCGTCAATCGCCGCAGCAGCGCGAATCTGTTCCACGTTATCCACGCCGTTTTGCATGCTGAGGACCAGCGCGCCGGGGGCGAGTAGCGGAGCAAGCGCGCGCCCCGTCATCGCGTTGTCCGTTGTTTTCACGCAAAAGAGAACAATTTCCGCGCCGCGCATCATGCCCAGTTCCGTGGACGCCTCGACTCGCACACTCTCTTGAAACTGCAAGGTGTCGAGGAAAAGTCCGCTCTTCTTCACGGCTTCGACAAAAGCCGGACGCCCGATCATTACAACCGGCGCACCCGCGCGCGCCAGCAGTCCGCCGAAGTAACCACCCACGGCGCCCGCGCCGACGACGGCAATCTTTGGCCAGCCTTCCTGCTGGGTCACGGAGTAACCACGCTGATGAGCCGGTCGATGTCCCGCTCGGTGTTATACAAGTGCGGCGAGACGCGAATGTTGCCTTCGCGCAGACTTACGACAACATTCTCCTTCCGCAGATGATGGTAATGCTCCGCTGTTTTCTCCGGGCTTCGTGCCGCAAAACACCCGTAAGGGCCGCGCCGCGCGGCATCCAGAGGACTCGCCGGCACAAAGCGGTCCTTCGGGAGGCGGTCGAACATGAGTTCGATTAATTTCCGGTTGTGGGCCGCAACCAAATCTGGTCCCATGCGCACCACAAAATCCACGGAGGCGTCCATCGCCACCAGATTGAAATTGAAATAGCTGGCCCACTCCGGCGAATCCCAACGCTGCGCGCTCGCCGCGGGCTTGGGGTCTTCGAAGTTCAGGGCCGCGAAATTGTCCGAGCCCGCCACCGCCATCCAATAGAACGGTCCCGGCCGCACCATCCCAAGATGTTCGCTCTTTGCCCAGAAGAATCCCGTGCCGAAAGGACCCAGCAGCCACTTGTATCCGGCAGATACAATAAAGTCGGCCCCCAATTGATTGACATCCATGGGTACTGCGCCGCAGCACTGGCTCGCGTCCAGCAAAAGCAGAGCGCCCTGTTTGTGACACGCATGGGCAACGCGCGCCGCATCGAGCAGCGATCCGTCGTCGTATCTCACCATGCTCACTGACACGACCCGGGTCCGCGGAGTGATCGCTCGAATCAAGTCATCCGCGGTGATGAACCGCTCGCGTGGAGAAACAATCTTCAGCTTCAGCCCCTCGCGTTCTTCCATCGGTTTCCACGCGGTGTATTGCAGCGGGAACTCACCCTTTGCGGTGATAACCTCGTCGCCCGGCTTCCACGTCAGCGCGTACGCGACCGCCGCCACCCCCGCGCTCGCTCCGCTCGTCAATGAAACCTCCTCCGGTTTCCCGCCAATTAATTTCGCGATGGACGCCCGAATGCGGTTTGGCACTTCAAAAAATGTGGAGTCCGGGTTCGTGTGCGGATATTTTTTTGCCTCAAGCGCGGCCTGCACAGCGCGAATGGCAACCTTCGGCATCGGCGATTGGCCCGCCAAATTCAAGTACGTCGCGTCTTCAATCTCGAACCACTCCTGCCGCCAGTCGGTTTGCGAGGAAGTTACTGTGGTGGCCATGGGTCCCTCCGTTCCAAAAATCACAAGCGGTTAGATTCGCGCAGCCTTCTGCGGATACAACGTCCAATTTGGGCAGTCAACTAGGACGAGGCCAAATCTAGAAATGACCGCGAAGCTCGCGGAAGGCAGGCAGGATGACCAGCTTTCCAGAGCCTGCCACCACCGGTTCGTGTTCGAGAGTCCAGGTGTGCTGATGCGGGATGTACACGGCATTGAGGCCGATCTTCATCGCCGGATTGATGTCGCTGCGCGGGCTGTTACCGATCATCCAGCCGTGGGTCTTCACGATTTTGTGTTTGTGAACCAGGCCGCCGTAGGTCTCGGGATCTTTTTCCGGAACGATTTCGATGAATTCGAAAAATCCCTGCAGGCCGGAGCGCTCCACCTTGGCGGCCTGTTCCGCGGGTTCGCCCTTGGTAAAAAGAATGAGCCGATGCCGTTCGGTAAGATACGCCAAAGTTTCCGGCACGCCGTCCAGAATTTTCGGCGGCGTCCGCTCCAAATCGACGACGCGGCTATGAATCAGCGCCAGCGTTTCGCGTTTTGCCATCTGATCCGCGAGTTTCATATAAGTCTCTTCAAGTGAGCGCCCAAAGCTGCGCACTCCATAGCCGTACTGCCGGATATTTTTGCGTTCCGTTTCATTGAGGATGTGTCGAATGTAGGCGCGCGTATAGCCGTACGGCTCGAGGATGCTGATGAAATCCTCGATCAGCTTCTCGAAAAATACGTTGTTTTCCCAGAGCGTATCATCCGCGTCAATCAGCAGTGTGTGGCGTCGCATCGATCTTGGCGATCGGCGGCGTCCACGCCGCGAACCGCTTCCCCCAGCCTCTTTCCCCCGCGCTTTCAGTCTAACAGCCGCAGGGCATCTTCGGCGATGGCCGCGGCAGCTCCCGGTCGCCCAAGGTTTTTCGCGGCTTCGCGCATTCGAGCGAGCCTTGCGGAATCATCCAGCAATGACGCAATTTTCCATGCAGCCGCGGGCAAATTGTTGCAGCGAATCGCCGCTCCGGCTTCTAGCAAATGATCGGAGTTGCGTTCTTCCTGGCCAGGGATCGGTTCGATGAGCGCCATGGGCAGCACCCGCGCCAGGGCTTCCGACGTCGTCAACCCGCCGGCCTTGCCCACCATCAAGTCTGCCGCCGCCATGTATTTGTCCATCTCGGTCGTGAATCCCACGGGGCAAAGCCTTGGCGAGCCCGAAGGCAGATTACCGGCCTCCTTCGCCAATTCCTCCAGACGCTTCCGGGTCTTCTCGGATTTTCCGGCAATCGCGGCGATTTGCCACGCCCGTTCGAGCGCCAGCAAGTCTTTCACAAGTTGCTCGACGGGACCAATGCCGTAACCGCCCGCCGAGATGAGAATCACCGTCGCATACGCGTCGAGCCCCAGTTGCTTCCGGGCATCGGATCGATTCACGGGCGTGGCGAACAGGGGATCAATCGGTATGCCGGTAACGCGCAGCTTTTCTCGTGGCACGCCGATGCGCGTCAGGTATTCCGCGGCTTCATCGACGGCCACGTAATAGCGGTCCACCGTGCGGCAAAGCCACATCGCGTGCACGTCGTAGTCGGTGACGACAATGGCATTGTGCGCGCGTAACTTGCGCTTGGCGATCAGCCACGCGATGATCTCCGCCGGCAGAAAATGCGTCGCCACGCACAAGTCCGGCTGGATGCGTTTCAATAAACGGATCATTGGAGCGGTGTTCAGCCGGTCCAGCGCCAGGCGCCGCCGCGGGTGCAACCACGGCCGGTCGGTGCGCTCGTAAAGCACGCCCATCAGCTCCGGCGCGCGCCGCACCATCGAGATGTACGCTTTGTCGTAGACGCGCTGGAAAAGCTTGCTGACGTGCTGCAAGGCGTCGATGTGCTCGACGGCGCAATCGCCCCGCGCTAGGAAAGTCTTTTCTAGTGCTTGCGCGGCGCGAAGGTGTCCTGCGCCGGACGTTGCGGACAGCAACAATACCCGCGGCTTCGTTTTCATTTGCACGGAAATCCCACGAATGCAAGAAGCGGCATTAGGATGTTTTGCGCTGGCCCGCGGCGATTTTTTCCAGAATTCCTCGCGCGACTTTTTGCAAATCCCCGAAGCGCGCGAGGTAGTCCTGAAAATCGTGGTTCAATAGCTGCGCGTCTTGCGGTCCGAGCTGCGTCCGCAGAATCATGTCACGCAGTTTTACGGGATGCGGAAGCAGCGCTTCTTCCTGTAATTCTTCGAGCGCAATCTTGGCGTCATAGTGATACATGGCTTCCCCCAAGCGCAAAAATCCTTAGAGCGTATTGTACTCAGTTGTTGTCACCTAAGGGGAAGTTACCAGAAAGGAGGGAAAGAAAAAGTCCTACGCGGCAGTAGCCGCAACCGGTATGAATTCATAGCGTGCGATTTTCGCGGCAATCCCCGCCCTGCCGTTCTTGGTGGGTTCGACACGCACAACTTCTCCCAGGCAGCGGATATTTACATCGCCCGACTGCGTGACTTGCTGAGGAAGAGTGATAACGAACTCAATCTCGCTGCCGATTTCGAAATTGGCTTCGGCGAGGAAGTACAGCCCGCGGTAACTGACATCCCGCGTTTGAGCGTGGAGTTCTCGTCCTTTGCCCCCCCTCCGAAAAACCCGCATCGGCAGGCACATCGTGAATCGCCGCGCTTCGCGGCGTTCCGCTCCATCATCCATCAATACCCCCTGGGGCTTGGGATTTGGCGCAACGCTAACATCGGCTTAGGCAAACTGCAACGCGAAAATCCGGAATTTTTGTCCTAGTACGAGGTCCTGGCAGTTTAAATACCTGCGCGCTACACTGGCTCCCATGGGGAGTACGGCTACGCCTGCGGACAGCCGCGAGCACCGCCGCGTGCGGATGCGCCTTCCGGTGCGCATGCGCTGGACTACGCCTTTCAGCCAGAAAATCGAATTAGGAGAAACCATCGACGTCTCGCGGAGCGGTCTGCTCGTTTCCACCAAGGAGTCCCACACTCCAGGTATAACGCTATGGGTAACCTTTCCCTACGACGCGACGCTTTCCGATGGCCAGCCGGAGATCCTCGCGCGCGTCGCCCGGTGCAACGAAGTGCTTGAGGTTGTTCGCTCCACGAACGCACACGAGAAAGTCCAGTCGGCCAGCGCGTCGGAACAGGAACGCTCTCGAAAATTGGATCAACTCGCCCGGGCTCTGGGCATCGCCGATGCCCCGGCAACATTCGCAGTGGCCTTTCATTTCGAAGAGCAGACGCACCCTTCCTCGAACGGAAATGCCTATCGTCGCGAACCCGAACGGCGCGGCAGCATGCGGAGGACACTCGCGATTCCCGTCCGCGTGCATCCCCAACGGATTCCTTGGTTTGAAGAGGCTATGGCCATCGACATTTCGGCAAAGGGCATGCGCTTTCGCAGTCAGCGCGAGTACGCGCTCGGGGATCACTTGAAAATCGCGTTTCAAAACCCGGCTTCTGCGCCTTGGCACGGCACCGGCGACTTCCTCTCCGAGGTTGTGCGTGTCGCTCCCGTGCCGGGCAGCATTGCCCTCGATATCAGTGTTTGCCGCGTGGAATAGACGAGCCGAGAATCCCCAGCCGCATTCGGTCTTTTTCCTTCGATGCGCTAGACTTCAAATTTGTCCATGGCGCGTCGATGACCAGCACACACGAATCCCGCAATTTCTTCCTGGAAGGACCTGCCGGACGCCTCGAAGCGATTCTCTGGACTCCGTCTTCTTCCGCACGTTCGCCGCTCGCCGCGGTTGTCTGCCATCCGCATCCCCTTTTTGGCGGTACCATGCACAACAAAGTGGTTTATCAGGTGGCGAAATCGCTGGATGCCTTTGGTATTCCTGTTTTGCGATTCAATTTTCGGGGCGCTGGACTCAGCGCCGGCGTACACGATCGCGGTTTCGGCGAGCAGGGCGACGTTCGTGCCGCGCTGGACTTTCTTGCTTCCGGGTTTCCTGGTGTGCCGTTGTTGCTCGCGGGATTCAGCTTCGGTTCCTGGGTTGGCATGCGCGTCGGCTGCGAAGATCCGCGGGTCTCTCACCTGATCGGCTTGGGTATTCCGGTCAACAGCACTGATTTCTTATTTCTTCGCCAGTGCAAAAAACCAAAATTGTTCGTGCATGCAAGCAACGACGAGCACGGCGCCATCGAAAAAGTCAAAGCGCTCATCCCCACGCTCCCCGGTGACAATCGTCTCGTGGTCGTCGAAGGCGTCGATCATTTCTTTGCCGGCAAACTCGACCAAATGGGTCGCACCATCAACGCCTGGTTGACCGACGAGGTTTTCCGCCTCCGTCATTAGCGCCCGTGGATTTCCGCTTCTTTCTCCGTGAACTCTGTGTCCTCTCGGAATTCCCTATTAAATCTTTTCTTCAAGCCCCTTCGCTGCGCGAAAAAAGTTTGCTGAACTCCTCGGTTGTGGCCGGAGCTACGCCCACTAGTCGTGCGTTGGCTTTCACGTGTTCCCCGCGAGACATTCCCACCAGCGCCGTTGTAATTCCCGGTGATGACCTCACGAATTGCAGCGCCCGTTCCGCGTCGTTGTCCAGCCCAAGCGCCTCTTGGACAAACCCCGGCAGGTTCTTGGCCACCTGACCTTGCAGCAGCGAAGCGCTGGCAATCAAGGTAATGTCCAACGCGCTCGCTGCTTCCATCACCGTCCGATCGCGTCCGCGCATCGATTGATTACCCAAGGTCAGCGCTTCCGTCATCGCCAGGTTGAACGGCAGTTGCACGAACCGGAAGTGATGCCTGCCCCCCGCAATTTCTTGTGCGATTTGCGTGATTTCGCCCAACTGCATGGCATCGCGCGCACGGGCATCTTGCCGGAAACCATTCCATGTGGCCATCCCGTAATACTGGATCTCGCCCGCCTCTACCGCCGATTCGAGAAACGTAAATGCCTCGCGGACACGGTTCAGAAACTCTTCCCTTGGCACTTCCGAGAGTTGCGTTTCCGGATTGTGCAGGTAATAAACGTCTACGCATTCGACGCCCAGATTCTTTAAGCTGCGTCCGAGCTGGTTTTTCAGAAATTTTGGGGTCATGCAATGGCTGCCAGCCACGATATCCTTCGCGCTGAAAACTCCTGGCTGAATGTATTCACGGAAGAAGTATTCGTTCGGGTCGCCGGGCATCGCCCCATCGGGGGTCAGGTAACCGCCCTTCGTGGACACCACGATTTCGTCTCGTTCAACGCCTTTGGCGGCCAGCTGCTGGATGGCCGCGCCGATGCTTCTTTCGCTCCGCTGAAATCTGTAATTGATCGCGGCGTCGATCACATTGATCCCGCTTTCCACCGCCGCGACGACCGCCGCTCGGTAGCCCTCATCCGTCTTTCCGTCGGGTTCCCCGAGATACGTGCCGATTCCCAAAGAGGAGAGCGCCAACCTCTGCATTTCTCGAAAATGGCCCTTGGCAGCGCGCCCGGCGAACTTCTGCGCGTAGCGCGTGGTTCCTTCTTTGGTAGCGGATTTGCTCATGGTGCTCCTTCGGGCGCTTGAGCCGGCCCGGATGTCTGATTTGTTTCAGCTTCGCTGGTCTTCGGCGAGAGAAGCCGCGAGCATGCCCGAAGAATCCTACGATAGGGCCAGTCCTTTTCGCGGAAGAAAATCTCGCCTTCGCGCGGATTGCTGTAATACCACCGCGCCACCAGCCATAGGTGCTCCCCAAGATCTCCTTCAGTTGCTCCGGGCTCCGTTTCAAAATGCTCGCGGAAGATTTGCTCCGCCGACCGCGGCTGGCTGGCAATTTCCGCGAATCGCAGGAAAAACGGCTCTGCCAGCCTCCCGCCGCGCACGCCATAGACGCCAATCGTTTGTTCCTCCGCGGCCCGCTGCAGAATCACCGCGTCCAGGTCCTGAATCCGCCGCGCGAGTTCCGGCCGCCCGCGCAAAACTTCATCGAGCTTCTCCACTTTTTTGTGCAAGGCGGCTGCCCGTTCGAAATCCAGTTGCTTGCTGGCTTTCTCGCGCTCTTCCTCAATCGTAGACCGGAGCGATCCCCCGCCCGTTTCCAGGAACTGCGCCAGCCTTTGTACTTCGACGTCGTATTCCTCCTTCGTGCAGCCCGCAAAGCATGGCGCGAGGCACATTTTCATTTCGGAGTACAGGCAGCCCGGAAACGAAGGATCGCGGCGGATCTTGATCTGGCATCGCCGCACTTTGAACAAGTCGAGAATCCGTTCGGCGAACGCTTGCGCGGACCGCCTCGATGCGAATGGACCGTAGTATGCGCCGCCCGTGGGCACGCCGGCCGCATCGACGAGAATCCGGCGGGTCACATAGCAGCGCGGATAGGCATTCCGCAAATTCACCTTGAGGACCGCTGCCGGCCGCAGGCGCATCAGTTCGCGATAGCGTTTGGGAAACAACTGCGCGGCATGCTGGTAATAGGCGAGTGTCTGTTCAAACACCGAACTCGTCAGCCGGTAGCGGATGCCGCGCGCAAACTCGCTCAGGTTCAGCCGCTTGCTGGCGGAATCAACGGGGCCAAGCAGACGCTGCAATCGTCGTTGCAAATTCTGCGTTCGAATCAGAAACGGCTCAGCTTTTTCTTCGTGTGCTTGGATCAGGCAAACCGCCGCCCGCGGTGGCAGGGCAGGGAAGAAGTCTTCTTTGGCCCGCGTCGCGTCAAATTCGAGTCCGCAGTCGAGTTCCAGCACGCGGTCAGGATACTCTAAGACTTCAGAACCCAGGAAGAGATGACCAGCCGCTGGATCTCGCTGGTGCCTTCGTAAATTTCCGTGATGCGCGCGTCGCGGTAGTTACGCTCGACGGGATACTCGCGGCTGTAGCCGTTCCCGCCATGAATTTGAATTGCCTTGTGTGTGACTCGCGTGGCCATTTCGCTGGCGAAGAGTTTGGCAATCGCAGCGTCCATGCTGAAGCGTGCGCCGGTGTCCTGCTTCCAGGCAGCCTTTCGAATGAGCATACGGGCGGCGTCAATTTCCGTGGACATGTCCGCGAGCATGAATTGAATGGCTTGAAATTGTGAAATCGGATGGCCAAATGCCATGCGTTCCTGGGAATACTTCAGCGCCGCTTCGAACGCGCCTCGCGCGATGCCCGTGGCCTGCGCGGCAATTCCGATGCGCCCACCGTCGAGCGTCGAGAGCGCCACTTTGTAGCCTTCGCCTTCGTTGCCGATGCGATTGGCGACCGGGACGGCGCAATCGGTGAAGACCAGTTCGCTGCAGGCGGTTGCGTTGATTCCCAGTTTTTTCTCTTCCTTGCCAACCTTGAACCCCGGAGTGTTTTTTTCGACCACCAGCGCAGTGATGCCTTTTTCGCCCTTCGCCGGCTCTGTATTTACGTACACGATCGCTGCGTCCGCCGCGCCGCCGTTCGTGATCCACGATTTCGTTCCATTGAGCGCGTAAGCGTCGCCCTTTTTCACCGCTCTGGTTTGCAGGGCGGCGGCGTTTGAACCCGCCTGCGGCTCGGTCAACGCGTAGCAGCCGATCTTTTCCCCTCGCGCGTAGGGCACCAGGAATTTTTTCTTCTGTTCTTCCGTCCCGTAGCGATGAATTGGATCGCAGTAGAGAGAGTTCTGCACGGACAAAATCACTCCGGTCGAGGCGCAGCACCGCGAAATCTCTTCAATCACGATGCTGTACGCGACGTGGTCAAAACCCGCTCCGCCCTCCGCCTCGGGGAACGCCACGCCGGTCAGCCCGAGCTCTGCCGCCTTCTTAAACAGCCCGCGCGGAAAATGCCCTGTCTCGTCGAGTTCTTTCGCCAGCGGCCGGACTTCCGTTTCTGCGAACTCGCGCACGCTCTTCTGTAACAGTTTCTGTTCTTCTGTCAGTTCCAGGTCCACCGTGGCTCACTCCCGTCTGGAGAAACACTTGTTTGAATTTTGCATTCTAGGCAAGCGCCTTCAAGAGGCGTTGGTAGGTGGTCTTCAGGTCTTCCGGGTGCACGCGCGTCTCGCCGGTCACCGTCATGAAATTCGAATCACCGATCCAGCGCGGCAGCATGTGCAAATGCAAATGCCCCACCACGCCCGCGCCCGCCGCTCGGCCCAGGTTCATTCCCAAATTCATCCCGTCGGGTTTGTAATTTGCCCCTAAGGCCGTTTCCACGCGTTGCGCCAATCGCATCATTTCATCCAGGGTTCCCACCTGGCACAAATTCAATTCCGCAACATGCGCATACGGCACGATCATCACGTGCCCGGAGGTATAGGGGAAGCGATTCAGGA